>Ga0334887_1004400_pt1 | contig 12800 bp, 5 predicted proteins | sample GraSluR1_MG_10_FD_207217 | JGI IMG/M metagenome (GOLD analysis project Ga0334887, IMG submission 207217) | Sludge microbial communities from methane-producing bioreactor in Wageningen University, Netherlands - Granular Sludge_18_07-R1 | ecosystem: Engineered > Bioreactor > Anaerobic >...
GCCCAGCCGCCGGTTTCCTGCTGCTCCACATCGGGATCCTGGTCATCCTGATCGGGGCCGGCATCACCCGCTGGTTCGGTTTCGAAGGCTATCTGCACATCCGCGAGGGCGAGAGCAACCGCGTGGTCTCGTCGGCGGACACCTACGCCCGCTTGCGCGCGGGCGATCTGGAAGCGGAACTGCCGGTGCGCCTCTATCGATCAGGCGAGCAGCGCCTGAGCCGGAGGTTCACCCTCGACGGCCGGGTCGTGGAACTCGGCGTGGCGGAATTCTGGCCGCGGTTCGAGCGCACCGTGAAACCCGGCGCGGACGGATTCGCCCAGGTGTCCCTTGGCGTGATGGAGGACGGCAGCCTCAAGGTCCATACGCTGCGCGAGGGCGACGATTTGACGCTCGCCGGCATACCGGTTCGTTTCCATCGCGGCGAGCTGCCGCCCGCCGCGGCCGACGCGCGTTACGGGGTGCTCCGGGTGCGCGCCGGCGGCGAAGTCTGCCGCTTGCCGATCGTCCCGGCGCTGACCTTGCTCGGCGAGTGCGGCGGTTGGACGTTCGAGCTGAGCGAGTTCCAGAGCGACTATCATACTCAGGGTGTGTCCGATCCCGAGGGGCCGCTACGCAACCCGATGATCCGGGTCGTGATCGGCAGCCCGACCGGCGAGAGCGCCACCCGGACCCTCTTCGCGCTGCACCACGATTTCGCGCTTGCGCACGAGGACCTCGACTTGCTGCGCCAGGTGGACTTGCTCTACGAACTGGGCGGCGGCATCGATCTGGCCAAACAGGAAGGGCGCGTGGTCATTCGCGCGTCGTTCCCCCTCGAGATCGGCGCGATGGGTGCGATGGGCGCGGGCGGCGAGACCCGCACGCTCGCGGCCGGCGAGGTCGTGCCGCTCGAACCGCAGGTGTTGTACCGCAGCGAGAGCGGCCTGCGCATGGTGCCGTCCCAGATCGAGACCTCGCTGGTATCGGTGCCGTCGCCCAGCCAGGACCCGAACGCCCCGTCGGCGGCGCGACTCTACGTGGCGCATGAGGGCCGGCGGGTCGATGCGATCTGCATCAAGGGCGGGGCTCCGCAGCGCGTGCAGCTCGGCGACCAGACCTACTGGTTGGCTTACGGCTCGGTCATGCGCACCTTGCCGTATGAGATCTTCTTGCAGGAGTTCCGTCTGGAGACCTATCCGGGCAGCGACAACCCGGCGAGTTACGAGAGCCACGTGCTGCTCTACGATCCCGAGCACGGCATCGACGGGCGGCCGGTGCGCATCTGGATGAACAACCCGCTGAATCACCGCGGCACGAAGCACTTCCAGTCGAGCTACGACCAGGATCGCCAGGGCACCATCCTGTCGATCAATCGCGACCCCGGCAAGATACCCACCTACATCGGCTATTCGATCTTCACGCTGGGCTTCGTGCTGGTCTTCGGGCGCGTGATCGCCGGGCGGGCGCGGGGCAGGCTATCCGCGCCGATCGTCGCCGCCGCGCTGGCGCTCGGCCTGGCTTGGCTGGCGCCTGCGCACGCCGCGGCGCAGCAAGCGGGCATGGCGGACAACGCCGGCGACCAGGGCCCGCCCCCGACCTTGCGCCTGTCGTCCGAGGTCCGCGCGCAGGCTGCGCGCCTGATCGTGCAGGATTTTCGCGGGCGCATGAAGCCGCTCGACACGCTGGCGCGCGAAACCTCGCTGAAGATCACCAAGCGGAGCGTGTTCGAGGGACACGATCCCGTCGAACTGTTCCTCGCGTTCGCCGTCGTGCCGTCGGCCTGGTACTATCATCCCGCGATCGCGATCGACAACCCCGGCGTGAAGGATCTGCTGGGGATCAGCCACGACCAGCACCACGTGGCGCTGGCCACGGTCCTGGCGGGCGGCCGTTACCGGCTGCAGAACGACGTCGAGCTGGCGCATCGCACCGCGCCGAGTCAGCGCAGCAAGACCCAGCAGAAGCTCATCGCCTTCGATGAGCGGGTCCACCTGTTGTTCGGCGCGTTGCAGGGCGCGTCGCTGCGGATTTTCCCGCTCCCGGACGATCCCGGGAATACCTGGGGCGGCATCCAGGCTGTGCTGGAGCGGCTCGGGCGCGACGACCCGCGGCGGGCCGAGTTCGAGGCCGCCGCCGAAGCGCTGTTCACGGGTCTGGAAGCGGGCGACCAGACGCGAATCGCATCCGGCCTGCAACAGACCGCCGAATTGCAGCGGCGCTATGGCCAGGGGGTCAAGCCGTCGTCGCTGCGGATCAACGCAGAACTGCAACTGAACCGGCTGAATCCGTTCGCGCGCTCGACCCTGCCCTACCTGGCGGGTTTCGTGCTCTTGATCACCGCCTATTTTTTCGGCCTGTTCCGCCGCGACGAAGCGCCATGGTCTTTCCGCCATCCGCTCTACGCGCTGGGTATGCTCCTGTTCGTCGCCGGTTTCGCCCTGCACGTCTTCGGATTCGTGCTGCGCTGGATCGCGTCGGGGCGGGCGCCCTTGAGCAACGGCCACGAGTCGCTGCTGTGGGTGGCCCTGGCAGTGGGCCTGGCCGGTCTGGTGTTCGAGATCAAGAGTCGCACGGCGGCGGCAGCAGCGCTCGGCTCGCTGCTGGCCGCGGTGGTGCTCGGGGTGGCCCAGATGAGCGTCTTCGACCCGGCGATCGGGCCGCTGGTGCCGGTGCTCGCTTCGTACTGGCTCAATATCCACGTGACGATCATCACAGCCAGCTATGGTTTCCTCGGTCTGTGCAGCTTGCTGGGGTTTTTGACGCTGCTGCTGTTGATCATCGCCGCGTTGAGCCGGCGTCCGGTCGCCGCTGCGGTGGCCAAGCTGGACCGGCTGAACTTCGACGCGATGATCGTCGGCCTGGGATTGCTCGCTGTCGGTACGCTGTTGGGTGGCGTCTGGGCGAACGAGAGCTGGGGCCGCTACTGGGGCTGGGACCCCAAGGAGACCTGGGCTCTCGTCTCGGTGTTGGTCTACGCCATGATCCTGCACTTCCGCTGGATCCCCAAGCTGGCGAATGCGTTCGTGCAGGCGGCGTGGTCGTTCATCGCGATCTGGGTCATCATCATGACGTACTTCGGCGTGAATTACCTCCTGGTGGGGTTGCACAGCTATGCCGCCGGTGAGGCGGCGAGCATTCCCACCTGGGTGATCATTTCCTTCCTGGCGATGCTGGCGGTCGCCGTGATCGGCTATTTCGCCTGGCGGGATTCGGAGGCCCGCGGGTTGGAGCGATCTTGACCCGGGTCATGCACGAATAATCCGGGTTTACGAGATCCTGACTTGCACTCCCGCCGCGCTGTCCGTAACTAGAGTACGGAACCGTCGGGCCGGGGGGCCGCGGCGATGTTTCGGGGGTGTCGACCCGGTTTTCCGGGACCGAGCGTTGCCGCAGATAGGTCGCCTGCGGTCTGGCGGTTGCTAGACCCGGGACCTCCTAGTCAGCCCTCTGGGGTCGCAGGTACGCTGCCGGCCCCTCGACAGGGATGTCGAGGGGCCGGTTCCATTCTGGTCATTCTGTTGGTTTCCGGGCTATTTCTTCGGTTTGTTGAGCATGAAGATATTGCCGCTGGCGCCCTGGGCGACCGGACGCGGCCTGGCGACACCCGCCGCCGTATCGGCGGTTTCCGGCTCGGTCGTTGCCAGCGCCTCTTCCGCCTCTTCTTCGGTCAGGCTCGCCACGGGCGGTTCGGGTGTGGCGGCGGCCGGCGCGGGCGGCGGGGCTGGCGCGGGCGGCGGCGCTGGCGCAGCTGACGCAGCTGGCGCCGGCGCGGGTGTGGGTGGCGGGGAGGCTGGCGGAGGCGTTTGCGAAGTCGGATCGGCGGTGGACGCCGCAATCGGTTCGGCCACAGGTTCGGGAGCCGGGTCCGGCGTGGCGGGCGCTTCGCCGGCCGGTTTCGGTCGTTTCAGCATGAAGACGTTCGAGTTGCTGCCTGAAGGAGTAGGAGGCGCCTTCCTGGCTTTCGCGGCCGGCACCGGTGCAGGTGCCGGCGGCTTGGCCGTTGGCGCAGCCGCGGTCCGGTCCTGTTCGGAGACGCCGAGGGTCTTCTGATTGGTCTCGGCGGCGACTTGCGCCAGTTCGTCGAGGAGGTTGTCGGTCACCGCCGAAAGCTCCTCGATGTTGACCGAATCGGCAGCCGGATCGGGGACCGGTTCAGGGATCGGCTCAGAAGTCGGCGCAGAAACCTCCTGCGCTGCTGACTGGGTGGGTGTCGAGGCCGCCGCCTCCGCGGCTGGTTGCGCCGGCGACGGATCGGCCGACTCCGGGGCCGACGCGGCGGGCGTTTCGGCGGCTACGGCCGGTGCCGGCGTTGGCGGCGCCGGGGGCGGCGGCAGCGGTTGCATCACCGGCGGCGGTGCGTAGGCCGCGCCCGGTTGCACGCGGGACGGCGGTTCAAGCATCAGCTCGCCGAGGTGCGCGGCTACCTTGCGCACGGCGCCGATATTCTTGATGATCTGCCCGATCGCTTCCTCGTACTGCCGCTGGCTGGCGAGGATGCCGCCGACCGCGGCCTCGATGTGGCCTGCAGAGTCGGCGGTGGCCGCGGCGAGTTGCTTGACTTCCTGCGCGACCACGCTGGTGAACGCCTCGCCCGTGGCGCCGGTCGCGGCCGCCTCGGCCTCGATGCGGCCGGCGATCTCCTGGCTTCGTGCGGCCAGTCCGCGTACCCGTGCCACGACGGTTCCCATCTCGCGCGCGGTATCCAGCAGTTCGCGGGCGGTGTCGGCGGCGTAGACGGCGGCGTTGTTCGCCGTGCGGGTGATGCGGCTGCCTTCGTGCGCGTCCTGCGCCAGATCGTTCAAGCTGTAGAGCATGCCCTGCAACGCGGTCGTGACCGAATCGACCGCTTGTTGCATCCGTTCGGCGCTGCGGGCGATCGTCAGCATGTCGACCGAAACCCGATCGACCGCGGCGCTGGCCAGGCCCAGGTCGCCGGTCGCGGCGCCGGGCGCCGCCGCGAGAACGACCGCACCCGGCGCTCCGTTAGGATACGCCGACGGGGAACCGCCCGAGGCAGCGGCCGCGGTCGCAGCGAACGCGCCGGCGGTCGCGGTCGATATCGCGACGGTGGACGGCCTGGGTACGCCGGCACTCTGCGACCCCGCGGCACGCTCGCGCCGCGGCCGGAACGCAGCCAGCCCGAGCAGCAACGTCGTGCCAGCGAGGATCACAGCGGCGCTGCGAGTCAGCGCGGTCTTGCGTCCGCTGCTCTGGTCGACTGCATAGAGGGCGGCGGTGACGGCCTGGAGATGTTCGCGCAACGGCGCTGCTTCGCGCTTGAGTTGGGCCACGGTCTCGCGACCGGCCGGGCTGTTCGCGGCGTACTCGCCGGCGGCGAGGTCGGCCAGATCGAGTCCAAGCTCGCGCCAGACGGTCTGAATCTCGGTGACCGCGTCGGTGACGGAACGGTCCGGGGATGTCTCGGCGAGCGCAACCAGGGCTTGATCGAAGGCCAGCACGGCCAGAGCCAATTCCTGGCGAGCCTGCCGAGCGTCGGCCAGCTCGACCGATTGCGCCAGCGCTTCGGTGCGCTCGGCGAGTTGATCCAGGGAAACCGCCAGCCGGTTCGACAACTCGAGCCGGGCCGGATGCTCGGAACGTCCGTCTTGCGTGTGGACAAGCAGGCCGAGCGAAAGGACCAACATCAACGCGGTCACCATGGTCATAAGAGTCAGGATGCGCCGAGACGCCATGATTGCCTCCGCAGCCCTGCCGGCACCGGAGGGGTCGGCAGGGGGATCGGGCCGTCAGCTATACCTTGGTGTTTTCGCCGTTCACGGCGGCGGATTGAGGATTTCCTGGCGCTGCGGCGATGCGGATCGGGGGATTATTAGATAGGTTTAATCCTCTTTGCGCGGGCAGGCTTCGATACTTGGCGGAGGAATTCCATGAACGAGCGTCTCGTCATCCACCCGCATCGGCACGCTGACCGTACGCCGACCGTCCCCACGTTCGCGGAGTACCAACGCCTTTACCGGCTCTCACTCGATGCGCCGGATCACTTCTGGGCTCAGCGAGCGGAGCAGCTGACGTGGTTTCACCGCTGGCATACGGTCTTCGACAGCGATTACGAGGAGACCGATATGGGCTGGTTTCTGGGTGGACGTCTCAATGCCTGCTACAACTGCGTCGACCGGCATTTGAACCAGCGGGGCGACCAGACCGCGGTCATCTGGGCGCAGGACGAACCCGGGCAATACCAGCGGATCACCTATCGGCAGCTCAAACATCACGTGGCGCGGGTCGCCAACGTCCTGCGCGAGCACGGCGTCCGCAAGGGGGATCGGGTGATCGTCTATCTGCCGATGATCCCGGAGCTGATCTACACCATGCTGGCGTGCGCACGGATCGGCGCCGTGCACTCGGTTGTGTTCGGAGGATTTTCGAGTGAGGCGATCAGGGACCGGATCCTCGACTGCGGCGCCCGCCTGGTCGTCACCGCGAATGAAGGTCTGCGCGGCGGCCGCCGGCTGCCCCTGAAAGAGACCGTGGACCGCGCGGTGGACGGTCTGAACCAGGTCGCCACGGTCCTGGTGGCTCGTCGGACCGACCTGGAGCCGGCGATGCGGCCCGGGCGCGACTGGTGGCTCGACGAAGAATGCCACAAACAGCGGTCGACCTGTTCGATCGAATGGATGGGCGCCGAGGATCCGCTGTTCATCCTCTACACCAGCGGTTCGACCGGCAAGCCCAAGGGCGTTCTGCATACGACGGGCGGCTATCTGGTCTTCGCTAGCTACTCGCACCAGGTGGTGTTCGATTATCGCGACGGCGATATCTACTTCTGCGCCGCCGACTGCGGGTGGATCACGGGTCACAGCTACATCGTGTACGGGCCGCTCGCCAACGGCGCTACGACCGTGCTGTTCGAATCGACGCCGGTCTTCCCCGACGCCGGCCGCTATTGGCAGATCGTCGACGACCTCCAAGTCAACATCTTCTACACCGCGCCGACGGCGATCCGCGCCCTGGTGCGCGCGGGCGATGAATACCTCGCGCGATCCTCGCGCGAGAGCCTGCGCACCCTCGGCACGGTCGGCGAGCCGATCAATCCCGATACCTGGCTGTGGTACTACGACAAGGTCGGCCGCGGCCGGTGCAACGTGGTCGATACCTGGTGGCAGACTGAAACCGGCGGCATCCTGATCGCGCCGCTGCCCGGTGTGACTCCCATGAAGCCGGGGTCGGCCACGCTGCCGTTCTTCGGCGTCAGACCGTTGCTGGTCGACGACGACGGCCGGGAACTGGACGGTCCGGCTGCCGGCAACCTCTGCCTGCGCCACTCGTGGCCCGGGCAGGCGCGCACCATCCACGGCGCCCACCATCGCTTTCACGAAACGTATTTCTCACGGTTTCCCGGCCTCTATTTCACCGGCGACGGCTGCCGGCGCGACGAAGACGGGTACTATTGGATCACCGGTCGCGTCGACGACGTGATCAACGTGGCGGGTCACCGCCTCGGTACAGCCGAAATCGAGAGCGCGCTGGTGGCGCACGAAGCGGTCACCGAAGCCGCCGTAGTCGGTTTCCCGCACGAGATCAAGGGCCAGGGGATCTTCGCCTACGTGATTCTAGATCGTCACTACGAGGCGACCGATGCGCACGAATTACAGGGTCTGCTGAAGGAACAGGTGCGGCATGTGATCGGTCCGATCGCCACGCCGGACGCGATCCTGGTCGCGCCTGGTCTGCCCAAGACGCGCTCCGGCAAGATCATGCGCCGCATCCTGCGCCAGATCGCCGCCGGCGAGTACCGCGACCTCGGCGACGTGACGACGCTCGCCGAACCCGACGTGGTCGAGACGCTGGTCGAGAGCCATCGCACATTGAGCGCAGCGGCTCGGCAGGATTGACACTGTCTACCCGCTCGTGCTACAGTTGGCGTGGATTCAGCACGGGGTGGGATTTCAAGCTCAAGGCTAATGACTCGTTACGATGATCGGCGCTCGCCTGGGCCGGGTCTGTCGTCGCGGCTCGTTCTTCCGGAGGGTACTGCTCGGCACGTTGTGAACGCCCCTGATTGAAGTGTGATGTTCAATTTCGTCCCAGGAGGCGTCCGCATGAACAGGAAAGGACTCGTTTCGCTTGCCGGCGTACTGGCTGGCGTGGTCATCCTGGCTGCCATTATCTTCCCCGCAGAGGTTCAGGGTTGGTTGCGGCTCGCTTGGGGAGCCTGCGGCTAGCCGGGACGGGCACCAACGATCCGTCCCCTCCGATTCGGCGCGAGGAGGCGACGTGGGACGACGGCCGCGAAGGGTGTGGAGCTTGGCGGCCGCTCTCGTGTGGGCGGCAACGTCCGCAGCGGAACCGCTGGTTTTCCGGGGCGCGAGCGACGCCTCGGCCGCCGCGGCCCTGGACGCGCGGCATTTCGTCGTCGCCGACGACGAACACAACACCTTGCTGGTTTTCCGCCTCGACGAACCGGTGCCGGTGGGCCGGTTCGATTTGAACCCCTACCTGGGCGCTGTCGGCAAGCACCCGGAGGCAGACATCGAGGGGGCCGCCCGCGTCGGCGACCGCATCTACTGGATCACCTCGCACGGGCGCAATCGCGACGGCAAAGAGCGACCCAACCGTTACGCATTCTTCGCGACCGATGTCGAGGCCGGCCGCGGCGATCAGCCGCCGTCGCTCGTGCCGGTCGGCCGGCCGTACCGGCGGTTGGCCGCCGACCTGGCGCGGCACCCTGAACTGCGGTTCCTGGAACTGGAGAAATCCATCGGTCTCGGCCGGTCGCTGGCCAAGCAGGAGCGGAAAGCGCTCGCGCCGAAAAAGGCGGGACTGAACATCGAGGGTTTGGCGGCGGGGCCGAACGGGTCGTTGTTCATGGGCCTGCGCAACCCGCGCTACGCCGCGCCGTCCGGCGGCTACGACCTGGCGATCGTGTTGGTCTTGCGCAATCCGGACGCCATGGTGATCGACGGCCGGGACGCCGAGTTCGCGGCGCCCTTGCTGCTGGACGCCGGCGGCCTGGGCATCCGCAGCCTGGAGGCTGTGCTCGGGCCGAGCGAGTCGATTCGGTATGTCGTGGCGGCCGGGCCTGCCGGCGATGCCATGCGGTTCCGCTTCTTCGGCTGGTCTGCCGTCCAACCGTCGCCGGGAGCGTCGCCAACCGCATCGCCGACTCCGCCGCCGCGGGAACTTTCGGTCTCCTTGCCGCCGGATTTCGCGCCGGAAGCCGTGTTCCAACTGCCGGGGACCGACACGTTGTGGCTGCTCAGCGACGACGGATCGCTGCCGCGCGACGTGGCCGGTCGCGCGGACTGCCTGCCGGGCGAATTGCTCGGGAACGGCCGGTGCCCCAACAAGTACCTGGCGGACCGCGACCAGCGGACCTTCCGGGCGCTCGCGGTGCGTCTGGAGGACATCCTGAAGTAGTGTGGTGCGGCGCTTGGCGCTCGACTCGGAGGTCGTTGCGGCGATGGACACGAATCTCAGGGTGCTGCACGTCGACGCCGCCAGCGGCTTCTACCGGATCGAACGCTTCCCGGTGGGCCGGTTCTTCGGTCCGGTCGACCTCGGACTGCACCTCGCCAGCGAACACGACAGCCTCAACATCGGTACGGGGCTCTTGTGCGGTTCGATCTTTCCCGGCTCGAACCGTCTGATCTTCACGGGCCGCAGTCCGTGCTGGCAGGGCTTCTTCATCTCCTCGATGGGCGGCGCCGGGCTGGTGTTCGACAACCTGGGCTTGAACATGCTAGCCATCCGCGGCCGCGCGCCGCAGCCGTCTTTGCTCTACCTCAACCGCAGCCACGGCGAGGAGATCGAAGTGGAGCTGTCGCCGATCGACCCCGACCAGGTGTGGCGCGGCGGCCGCGGCGGCGTCTATGCGGTGATCGACACGGCCTACGCCCGCTTCGCCGACCGCTACCAGGAAGACCCCCGCGTGCTGGCGGTGGGGCCGGCTGCCCGGGCGACGGACATGGGCGCCATCGTGTCGGTGCCGATCAACAAGGGTGAGATCACTTTTGTCGACACCTGGGCCGGGCGCGGCGGTTTCGGCAGCAAACTATTCCAGCAGCACGGTCTGGTGGGCGTGATCTACGGCGGCACCTACGTGGACGAGGACTTCCGCGATCGCAAGGTGGCCGACGAGTGGTTCGAACAGCGCTATCAACAGAAGATGGTGGCCAAGCAGATGGAAGCGACCACCAAGTACCGGCACGATCCGGAGATCGGCAGCGGCGGAACTTTCGGCGCGAATTACGCCCGCATGGGCGACAGGCTGCTCGCGTTCAACTATCGCAGCATCGACGCGGCGCCCGACGCGCGGCGCTCGCTGCATCAAGAGTTGGTGGTCGAACACTATCTGCGCCAGTTCAACGAGGAAGTGATCGCCGCGCCCCGGAGCCAGTCGTTCAAAAACTGCGGCGAACCGTGCTTGGCAGTGTGCAAGAAGATGTATGGCGAGTACAAGAAGGACTACGAGCCGTACCAGACCCTGGGGCCGCTGGCGGGTGTTTTCGACCAGCGCGCCGCCGAACGCCTGAACCGCGCGGCCGACACGCACGGTTTCGACGGGATCTCCGGCGGCGGCGTCGTGGCGTGGCTGCTCGACTGTCTGGACACCGGCCTGCTGACCCCGGACGAACTGGGCGTATCGGGCAAGCCGGTCTTCTCGCGCGAGGGTTTCGATGTCGTCGGCGATTCGGCGAGGAACGCCGCGCTCGGCGTCGAGATTCTCGACGGCATCGTCGCGCGCCGGGGCTTGCTCGACTTCTTTGCCGGACCGCGGGTCTGGGCCCGCCGGCTGGGCGGCGAGCGTGGGGCCGCGCTGCGCGACCGGTTCGTGTTCATCTCGAACGGCAGCCGGGGTTGGATGGTGCCCAATCAGTACTGGACTCCCGGCGTGCTCTCGCCGATGCCGATCATGGGCAAGTATTACATGTATTACGGCGAGGCGTTCCTGCCGCCGCGCCAGCTCGGCCGCCGGAACGCCGAACGGTTGGTGCAGGAGCTGATGCTCGACAATGTCGGTTTCTGCCGGTTTCACCGGGGCTGGGCCGAGGACATGGTGCCCGAGATCATCGGTCAGTTGTTCGGCAAGAAAAACGAGTTTATCGCCGCGACGCGGGATCTCGCACGGCGCATCGGCAGTCGCAACTCGACGGTGTTCTGGGAATCGCGCCGGAATATCGATTTCACGGCGACGGCTCTGCGACGTATGCGCGAGGTAAGCGGCTGTCAGGACGCGGAGCTGAGCGGGTGGCTCGACCGCTTCGCCCGCGAGCCCGGTGCAGCAGCCATCGATTTCTGGTTCGAGATCCGCAAAGGCGTCGACGAGACGCTGAGCCGGATTAGCGATCTCTGACCGCGGGCACCTAACCCGGATTATTCACGAAGGACCGGCTGCGAAAGGTCAAATGCTTGCCAGGACGCGCGTTCTCGGATCGGCTCGGTCAACGTACCGCCTTGGGTACGCCTCCCTCACCGATCCTTGCGAGCCCGCGTCCTGGCAAGCATTTTCCACTTTCTCGCGGCGGTCCTTCATGAATAATCCGGGTTAAGACGTTCTTGTGCGCCGCTCAGCCCGCCAGCGTTTCCTGGAGCTTGGCGGCCAACTCCTGCACCGTGAACGGCTTTTGCAGGAAGTGCACGCCTTCGTCGAGAACTCCGTGGTGGGCGATGATGTTGGCGGTATAGCCGGACATGAAGAGGCACTTCACATCGGGACGGAGCGCCGACAGCCGCTGCCAGAGATCGCGGCCGCTCATCTCGGGCATCACGACGTCGGTCAGCAACAGGTCAATCGGACCGGCGTGGGCGCGGGCCAATTCCAGAGCGGCGCGCGGGGTCGGAGCGGCGAGCACGTTGTGGCCGATGGTTTCGAGCTGCCGCCGCGCGAGCAGCAGCAAGGTAGGCTCATCCTCGACCAGCAGAATGGTGGCTTCGTCGACGGCCGGTGCGCGTGCGGCGGTGGCCGGCGCCGGGCCGATGAGATCAGCGGCTTGCCGCGGCAGGTAGATCCGGAACGTCGAGCCCGTGCCTGGTTCGCTGTACACGTTGATGAAGCCCTGATTCTGTTTCACGATACCGTACACCGTGGACAACCCTAGACCGGTTCCCTTGCCTTGCGACTTGGTCGTAAAAAACGGTTCGAAGATATGGGCCTGCGTCTGGCGGTCCATACCGGTGCCGTCGTCGCTGATCGCCAGCATCACGTACGCTCCCGGCAGGAAACCCGCACGGTGCTCGCAGTCGTGCCGGTCGAAATCCGCCAGGGCGGTTTCGATCACAATCTTGCCGACGCCGGTGATCGCGTCGCGCGCATTGACCGCCAGATTGGCGAGGATCTGGTCGAGCTGAGAGGGGTCGATTCGCGCCGGACACGGGGCGTCTGCCGGCTGCCAGGACAGCTCGATATCCTCGCCGATCAGTCGGCGCAACATCGGCAACAAGGTGGCGACGGCCTCATTGAGATCGAGAATTCTCGGCGCGATGGTCTGCTTGCGCGCGAACGCCAAAAGCTGAGTCGTCAGTTCCGCTGAACGCACCGCAGCCTTGCGGATCTCCTGCAGATCGCTTCGCAACGGCTGGCCCGGCGTGATCCGCGCCAGCGCCAGCTCGGCGTGTCCGAGGATCACGCTCAGCATGTTATTGAAGTCGTGGGCGACACCGCCGGCCAACCGGCCCACCGATTCCATTTTCAGGGCTTGCCGGAGCTGGTCTTCCATTTCCTTGGCGCGGGTGATGTCCAGATGGGTGCCGCAAGCGCGCAACGGCTTGCCGTCGGCGCTACGTTCGATCACTCGGCCCCGATCGAGCACCCAGACCCAGCCACCGCCCTTGTGGCGTAGCCGATGCTCGGATTGGTA
>Ga0334887_1004405_pt1 | contig 12776 bp, 13 predicted proteins | sample GraSluR1_MG_10_FD_207217 | JGI IMG/M metagenome (GOLD analysis project Ga0334887, IMG submission 207217) | Sludge microbial communities from methane-producing bioreactor in Wageningen University, Netherlands - Granular Sludge_18_07-R1 | ecosystem: Engineered > Bioreactor > Anaerobic >...
CCCTTCTTCAGGCCGGCAAGGACATCGTAGAGATTGACGTATTCCTGCTTGTGACAGGCGATGAAGTCGGCGGTGTCGATCAGATAGGTCGACTTGATCGGCTTCTTGCCGAAACGAAGGTGCGAAACCGTGATCCCGCCGGATTTTTTGGAGTCGTACGCAAAATAGCCCTGCGCGTAAAGGTCCGTCTCGTCTCCGATGATTTTAATGGAGTTCTTATTGGCACCGACCGTTCCATCGGAACCCAAGCCCCAGAACTTGCAGCGGATGGTGCCTTCGGGAGCGGCGGCGATGCTCTCGCTTACAGGAAGCGACGTGCCGGTAACGTCGTCGACGATGCTGATGGTGAAGCGATCCCTGGGCTGATAAAGCTTCAGATTGTCGAAGACGGATTTGATATGCGTCGGAGTGGTGTCCTTGGAACCGAGTCCATAGCGACCGCCAACAACGATCGGTTTTTCCGCTTTGTCCTTGAAAATCGCGCAAATATCCTCGAAGAGGGGTTCGCCGAGAGCGCCGGGCTCTTTGCATCTGTCAAGCACGGCAATACGCTTCACGGAAGCGGGAAGTACATCGAAGAAGTACTTTTCGGAGAAGGGACGATACAGATGCACTTCGACAACGCCGGTCTTTTCGCCGCGTGCGTTGAGGTAGTCGACAGTCTCCTCGATCGCCTGGCAGACGGAACCCATAGCGATGATGACGTTTTCGGCGTTCGGGTCGCCGTAGTAGTTGAAGGGGTGATACTCTCTGCCGGTAAGCTTCTTGATCTCCTGCATGTACGACTCGACGATATCCGGGATAACGGTATAGAATCTGTTGACCGCTTCCTTTGCCTGGAAGAAGATATCGGGGTTCTGCGCGGTTCCCTTCTGGTAGGGGTGCTCCGGATTCATTGCGCGCGACTTGAATTTGGCAAGAGCGTCATAGTCGACAAGTTTGGCCAAATCCTCATATTCGAGCACGTCGATCTTCTGAATTTCATGAGAGGTTCTGAAGCCGTCGAAGAAATTGACGAAAGGAATACTTCCCTTGATAGCGGAAAGGTGAGATACGGCCGTCAAATCCATTACTTCCTGCACGCTGCCTGATGCGAGGAATGCGAAACCCGTTCCGCGGCACGCCATAACGTCGCTATGGTCGCCGAAGATGGAGAGGGCATGCGCCGCAACTGCGCGGGCCGTCACGTCGAAGACGCCGGGAAGAAGTTCGCCGGCGATCTTGTACATATTCGGCATCATAAGAAGCAAACCCTGGGAGGCTGTGAAGGTGGTCGAAAGCGATCCGGCCGAAAGAGAACCGTGAACGGCGCCGGCTGCTCCCGCTTCGGACTGCAACTCGGTGACCCGGACAGTCTTGCCGAAAATATTCTTTCTGCCGTGAGCAGCCCATTCATCGACAACTTCGGGCATATTCGAGGACGGCGTAATCGGATATATTGCAGCAACCTCTGTGAACGCATACGAAACATGCGCCGCTGCAGTGTTGCCGTCCATCGTTTTCCAATTTCTCTTCATTGATGTACCCCCTCTTGAATTACAGGATGAGCAGCGTCGCCGCAACCCGCTCCTGTTTTATTATTCTCCATTCACAGACACTATCGGATCCGGAACGATCCTCTCATCAAAGGTCTCCTGAAATGTACGCACAAAATCTCCGGAGGCCAGATACAAATTCGACTTCCGGTTGACACTCTTCTATTTTACAACAAGATCGGGATTTTGCATTCTGTATAATCCGCACTTCAGAAAAAAAACGACGACCAAAAAGTATTTTTTTCACGTATTGATATTACCATAAACCTTCTGTGGGTCAATTCGTGTATTTTCTCTAAACGCCTCTCTTTTGCCGATTTTGCCCCGAAGGCTGCTATAATCGTATGCATTCCGGTACGAGTTCGCACAAGGAGAGGTTGGAATTGTGATCGATATACGAGAAATAATAGTCATGCCTCAAAAGGAACAGCTTCCTCTCGATACACGCAGAGAGAGCAAAGGAACGCGTGCCTTTCTCGAAATAGGCTTCGGGAACGGAGAATTTCTCGTTCATCTTGCACGGCAATGCCCGGATGACGTTTTTTGGGGCGTGGAGATGTCTCGGTCATGCGTTCTGCGCGCTCTGAAGAGAATTCGCGCTGAAGAGCTCCGAAACATCTTCCTCCTTTGCGGCGATGCGCGTTTTATTTTGAAAGAATGTCTGCCGAAAGAATCACTTGACGGCATATATATGAACTTTCCCTGTCCTTGGCCGAAGAAAAAACACTCGAAGAGAAGAGTATCCAGCGGGGAATTTCCCTCGGAGATCGCGGACGTTCTCAAGCCCGGCGCATTCTTCGAACTTGTAACCGACGAGGAATGGTACGGCCTTGAAGTTCGTAATGTGCTGGCTGCTCATCCTTTGCTTGAACTGACGGAATGGCTGATAAATCCGCCCAGGTCGGTAACAACAAAATACGAACGCAAATGGATGGAGATGGGAAAACGTATTTATCTTTCCAGACTACTTAGAAAAAGAGCGGGATCAGCTGCCGGACAGCGCTCTTTAGGGAGGGCGGAAGAAGTGCATATTCGAGTTCCGAAGAAGGGGTCATTAAAAGATTTCGTAAACACGATCCATAACAAGGGTGGAGAAAAAGGCGAAGCTCTCTGGGTGTATAAAAGATTTTACGAATCCGCAGAGGGAAACGCCTATATTATAGAAACAGTAGCAGGCGACGGTTCCTTCGAGCAGAAGTTTTTCCTCCAGATTGTAGAACGCGACGAGGACGCCCTTATAAAAATAGCGCCCTACTCCAGCCCGTTTCTCACAGAATCCGTGCGCGGAGCTCTCGAAGGCATGGCTCTTTTGATTGAAACACGGTTTCGATCGGCCGAACCCTTCGGAGACGCGCCTTTTGAACGCCCGGCAGGGAAGGCGCTTTCACAGTGACCAGAGAGAAAAGGGGAGCCTCGCAGAAGGAAGTCCGCCCGACTTCCGGAAAAGTCATGGGAGCGCTCTTTAGCATACTCGGCCCCTTGAACGGCCGTGCGTTCCTCGATCTTTTCTCCGGAACCGGCAGGGTTGCGTATCGCGCAGCCCAGCAGGGGGCTTGTTTTGTTGCAGCGGTCGAGATACTGCCGCTTCGTGCCCGGGATATCCGTTCCCTTTTCCCTGCCGCCCCCTCTTTTCTTCTCCTCGCAATGGATATACGAAGGGCTCTTTCTTTTCTGGAACGGAAAGGACATCGCTTCGAAATAGTCTTTGCCGATCCGCCATACGGTGCGGGGTGGCCCGCCATCCTCGGCGAGTTGCTCTTCCCCCGGTCCGGAGGTATTCTCGTTCCGAGCGGAGTTGTCGTAATCGAGCACTCGATCCGCGAAACTCTTCCTCCCGGCGAAAACTACAGGATCATTGATCGCCGCGAGTATGGGGAGACGGTCCTTTCATTTCTTGCACCTTCCGTTGTACTCGCAGATACTCCCGGAGAGAGAGGAGAAGAAACATGAAGAGATGTATAAGCGCAGTCTATCCGGGGTCGTTCGATCCTATCACCAACGGCCACATTTACATTGCCGAGAGAGCCGCGGCACTCTTCGATGAAGTCGTTGTCAGCGTCCTTTTGAATCCTCAAAAAAAGGCGGCGTTTACCGTTGACGAAAGGAAAGCCATGGCCAGAGAGGCATTGAGCCATCTGACCAACGTCAAAGTCGGCTCCTTTTCCGGCCTTCTGGTCGATTTCCTGCGCCAGGAACGGAGCCGTATCATCATCAGGGGTCTCCGGGCGCTCTCCGATTTCGAGTACGAGTTTCAGCTGGCGCTGATGAACAGACAGTTAGCCCCTGATATCGAAACGTTGTTCATCGTCACCGACGCGAGGTACTCCTATCTTTCAAGCCATGCGGTGAAGGAGATCTATCAGTTCGGAGGAGCGGTGCACGAAATGGTTCCTCCGGGAGTATTTCGGCGTCTCAGAGAGCGTTTCCCTCTTCCGCATACTCTTGCTCCCTGATAAGATACCTTTTTTTTTCGGTTCCGGGGATGAAGGCGGGAGTGAGACTCTCCCAGACTTCCGCGGCCACACGTTCAAGGGAAGCCAGATTTCCTTCGGCTCCCTGCGCGTGAAGAGGGAGCTTCCCGCGAACGGGAAGCGACGCCTTTCTCCTCATTACCCGAAGCATCTCGACGCCTTTTTTATCCGCCGCAAGCGGATGGATATAAGCGGGGCCGTTTGCTTGAAAAGCCCGGTTCTCCGTGTGGCCAATGCCTAGCAGAAGGTGAATAAGCTGCCGTTGAATCCGAGCTCGAGGGTACCGGTGAGTAATGCATTTTCCAAGAAATTCATCCCATGAACCGCAATCCGCGGCATAGCGAAGCAGGCGGTTTTCCATCCCTTCCGTCATCTCCGAGGAGCGCTGCAGGCTGTTTCTCGTCGCGCGCAGCAGAACCGTTCGTACCATTCTCCAGAGCAAATCGGTCGAGAGAACAAAATATCCTTTTTCCATAGACCGCCGCACGATCTCGACGCTCGGGACAGGAAGCGCATGCGTCACGGCTTCGAGTCCTCCTTCAACAAGTCCGCGACGTATTGCGGACGCACTGGCGAAAGAGGATGCCTCTTTAAGAGAAGTGTCGTGGTAACCTGCGCCTGCACGCTGAATAGGCTTACATTGAATGGTCAGCCCTTTTCTGGCAATATGCTCCATATACGCCAGTGCAAGCGAATTGTTGGGAGAAGAGACGAAAGCGCCGTATTCGGCTTTGATCGACGCAAGAGCTTCCGCCCGTGCTTTTACATAGGAAAATCCCGAATTCAGATGTTTTTTCAGAGAATCCTTGAAAGTAATCGGTTCGTGGACTAAAATATCAAGAAGTGGCGTAACATCGAAATCAGGTTCTTCCATCCCGAAAGAAATGGTTTGAACCATGCCGGTGGCCGCAAGAACATCGACAGCTCCCGATGCAAAAACGCCTGCATTGTGACTGGAAAAAAAGACGGGGAGTTCGAGAACAAGGTTCGCTCCGGCACGAACCGCGCTTTCCGCACGATCCCATTTACTTAAAAGCGCGGGCTCTCCTCTTTGTGTAAAATAGGATGAGAGCACAACGATAACGCCGTCGGGATCGACTTCTTCCCGGGTCCGGCGTATGTGATGCAGATGGCCGTTATGCAATGGGTTATACTCGGCTACAATACCAACACAGTTTCCATATATGGCGACCGGCCTCCTTTCGTCTCATTACAATACAACCTGCGAAAGGGCCCGGTCAAGATGAGAGGAAGGGGTAGTATTCATGAAGATTCTTGTTGTAAATTGCGGTAGTTCATCTCTTAAGTATCAGCTTTTCGATATGACCGACGAATCGGTGCTCGCAAAGGGGCTTGTTGAGAGAATAGGAATCGAAGGAGCCCGAATCAAGCACACGAAGACCGGAATGGACGCCGTAATCAAGAACAGAGAAATCTCCAATCACAAGGTCGCCTTCAAAGTCGTCGTCGAGGCGCTCCTTGACGCGGAACACGGCGTTTTGAAGAGCCTCGATGAACTTGCCGCCGTCGGACACAGGGTTGTTCACGCCGGAGAACGGTACGCAGGCTCCGTCCTTATCACCCATGACGTCATCGATGCTCTTGAAGAATGCGTCCCTCTCGCTCCCCTTCATAACCCAGCCAACCTCATGGGCATTTACGCGGTAACGGAAGCCCTTCCCAATATTCCCCAAGTAGGCGTATTCGACACGGCGTTCCACCAGACAATGCCTGGATATGCGTATATGTACGGCGTTCCCTACCATTACTATGAGAAGTACAAGGTCCGACGCTACGGTTTTCACGGCACCAGTCACTACTATGTTTCTTACAGAGCCGCGGAAATTTTGGGCAGACCTGTCGAGTCGCTCAATATCGTCACCTGCCATATGGGGAACGGCAGCTCTCTCGCCGCAGTGAAAGGCGGAAAATCCGTCGATACGAGCATGGGGTTCAGCCCCCTTCCCGGCGTCATTATGGGAACTCGCTCCGGCGACGTCGATCCGTTGCTCATATCCTACCTTGCTGAACAGGAAGGCATCGACAACAAGGCGATGAGTCATGTTCTGAACAAGGAAAGCGGACTTCTGGGGATCTCGGGCGTAAGCAGCGATCTCCGTGATATCGAAGAAGCGGCCGACTCCGGAAATCAGCGTGCGAAACTCGCGGAGGAGATGCTCTACTACGGCGTCAAAAAATACATTGCGTCGTATGCTGCCGCCATGGGAGGCATCGACGTGCTTGTCTTCACCGCCGGCATCGGAGAAAACAGCGCACGCGCACGCGAGAGCATCTGCTCGGGACTTGACTTCATGGGAGTCAAATTGGACAAAGAAAAAAATAACGTCCGCGGGAAAGAGCGTATTGTCAGCGCCGACGATAGCCGCGTACAGGTGATCGTAATACCGACCGACGAAGAGCTTGTTATCGCGCGGGATACAAAGAAAATCGCGATAAAAAATTGAACGGCTGAGCACCAGGAGGCGAAGAACGTGCCCATAACGGAAAAACCGGACTCATGGCGATTTGAAATAGATACCCCGGAGCTTGGCAATGAGGATGCGGTCACCACAGCGCTTTGGGAACAGACGGTTCCGCCGCGGACTTCGCTCGATTCCGTTGGCGACTCGGCCGGAGCGGAAATCCTCTATGACGGGTTGCTTTTCCGTTTTGCTTCACCGCTGAGAATTGAAGCGGAAGCGCGTTGGGCGGATGACAGTTTGTACGTGACGATTGCCTTAAGGGCTTTTTTCTCGACGCAATGTTCTCGATGTCTTGAGCCCACAGATATTGAAATTCTGGATGATTTCATGTATCTTTATTCTTTGCGGAAGAAAGCTACCGCAAACCGTAACGCTACGGAGGAAACGGATGATGAGTATCATGTCGTACCAGTCGCTTCCTGGAAGAATCGCCTTGATATTTCAGAACAAGTCTGGGAAAGCTTGATTCTCGCTCTTCCGATGCGGGTGCTCTGCTCCAAGGATTGCCGCGGCATATGTCCGACGTGCGGAAAGTCTCTGAACTCGGGAGAATGTACGTGTGCTTCCGAAACAAAGGACCCTCGGTTTGAAAAGCTTCTTGCAATACAATTCGATCAGGATACAGAGTGAAAAGGAGGGAAATGCAGAATGGCGACGCCGAAAAGCAGGGTATCCCACGCCCGTACACATAAAAGAAAGTCGGAGTGGATCCGGTCTTTGTCCGGCCCGGAGTTGACCACATGTCCGCACTGCGGAGAAGTGGTCATGAACTACACAGCTTGCGGAGAATGCGGATTTTATAGAGGCAGAAAAATCCTCGCAACCGCTACCGAAGCGAAAGAGTAGCTTCCAGACTGTACTCGGAACGGCTTAGATGCAAAAAAGAGAGGGGGAACCCTCTCTTTTTTTGTTCCTTTTCACGCCTTCGCCTATTGACCGCTCAGTGCAAGCCAATTATACTTACCTTGTCTTGAGAGTAGATGTTATCATCAGGTGGTAAATGAGGGGGCGACTTCGATCAAGTCTCAACGAAAAAAAAACCGACAGGAGAAGTTGCTGAAACTCATCGAACAAAACCCGCTTGCGACGGATGAACAACTCGCAGCCATTCTTTCGGCGAGTATCAGCACTATCCGCCTCGACAGGGCTGTTCTTGCCGTGCCCGAGCTTCGCGAAAGAATGCGTTTTATGGCGCAGAAAGCCACCAGCAGATTACGTTCTTTAAAACAAAGCGAGGTTGTCGGCGACCTTCTTGAGCTGGAGCCCAACAAATGGGCCTTGTCGGTTTTGGAAACCCGTCGGGAAATGGCGTTTCGCGAAACGGATATGGTCTGGGACCACTACATCTATGCTCAGGCTAGCTCTATCGCCATTGCGGTAGTGGAAGCAGATTTCGTAATAGTGGACTCGATGAGAGGCGAGTACAAAGGACACGCTCGCGTTGGAGACGCCCTTATTGCCAGAGCGAAAGTAGGAGTCCACAAGGATGATAAATACATAGTCAGCGTGCGGACGAAGGTCGGAGACCGAGAGATTTTTGTCGGAAGGTTCATAGCCGCTATCGTCGCAGAAAATAGGCTTTTTTGAGTCTGGAGAGAGGTGAACCTTTTTTGATTCTTGCCCTTGACGCAATGGGAGGCGACCATGGCCCTTCCGAAATATGCAAGGCGGCGCTGCTCGCCTGTGAAGAGTATAGCGATCTGGAGCTTTTGCTCGTTGGATCGGAGCCGGTAATCAAGCCTCTGCTTGAAAAAGCTCCTTCTTCTTCGGCAAAGCGTCTCTCCATCGTACATACTGATGAGCGTATAGATATGGACGAACACCCAACGCTTGCCATACGCAAAAAAAGATACTCCAGCATGCGCCTTTCGATGGAGATGGTCCGTTCCGGCGAAGCTTCCGGATGTGTATCGGCCGGCAACACCGGCGCGATCGTTGCCGGAGGAGTTCTCGTTGTCGGCAGGATTTCGGGGATCGACCGTCCCGCAATGGGAGTCGCGCTTCCTACGTTGAACAAGTACACCTTTCTTCTCGACGTGGGAGCGAACGTACGAAACAAACCGTATCATCTCTATCAGTTCGCTCATATGGGAAATATCTATTCGAAGCGCATACTCGGCGTAGCGGAGCCTCAGGTTGCGTTGCTCTCGAACGGATCCGAGGAGATCAAGGGCGACGAAGTGATCTCCGGGGCCAAAGCGCTGATAAAAGAGAGTTCGCTTAATTTTTCTGGATACGTCGAGGGAGACGATATACCCTACAGCAGGGCGGACGTCGTTGTCTGCGACGGTTTCTCGGGAAACGTTGTTCTGAAATTCGCAGAGGGGCTGATGACTGCGGTCGCCTCTATGCTCAAAGAAGAGATGGGGCAGCGTATCCTCCCAAAAGTTGGAATGGTCTTCATGCTCCCGATGATGAAAGACCTCATTGCACGCTTTCACTATGAGAAACATGGAGGCACCCCGCTTCTGGGCGTCAACGGAGCAGTCATTAAAGCCCATGGACGTTCGAAGGCGCCGGCTATCGTAAGTGCACTGAGAGTAGCCAGAAACTTCGTCAAGCAGAACGGCGTAGAGTTGATAAGGGAAGAGTTGGGGTAAAGGAGGCTTCTCATGTCTTTTTTTCAAGGAGTGCCGGTCGCAATTCGCGGAAGCGGCATGTACGTCCCGAGAAACGTAGTGACGAACGACGATTTATCACGTATAGTCGATACAAGCGATGAATGGATTCGTGAAAGAACCGGCATTCAGAGAAGGCACATCGCCGAACCTGGAGAACTCACGAGTACGATCGCTGAAAAAGCAGGGCGTGCAGCCTTGGAAGCAGCGGGGATTTTACCTTCCGAGCTCGATATGGTCATCGTCGCAACGAACAGCCCGGATACTCTGTTTCCCGGAGTAGCCCCGAAGGTTCAGGGGTTGCTCAAAGCGGAAAATGCGGGGGCGTTCGATGTTCAATCCGGATGCACCAGCGGTGTGTACTCTATCGTTCTTGCCGTCAACGGCATCGCTTCAGGCCTTTGGAAAAATGTCCTCGTCATAGGCGCCGAGGTGCTTTCACCGCTCATTGACTGGACCGACCGAAATACCTGCGTTCTTTTCGGGGACGGCGCAGGCGCTATGGTTCTTGCTCCTTCCGACGGAAACGGACGATTCATCTCGGCCAGACTGAAGTCGGACGGCACGAAACACGACCAGATTACGTTCCTCGGAGGGCTTGTTGAAAATCCTGCTTCACACGAAACCATCGATCAGAAAAAGCACTACGTCGCTATGAAAGGGAATGATGTCTTCAAATTCGTCAATCGAGTCATTCCGCCGTTTCTGAAAGTGCTGTGCGAAGACGCGGGCATGTTACCTGAAGCAATTGATTGGTGGTTTTTTCATCAGGCCAACCAGCGCATCATCGAACGCACTGCAGAGCGTCTTGGCATCGATCCCGAGAGAGTATTCATCAATCTTGACGAATACGGCAATACCTCCGCGGCATCCGTTTTCATCGCTCTGTCCGATTTTATGAAACAAGGCAAACTCCTTCGTGGGCAAAAACTACTCTTTACCGCTTTCGGGGCAGGTATGACATACGGAGGTGTCATCTATGAATTTTAGTTCAACGTCGTCGCGCTGTAGGAACCGCATTGTCCAACTCCTCGGATGCTCGTACCCTCTGATTCAAGGAGGGATGGCATGGGTCGCGGACGCTGAGCTCGCGGCCGCTGTCAGCAACGGGGGAGGCCTTGGAATCATTGCCGCTGCGAATATGCCCCCGGAACTACTCGAACACCAACTGATCAAAATTCGCACACTCACGGACAAGCCTTTTGGATTGAACATTATGCTCATGTCGCCGACAGTAGGGGACGTAATTGAGTTAGCCGCCAAATACAGCGTCCCGATTGTCACCACCGGGGCGGGAAGTCCCGGCAAAGTCATCGAACGCTTGAAACCGTGCGGGACTATCGTCGTTCCTGTCATCGCTTCCGTTGCCCAGGCCAAGCGAGTGGAAAAACAGGGGGCGGATGCGGTCGTCGCGGAGGGCATGGAAGCCGGAGGACACATCGGAGAACTTACGACGATGGTGCTTGTCCCTCAGATAGTGGATTCTGTTGAGATACCCGTCGTTGCAGCGGGAGGAATCGCCGACGGAAGAGGAGTGGCGGCCGCATTCGCGCTTGGCGCCGAAGGCGTCCAGGTCGGGACGCGGTTTGTGTGCTGCACGGAGTCGACGGTTCACCCGGCCTATAAAGAAGCGGTTCTCGCCGCACGGGACAGAAGCAACGTCATTACCGGACGTATCACAGGTCATCCCGTACGCTGTCTAAAAAACAAACTTACCAGCCGTTTTGAAGAACTTGAAAAAGACAACGCGCCGGTCGAGGAGTATGAAAAACTGGGGGCAGGGCGCCTCCGCGCCGCCGTAGTAGAAGGCGACGTCGAGTGGGGATCTCTCATGGCAGGACAGAGCGCGGCCCTGGTCAATGATATTCTTCCTGCAGCGGAGATTATCCGGAATCTTTTTCGTGATGCGGAAAAAATCGGTAGAGACCTTTCCGCAGCTCTTTCCTTAAAATGAGGTGACAAGATGTCATATTCACTGATTTTCCCGGGGCAGGGATCTCAAGAAGTGGGGATGGGAAGAGATATTCGGGATGCCTTTCAATGCGCCGCTGAAGTCTTTCAGCGAGCGGACGACGCACTTTCCTTCTCTCTTTCCAAGGTTATTTTTGACGGACCCGAGGAGGAATTGCGAAGGACGGCCTATACGCAACCTGCGATTCTTGTCGCCAGCTTAGCTGCGACCACCGTTCTCGAGGAGCTCGTCGGAGAGCATCTTCAACCGGAATATCTCGCAGGCCACAGTCTCGGGGAGTACACAGCTCTTGTAGCCGCGGGAACGCTCTCCCTCGAGGACGGCGTCCGCCTTGTTCATCTTCGCGGCAAGCTGATGCAGGAAGCTGTTCCTGAAGGCAAAGGAGCGATGGCGGCAATTCTTGGGCTCGATGCGCAGGCTGTGACCGACATTTGCAACGAAGTTGCTCCTGCAAACGAGTGTCAGCCGGCAAACTTCAATTCTCCGGGCCAGATCGTGATCTCCGGCGAAACTGAATTTGTCGAGAAGGCAATGCTCCTGGCAAAAGAAAAAGGCGCCAAAAAAACTGTGCTATTGAATGTCAGCGCTCCCTTCCACAGCCGCTTGATGCGGCCCGTGGCGGATCGGCTCCTTGCGGCTTTCGATCAGTGCGCTTGGGAAACTCCCTCCGCGCCTATCGTCTCCAACGCGCGGGCGCTGCCCGTATCCGATGTGCACGACATTCAGGACGCGCTCTTCCATCAAACGTATATGCCGGTGCTCTGGGAAAAATCCGTAAACTGGATGGCGGATTCCGGAGCTGAGACATTTTTCGAAATAGGCCCCGGCGCCGTCCTGGGGGCGTTGGTAAAAAAGTGCCGCAAAGGTTTAACTGCGTATCCTTGCGGAACGCTTGCTACTCTTGAAAAAACAGCCGCTCTTTTAAAGGAGATGATGTGATATGGAGCAGCGCATCGCTCTCGTAACCGGTGCAGGCAAAGGGATCGGCCGGGCTGTGGCGATCCGCCTGGCGAAGAACGGCTTTTCGATCGCCGTGAATTTTCGCAGCAGTGAGAAGGCGGCTCTTGAAGTTTGTGATATTATTGCCGCCGGAGGAGGAAGCGCGTTTCCCGTCAAGGGAGATGTTTCCGATCCCGAAGAGGTGAAACGCATTTTTTCCGGTGTCAATGAAAAAGCGGGACCTGTAAGCGTCCTCGTGAACAACGCCGGAATTACAAAAGACGCCCTGCTCATAAGAATGAAAGACGAAGATTGGAATTCGGTGCTGACAGCGAATCTCTCCTCGGTGTATTATTGCACCAGAGAAGCTCTCCGAGGAATGGTACGGGCTAAGTGGGGACGTGTCATAAATATCGCCTCGGTCGTCGCACTGATTGGAAACCCCGGACAGGCGAATTATTGCGCCTCCAAAGCGGGGGTCGTAGGCTTTACAAAATCGGCCGCCCGAGAGTATGCCGCGAAGGGGATTACCGTAAACGCGCTTGCGCCCGGTTTTATCGGCACGGATATGACTGATGCACTGCCGCGGGAGGCAAGGGAATCTCTTTTGAAACAAGTGCCCGCCGGAAGACCGGGAACGCCCGAAGACGTTGCGAATATCGCGTGCTTCCTTGCTTCCGATGAAGCGTCGTATATAACGGGACAGGTTATTGCCGTCGACGGCGGTATGACCATGTGCTAAAAAGAGACTGAAGGGG
>Ga0334887_1004415_pt1 | contig 12760 bp, 13 predicted proteins | sample GraSluR1_MG_10_FD_207217 | JGI IMG/M metagenome (GOLD analysis project Ga0334887, IMG submission 207217) | Sludge microbial communities from methane-producing bioreactor in Wageningen University, Netherlands - Granular Sludge_18_07-R1 | ecosystem: Engineered > Bioreactor > Anaerobic >...
ATGTCCCCGCAGTAGGCCGCCGCCCGCGCGATGGCATACCACTGGAACACCGGCAGGATACCGGCGAAGGCGTACTCGGCGCGATGAATGTGCGCATACCAGGCGTCCGTGGCGAAGCGCTCCTCGAACCGGTCGTGGATCTCGGCCGGGTCGCGGGTCTCGCTCAGCACCTGGGTGAGGAAGTCGCCGGTGGCCTGGTGCTCGGTCGGGCTCCCGTCCGGCGACAGCGGGTGGCGCACGATGACCGCCCCGCCGGGCCGGAGGGGCCCGCCGGGCAGGTCCAGCCCGGCGAGCACCGACCAGGCGGCCGTCAGCGGGGTGGCCGGCTCGCCGATGTTGTACGGCGTCCGGCCGGGCACGTTGAGCAGGACCACGTCGGCCACGCGATCGATCCCGACGTCCTGCTGGCCGGCCAGGGTCCGGCGGGTCGCCGCCGCCACCGCGGCCGGGTCACCGGCGTGCAGGGCGACGGTGCCCCGGGCGTGCCCGGACTCCCAGATCGCCCGGTGGGCCTGCGGGCCGAGGGCCCTCGCGGCCCGCTGGGTGAACCGGTCGGTGAGGTTCCACTCCCACTCCCGGCGGGTGAGGTAGCGGAATCGGGGCGCCTCGGCGTGCTGGTCGGTCACCACGTCGATCGCCCACACCGGCAGGCCCCGGGCGATGACGTCGGCAATCCGCTCGCCGGCCGCCAGGTCGGCGACGTGGCCATGGATCGCGCGCAGCGTCTCCGGCCCGCTGGCCCCCTCCACGATCCCGCCGACGCCGGCGCCGGCAGGCGTACGAACGACGTTGACGGTGACGACCAGGTCCGACGCGGCGAGCCGGGCGTTGACCGTGACCGGCTCCCCCGCCGCGGTGGCGCCGAGGTCGGCCAGGTCGTCGGTGAGGTCGTGCTGAACGATGAGGTGGTCGGGGGCCAGCGCGTCGACAACCCGCGGGCCGAGGACCGCGACGAGTTCGGAGCGGCGCAGCCGCCGACCCGGGCCGACCGGGATGAGCACCCGGATGTCGTCGACGTGGGCAGCCGCCGCGGCGTCGAGCACGGCCTCGACGGCCCGGCGTCGGATGTCGTCGGCCATCGGCGCGACGTCCAGGCCGGTGACCACGACGGTCAGCACCGTGCCGGGGTGCAGCAGCGCGGCCAGCGGCTCCGCGCCGTCGGGCGCGGCCAGCGCCGCGGCAATGGTCCGGTCGGCATCGAGCAGGCTCTGGTCCGCCTCGTTCGGGTAGACCACCTGGGTGCCCCGCGGCAGCCGGACGAGCCGGCCGGCGGCACCGTCGCCGACGAGCAGGGCGGGCGTGCGGTCGTCCACCTCGAGCACAAAGCCGGGTCGCGACATCTCAGTTCCTCCTCTGGGCGCCGGACCGCCGGGGTCGGCGACTGCCGGCGGTGTGGGAGCTCCACTCCACGATGGACCAGTGCTCGGCCTGGGCGATCCGCATGAGTGGCACGTCGGGGTTGACCGCCACGGGGTTGCCGACGGCCCGCAGCATGGACTCGTCGGCGTGGGAGTCCGCGTACGCATAGCTGGCCGACAGGTCGATGCCCCGTCCGGCGGCATAGTGGGCCAGCCAGGCCGGCCGCGACTCACCCACCAGCGGCGGGCCGGTGAGATAGCCGGTGCACCGTCCGTGCGCGTCGGTGTCGGGGTCGGCGGCGACGATCTCGTCGAACAGCGGTGCCAGCGGGCGGGTGAAGGGCCGGATGGTGCCGGTCAGCAGGACCGTCACGTGGCCCATCGCGCGGTGCTCGCGCAGCCGGCGGACCGCCTCGGGGGCGACGTGATCGAGAATGACCTCGGACAGTCCGGTGTCCACGAAGTGTTCCAGTGCCGCCAGGTCGGCTCCGCGATAGCGCCGGTAGAGGGCACGCAGGAAGGCACCGCGGTCCCGGTTCTCCGCCCACAGCGCGGGTCCGCCCCCACGCGTCGAGTTCGGGCAACCGGGCCCACAGGTAGCTGCGGACCACGTCGGAGTTGAGCACGGTCCCGTCCAGGTCGAACGCCGCCAGCACGGTGCCGGGCCGCTCCGCCGGCTTGAGCGTCCGGTACGTCGCCGGGCGGGCATTGCGGCGCCGCTTGAGTTCCTCCATCCGGCGCACCGGCTTGGTGATCGACGGCACATGCACCTCGATGAGGTAGTGGTACCAGTCGTAGGTCGAGGAGTCGAAGGCGAAGACATCCCGGTCGGCCGGGTCGAGCATGTCGTTGAGCGCCAGGGTGTTGTCGTCGAGGTAGGTCACCTCCGAGCGGAGGTACTCCCCGTAGATCGACAGGTAGCGACGCAGGAAGGCGATCTGGGAGCCGCCCTTGTCGAGGTCACGGGCGAGTTTGCGGAAGACCTCCACCCGCGGCGCGACCTTCAGCGCCATGTCGGCGAACTCGTACGCCTTGGTGGAGGTCCGCAGCAACTGGTCGACCTTCTGCGCGCCCGGGAAGCTCCAGGTCGGCAGCAGCGCCGCGCCCCGGTTGCCCGGCGACAGGGGATGCTCCAGGAAGTAGCCGCGGACGAAGTCGTAGAGCTGGGCGAAGGTCAGCGGATTGCGGGCGCCGGAGTTGACGTGGTAGAAGACCGGCCGGCCGATCTCGGGCTCGGTGGCGCAGGCCGCCAGCGTGGCGTTGACGACCATGTCGCAGGGCACGATGTCGATCACCGCGTCCGGCGAGGCCGGCAGCTCGGTCATGTTTCCCTTGCCGTACGCCAGGATGATCGGGTCGGCCATCTTGAAGCCCTCGATCCACCCCGGGTACGGGTAGCGCAGCGACGACTCCACGATCGCCGGACGGACGATCGAGACCCGGATGTCGCGCCCGACGTCGGCCACCACCCGCTCCCCCAACGCCTTGGTGAAGGTGTAGCAGTCTGTCCAGCCCAAGGAGCGCGCCCGTTCGGTGCCGGCCTCGACGAGCCGGTCCTGGACCCAGGATCGGCGGCGGGCCTCGGTGTCGGCGGCCGTGGTGAGGTAACCGGCCTTGCGATGCACCCGCTCGGCCTGGCGGCGCAGCCTGCTCAGCCGCTCCGGCGTGCGCGACTCCGCCTCCAGCGTGTCGTGCAGCGCCAGTCCCCAGCGGGTCTCGGTGTCGTAGTCGATGTCGTGGGCGTGCGGGGCCTCGGGAATCATCCCGCGCCGCCGCCCCGCCGTGTAGGCGGTGGACACATGCACGTAGTGCGGGACGTGGGTGAGCTGACCGTCGGGCCCGGTGACCGCGGCGAGCATCGCCTCCATCAGTGCCCGGGTGCCGACCGTGTTGGTGGCGAAGGCTTTGTCGATCGGCGGATCGAAGGACACGTCGCCGGCACAGTGCAGCACGATGTCGAGGTCGGCCGGCAGCGCCGGGACGTGCGGCAGGTCGCCCTCGATGACCTCGATCCGGGTGTCCACCAGCTCGCCCTTGCCACCGGCTGCCCGGACCAGGTCACCGAAGATCGGCTTGCCCATCAGGGCGATCACCCGGTCCCGCGCCGACGCCGACCCCTTGCGGCGTACCAGCACCGCGGGCGTGGTGTCGGGCAGCTCGGTGAGGATCTTCCACAGCAACTGCTGGCCGATGAAGCCGGTGGCGCCGGTCATCACGATCTTCTTGCCGGCCAGGAGATCCCGCAGTCGTCCACGCAGCGGAGGCGGGCCGGCGACCGGCCCGCGGTCGATCGGGATGGTCACCGGACGTCCCGGGCCAGGTCCGCCGAGATCTGCCGGGTGAGGGCCAGCGCGTCCTCCACGGTGAAGTTGCCCAGATAGAGCGCCGTCCCGATGATCGCCCCCTCGACCCCGATGGACACCAGACCTGCGAGCTGGCGGACGTCCTCCAGACCGGAGATGCCGCCGGAGGCGACCACCGGCGCGTCGGTGCGGGCGCAGATCGCCCCGAGCAGCTCCAGGTTGGGGCCGGACAGCATCCCGTCGGAGCGGACGTCGGTGACCACGTACCGGGCGGCGCCCTCGCTGTTGAGCCGCTCCAGCACCTCGAACAGGTCGCCGCCCTCGCGGGTCCAGCCGCGCGCGGCCAGCCGGCGATCCTTGACGTCCAGCCCGATCGCGATCCGGTCTCCGTACGTGGCGATCGCCTCGGCACACCACTCCGGGCGCTCCAGCGCCGCGGTGCCGATGTTGACCCGGGTGCAGCCGGTGCCCAGGGCCCGCTCGAGCGAGGTGTCGTCGCGGATCCCGCCGGACATCTCGATCTTCATCGGCCTGTCGGTCGAGGTCAGCGCGGCGACCACCTCGGCGAGGACGTCGGCGTTGTTGCCCTCGCCGAAGGCGGCATCGAGGTCGACCAGATGCAGCCACTCGGCACCTGCCTCCTGCCAGCGCCGGGCCGCGGCGAGCGGGTCACCGAAGCGCTTGTCGGTCCCGGCGACCCCCTGGACGAGCTGGACGGCCTGTCCGTGGCGTACGTCGACGGCGGGAAGGAGTTCCAAGGGCTTCACAACCCGGCAGCCTACCCGACGGTGACGGGTGAAGCGGGATGCGCGACGCCGGAGGTCTTGGCGGCGGAGAGGTCCCTCATGGCTTCCGCGAGGTGCATCTGGTGGGTGACGAACTCGTGCAGCCGGCAGACGTAGTCGTGCTCCCGCCCGAGCTTCGCGATGTAGCCGTTGATGTAGTCGACCTCGGTCGGACGGCCGTGGGAGAAGTCCTGGTGCATCGACGGATAGTGCAGCGGGTTGGCCACCCGAGACACGTAGTCGACCGACGCGACGGCCTCCTGGCGCGTCTCGATCAGCTGGATGCCGGCCCGCTCACAGGCGTCGTACGCCTCGTCGAGCAGCATCCGGGCCATGTCCTGCTCGCCGAAGTAGGTGGCGAACTCCCCCATCGTCATGCCGAACATCGTGCACAGCGTGTTGACGACCGAGTTGAAGACCACCTTGGCCATCAGGGTGCCCATGAAGTTGCGGGTCAGCTCGGGGTTGAGGTTGGCCGCGTCGAAGTCGTGCGCCATCGCCCGGGTGGTGTCGTCGGGTTCCTCGGTGAGATTGACCATGTGCATGTGGCCGGCACCGGCCTTGCCGATGAAGTCCACGTCCCCGGGACCATTGAGCACCGTGGCGATCATCGCGGTGCCACCGACGATGCGGTTGTCGGGGAAGTAGCCCTGGAGCTTCTTGATGTGGCCCATGCCGTTCATCGCCGAGAACACGTACTGACCCGGCCGGAACAGGTGCGCGCAGCGTTCGAGGACACCGGCCAGTTGCATCTGCTTGACGAACACGATCCACACGTCCGGCCCCCCCTCGTACGCCTCGGGGGAGGAGAGGTTGATCGGCACGAGGTGGCGGTCCTCGTGGTCGCGGGACACCCAGACGCCTCCCTGACGGCGGACCGCCTCGATGTTGGGCTGCCACGTGTCGACAAAATCGACCGGCACGCCGGCATTCTCCTGCAGCAGCACCCCATACCGGTAGCCCATGGCCCCGGCCCCGATCACCGTGTACTTCATGATTGTCCGTGCCCCTTGCACATCGTGTGTTGCGGGAGCCGAGTGGCGCCGGGCCCCGCGTCGGGCCCGGGGCGCCGTGGTAGCGCCGTCCCGCAGATTCGGAGGCACGACGAGCCCGGATGGGGACCGCCGATGCGTCCCCGTTGTCGCCTCATGGGCAAGGACGAGGTTACTCCCGCGGTGGTGGGGGCGATGTCGGGGGTCCGATGGTGATCATCGGGTCAAGTCCCGTGGTGGATGGGGTCACGCGGTGGGGTCGAGCCCGGGACGATGGCCTAGAGTCGCGCCATGCCGACGCCCCAGATGCATGCTGCCGGGGGCCGCGCCCTGGCCCTTCTCGCGGCGAGGGTGGGCCTGGTGGCCGTCACAACCGTGCTTGTATGGCTGATGGCCTTTGTCGCTGGGCGCGGCTCGGCGTATCCGCCCTCGCCGATGCTTGTCACGCTGGGGCTCGTGCCGGCCAATGTCATCACGCTGTGGCTCGTCGCCCGGATCCTGCGCGCCGAGGGGCAGCGGCTGCCCGACCTGTTCGGCCTGCGCCATGGGCGCGGTCTCGCCGTGGACCTGGCGTGGGGGTCGGCGTGGATCGTCGTGCTGTATCTGCCCTTCGTGGGCACGGTCCTGGCCACCATGTGGGTGCTGCACGGGGCGGAGACCTTCGCGGCCTTCGAGACCGTGTTCGTGAATCCCGACGCCGCCGGCGTGGACTCCCCGGGATGGTCGCTGGTGGCCGGCGTCCTGGCAGTGGTGACCTTCGCACCGCTCAACGCGCCGGCCGAGGAGGCCGTCTACCGAGGCTATGCGCTGTCCCGGCTGAGCGGGCGGTGGTCGAGGGCCGCGGCGGTGGCGGTGTGTTCGGTGGCGTTCGGGGTCCAGCACGCGTTCTTTGCACCGTCGACCGACGCCATGGTCGTCTACGTCGCCGCCTTCACCGTCTGGGGACTGGGCTCCTCGCTCATCGTCCTGTGGCAAAAGCGGCTGATGCCGATCACGGTCGCCCATTTCCTCGTCAATCTGATGACGAGTTCGCCGGCGGTTGTGGTTCCCCTCGTCGGGCTGGCCTCCGGTGTGCCCGGGTGACCGTGCCGTTGGTCTCGCCCGCAGGAGTGTGAAGACCCCGGCGAACACGAGACCGACGTTGACCTCCCTGCCGATCATCCGCGCGGCATCGACCGGCGGCCGTGGGAACCGTCCTGGATCTCCTGGGGATAGATGACGTCGATCTCCTCGATCGTTCGGGGAAAGTCACGGCGATTGTTCGTCAGGAACCAGTCCGCCCCGGCAATCACCGCTGTCGCCAGGTGCACGGCATCGGCGGCATGAAGCCCGTATGCGACACCAAGGTCGAGGCCAAGGCGGGCCACAGGGAGATCCATGGGGCGAAGATCCACCCTGCTGAGCAAGGAAAGGAGGACGAGGGTTTCCTCGGAATCCGGGTCGGCGCGCATCGGCTTCGTCAGAACCTCGGGCAGGAGCAGGAGAGAGCCGACGCCTGCCGGCGTGTCCGGATCGTGCGGGAAGAGCGTCGTCACGCGTGAACCCAACGGGTGGCCGGGCACGGCGGCATAGATCAAGACATCGGAATCGAACGCGATCAGCCCGTTCACCGCGACGATCTGCCCGCTCGGATGAATTCCACCAGTTCGTCGGCCCGCTCCGCGCTGATCGAGGCCGCCCGCAGCGGTTCGTTCCGTGCCCGGTCGAGCCGTTCCTGGAGGCTCTCGGCCCGCTCGAGTGCCGCGGAGGCACGTCTCGAGCGCGTGTGCTCGGGCGGAACGATGACGGCGACCACTCGGCCGTGCCGGGTGATGGCGACCTCCTCGCCGGCCTCGACCCGGTCGAGCTGGGCCGCGAGCGTCTGGCGCGCTTCAGTGATCGAAATGGTCGGCATGGCGAAATTGTACGTGTCCGTACAGAGGTGTACAGCTCTGTGCTGAGCGCGGACGAGGCCCGTGTCGACCGCCTCCTCGGTCGACGGCGCTCAGGGCTGCCGGGCTACGGACTCGTGACCTGCTGATGGTCCGGCTGCCCGACGACCCGGCACCGCAAGATCGGTCCGCGCTGGACCTGTCACAACGATGGCGAGCGGCATCCGGGCTGGTCCGACGTGATCGGCCGCGCGACGCTGACGCCGCGAACAGTTGCCGGATCTCCGTCGAAACCGACGAGTGGCGCCGTCACCGATAGGCAGGCTGGGCTGCACCAGGATCGGCGTCGACCACGTCGAGAACGGGATCGGCGATCAGCTCCGCGACCGCCTCGCGGTTGGCCCCGATGCCGGCCCAATGGGGGTCGACGTCGCTGGCGAAGCACCAGCGATGGTCCGCCGGCCACACGAAGGCCGGCGGAAATGGGTGCCCAGGGTGTGAACCCAGCACCGTCTCCCACTCGTCCAGCGCGGACAGTGGCCCGGACAGGAGGAGATGGTCGCGGTCCGGGACATGGACGATCGGTTCGGGCAGGCTCGGTACCGATGGGCCGTACCCATCCCAGAGACAGAAGTACGCGTCGTCCGGTGTGGAGGTGTGCGCCGCCAGCAGGCGCACGGCCCGGCGCGCCTGGTCGATGTCACGCAGACGGTCGGCGACCCACCCCACGTCGGCCTCGTGTTCGCCGGGGTGTTCGGGATCGCGGATATAGCGAACCCGGGCGTACGCCTCGAAACCGGCCGGGCCGAAACAGATGAGCTGAGACGGCGGAGTGGGAGAGTTCACGATCCAGTCGGCCGGGTCCGTGGTGGTGCAGAAGGTCAGGGGCACGACAACCTCAAGTATCGCAACGGTCGTTCCTGTGAAGTTACCACACACGATCCCCTGGTGGCCCGGTTATTGAGCAGGAATTCGGCGGAGTATACATTCGTTGACATACGTTCCACCATCGACTACCAAGAGTCAACTCTTGATGACTTGTCGATGACCGAAAGGCGGGAAGAGAGCGGGAAAACGCAAGATCCGATCGCAGCAACATCTGGAAAGGTAGATTGTGACGACCAGATCGAAAGCCCTGGCCTTCCTGGCAATCCTTGCCCTCACGCTGTTCCCCTCCGCCCCGGTGGCATGGGCAGAGTCCGCTTCTTCTGCTCCGTCCGGCTCACCTGTCCCTGACGTCGATCAAGCCGTGACGGCGGCACCCGATTCCGTCCAGGAGGTCTGCGTCGGAACCACAGGTGTCGACTATGTCCACATCTCGTAACCGCCCCTCGTGCAGCGTCTGCACACGGATGGTGGGCAACGATCAACAGTGCGTGCGCCTGGCGGACAGCAACGGTCACAGTTCAGATTCAACGAAAGAACTCGCTCGGCCTATGGCAGAACGTAGGCGCGCCGGGCTCGCAGGATGTGCAGGTCGGCGGAGGTTCCGGCAACCGGGCAACAGCCCGGTACACCTGCCAAGGAACTGCCACGAACACCTACCGTTCCTGGGCGGATGTTGACATTCATGGGATCCTGGACACCCCTGATCGGAAGTACTCGGCCGCCCGGACACTGGCCTGCGGCTAACCGATCCGACGCCGATAGACGACCATGGCCACCACGTAGGCGACCAGGAGGACCCCCAGGCACCAGGCGAGCGCGATCCAGATCCCCGAGTCGACGGGCTGCCCGCCGAGGAGGTCACGGATCGAGTTCACGATCGGCGTGACGGGCTGGTTCTCGGCGAACCAACGCACGGGGCCGGGCATCGAGGCGGTGGGCACGAACGCCGAACTGACGAAGGGCAGGAAGATCAACGGATACGAGAACGCGACGGCTCCGTCGGTCGTCCGGGCAGTGAGCCCGGGTATCACCGCCACCCATGTGAGGGCCAGCGCGAACAGGCCGGTGATGCCGGCCACGCCGAGCCAGGCCGGCGGTCCGGCCGGTGAGCGAAAGCCGATCAGGAGCGCCACGCCCAGCACCACCAGCAGCGAGACGAGGATGGCGAGCATCGTCGTGATCACGTGCGACCACAGGGTGGCCGATCGGGCGATCGGCATGGTGGCGAAACGGTCGATGATGCCGCTCTGCAGGTCGGTGAAGAGCCGAAACGCCGTGTAGGAGATCCCCGAGGCGATGGTGATCAACAGGATGCCCGGCAGCATGTAGTCGACATAGTTCTGGGAGCCGGTGTCGATGGCGCCCCCGAAGACGAACACGAAGAGCAGCATCATGGCGATCGGCATCAGGGCCGTGGTGAGGATGGTATCCAGGCTGCGGGTGATGTGCCGGGTGGTCCGGCCGGTCAGCGTGGCCGTGTCGGCCATGAAGTGCGAGCTCATCGGTGGTCTCCCTCTCCTGCCCCCTCGCCGACGAGGGCGAGGAAGATGTCCTCCAGCGTGGGCTGCTTCTCGACGTACACCGGCTTGGCCGGGGGCAGCAGGGCCTTGAGCTCGCCCAGCGTGCCGTTCGCGATGATGGCGCCCCGGTGCAGGATGGCGATCCGGTCCGCGAGGCGCTCGGCCTCCTCCAGGTACTGCGTCGTCAGCAGTACTGTGGTGCCACCCCGGGCCAGCTGCTCAACGGTGCGCCATACCTCCTGGCGGGCCTCGGGATCGAGCCCGGTGGTCGGTTCGTCGAGGAAGATCACCGCCGGGTCACCGATCAGACTCATCGCAATGTCGAGTCGGCGTCGCATCCCCCCGGAGTAGGTGGACGTGGCCCGGCCGCCGGCCTCCGTGAGGGCGAAACGGGCCAGCATCGCCTCGGCCACCCGTCCCGGATGGGGGAGGTGGCGGAGCCGGGCGATGAGCTCGAGGTTCTCCCGCCCGGTGAGGATCTCGTCGACCGCCGCGAATTGCCCGGTCAGGCTGATGGACTCGCGGACACGCTCGGCCCCGCTGACCACGTCGAAGCCGTTCACGGTGGCGCTGCCGGCGTCCGGCTTCTCCAGGGTGGCGAGGATGCGGATCGTGGTGGTCTTGCCAGCTCCATTGGAGCCGAGCAGGGCGAAGACACTGCCGCGGGACACCGTGAGGTCGATACCCCGCAGGACGTGGTTGTCCCCGAAGGCCTTCTGCAGCCCCCGGACGTCGATGGCGGCCGTCGTCGCATCGGGCACGGTTTTCCCTTCGTGCGCCGTGTTCATCGTTCGTTGTTCCCTTCATGGTCGGCGGTCTGCCCGCGTTCGGCACGTTCCACGGCCTCGGTGAGCTTCCGGCGTTGCACGTCGATCCAGCGCTTCTCGGAGTAGTTGCTCGCGAACTCTTCGGCGAAGTCCACCGGATCGTTCCCGATGATGTCGCGCAGCGGCGTACGGGCGGCCGCTGCCTGCTCGAAGAGGTCGGCGAGGTCCTCGTACAGGGGCGCCCACTTCCCCCCGGTCGCACCGCCGAATCCGGTGGCCATCAGATAGTCCTTCATCGCCTCGGCCGCGGTGCGGTAGCTGCCGGGCAGTGACCTGATGCGGTTCACACTTGCGCGCCAGTGCCGCTTGTCCTCCAGATCACCGGTCAGCGCCGCGATCAATTTCCTGATTCCCATGGTGTGTCCCCTCCTCCTGGACGCCCTGCCGTTCGCTTCCGTACGCTCCGCCCCCGTGCTCGGCACCGTCCACGCCCCCTGCCCGCAACTGCTCGAGCCTGCCGGCCAGAAAGCTCCAGGTTCCCCAGAACTCGTCGAGCTCACGCCGGCCGCGAGCACTCAGCGCGTAGACCTTGCGGGGCGGTCCCTTCTCCGACGGTCGACGGGTGGCCTCGACCAGACCCTTCCGTTCGATGCGCACGAGCAGCGCGTAGATGGTGCCCTCCGCGATGTCCTCGAAACCCATTCGGCGCAATCGCGCGGTGATCTCGTACCCGTACGCCGGCTCCGCAGCCAGGACTGCCAGGACCATGCCCTCCAGGACGCCTTTGAGCATCTCGGTGATCTGTCTGCCCATCCGCCACCCCCGGTCTTGCTACTCATCGTTGCTAGGTACCAGTAGATAGTAATGCGGAGTACCCGGGGAGGCAATCCGGGAGGATGCGGCCGAGCCGGGACATGTTCGTTGTCTTCGGAGATCTTCACCCACGCACCTGGAGTGACCACGGCCGAGGGACGAGCCCGCCACTTCCGGATCTGCCATACTTGACATATCGTCAACCAACTCGGAGGGCAGCATGTCCACGCCTCAGCACGACAGTGGCGATCCTCAGCGAGCCGGCCTCACCCCCGAGGGCGCGCTGGAACAGGCCCACACCGCCCGCACGGCAGCCATCAGGGTGACCGCACGCCCGTGGTGGGTCGACCTCATCTTTGTGGTCGGCCTGGGAGCGGCCGTCGGAACGGCCACCGCGCGAACCGCCCTCACCTGGGTCGTGGCGGCCGTGATTTTCGCCATCACCATCGTGGCCACCGCCGTGGCCGATCGGCGCAGCCATCACCGGCACGGCCGCATCCTCGACCTCCGACCGGCTGTGTTCCCCGGCCTGACGTATCTGATCGGGTACGCGGTGGTCTTTCTGGTCGGCCAGATGCCGGTGCCCCCATCCTGGCAACCCTGGTGGGGCAGTGGCGTCGCCGTGGTGGTCGCGGGCCTCGCCTTCCTCTCGTTGCGCGCCGATGAACTCCACCAGCTGCGTCGGCTGCGCCGGGGTGACTACGGCCCGTACGACCTGGTCTGAGGCCCCATGCCTGAGCCGCACACACCCTGGGAGCCGGTCGAACCCCGGTTCGACGAGTTCATCCACTCCCCCAACCGACTGCGGATCTGCGCCGCTCTCGACACCGCGACCGCGTTGGAGTTCGGCGCGCTGGAGGAGTCCCTGGGTATCTCCACCTCGCTGCTGTCCAAGCAGCTGCGTCTGCTCGCCGACGCCGGATACGTCCGGGTCGAGAAGCGGCCCCAGGGCTTCGGGCGCCCCCGCACCTGGGTCCGTCTCACCACCGAGGGCCGACGCGCCTACCGGGGCCACGTGGCGGCGTTGCGCGACCTCATCGACGGGGCCTGATCCCCTACCCCAGGCTCCCCAGCCAGTTGCGCAGCAGCCGCGCCCCGGCATTCCCGGACTTCTCCGGGTGGAACTGCGTGGAGGTCACGGGGCCGTACTCGACCGCGGCCACGAACCGGTCGGCCTCGTGGGTGGCGTAGGTGACCCGCACCCCCGGCAGCGCGAGCAGCTCCGCCGAGGCGTGCACGCCGTACGAATGGACGAAGTAGAACCACCCGTCGGTCAGCCCCGCGAAAGCTCCGGAATCGACGCCCTCGACGGTGTTCCAGCCCATGTGCGGCAGCCGCACCGCGTCCAGTCGCTCGACCACGCCGGGCAGCACCCCGACCCCGGCCGCGTCGTGGTCATGTTCGACCCCGCGGTCGAAGAGGATCTGATGTCCCACGCAGATGCCCAACACCGGCCGTCCCGC
>Ga0334887_1004423_pt1 | contig 12735 bp, 7 predicted proteins | sample GraSluR1_MG_10_FD_207217 | JGI IMG/M metagenome (GOLD analysis project Ga0334887, IMG submission 207217) | Sludge microbial communities from methane-producing bioreactor in Wageningen University, Netherlands - Granular Sludge_18_07-R1 | ecosystem: Engineered > Bioreactor > Anaerobic >...
TACCGTTGATAATCTCCAGATGTCGCAACTGACCGGTCAACCAGATCGAGAAAACCGATGATCCGCCTGCGCTCTCTGGGATGCTGAATCCCCACTCTCCAACAGGAACCATCGGGTTTTGAACCAAGGAGGGCAACATTCCCCCCAAAATTCGTAAACCCCGATTCCACTCCATGATTCCGAAAAAGATCCAAAACCCGATCTGCTGCAAACCCTTTGCCGATTCCACCAAAATCAACCGACTGTCTCTCCCGTTTCAAACCGATTGACAGGGCGCGATTATCATGGACAACACAGTGATAGTCCACAAGAGTGAGACAATCTACTATCTCTTCTGGAGCAGGAACCGCCTGTTGCTTTTTCTTCCGCTCCCAAAGTTCAACCAAAGGTCCGATTGTAACATCGAACAACCCCACGCTGATTTCGGAATACGTCAAAGCTGCTTCAAAGAGTTCATAAGTCGATTTGCTGACAAAGATTGGTTTTCCCCCTGCCGCTCTGTTAATTTGGCTGATTTCGCTATCTGAACCGAATCGACTGACCAAATGATTCAATCGGCTGATCTCTTGTTCAGCCTCTTCAAGAACTCCTTCAGAAGGGACTCCGTAAACCCTGTGGGTAACTACTGTCCCCATACAGATTTGCTCCCGTTCTCTGATCTCATGCTCTACCACAAAACCACTTCCTCAGACCATCCATAACAAACTGCGCAAGATGATCTATGATGTCGGGGAAACTATTAAATCCTGATTGTCCGAAAAGCCGTGCTATCCCGTCCTATGATCCGGTATCAAACTGACAGTCTGTTTTTTCCTGCTTTCTTCGATCGATAAAGGGCTTTGTCTGCTTCACGAATCCATTCCTCCGCATGGGTGTGATTGCTTTGGATCGGAGATATGCCTATGCTGACCGTGACATAGTGCGTTTCTCCTTCTACAGTAAAGGGTTTCTCGGAAACGGCTTTCCTGATTTTTTCTCCGATCCATCGCGCTTGCTTTTCGTTAGTGTTGAGCAGAAGAATTCCAAATTCGTCCCCGCCGTAACGCCCGATCGCGTCTGTCGATCGGATCCTTTCTTGCGTTCTTTTTGCTACTTCTTTTAGGATCGCATCACCTGCGACATGGCCATATGTATCGTTAAGTTTCTTATAATCATCAATATCAAAAAGAAGCAAAAAAGAGGGATGGTTTTGACTCGGCATACGGATGTGGTTGGTTAGAATGGTTTTAAAGCTGGTTTGATTAAAAAGACCGGTCAACCCGTCTTTTGTGGATTTTTCCAATAGTGAGTTTTTTTCCCGGAAAAGACTGCGATAGTCCTTGACAAGCAAAAAACCGTGCATAAAAATAAAAGCGAATATGCCATGATCTCTAAGATAGGGCGCATTCGGGATCGATTGGGAAAAACGGTCCACAATCAGTAGAGAAAAGATAGAACAACCCAACATGAAAAACACGACCGCTGTCATCTTGCTCCGAAGCAAATAATAGGCATAAGCAAAACAAACGAGAAGGACAATCAAGCCCAAATCAACAATCAGCAGCAAAAGCCCTCTGGGTAAGAAATGCTCCAGGAGAAAAATGAACGTAATCAAAGGTATACCCCATAATAGGCGATTCGAAAACCGCGGGGGATCAAAGAAGAATATGCCAATCGATTTCATGAACATGACAAGTCCGAGATAGGTGCAAAAAAAGAGAACCAATATCCCCATAAGGCTGATCTCTGTAAACTGATCCAAAGAGATAAACGCCGTTTCGACAAAAAGAGGAAAAAGACCGATGCATGAAACGAAGATCCCGGTTCCCATAAGGAGGTATGCTTTCTTTTTTACACCGATTCCATACCATCCCATTGAGAAAAGGATAAATGACAAGAGAACCAAAGACCCGAAAGAAAAGGCAGTAAAGTACGAATCAAACAACAAACAGTTTCGATCAAATCGGATATATTCCTGCATGGTCATAGAGAATGAAGATAGAAAATGCCTACTTTCTGAAGGAAGGTTTGAAAAGGTGATGATCATGGTGTTTTCTTCATCCAGAAGACCTTCAGGAATTATAGTAAAGAGCGCGTTGGGCAAACGGTGCCGCAGTCGGGAACGATGGGTCCATTTTGTCAACTCTTGCCCGTTGATGGAAACCCAAAAAGTTGTGTCGCTTGATGATAAGATCATCAGAACTTGATGATTAGTACCAGAAAAATGAGAGACAAAACCAACCGCTTTTCGGGTTTCTTGAAAGATCGATTTGGCGCCTGAAATATCCAAAGCCGTATTATCGTTTTCTACCATCCAGATGCCTTGAAGGGGTTGTCCTTTTGGGTGAGTAATCTCTATGGAAAAAATTATGAAGATTAATGAAAGGAAAAGTCCACAAGCTATCGCTAGGAGCTGTTTTTTCATGATTCCATAAGGGTTATGATCACGTCTTTAGGAAGAATAAACCGGTAAAGGGGTGAATCGCTCTTCTCGTATTGAGAAGCAGAATAGGTTCTCCACATTTCGTTGCTCCTGACTCAAAAAAGGGGTTTTGTCATAACACGTATACTGGGAGAAAAGATTGCCCATAGTGTTCTGTTGGATTGGCCATCTCCAGAAAAGAAGGATCATGAAGGTCAATCAAGGCATATTGACGGAGAAATGGATGAGATTCTTGAGGAAATCGGGTATGGAACCTAACCTTAATGAATCTGAATGATTTGATGAACAAATGGAGGGGGCCGATAAAAAACTGCCTTGATTTATTCCAAGGCAGTTTTTTAGAATGTCGGAAACGGGTCGGTTCTTTCGCTATTTGGTCCTATTCATGAACGTGAATGACATATACCTTCTCGTCAATTGCTTGCTCTTTCCCTTCCCAGATCCGGTAGTACAGGAAATGAATCCATGCGATCCCTGGTTTTGATGCCTGGAAGTCCCATTGCATCGTTTGTGGCGCTCCGACCAAACCTTCTTGTGGCGGAGTTTTTACTTTCGATTCGACGAAGGAAAGAATAACGGTGTCCGAGATTTCGAAAAACCATTGATATCCGGTTGTTGGGTTTTCTTCCAAAACCACGCTCATTTTTTGCCCTACGGATGGATGATTGGTCACTTCTTCAAGGTCGATGAAAATCTGGATCCCGGGTTGATCGAGTACGTTCACATGGAAGATTCGAGTGTCTACCGGTTTGTAAGTATCTTCCCAACTCCGCACATAATCGAACTGGATCTGGCAGAATCCTGGATTTATGCTTCGAAATTCCCATTGCACATCTCTACCCGCTCCCAGAGGAGTCTGATCTTTTGTTTCAGTTGTCCCTCCTCCTACTACTTCAAATGAACGGAATTCAAGAATATCCCATTGAGTAATATCAAATACCCATTGGTATCCTGTAGTTGGGTTTTCATGGAGAGTGACTAACAAGGGTTGTCCCAAAGCTACCGAATTGGTCGTTTGCTCCAATACAACAGGCATATTTGCGGATACCGCTGTAAAACTGACCCACATCATTCCTACCAATACCATCACAGAGATTTTTTTAAAGAACGTTTGGTTCATGTTCCCACTCCTTTCGTTTGCTGCCTCATTTGGATACTCAATCAAGATTCCTAACAGAGATTCGGGTCGGCAATCTTTTTTTGTCCCAAGCAATTGACGGAAAGAGAATGCAAATCGTAACGCGCCAAGTGAAAACAGCTATTGACGAATCGGGAAAATGATGATATTATAGACTTGTTATAAGTATCTCTCTACTCAATCAAAGAGGAGGCGAAGCTTATGAAAAAACTACTGGTATGGGTTATTGCGCTTGCGTTGGTAGCATCCATTGGACTGGCAGCAGTTCCAGGACGATTGACCATCTGGTGCTCTGAAAAACAAGTAGGCGTGTTGCAACGACTGGGAGATGAGTTTGAAGCCCAATATGGCATACCTGTTGATGTGGTAGAAGTTCCATTCGGGGATATTCAAACCAAATTTCTCACTGCAGCGCCTGCTGGTGAAGGACCCGATATCATTGTGGGTGCCCATGACCGAATTGCAGAATTGGTTGTTAACGGATTATTGACACCGGTTGATTTTTTAACTGCCCGTGATAAAGCAGAATTTATGGATACAGCTCTAGAAGCCTTCAGCTATGGCGGAAAACTCTATGGAATCCCTTACGCTATTGAAGCCATGGCATTTATCTACAACAAAGATTATCTGCCTGAACCTCCCAAAACAATGGAAGAGTTTTTGCCCATTGCCAAAGAATACACATCCGATGAATTCAGGGGTTTTGTGTATTTCGCAGGGAATTTCTACCACTCTGCAGCATTTTTGTTCGCTGGAGGCGGATATGTCTTCAAAATGACCGATCAAGGACTCGATTCTACTGATATCGGTTTGGCGAACGAAGGCGCGATTATGGGCGCCGAATTTATTAAACAACTATACCGAGAAGGAGTCTTGAAAATCGGTGACGGGTATGAAATCATGGATGGACTCTTCAAAGACGGAATGGCAATGGCCATTCTCAACGGTCCTTGGGCGATTGCAGACTACAAACGAGCCGGGATCGATTATGGAATTGCCCCAGTTCCTTCGATCAACGGATATCCCGGCCGACCATTCACGGGTGTCCAAGGGTTTATGATCAGCTCCAAGTCCCCCAACACCCTTTTTGCAATCGATTTCTTGGCTAACTTTGTGAATACCCAAGATGTCATGTACCGAATCTTCCTGGAAGATCCACGGCCACCAGTCCGTTTGGATGTTCTGGATATGGTTAAAGACGAACCTGATGTAGCCCCGTTCGCGAATAGCGCGGCTTTTGGGATTCCTATGCCCAATATCCCAGAAATGGGCGCAGTATGGGGTTCGATGGATGACGCGTTAAGCCAGATTATCAATGATCAGCTTCCCGCATCGGAAGCACTGAAACAAGCGGTTGAAAAAATCCGGACTGCATTGGGTCAATAATCGGTCCGAAACAAAAAGAAGGGATGGCGCAGGCCATCCCTTTTTGATTTAGGGGAGGTGTGGAGGTGCTCTATGCGTTCTTCAAGGTCCTGGGCTGGATACTCCTAGCGATATTCAACGCGGTTGCGGTTTGGAGCGCTATATCCCTTTTTGGAAGCGGTATGCCAGGATTAGGGGTCATTTTGGTTATTTTGATTATAGCGATTGACTGGATGATCATCCGCCCGGGAGGTTATCCGTATCGGTACACGATTCCCGCGCTCATTCTGCTTTTTGTGCTTACTCTGTATCCCATCTACTATACAGTGGATGTTGCGTTCACTAATTACGGAACCGGTCACATTTTCACCCGGGACCAGGTGGTTGAGTCTCTTTTGAAGCAATATGCTCCATTGGATACGGGAGAAGTATACTCCTACAGCGTCTTTGTGCAAATCAAAGACCTACACCCAACTGAGAAGTTTGTTTTGCTCCTCTATCACGAAGATACGCTGTTCCTTGCCACTACCCCCATAATTGAAAGCGTTGATGTAAACGGAATTCCGACGCTTACCCGATCAAACTATCAGAGAGTGGCAAATGATAAAGCTACGATTGATGGGAAGGTATATCAACTCGTTCGTTCTTTTCGAGAACCCGACCAATACATAGCGATTGAAGAGACGGTAGCGGGTCAGACAGTCGTTTACGATTATTTTTTTAGTTTTGAAGATCCGACCACCCTTCCCAATCAACGGTTTTTTGTAAGCAATTTATATGCGCGCTTTTTGGACAAAGTAATCCTCGACCACCCTTCCTTACCCAATATCCGATTTGGTACGCGATATGGGTTCCGCAAAATGATTCCGGTTCAGAAGAAATATGTTTTGGACACGAAAACATATGAGGTTGACGGGAAAGCTGTTTTGCGAACCGTATTTGTTGATACGCTCACGGGAAGGACATTGGAAGAAAGAGATGGGAACTTCTACGAAATACAGGATGATGGCTCTAGGGTTATTGTCGGGGGTTATGTGACCTATGTTGGCCTTCAAAACTTTACGAAACTCTTTGCAGATCCAAGATTAAGCGGACCGTTTATCCGGATATTCAATTGGACCTTCGTTTGGGCTTCTTTGAGTGTCTTGTTTACCTTTATCATTGGTCTTATGTTGGCTATGGTTCTAAATGATCGACGGCTCAGAGGCCGAAAAGTCTATCGAACGCTCCTGATCATTCCGTGGGCAATTCCTGCGTTTATTTCAGTTCTCGTTTGGCGCGTGGGTTGGTTTAATGAAACCTATGGGGTCATAAATAAAGTCTTAATCACACAAATATTCGGAGGAGAACCGATTCGTTGGTTGGGAGATGCTTTTTGGGCCAAAGTGGCTGTGCTCATTGTCAACACCTGGCTTGGATTTCCCTATATGATGACAGTTTGTCTTGGCGCGCTCCAATCGATACCCGAAACAATGTATGAAGCGGCGGCAATTGATGGGGCTCGGCGGTTTAAGCAGTTTTGGAAAATCACCCTTCCCCTTCTGATGACTTCAGTCGCGCCCCTTTTGGTTGGAGCGTTTGCGTTTAATTTCAATAATTTCGTGAATATCTATCTTCTTACCCGAGGAGGACCTGCCATGCCGGATTCAATTACGAATGCGGGTTCTACAGACATCCTCATTTCATATACCTACAAACTGGCCTTCCAAAGTGAGCGGGGGCAAGATTTTGGGTATGCCGCCGCGATATCGGTTTTCATCTTCGTAATTGTTGCCGGAATCAGCTATGTCAATTTTCGGCTTTCCGGTGCCTTTGAGGAGACGAATCGATAATGGCGGTCCAAAAGAGAATATATTGGCTTCGACATATCATATTAATCGCGGTAGTAGCGATCGTCTTATTCCCCATCGTATGGGTCGTGACAACATCTGTTCGAAGGGATAACGCTGCTTTCTCGACCAAACTTTTCAGTACGAGATCGACGTTTCAACATTATAAAGATTTGCTCCTGCCCCCAAGAAACCTCCCTGTTTTGTTGGCGGAAATGCAAAACCTCATGAATCTGTCCCAACGGTTCTCAGGTATGAGCGAAACACAGCTCCAAAGAGAGTTTGACTGGATGAATCAAGAGTTCATTCGCCAAATGGATCACAGTCTCGACCTAATGGCTCAGGCAAGCAATGACCTCGAAGGGATTCTCGAATGGACAGAATCCGAAAAGATCCTCAACTATCAGCAATTTGAAGCGAAAAGGGAATTGGAGCATGAGAGGCTGGATTCCTTTATCCAGCAACTCCAACAGAACTGGACTCAGGATGAAATCGATTTATACACCTATCAGCTTATGACTGCCTATTTGCAGGCAAGCGAAGATCGAGCTCCGATTTTGCTTCAGGAAATCGAATCTATCTTTCCCGAATTATCCGGATTGCGTAAGGCAAAAGAGATCAAAATAGAAGAGCTCTTATCGGCGGTTGATCAAATTAGCGGCACGTTGCGCGATTTGATGCCACAAGTCACGGAGGAAGTTCAAGAAATGCTCGCCCAAGCCATTGAGGATACAAAAGGGTTGTTTCTTCAGCCCGGATTTACTTATTCTCGATGGAACAGGGAGGTGAATATCCGGATTCTGAACCGTGCGGCGACTTTACTCCGAACCATGGTATCGGAAGAGGTATTTCATCAGTTTGATGAACTACGCGAGGAGGTAAAAGAACTCGCACAAAGCGCCGAGAATGCAACCATTCCTTATGAGCAAACGTACCGTCAATCCCTTGATCAACTACAGACACATTATGATGCGTATTACCATCAGCCAATTCAACTATTCGAAGCCGCAAATCGGTTGTTGAACACAAAAGTGCAAGAGCGGAACAAACTTGAGGCGGAAATTCAAGATTTGCTTCTTCAGGAAATGGCAATGGAAGAGAAACAGGATTTTCTCCAAAAAAGCCTGCTCATGAATGTGCACGCGTTCCAGCAAGCCTTCTTAATCATTGAGAGCACTTTTTCTCGAACAGATCCAATATCCGATCCATCCTTTGTACCCAGGGCGACTTCTTTTTTGACGACGATCAAGAATACAAACCAATTAATCGACCAAATCCAGATCGAACTGTTGGATTCCGATTTGGCCCAGGGGTTGGAAACCCTCAATTCAATGACAGTTTCTCTCGTTACCCATGAAGAAAGCGTTATGCAGAATCTTGGATACTCTAAAGTGCGAGATTCCATTTCGGCCATGAATAATTCGATTTTGGTCCTTTTTCCCCGATTGGAAGATTTGGATATGGCAGCGAATCAGATCCAGAATAACCTGCAGAAGGTTTTGGAGAAAAAGGAAGCGATTCCTTTGAAAGATGCCGAGATCCAATCTATGCGACGGGAGGTTGAAGAAAAGCAAAGGATTGCCAATTCTCGGGTTGAGATCCAACGGTGGATTATGCTTCGGGTGGAAAGTTTGTACCTGAGGGATGGTTTGCAGCAGATCCGGGATTTTGAAAGCCTTTCCCGATATATCCTTCAGATCAGAAGGCATCGAGAAGCATATGGATTGGGTGGTCTCCAATCATACCGGGAGGATGATTGGATGGAAAGGTCTTACTTGCTTTATGATTTGATTGAAACTATGGCGCTTTTTGAGAGGGGATACAATAGCCTGGAAGAATTGACGAGAAATCTTCAATCAAGAATGGGTTCGTTTGCAGCGCTTTCTGAGTACTATATTCGATTAAAACTGAGCGGATCGCCCATTGTTATATCCGAATTCAATGAGATCAATTCGGTATTCAGTCGAGGGTTCGAAGAGATCTCAGCCATTCTCAACCGGGTTGGCCGTAAAGTGAGCGATCTTTCGGAAAGAGATGGGTTTGGCCCCGTTCAGGCACACTTACGGAATCAAGATCGGCTCATTTTTGATATGACTCAATATTGGTACCGAAAGCCTGAGCAGCAGTTTGTCCGCTGGTTGTTCAACAGCATTATTGTCGCCCTTTTGGTTGCTTTGATTTCAGTTGCTGTATGTTCTCTGGGCGCTTATCCGTTTAGCCGTATGCGTTTCAAAGGAAGGAAGTACGGTTTGCTAGGCCTTTTATTGATTCAAATGTTTCCCACAGCAACAATGGGCATCATCGCGTTGTATTCACTTCTCCGGTTCTTGGGCCAACTATTTCCTCCTCTGGGTCTTGATACTTTGGGCGGGTTGACCTTTGTCTACCTTGGTGGATCCATTGCATTCAACATGTGGTTGATTAAAGGGTATTTCGATACGATCCCCACATCCATGGAAGAAGCTGCGATGATCGATGGATCAACAAGGCTCCAAACTTTTTGGAGGATTGTGCTTCCTTTGGCGATTCCTGTATTATCTGTTGTGTTCATCCTTGGATTTATGGGTATTTTTAATGAGTTTTTGCTTGCGCGGATTATTCTCCAATCTCCGCAAAACTATACATATCCAGTAGGCCTGCAAACCTTCGCCTACGGCCCGTATCAAACAGATTGGGGGTTGTTTACGGCAGCGGCATTGTTGGGCGCAATTCCTATGGTTGTTTTATTCTTACTGATGCAAAACTATATTGTCAGCGGCTTGACAAAAGGCGCTGAGAAAGGATAGCAATGAAAAGAGAGCGGAAAGAAATGGATCATCATCGGGTCCGCTGGATGGAAATTACCAGAAGGGGATTCCTTATTGCGGGTCTGATTATCGGTATTTGGTTGATCTGGAATCCTGTATCTGAAATCTATCGGGTGCATGTGATCGACTTTTCTGAAGAGCTTTCGCGGAGACCCGGGTGGCAACAAGCAAACTACGAGACGCTCGATGCCTACATTCAAGCGCAGACTGAAGGCCGTCTTGAGCAAACCGGAGATCCATACTGGCTCCATCTCTATCGGGATCTCGATTCTTCCGTTACTCGTAGGGAACCGTCTGTTTATGCGAATCGGGCCGTTCCTTCGGGGTACTCAACCTACTATTACTTTCTCCCGTCCGAAATCCCAGTGGCTGAGTCTTTTTCCAATCAGGGCACTGTATTGTTTGTTGAGATGCATTCAGAGGCTGGCAATGTGTTGTATCTTGGAATCAACCGTTGGGTGGGTGAAGATGCAATCACCTTTTCTCCTTCGCCACCAGACTGGCTGTTATTCCCTCAGCGGACCACCGGGATTATTTTTCTCGTTGCCGGGATTCTCCTGTATTTGCTTATTCCCCGCCGCCGTCTTGCTCCGGATGCGCTCTATTATCAGAAGGGTCCCGCTATTCTCGGACCAGATATTGCAGGTGTCATCCTGACCACTGGTTTTTTTTGGATCGGTCGGGTTCTATTGGTTTGGGAAGGATGGTTCCTTTTTCCCATCGCAATTATCCTTTGGATTCTTGGCCTGTTTGGGGTGCTTCTTCTTTTTGTTGGTCTGTGGTATGCGACTCTATGGTATAAAATCAATGAAGACGGGATCGTGGAGAATTCCTTGAAAGGGAAGAGAACCGTACTTTGGAACGATATTATTGCTGTAGGAAGTTACGAAAAAGGGCTTCCTCCATGGATGCTTGGTCTCTTTCTTCTGTTTGGACGATATGGTTCCCTTTCCACACAGATGGCAATGGCCCAGGGGTTTCGGAAGGAATCAGGGATCCGAATTGATGTGAAGGATCAGAACCCCCTCATTATTATGACAAATGCTTTTATCGGTATCGATCGATTGGGAAAATCCCTAAAGAAAATGGGAAGATTTACTACGGTCGATCAAAGGAATCCGACTGGTTGAATGGGTAAAAAATAAACGAATAAAAAAAGCCGGCTTCCGAGCCGGCCTTTTTTATTGTTGTTTTTTCCAAGAATCTTTCAAAGCTACTATACGGTTAAATACAAGTTTTTCCTTGGTTGAGTCTGGATCAGCGGTGAAATACCCTTGGCGGAGGAATTGGAATGAATCTCCAACCGTTGCGTTTTTAAGGGACGGTTCGATAAGAGCATTTGGAAGACAGATGAGCGATTGAGGATTGAGATAGTCCTTATATCCTTTTCCTTCTTCCATTTCCCCCATATTCCGAAGCGTAAACAGCTTGTCATAGAGTCTCACTTCAGCTTCTAAGGCGTGATTGGCGCTGACCCAGTGCAAAGTCCCTCGCACTTTCCTTCCATCAAGCGTGCCTCCCCCACGGGAATCGGGATCGTACCTGCATCGAAGTTCAACAATCTTCCCTTCAGTATCCCTCAAAATCTCGTTGCATGTGATGTAATACGCGTGTTTGAGCCGGACTTCCGCACCAGGGGAAAGACGGAAGTATTTTTTGGGAGGGTGTTCCATAAAATCGTCAGCTTCAATGTACAGTTCTCGAGAAAAAGGGATTTTTCTTTCGCCAGCGGTCGGATCTTCGGGATTGTTCTCAGCAGGGAGTTCTTCAACCATTCCTTCCGGGTAGTTTTCGATGATCACCTTGAGCGGGTTCAGGACAGCCATGACCCTTGGTGCGCTTTTATTTAGCTCTTCGCGAATAATATACTCCAAAAATTCGTAATCGACAATGCTGTCCGCTTTGGCAACCCCAACTTCTTGGCAGAATCTCCGGATCGAGGTCGGTGTGAACCCCCTTCTTCGAAGACCTCTGAGGGTAGGCATCCGAGGATCATCCCATCCATTCACAATTCCTTGTTTCACCATCTCAAGGTACAGCCGTTTGCTTATAACGGTAAAGCTAATATTGAGCCGAGCGAATTCATATTGTCTCGGTCGTGAAGGAACAGATACATTGTCCAGTAGCCAATCATATAAAGGTCGATGGTCTTCGAACTCCAAGGAACATAAAGAATGGGTAATTCCTTCAATGGCGTCTTCGTATCCATGGGCAAAGTCGTACATTGGATATATGCACCATCGATCTCCGGTTCGATAATGAGATTGGTGCAAGACTCGATATAAGATCGGGTCTCTCATTTGGGTATTTGGGTGACTCATGTCAATCTTTGCCCGAAGCACACATTCTCCATTCCCCATTGATCCAGCCCGCATCCGTTCGAAGAGGGTACGGTTTTCTGCATTGCTTCGATTGCGCCATGGAGATTCAGTTCCTTTACTAGAAGCAGTCCCCCGGTTTTTGCGGATTTCTTCCACAGATTGATGATCTACATAAGCCAACCCTTTATCGATTAACTCAAGAGCCCATTGATAGAATTGCTCGAAATAGTCCGATGCGTAACAGAGTTGATCCCACTCAAACCCCAACCAGCGGATATCCTCTTTCATCGATTCCATATATTCTTCTTCTTCTTTGGCGGGATTGGTATCATCAAAACGAAGATTACATGTACCACCAAAATCCTTCGCCAACCCAAAATTTAAGCAGATGGATTTTGCGTGACCGATACCAAGGTACGCATTCGGTTCCGGCGGGAAACGAGTTCGGATTTGTTGGATTCTTCCGCTCTTTAGGTCGTCCATGATAATCTGTTCAATGAAATTCCTAGGACTTCGGTTTACCGGTTTCATGGGAAACACCTCCTTATCAGTCTATAATGAGCAATTCATGGCGAAGTATACCACAATCTCGCTTTTCATGCAATCCTTGTTTTGGAAAAGAGACGAGCAATCAGGTATAATTACCGAGAAAAAGGGGTATGAAAGGAGTGGACATGGTGATGAAAATGGAACGAATTCCAGAGTTTCGACTGCAGAATGATCGGGAAGAATGGATCACTCATTCTCAGCTTAAAGGGAAATATGGCGTTCTCTTTTTCTTTCCAAAAGCCTTTACGCCAGGGTGCACTAAAGAATGCATCGCTTTTTCGGATATTCAACCCACCTTTTCTCT
>Ga0334887_1004431_pt1 | contig 12708 bp, 11 predicted proteins | sample GraSluR1_MG_10_FD_207217 | JGI IMG/M metagenome (GOLD analysis project Ga0334887, IMG submission 207217) | Sludge microbial communities from methane-producing bioreactor in Wageningen University, Netherlands - Granular Sludge_18_07-R1 | ecosystem: Engineered > Bioreactor > Anaerobic >...
TCTCGTGGCAAAAACCCTACTTGACACTGTTCCCCGTGTCCAGACTGGGGAAGTGCAGACCGCGGGTGACACCTGTCACATCTCCGCGCGCCGTGTGCGCTGGCCTCGATCTTTCATCGGGTGGGCCGGAGTTGTTGTCGGGGCTGGAATCTCCGCAGTGTGGGCTGATTGTGGCAGGTGGGTGCGACAAGAGCCCGCGTGGCGACGCGGTGGCGGGCTTTCCGGGCCGCCGGTGACGCGGACGGTCTCAACCAGCAACAGGCCGCCAGCCTGCTCGACCGCCGGGACAACGGCGCGGTCGAAGCGGCAGGCTAACCCCGGCGGCCCAGCCGCCGCCGGGCCTGCCCGGCGCGGCGGTGCAGGCCGTACGTCGTCGTGCGCAGCAGTGACTCGAAGAATATGCTGCGGCTGAGCTTGGACTCGCCGTAGTGGCGCTCCTCGAACGTGATCGGCACCTCGACCACCCGGTGTCCGGTGTCGAGGGTGTGCACCGTCATGTCGGTCTGGAAGAAGTAGCCGGCGGCGGCGATGTTGTCCAGTCCGATGTCGCGCAGTGTCTGGGCCCGGAACACGTTGAACCCGCCGGTGATGTCCCGGATCGACACCCCCAGCATGATCCGCGTGTAGAGGTTGCCCGCCCGCGACAGCACCTCGCGTGACTTCGGCCAGTTGACCACCCGCCCCCCGGGCACCCAACGCGACCCCTTGACCATGTCGGCGGTCTCGAGTGCGCTGAGCAGCCGGGGCAGTTCCTCGGGCCGGTGCGACCCGTCGGCGTCCATCTCCACCAGGATGTCGTATCCCTCGGCCAGACCCCAGCGGAACGCCGCCACGTATGCCGCCGCCAGGCCCTCCTTGGCGGTCCGGTGCAGGACGTGCACGTGCATGTCGGTGGCGGCCATCCGATCGGCGATCCGCCCGGTGCCGTCGGGAGAGTTGTCGTCGGCGATGAGGGCGTGTGCCTCCGGGACGGCGGCTCGCAGGCGACCGACGATCGCCTCGATGTTCATCGCCTCGTTGTAGGTGGGGATACACACCAGGATGTTCTGGTCCGGATCCTCCTCGGGCAGGACCGGGCTGGGTTGGGTGACGGCCTGGGACATCTCACCGATCCTTCGGGGCATCACCGGCGTCGGAGCCGGCCTCGGCACGCTGGCGCAATTCGGCCGTGCGCCGCTCCACCTGGTCGCGCGCGTCCCGGGTCCAGCGCAGCCACGCCTCCTGCAGATCGCGCAGTCCGGCCCTGGCATCGCGCTCGGGCCGATCCGGCACCTCGGCCACCTTCGTCCCCCACGGCTCGGGCGCCTCGGGAAGCGGATTGGCGACCACGACGGTGGCGGTGGCGCGGGCCACGACGAGCGGACGTTCCAGCTCGTACGAGGCGCTCGTGGCGAGCCTCGGGTTGTCCTCGTCCAGACGCGCGGCCTCCCGGCAGGTCACCCGCGCCTCCATGCCCAGTCGGCGGCTCGTCGACCCGACCCCCACGACGGTCGCCTCGACCTCGAGCACATCCCCGGCATAGATCGGCGCCAGGAAGTCGATCTCGTCGTAGCCGACCACCGCACCCTCGTCGCCGTCGGTGCGGATGCACACCTCTGTGGCGGCGTCGGACAGCAGCGACATGGTGTACGAATGGTCCACCTGACTGCCGGAGTAGTGGGTGTGGTTGTGGCCGACGTAGCGACGGTGGGTCACCGTCAGGCCGATGCGGGCATCGCTCATGGCTCCCACGATAGCGGCCCGTGCCCGGCCGATCCGGTCCCCCGGACAGGTGTCCTGCCGTCGCCGGACCACCGGTTGGTGGGCGCGGCAGGATGGTCCCATGGCCTCCCCGCTGCTGATGGTGACCGACACGTCCTATCTGTGCTTCCGCGCCTTCCACGCGCTGCCGACCACCTTGCGCGGCGCGTCCGGACAGCCGGCCAACGCCGTCCGCGGCGTCCTGGACACGATCGCCCGGCTGATCGACCGGTATGGGCCGACCCACCTGGCGTGTGCCTGGGACCGCGACTGGCGGCCGCAGTGGCGGGTCGACCTGCTCCCCTCGTACAAGACGCACCGGATCGCGGTCCCGGGACCGTCGGCCGGCGACCGAGCACACCCGGCCGAGGAGATGCCCGAGGATCTGGCCGCGCAGTTCGGGCCGGCCCGGGACGTCCTCGAGGCGGCGGGTCTGGTCGTCATCGGGGCCGATGACGCCGAGGCCGACGACGTGATGGGCACCCTCGCGCAACGATTCGCGGGCCGGCTGCCGGTGTTGTTGGTCAGCGGCGACCGCGACTTCAGCCAGCTCGTCGACGACACCGCCGGGATCGCGCTACTGGCCCCGGCCGGCCGGGCGGGCGGCTGGCGGACGGTCCGGGAGGCGGACATCCTCTCCGACCACGGCGTCGCCCCCGACACGTACGTGGCGCTGGCCGCACTGCGCGGCGACCCGTCCGACGGGATCCCCGGCGTCGGAGGGATCGGTGCGAAGACCGGCGCCCAATTGCTCGGCCACTTCGGGGATCTGCCCTCCGTCCGCCGCGCGGCACACGAGGTGGTCACCGGGACGGCGGCCGCGGGCGCGGGCGGACTCACGGCCAGGCGGGCCGCCGCGATCGACGCGGCGGGCGACTATCTCGACGTCGCCGAGCGGGTCATCACCATCCGCCGCGACCTGCCCCTGGGAGTCGGCGAGGAGGACCTTCGCCTGCCGGCCGCACCGCCCGACCCGTCACGCTGGGCGTCCCTGATCGCCGAGTGGGGCGCCGCCGGACCGGCCGGGCGACTGACCGCAGCCCTCGCCGGGCGCGCCGGACGATGACGGGAACCCACCCGGCAGTAGGCCGCGTGGGGCCGCTCAGTCCCGGGGAATCAACACGTACGTGGCGCTGGCGGCCAACAGGTTCTCCGGCCGGCCGGTGTCGGCGCGGTGCTTCCCGGCGGCGGTGAACATCTGCCGGGTCCACACATCGAGTCCGACCAGATCGAACAGATCCTCCAGGTCCGCCAGGGTCGACAGGTGGATGTTCGGTGTGTCGTACCACGCGTGCGGCAACTCGGCCGACATCGGCATCCGGCCGCGCAGCAGCACCCAACGGTGCCGCCAGTAGCCGAAGTTCGGCACCGACACGATGCAGCGGGACCCGATCCGGGCCATCTGCTCCAGCACCTCGCGTGGCTTGTAGGTCGCCTGCAGCACCCGCGAGAGGATGACCACGTCGTAGGAGCGGTCCCCGAACTCCCCCAGTTCATGGTCGATGTCGAGCTCGATCAGCGGCACCCCTTGCGCGATCGCCGCGAGGACGGCGTCGGGGTCGATCTCCACCCCGGTGCCGGTGCAGCTCCGCCGGTCCATCAGGTGGCGCATGAGTTCCCCGCGGCCACAGCCGAGGTCGAGCACCCGGGAGCCGTCGGGGACGAACCTGGCCACCTCGGCCAGGTCGGGACGCAGTTCACTCATCGGGCACCCCCCGGGGCCGTGGCGGTTCGCTGCCGGCGGTCCAGGGCCGCCCGGGTCAGGAAGGCATCGACCGTACGGTGGTAGGTGTCGATCGGCAGGAGGAACGAGTCGTGCCCCCAGGGCGATCGGATCTCGCGGAAGCTGACCGGCACCCGAGCGTGCTCCAGCCGACGGACGATCACCCGAGAGTGGGTCGTGTCGAAGCGCCAGTCGGTGTCGAAGGACAGTACCAGACAGCGCGCCCCGATCTCGGCGAGCCGGTCCGTGGCGTGCGGGTCGGCGAACGGGTCGAAGTAGTCCATCACCCGGGTGAGATACAGGTAGGACAGCGCGTCGAAGCGGGACAGGAAGGCCTTGCCCTGGTGGTCGAGATAGCTCTCCACCGCGAAGTCGACCCCGAATCCGCGTTCGGCCCCGGGTCCCCGATGGACCCCGGAATCCGGGGAGTCGTCGAACTGGAATCGGCGACCGAACTTCTGGTCCATCCCCTCCTCCGACAGGTACGTGATGTGGGCCATCATCCGGGCGATCGACAGACCGGTGTCCGGACTGGTGCCGGCCTCCAGGTAGCGGCCCGCGGAGAAGCCGGGATCGCGCATGATCGACTCGCGGGCCACCGCGGAGAAGGCGATGTTCTGCGCGGTCAGGCGGCTGGAAGCGGCGACGATGACAGCGCTGGCCAACTGTTCGGGCCAGGAGAGCGCCCACTGCAGGGCCTGCATCCCGCCCATCGAGCCGCCGACCGCGGCGAGCAGCCGGTCGATGCCCAGGTGCGCCAGCAGGGCCCGGTGCACGGTGACGAAGTCGACGATCTGCAACAACGGGAAGTCCAGCCCGTACGGCCGGCCGGTCTCGGGGTTGATGGAGGCCGGACCTGTCGTGCCCTGGCAGCCGCCGAGCAGGTTGTCCGCGATGACGAAGTATCGGTCGGTATCGATCGGCTTGCCGGGCCCGATGATCGAGTTCCACCAGCCGGGGCGGTGGTCGTCGGGGGCGTGACGGCCCGCGGCATGGGCATCGCCGGTCAGCGCATGGCAGATGAACACGGCGTTGTCCCGGGCCTCGTTGAGGGTGCCGTACGTCTCGTACGCGACGTCGACCTCGGGGATCACCGCGCCGGAGGCGAGCACGAGCGGACGCTCACCGCCGAACACTCGGGCGGTACGGGTCCGGACGAGACCGACCGACCCGGTCCCACTCATCGGCACCACCGGGAACAGAGGGGATGCGTGGACATGCCCGACATCTTGTCATGCGCCGGTCGGCAGGGGTCGGGCGTCCGTCCAGCAGCACGATTCGTCCGTGGCGACGCGAGTGCCTACACTGACGCTGGCACTCTGTGCACCGCCGACCGGGGGACGACGTGACACGTACGCAGCACCGCTGGGGACGACTCTTCACGCTCGCCGTCGCCGCAGGATCGGTGTGCGCCGCGATCGCCGGGCTGCCCGCTGCCGCGACGCTGAGCGGGCCCTACCGCCCCGGCGCCACCCGGGCGCCGGAGGCGTCGGACGACCTGCCGTACGCCCCGGTCACCCCGCCGCCCGTCACCGGCATCCCGGCGCCGTGCCCGGCCGATCACGAGTTCCCCGCCGGGTCGCCCGCCAAGGCGGTGGCCGGGCTGGAGAAGAATTGGGATGTCGTGCTGACCGGGACCCAGGCCGCCGACCCGGACTACACCCCTGTGGTGGCGGCGATGTGGACGACCCTTGATGCCATCGACTGCACGCCGATGCCGACCCGACTGGTCCACAACGCCGGCGGGCGGCTGCGGATCGTCGCCGAGCCGATCCCCGGCTGGAACCACGGTGACTGGTCGCTGTCCAACCCGGGCGCGCTCACCTTCGACCTGTCGAAGATGGCCGAGACGTCACGGAAGGGCGAAGACGAGCGGGTGGTCCGACTCATCGTGCACGAACTCTCCCACATTTACAGCGCCGATCGCGGTGACAACCGTGCCTACTGGCGGGACTTCACGGCGCTCAACCAGCGGTACGGCGCGGTCAGTGAGTACGGGGCCGGCAGCGACAGCGAGGCCTTCTCGGAGGCGGTCGGCTACTTCGTCGCCAGGTGCGCGGTGGAGCCCGGCCGTTCCGGCAATCCGTACGCGAGTTCCGGTGACGGTCGGCGCGAGTTGTTCGCGATGGTCCGCGACGAGGTCTTCGGCGGCCGGGCCTTCGGACCGGAGCCCGGGCAGCCGGTGGACTGCGGCTGAGGTGGCGGCCACCGGACCGTACGCGTTCTGCCTCGTCAGCACGGCGTGTCGGGATAGGCTGGGAGACCCGGCGGGCAACGGTGCCGCCGGCGTCGGACCAGGAGGTCGTCATGTTCGATCACCCCTTGCTGCAATTCGGTGAACGTTGTGTCGAGGCCGGGTTCGTCCCGATCGGGCAGCGGGCGACCCTGTGGGAGCGCATCGGCGCCGAGGAGCGGGCCTGCTCCCCCGAGGACGAGCCGACCGAGGGCGTGCTGTCCATCGACGAGGTCGGCGGAGGCCGCTGGGACGGCTGGCGAGGCCGGGTCGCGACGGTGACGGCCAGCCTGCCGACCGACCCCGACCATGTCGAGGCGGAACAGGACCGCGTCATCCGCGATCTCACCGCGATCTTCGGCGAGCCGCGGATCCGCAGGGGTCACCGCGACACGGTGTGCCGGTGGCGTGTCAACGGATGGACGATCGAGGTGAGTGTCGATGCGGTGGAGCGCAACCGGGTCGAACTGACGGTGGCCGACCGGGAGCTTCTCGACGCGTGAGGGCCGAGCCCCTGCTCCGCTGCCCCGAACCTCCGACCCCCGGGCGTGTTGTCGAGGGCGATCAGGCGGCGTGGGAGAGCCGGCGCGAGGCGGGCCGGGCGCCGTCGCGGGACCGGTCGGTGTTGTCCTCCGTGGTCCCGGTCGTCTCATCGAGGCGGCTGCGGGTGGCTTGCAGCCGGTCCCAGGACACCTCCCACTCGCGCACGGTCCGTCCGTAGGCGGCGAGGTAGGTCGGATCGGTCCGTGCCACCCGCCACATGGCCCGCACATCGTCGCGGTCGCTGTCGTCGGGATCGGGTCCGATCCGGTCGAGCACGGCCGCGATCCGGCAGACCAGCCGGCACGACTCGCCGGTCACCGTGATGGTGTGTCGGGCGGCCACCTGCTGGCCGAGGCGCGGCAGGGTGGCCAACACCACACACCCGGCACCGAGAACGGCCAGGCTCACCGGGGCGATCACCACACCGGACTGCATGAGCAGCCCGACGATCGCGCCGAGGACGACCGACCCTGCGGCGGCCCGGACCAACCAGCGCCCGATGATGTCGGTCATCCCGGCGCGGTCGTCGGGAAAAAGCGCCGCGTGGATCAGGTCCCTCTTCCACTCGGACACGCCGGGCTCACAGACGGTGTAGGTGCGTCGGAACCCGTCGTCGGTCTCGGACCACCGGGACCAGCCGAACCGAGTGCGCTCGACAGCGGTGCTCATCGTGGTTCTCCTTGCTCTGCCATACCGGGGAAGGGATACGACAGAACCACTTTCACACAGTCGACCCGGGTGTGGATCGAGACACGCCGCCGCTAGACCACCGCCAGAACGACCTTCCCATGGCGGTGCCCGGAGGTCACCCGGTCGAACGCCTCCCCGGCGCGCTCCAGCGCGACGACGGAGTCGATCCGCGGCCGCAGCGTGCCGGCCGCCACCCCGGCCGCGATCGCGGCAAGGGCCTCGCGCTGCTCGACCTCTTCGGCGTTCCACAGGGCCACCCCGAGAATCGCCGCCTCCGGCCGCATGAGGCCGCGGGGCGCCACGTCGACGGGGCCGCGGGCGCCGATGACCACGATCCGGCCGCCGCGGGCCACCAGGGCGATGTCGTCGGTGAGGTTGGAGCTGGCCGCCATCTCGGCCACCACGTCGTAGCCACCGGGGACCGCGGCCCGCAGCAGGTCGGTGTGGTCGGGGGCCGTGTGGTCGACGGTGACGTGGGCGCCCTGGGCTCGGGCGAGTTCCAGCCCCTCGACCGAGCCGGCGGTGGCGACCACCGTGGCGCCGCGGGCCCGGGCGAACTGCACACAGGCCTGCCCGACACCGCCGCTGGCGCCGTGCACGAGCACCGTCTCCGACGGGCGCAGGTGGGCCCGCTGGAACAGGGCGCGGTAGGCGGTCACGTACGGAACGCCGAGCGCAGCCCCCTCCTCGAAGGAGATCCGGTCGGGCAGCGGCAGGCACACCGCGGCCGAGGCGATGTGGTACTCGGCGAAGGCCCCCGGGTTGTTGCCGAGCGTGCCGGCCACGAACACGCGCTGGCCGGCGGCCAGGCCCGTCACGTCCGGGCCGAGGGCATCGACCTCGCCGGCCTCGTCGTAGCCGGGGATCCAGGGCAGGGGCACGTCGACGAACTCGTAGCCACCGCGGACCATGTAGGTGTCGGCGGGGTTCACACCCGCGGCACGGACCCTCACGCGGACCTGCCCGGGACCCGGGTCGGGCACCGGCGCATCCGCGACGTGCAGCACTTCCCCGCCGCCGTACCGATCGATCATGACCGCCTTCACCGGGGGACCTCCTCGTCAGTGGGATTGCCCTGCTCATGCTAGCGTGGCGGGTTCGCCGCGGCCCGCCGACCGGGCGACCAGGGGCCGATTCGGGGTCGCCCGATGTGATCCTATGGGGGCATGGTCGAACAGTCGTCCCAATCCGCTCCCCGCTCGCGTCGGGTGCTGGCGTGGGGCGCGCTCATCATCGTCACGGTCCTGGCCGTCCTCGCCGCCCGTGCGGTGCGGCTGCCGACGCCGGAGATCCTGGCGTCCATGGTGGTCGGTGCGGCGATGGCGCTCACCGGGCGGGCCCCGCGCACGGTCTCCGCACCGGTGTCGGTCGCCGCCCAGGCGGTGATGGGCGTGGCGATGGGTGGGCTGGTGACCCGCGACGAGCTGCACGCGCTGTCCCAGGATTGGCCGGCCGTGCTGGTCGTCATCGTCATCACACTGGCGCTGAGCCTGGGCTCCGGCTTCCTGCTGGCTCTGCACCCGGCCGTCGACCGGGTGACCGGTGTGCTGTCGATGGCCGCGGGTGGGGCCAGTGGGCTGGTCGCGATCGCCGGTGACCTCGGAGGGGACGCGCGGGTGGTGGGTACCCTCCAGTACACCCGGGTGCTGATCATCACCGCGACGACTCCGCCGATCGCGGCCTGGCTGTTCCATGCGGTACCGGGGGCGGTGCCGGCCACGGCGGCCGGCAGCTGGGACGGCATGCTGGTGAGTGTCGGGTGCGGCGTCGGCGGTCTGGCGTTGGCGCGGCTGACCCGGATGCCCGCCGGCGACCTGCTGGTCCCGATGATCCTCACCGCCGTGCTCGGCGTCGGAGGCTGGCTGCCGATGGATCCGCTGCCCGGGCTGCTGGTCGCCGCCGCGTACGTGGTCATCGGCTGGACCGCGACGCTGGGGTTCACCCGCACCGCACTGCGCAACGTGGGCCGGTTGCTGCCCTGGTCGATGGTTCTCCTGGGGGTGCTGCTCGTCGTCACCGCGCTGGCCGGGGTCTGGTTGGCCCGGGTGACCGGTCAGCCCGACCTGGACGGATACCTGGCGACCACGCCGGGCGGGATGATGGCGATCCTCGCGGTCGCGGCCGGCGCCGACAGCAACGTGACCTTCATCACCGGCGTGCAGGCCGTTCGTCTGTTCCTCATGCTGGCGCTGACGCCGCTGCTCACCCGCTGGCTGTCCCGCCGCGGGACCCACCGACCGGACCGGTCCTGATCCGCGTATCGTGCTACCTACGGTCGCGTAACTTGAGGCGACCGGAACTGCTCCCGCACGAAGCGAGGTACCACGGGTGAGCGAAGCCACCGAGAAGATCCGCGCGAGTCGCGACCTGCTCCTGTCCTTCCACGGCCGCATCGACGAGGCCCGTTCCGCCTTCTCCTGGCCCGACATCTCCGGGCCCTTCAACTGGGCGATCGACTGGTTCGACGCCATCGGTCGCGGCAACGACACGACCGCACTGTGGATCCGTCAGGAGGACGGATCCGAGGCCCGGTGGACCTTCGACGAGATGGTGCGACGCTCCGACGCGCTGGCCGGCTGGCTGCGCGCCCACGGCATCGGCCGCGGCGACGGGGTGATGCTCATGCTGGGCAACCAGGTCGAACTGTGGGACACCATGCTGGCGGTGATGAAGGTCGGCGGTGTCATCCTCCCGACCGCCGAGGCCGTCACCCCCGCCGACCTGCGGGACCGGATCGACCGGGCCGGGATCCGGGCGGTGATCGTCAATGGGCCGGACGTCACCAAGTTCGCCGAGGTCCCCGGCGACTACCTGCGGATCTCGACCGGCGGGGGCGGCGCCGGGTGGCTGCCGCTGACGGAGGCGTACGACACCGATCCCGAGCCCTGCCCGGTGATCACCGACGCGAACGACCCCGTGATGCGTTATTTCACCTCGGGCACGACCAAGTCGCCGAAGCTCGTCGAGCACACCCAGCTGTCCTACCCGGTGGGCCACCTGTCCACGACGTACTTCATCGGCGTACGCCCGGGTGACATCCACCTCAACATCTCCTCACCCGGCTGGGGCAAGCACGCCTGGTCGAGCTTCTTCGCCCCGTGGATCGCCGAGGCCACGGTCTTCGTACACAACTACCGGCGCTTCGATGCGGCGGAGCTGCTGGCCGAGCTGCGGCGGGTGGACGTGTCGACCTTCTGTGCGCCGCCGACCGTGTGGCGGATGATGATCCAGGCCGATCTGGGCCCGCGGCCGCGCGCGTTGCGGGAGGTCGTGGGCGCCGGCGAGCCCCTCAACCCCGAGGTGATCGCCACTGTCCGGCGGGCCTGGGGGCTGACCATCCGGGACGGGTACGGACAGACGGAGACCACCGCGCAGATCGGCAATGCGCCCGCCGAGCGGGTCAAACCGGGGTCGATGGGCAAGCCGCTGCCCGGCGTCCCGATCGAGCTCGTCGACCCGGAGACCGGGGCACCCGGTGACGCCGGCGAGATATGCCTGCGGCTCGACCCGCGCCCGCTCAACCTGATGGCCGGCTACGTCGGCTCTCCCGAGTTGGAGGCGCAGGCGTTGCGCGGCGGCTGGTACCACACCGGCGACCTCGCCGTCCGCGACGCGCAGGGGTACATCACGTACGTGGGGCGCACCGACGACGTGTTCAAGGCCTCCGACTACAAGGTGTCACCGTTCGAGCTGGAGAGCGTCCTGATGGAACACCCGGCGGTGGCCGAGGCAGCGGTCGTCCCGGCCCCGGACCCCACCCGGCTGGCCGTGCCCAAGGCCTACGTGTCGCTGGCACCGGGATTCGACCGGACCCGGGAAACCGCTCTGTCGATCCTGGCCTATGCCAAGGAGCATCTGGCGCCGTACCTGCGGATCCGGCGACTGGAGTTCGGCGACCTGCCCAAGACGATCTCGGGCAAGATCCGCCGGCTCCCGCTGCGGGTGCGCGAGCAGCTGGGCGGCCACGCGCGGTCCGACGATTCCGCCGAGTATCGCTACGAGGACTTTCCCGAGTTGCGCGCCCGGTCGCGCCGGAGATAGGACGCACGCCGCCGGTGTGTGCCCGGTGCACGAACCCACCGGGCGGTGTGCCCGGAGCGGCGTGCCCCGGGTCGTGTGAGCCGGTCGTGTGACGCGGGTCGAGCGCCCGGGACGCCCGAGGGGCGGACCCGGGTAGACCGGGCCCGCCCCTCGGGCGGTGGCAGGACGGATGTTGGTGGTGGCGGCCCGACCGGCGTTCCGCTCAGGGGCGGCGTCGGCCGGTGAGGCCGCTGGCCAGCAGCGTGGCTCCGCAGCCGGCAACCCCCAGACCGATCAGCCCGAGGACGAGCACCGGGCCGCCGGTCTGTGGCAGGCGGGCGAGGGTCGGCGCGCCCGATCCCCCACCGGTGCCGTAGAACTCACCACGGGAAACCACCTTGGAGCTCGGTGAGGCCGACGGGCTCGGGCTCGCCGAGGCGGTGGGGGTGGTGGACGGCGCCGGAGTGCCGCTGCCCGACGGAGTGGCCGTCGGCGTGGGGACGGAGGGGGTGGCCTGCGGGGTGCCACTGGTGGCCGGGGTCGGCACGGCTCCGGCGGCAGTGGGGCTCGCACTCGCCGACGGCGTGCCGCTCGGCGATGCCGTGGAGTTGCTGACCGGCCGGGCGGACTCGGTGCGATCGAGCCCCGTCGACGTCGAGCTGTCCACCTCGGGGTCGGCATCGGTCAGGGCACCGGAGGTCTTGGGCGTGTCATCGAGTGGTCCGGCCACCTGCGTCGAGCCCTCCGTGTATTGCGTGGTCCCGTCACCCGGCAGCTTGATCAGCACTTCGAAGTTGGCGGTGTTCTCCCAGCCTTCCGGCAGCGGCACACTGTCGTTGAGGTAGCCGTGGGCGTCCGTGGTGACCGTGCCCAGGGTGCGGCCGGTGGTGTCGATGACGGTCAGGGTGGCCCTGGTCACCGGCTCGCCCGCTCCGTTGCGGACCTGTCCGCTGAATCGGATGAGGTTGTCCGCGGTGTCGATCACCCAGATGACGCCGTCCACCTTGGCGGGCTGCTTCGGGTCGACGTTCTCCGAGGAGCCGTCGTCCGAGCCGGCAGAGGAGGATGCCGACGGGCTCGGTGACGAGTACCCGACCTGCGAGGCGGGGCTGTCGTCATCGGATGACGCGCTCGGCGTCGGGGTCGCCGAGGGTGTCGGGGTCGCCGAGGCGGGAGCGCCCGGCGTGGCCGTCGCACTCGGGGTTGCGGTCGCAGTGGGGGTTGCGGTCGCACTGGGGGATGCAGAGGCACTGGGAGATGCAGAGGCACTCGGGGACGGCTTCGGCATGGTCGTCGCCTTGGGAGTCTCCTTGGGCTTCGCCGTCGCCTTGGGCGTCGGCTTCGACGTCTCCGCGGGGAGCTTGTTCAGGTCGTACAGCTTGTACTTCTTCATGATCGTGATGATCTTGGTGGCGTACGCGGGGTCGGTCGCGTATCCGCCGTCCCGGACCTCACGGATGAACTGGTCGGGGTTGTTCGTGTATGTGAAGGCATTCGCATATCGGGACAGCGACGACAGCAGGCGTCCGTAGTCGTAGAAGGAATCCGTCGCGGAGGCGTACGTCCGGAATCCGTCGGTGATGGTCGTCGCGGAGCCCGAGTAGTACTCCTGGGTCCTCAGCGAGACACAACCCTTCTGGTACGGGCTGGTCTTCGAGGAGCACTTGATGCCGAAGTAGTTCTTGTACTTGTGGCTGAGCGACGAATCGCCCCAGCCGGATTCGAGGATGGACTGCGCGACGGCCACGGAGGCCGGAAC
>Ga0334887_1004432_pt1 | contig 12707 bp, 13 predicted proteins | sample GraSluR1_MG_10_FD_207217 | JGI IMG/M metagenome (GOLD analysis project Ga0334887, IMG submission 207217) | Sludge microbial communities from methane-producing bioreactor in Wageningen University, Netherlands - Granular Sludge_18_07-R1 | ecosystem: Engineered > Bioreactor > Anaerobic >...
CCGAGAAGGTCCTCGACCAGACCCAGACAGGCCTCTTCATCCGGAGGAGGTGACGGCGCGGAGCGGTAAGCGATAGGATCTAATATGAATAAGGACAAGGCATGGCCCGGCGGGCCCGTGGTCTAGTTGGTTATGACATCGCCCTTACACGGCGGGGATCACGCGTTCGAATCGCGTCGGGCCCATCTGGCCTTCATTCACTTTTTTGTTTCTGCAATAGGGCAAAGGCCGTCTATAAAAGATCCCGAAGACCTGAACTTTCGTCCTCTGACCCCCATCTCCTAATGATCTGAGGACCCCCGGCATCCTGAGGGGAGATGAAGAGACGGGATCCTCTCCTGGATCGCTCCTGGCAGAGCTGGCGTGAGGCGGGGCGGTGAGAAGCCGCCGGCCACCCCCACCGACGACGCTTCCTCCGAGAGGGGGCTCGGGGCTTTTCGGAAGGCAGAGGCATAGGCCTGTGCCTTCCGGATGCGTTGGTCGCCCAACAGCCGAAAACTATTTTAAATTTAGCTTTGAAAAAGATATCCATGACCTGGGCAGATAAGCGGATTCGGCAGTACCGAGAAGGCGAGGAGCCGACGGTCCTGGAGAGGATAGCCCTGGAGCATGGCCACCCTGCCAACTTCGCCGCATCGATCCTGGCCCTGGCGGCTATCGGCTACGGCCTATGGGCGCATCAGGGGATCTGGATCGGCGCGGGTGTCGCCCTCGCCGTCCTCGGCCACCTCTACTGCTGGGCTCAGAAGTAGCTGGGGAGGCGGCCGGAGGCGGGGCGGGTCTTGTTAGAGAGGGACCCCAGCCCCGCCGGGCGGTTCCGGGTCCGCCAGGCGGGGGCCGTTGATCCGGCACCGGGGCCTCTCTCGACAGATTTATCGGCGATGGCCGCCGACGGGGAGCTGATGCCGATGGCGACGCGACCCTTCAAGAACCGGAACCTCTTCTCAAACCACTACCTCGAAAACCAGCTCAAGGCATCTCCCGAATGGGCCCGATCCGACCACGAGGCCGCCTTCGGAGATATTAGGAGGATCTACGAGCGGGAGAGCGCCTTCGTCGGCGGCCTCTCCGAGGCCCAGCTCGAAGAGCGGCTGATCCGGCGGGTCTTCGCCGTCATCCTGCCTGAGTACGAGGTCCAGGGGGCGACGAGGTCCCGGGAGTTTCCCGACTACGCCTTCTTCCCCCACCGGGAGGCCCGGGACCGGGCCCAGGCGAAGAAGGACACCGAGTCGTTCTTTTTGGAGGCCTTCGCCATCGGCGAGGTGAAGAGGTGGGATGCGGAGCTGGACCGGTTCGGAAGAGACCGGCAGGACAAGAGGAGAAACCCCTCCTTTCAGATCTGGCTCTACCTCACCGAGACGGAGCCGGCGTGGGGGATCCTCTCGAACGGGGGGAGGTGGCGGCTCTACCGGCAGGAGAAGCCCCTGGACGTCTACTACGAGGTGGACCTGGCGGCCCTTTTAGCGGATAATGACGTCGATGCCTTCCGGTACTTCTACTACTTCTTCAGGAAGGAGGCTTTTTTACCCAACCAGCGGGGGGAGGTCTTCCTGGAGGAGGTCCTCCGGGGGTCGGCCAATTACGCTAGAGAGATTGGAGAGAACCTGAAGGAGAACGTCTACCGGGCGGGAAAGGTCCTCGCCGACGGGTTCATCCGGTGGCCGGAGAACCGCCTCGACCCCGCCGACCCCGAGACGAGGGCCCGGGTCCAGAGGAGCACCATGATCCTCCTCTACCGCTTTTTATTCCTGCTATACGCCGAGGGGAAGGAGCTTCTCGACCTCAGAGATGAGAGGTACTCCAGCTCCTACAGCTTCGACCGGATCAAAAAAGAGGTGGCCCTCCGGCGGGACGGCCCCGCAGCCCAGGGCTTTCTCCCCATAAAGAGGTCGCTATGGTCGGACCTATCCGACCTATTCCGGCTGATCGACCGGGGGAGCGAGAGGCTGGGGATCGGGGAGCTGATCGAGGTTCCCGCCTACAATGGAGGGCTCTTCGACCCCGGGAGGCACCCCGACCTCGCAGAGTGGACGATCGGCGATTCCTACCTCGCCGAGGCGATCGACCTCCTCTCCCGGTCGGAGGCGGGTTCGGGTTCGTGCACCGGCACGGGCACGGGCTCAGGGGGCGGAAGAGGTGGCGGGGGCGGAAAGAAGGGCGAGGACGGGGGGGCGGGGGGCGACGGCAGCGGCGCCGGTGGCGGGGGTAAGGGGTTCGTCGACTACTCGACCCTGGAGATAAGGCATCTCGGCTCCATCTACGAGGGGCTTATCGAGTACAGCCTGGCGGTCGCCGACGAAGACCTGGTCGTCTCCGGCGGCAAGGACCGGCGGTGGGTCAGCCTCGCGGAGTACAACCAGGGCAAGAAGAAAGCGAAATCCTTCCAGGAGTTTTCGGAGTTCGACCGGGCGCGGGCCGGGGAGCTGTACCTGACCACCGACCGGGGGGAGAGGAAGGCGACGGGCTCTTACTATACGCCGGACTACATCGTCGACTACATCGTGGAGAAGACGGTGGGGCCGGTCGTCGAAGAGCGGTGGAAGGAGGCGCTCCTGGAAAACAAAAGCCTGATCGAGGCCACCCTCTCGGTGAAGGTGCTGGACCCGGCCATGGGATCGGGCCACTTCCTCGTCGGGGCCGTCGAGTTTCTGGCGGGAAAGCTCCTCCGGGCGGCGGAGAGGGACATCGATTGGGGGTGGGTCGAGGACAGAGGGCAGTTCACCCCCGAGTGGGCGAAGAGGGAGGTGGTGGCGCGGTGCATCTACGGCGTCGACCTGAACGAGCTGGCGGTGGAGCTTGCCAAGGTCTCGCTGTGGCTATCCACCATCGCCAAGGATAAGCCCCTCTCCTTCCTCGACCACCGGCTCAAGCAGGGGAACAGCCTCGTCGGTGCCCGCCTCTCGGATTTGATGAACTATCCGGGCTCGATCGGCGCGGATAAGGACCAGACGACCCTCCCCTCCTTCGTCTCGCCCCGGTTCCTCACCCACCTCATCGGCAAGATAAGGGAACTGGAGGAGATCGGGGACGACTCCCTCTCCGAGATCAAGGAGAAGGAGAGGGTCTTTGAGGAGTTTCGAAGCCTTCCCGAGTACACCAAGGCAAGAGCGATCGCCAACGTCCATACCGCCGTCTACTTCGGCGGCGGGGCCGAGGCGAGGGCGACGCCGCAAGGGACGAAGGACCCCGACCAGGTCTACCACGACCTCTTCTGGGCGGTCGGGGGCGACGAGGGCGAGTGGCGCCGCAAGACCTCGCCCCGGTGGTTTTCTGAGGCGCAGCGGATCGCCGGGGAGAGGAGCTTCTTTCACTGGGAGCTGGAGTTTCCCGAGGTCTTCTTTGCGGGCGGCGCCGTCAAAGATAACCCCGGCTGGGACGCGGTGGTGGGAAATCCGCCGTACGTCCGGCAGGAGGGGCTGGGGGAGTTCAAGGGGTACTTTGCGGAGAGGTACAGGGCGTATCACGGCGTCGCCGACCTCTACGTCTACTTCGTGGAGCTTGGAGCAAGCCTCCTCCAGAAAGAGGGGTTCTTCTCCTACATCCTGGCGAACAAGTGGATGAGGGCGAACTATGGCGAGCCCCTCCGACGGTGGATGAAAGAGCGGTGCATCGACGAGATCGTCGACTTCGGGGACCTGCCGGTCTTCCCGGAGGCGACGACCTACCCCTGCATTCTGCGGCTATGCGGCGGCCCGGCGAGGCCGAGCTTCCGGGCGGTGGAGGTCAAGACCCTCAACTTCGGCAGCCTGAAGGGTTATGTCGAGGAGCGCGCCTACTCCGTCAGCCTTTCAGGCTTGGACGACTCCGGGTGGTCACTGGTCGACGAATCGGTCCAGAGGCTTTTGGAGAAGCTCCGCCGGGCGGGGACGCCCCTGGGCGAGTACGTCAACGGCAAAATATACCGCGGGATTCTGACAGGTCTCAACGAGGCCTTCGTCATCGACGAGGAGACCCGCGCCCGGCTGATCCGGGAAGATCCGAAGAGCGCCGAGCTGATCAAGCCCTTCCTCGCCGGGAGGGATATCAAGAGGTACGAGCCGCCGGTGAGTGATCGTTACTTGATTTTGGTTCCGAATGGCTGGACCCGCGCCCAATCTTCAAACGCTGAAGATCCCTGGGGCTGGTTCGAGGCAAGATACCCGGCAGTCGCCGCCCATCTGACGCAGTTTTCCGAAGCAGCTCAAAAACGGTATGATAAAGGCGAATTTTGGTGGGAGCTTCGGGCATGTGATTATTACGATCAATTTGAAAAGCCGAAAATAATGTACTTGGTTTTCCAGGTCAAACCAGCGTTCACTTATGATGACGCTGGCACTTATGGAAACAATGCCATATGGATAACGCCTGGAGAAGATCTATATCTTCTGAGCATTTTAAATTCGAAACTAGGATGGCTTTTAATCTCTAACTACTGCACAGAAATACAAAACGGTTATCAGTTAATTTTCAAGTATTTAGGTAAAATCCCCATCCGCCGCATCTCCTTCTCCACCCCCGAGGCCGACCGCCGCCGCCTGGCGGAGGAGCTGGCGGGCCTTTGCGCCGCCGGCCGGTTCGAGGAGGTGCTGGAGGCGGTCGACGGCTGCCTGCCGAAAGACGCCGCGGGCGACCTCATTGCCGAGGCCGAGAGGTCCGACGTCGTCCACGATCTGCTGGCTCATTTAGCCGAGGAGATGATCCGGATGAACCGGGAGAAGCAGGAGGAGATCCGGGGCTTCCTCTCGTGGCTTTCGGATTTCACCGGTGCCAGGATCGACGACCTCTCGAACAAGACAAAAGTCTCCGCCTACTACGAGATCGAGTTCTCCGAGCTTCTAGCGGTCCTAAAGAAGAACAGGGGCAAGCTCGCCTGTGACCCCGGCCGCCGGGCCTTCGGCGAGGACCTGCGGCGGGAGTATTCGGCGTCGGTGGAGAAGCTCGCGCCGCTGCTGCTGCGGATCGGGGAGGTCGACCGGCTCATCGATCTGATCGTCTATCGGCTCTATGGGCTCACGGCGGAGGAGGCCGAGATCGTCGAGGGGAGCCTCTAGGGATCTGCTTTTGTTCTGGGTCAGGTGGCGGAGGTGGGGGGTCTTCTGGGGGCCAGCGGGTGGCTTGCGCCGCCCGGCGCTGCGGCGCCGGGCGGTCGGACGACGAAATTGATATTCTGGGGGCAAGATATCTTTCGTTTACATCACTAATGACAATTAAAAATTATGTTAACTCGGCTCTGCGAAATGAAAGAGAATCCCCAAAATATATATGTTAAATGGATTAGACACTATCTCGGGATAGGTCAAAATGTATGAAGGTTACATCGACTCAGCATCACTAATCAACGCAGTAGGTGGATTGGTATCACATAAAGGATATAATGAATGGAGTCAATGGACATCGGAGAGTATCACTGATGTAACTGTAAGATTGATTACCTTTGATCTTCTAAAAATAGCACCTGCGCCATCGTCCACAAGTTCTTCCAACTCAAATCCACATAGCACGTTGTATTATTGTTATGATATGGTTTTACATAAATTAAAAAATTTGGCTATTCATAAATCTCATTTGAAGGGAAGGGAATATCCAAATATAATACCATTTGCTAGATCAAATTTTAAAAACTGGCTACTTGATTCCACAGACGAAATACAAACCATCTTAGCAAAAACTCAGAATGAAGCTAGCTATCCTGGTTGGATAGATTGGGCTATAAAAGAAGCATGGGTAGATCACTCCATTAGATTAAATGGCCTCTTTAATGAAAACATGATAAAATTTTTATCCCCAACTTTGGATGTTGCAGATGAAAAATTAAAAAATATTTTAATTAATACTAGGAATCCGATACAAGTTAAAAAGTGGTCAGAAGGTTATGATCGAAATGCTGATTTCGAATTAGCAAGGGAAGCTTATGTTGCATCAGCCATTCTTCGAGGTAAATTCCATGAAGAAGTAGCATATGAAAAAAGAGAAGGAACTATGCGTCATCCTATTAGGCAATACATGCCAATAAAATCGGATAAATCTAAAGTTACTGCATTTAATTCTACACTATCTTTAAATTTGCTAGTAAATATTATAAATAAAAACTCATTAATAGAAAAAAATCCTAAAAAACGGACATCTCTTTGGATAGAGAACATCGCCAAAGTAAGAGAAGCATATCTAAATGAAACCCTTGATGAATCATTTTATAGAGATCTAAAATTAGAAGAAGAACAAGCATTTAAGGTTGTGGAAAACACCGTAGAAAAATTAAAGTTAAGATTATATCCTAAATATTTTGAAGATATATTCGAATTTATGACTATTGTTGGCATAAATACTAGCATAGGTTTTTCATCCATATATTTAAACTTGCCATGGGAATTCAGTGCAGGTGTCGGATCAACGATAGGATATGGTATATGGCGCTATGAAAACGAAACCGAATCATTTGGTAGATCTCTAGCTGAAAGAGCAGAAAGATTAGCAAGAAAAGAAAACTCGCTTCGCGATTTGGCGAAAGCACCTCCAGGTCTTGTTATACGCAAAACGTAATAATGAATATCATAGGATTATGTTTAACTTATCTCGTTAAAATTAGATAAACTTTGTAGCGTGTTGAACTCATTGAATTGATGAGAATCTACATGGGGGCTAAAACAGATATAAGATCAATTATTGGTATTGAAGCTGGCATGCAATGAGATCTTTCTCACCCTATAGTTCGTTTACATTTTAGCGGCCCTTAAATTTTGCCCGGTCCGGGAAGTATAAATATAATCAGATACATAGGATCTCGGCGATGAAGCTGGAGGAGACCCTGAAGGCCCGTAGGGAGGAGATCCTCGCCATAGCCGCAAAATATGGGGTGCGAAACGTCCGGGTCTTCGGCTCCGTCGCCCGGGGCGAGGCCGATGATAAGAGCGACCTCGACCTCCTGGTGGAGCCTCTGCCGGGCTTCACCCTCATAAAAAGCTCGGCCATCTCCCGGGAGCTGGAGGAGCTACTCGGCCGCCGGGTCGACGTGGTGAGCGAACGGGGCCTAAGGGAGCGGATTCGCGACCACGTTTTAAAGGAGGCCGTCTCCCTTTGATCTCGGGATCCCCCTTTCTGCCCCCTCTAGGGGAGCTCTCGCCGGCCGCACCCTGACAATATAACCTCATTTTAGACGAGCAGGTTTTTAGGCTCGAAAGATCAAATTATTGATAGGTGGCTCCATGGGCGTGAAGGCGATCTACGAGAACAAGGTCTTGAAACCGCTAGAAAAGCTCGACCTCAAAGACGGGGAAGTCGTGGATATAGAGATCAGGAGAGATGCCGTCGACCGGCTGGGCGGCCTCGTCAAGATCTCCCGCAGGGACTGGCTCGACGAGGTGGTAGAAAGCCCAGAACTGGAGCCGATCTGATGGCAGATGATATCGATGAAGGCAGCGACATTTTCATAGATGCCAATATATTTCTTTATGTAATATTCGACCACTGGAGATATGCTGAGCCCTGCGGCAACCTCCTTAAGGATGTCAATTCCGGTAAACGCTCTGCCGTCTCGTCGATCGTCGTCTTGGGGGAGGTCTTCCACAGGGTCATGGTCGCCGAGGTGGTGGAGAAGCAGAACCAGAACCCAAGGCAGGCTGTTAGGTACCTTAAGGAGAACCCGGAGGAGGTGAAAAATTTGAGCGCTGCTCCATCTGCCATCGAGAAGATCCTGGAGATCGAGAACCTCAAGATAGCGAGGGCGGGAGTGGAGATCATGAGGCTTTCACTGGACTTTTCCAAAAGATACGGCCTTCTCTCCAGCGATGCCATCCACCTGGCCACGATGCAGGAAGAGGAGATAACCGCTCTGGCCTCCAACGATTCAGATTTTGAAAGGGTCGAATGGCTGACGTTATGGAAACCATGACCGCGACCATCACCATTTTGCAGATTCTTTCGGAGGAGAGCTCCGTCCGCACCTCCTCTGGATTGGGAAGTCCTAGGCAGTCACGTACTCGCGGATCTCGACTTTGGCCCCCGATTTCGCCGCCGCCTCCGCCGACGTCAGAAGCTCTGAAGCTACCTTTTCGTCGACGTAAGCCTCGGCGCAGTTCTCGCAGACCTGGGCGGGGACACCTTTGATCACCATGATCAGACCATCCCGCTCCAGGGTGACGGTCGTCGTCCCCGGCTCCGTCGAGCCTCTCTTACAGATGAGGCACCTCATGATCTCCTCCTCGACAAATCCTCGTCCCACTTCTCCTGATCTGGCTCGTAAACGGTCACTACAATGACGGACCCCTCCTCCTCATTAATGGCGATCACCACGTGAATCGGGCGGCCTTAGCACCAGCCGAAGATCAGGCAGCTCGGGAAGGGCGTGTCCTCGGGGTAGCCTTCTATGACGGCGCCCTCCAAGAGAACCCTTCGTACATCCTCTACGCTGATATCCCGCTCAAACATCCGCTCCACCGCATGGATGCGGAATATCAAATCTCTGCCCTGCAGATCCATCTTTCAAAGGCCTTCTATTTATTAGATTATTTATAAATCCTCTCCGGCGGCTTTCGCCTATATTAAGCGTCCTGTTTCAACCTGTTCAACCTGTTTCAACCTTATCTCTCCAAAATTGGAGCGTCTCCCCCTCTAAAGGAAGCTGCCATATTTTTATAGTCGATCCTCAAGTCCTTCAGCGTGTATATATCCGGCTCGCTGTTGAGAAGCTCGGCTAGGTTAGCTTCAGCCAGCTTCATTATACCCCTCGTCTCATCCTCTTCCTCTTCCCTGATGAGGTCTTCCGGGTATCCATGTTTATTTTTGGGGGGATCTGGGGGCTGCCATCTCATCTCTGCCCATCGGACGCCGTCATGGAGATATGAAGGCGCAAAAATGGTAAATAACTTTTGGAGCAAACAAATAACAGCGACTTGAGCGCCTCCCTCTTTTTTCGTCCGCGGCATCTCCTTTTCCACCCCCGAGGCCGACCGCCGCCGTCTGGGGGAGGGGGAAGCTCACGGTCGACCCCGGCCGCCGGGCCTTCGGCGAGGACCTGAGGCGAGGACCTGCGGCGCGAATTTTCGGCGTCGGTGGAGAAGCTTGCGCCGATGCTTTTGCGGATCGGGGAGGTCGACCGGCTGATCGATGCTATCGTGTATCGGCTATACGGCCTTTCGGCCGAGGAGGTCGAGATCGTCGAGGGGCACCTCCCGTGATATCTTCCTGCCCTGGGGTGGTGGCGGAGGGGCGTCTTCTGGCCCCTCCGGGGCTTACCATGACCTTCTGGTCGTGGCCCCATTCAAACTCTCCTCGCGGATGGCGGTAATGTATTCGCCACCAATTTGCCTATCCATGGCTGAAAAGTCGTGGCCCCTGTTGAGACTCGCCGCTGATAATTGGCTACGCCGTTTGAGAGACGGCCCATCTTAAATCCCGGATAGTCGGAATATGGAGAAACGCGACCTCGTCGATAAGATTATATGCATTCGGTGTAAACACAGTATTGTGTCAACTTCGGTTTACAGCATCCGTCTGGAGAGCGAAGTCCGGCGGATGATGGACGAGATGAGCGAGGTCGACTGGCAGGCCGAGATCAGGCGGACGGTGGAGACGATGGTCCGGGAGAGAAAGAAGAGGATGCTCCTGGACCGGGCGGAGGCCCGCTGGAAAGAGCAGGTCGAATGCGCCGAGGGCGCTGCTGCGATGATAAGAGAGGAGAGAGATGCGAGATGAGGCCGTCCTCGACTCCAGCGTCATCGCCGCCATCTTCTTTTTAGAGGAGGCCTCTCCCCGAGCGCTTGCCAGGGCGGACGAATGCGATCCCGTCACCCTGGACCTGGCGGTCCCTGAGGTGGGGAACGTGGCCTGGAAGCGGGTCGTATTCTGCGGCGAGGACAAAGGGGCGGCCTTGGACGCCCTCCGAGACTGCCGTGAGTTCATCAGGGAAACCTGCACCCTCCTGGAATCGGCCGACCTCCTCGAAGAGGCGTTCGAGATCGCAGTCCAGGATAAGATCTCGTTTTACGACTCTCTCTTCCTGGCGGCGGCGGAGAAGGAGAGGATGCCGCTTCTGACCCTTGACAAGAAGCTGTATGAGAGGGTGAAAGAGAAGAGGGATCTGCGTCTCGTCTAGCGTCATAGTCCTGGCGCCGTCGTGGTCGCGTTCGGCGGTTCTTGCTATCCATGGCTGAAAAGTCGTGGCCCCACAGAATTTTTTTTCCAAAGCCATTTCAGGCAAAAATATATCCCCTTTGAGTCATATTATCTCATCCAGGAGAAGGATCATGACCGCCAGCGGCTCAAGGATCTCTCTTGCTGACGAAAGAAGGAAGAGAGCCGTCGAGGAGTTTGTAAGAAGGGCCACCCAGAAATACGGCGATCGGATTAGAAGCATCACTCTCTTCGGATCTGTTGCCAGAGGTGCGGCCAGAGAGGAATCCGACGTCGACATTCTGGTGGTGATAGACGAGGAAGATTTCCGCCTTCGGCGGAAGCTCATCGGCCTCTCCTTCGATATCCTGATGGAGACGGGGGGCGACCTCTCGGTGAAGGTCCTCTCCGACCGGGACTTCCAGGCTCGGAAATCATATTCGTTTTTGAGGAATGTCCTCGCCGAGGGGGCGAAGCTTGCCTGAAGATGAGATCGATCTTCTGCTCGTCTCTGCGGAGTTGAGGCTGAAGGCAGCCCAACAGCTGCTGGCGACCGGATTTAGCGATGACGCCGTCAGCAGGGCTTACTACAGCATGTACTTTGCCGCCACTGCCATATTTCTTGCGAAGGGCATCAGGGTGAAAACTCATCGGGGTCTTGTGGGCAGATTCGGCCGGGAGTTCGTGGAGACGGGGCTAATAGAAGCGCATTTCGGCCGGACTCTGAGGATAGCCGAAGAGCTGAGGTCTGAGGCCGACTACTCTATAATCCGCCAGATATCCGACGAGGAGGCGGCAGCCATCCTCGACGATGCCGAGAGGTTCCTGGCGCGGGCAAAGGATGTAATTGTTGGTATAAGCAATGGCTGATTTGCATAAATGCGCTACAAAAATAATGCTGCTAATAACCCATCAGGGCTATTAGCAGCAATATTAGATGAAGGACCACCTTCATCGTGTATGCAGCATCCGTTTTTTTCACCTCCGGGGTTGGTCTTGCCATATCTGAAAAGACGTGGCCCCATTGAAACATCAAATCAGGCTAATCGAGGTCGAGAAGCTCTGGCCTCTATCCATGGCTGAAAAGGCGTGGCCCCATTGAAACAGGACCATCGAAAAAGCCTCCTCACCGAAGACCCTAGGAAGGGCCAGAACAATAATTGCATGAGGTTTGAGATGGCCGATTCCAGGGCGAAGTTTAACGCGTATCTCATGGACCTGGCAAAACGCTACGCTGCCGAGGCAACAGAAAGGTTAGGGGACCAGGTCGTCTCCATAGCCCTCTACGGCTCCGCCGCGGCCCTCCATGGTTTGCCTTCCGCCGTTTCACCGCCATGGCCGCCATTGCCACCTTTGCCGCCATCGTCGCCGTTATTCCGTCTCCAGCAACAGCCTTTTTATCCCATGCCATTTACGGCACTGTGGCTTTTGAAGAGACGAGAGCGACGGAGAGAACCGAGAGGATAGAGGAGGCGGAAAGGTGCCAAAGCGAGAAGACATCAAGAAGATCATGATCATCGGGTCGGGGCCCATCGTCATCGGCCAGGCCTGCGAATTCGACTACTCCGGAACCCAGGCCTGCAAGGCCCTCCGGGAGCTGGGCTACGAGATCGTCCTCGTGAACTCCAACCCCGCGACGATAATGACCGATCCGGGGATGGCGGACGTCACCTACATCGAGCCCCTCAACCTCGAGAGGATGACCCAGATCATCGAGAAGGAGAGGCCCGACGCCCTCCTCCCGAACCTGGGGGGCCAGTCCGGCCTCAACCTCAGCTCGGAGCTGGCGAAGGCCGGGGTCCTGGAGAGGTACGGCGTCCAGGTGATCGGGGTCGAGACCGACGCCATCGAGCGGGGCGAGGACCGGATCATCTTCAAGGAGACGATGGAGCGGCTCGGGATCGATATGCCGAAGAGCACCGCCGTCTACTCCGTCGAGGACGCGGAGAAGGTGGCGGCCGATCTGGGTTACCCCGTAGTCGTCAGGCCCGCCTACACCATGGGGGGGACCGGCGGCGGCCTCGTCTACAACGTCGAGGAGCTCAGGACGGTGGCGAGCCGCGGCATCGCCGCCAGCCTCATCGGCCAGGTCCTCATCGAGGAGTCGGTCCTCGGCTGGGAGGAGCTGGAGCTGGAGGTGGTGAGGGACGCGAAGAACCAGATGATCACCGTCTGCTTCATCGAGAACGTCGACCCCATGGGGGTCCACACCGGCGACTCCTACTGCACCGCCCCCATGCTGACGATCTCGCATGAGCTCCAGGCGAGGCTCCAGGACTACTCATACCGGATCGTCGAGGCGATCGCCGTCATCGGCGGGACGAACGTCCAGTTCGCCCACGACCCCAAAACCGACCGGGTCGTCGTCATCGAGATCAACCCGAGGACGAGCCGCTCCTCCGCCCTCGCCTCCAAGGCCACCGGCTTTCCCATCGCCCTCGTCTCGGCGAAGCTCGCCTGCGGCCTGACCCTGGACGAGATCCCCTACTGGCGTGAGGGGACCCTGGAGAGGTACACCCCTTCCGGCGACTACGTGGTGGTGAAGTTCGCCCGCTGGGCCTTCGAGAAGTTCAAGGGGGCCGAGGACCGCCTCGGGACCCAGATGAAGGCCGTCGGCGAGG
>Ga0334887_1004435_pt1 | contig 12690 bp, 9 predicted proteins | sample GraSluR1_MG_10_FD_207217 | JGI IMG/M metagenome (GOLD analysis project Ga0334887, IMG submission 207217) | Sludge microbial communities from methane-producing bioreactor in Wageningen University, Netherlands - Granular Sludge_18_07-R1 | ecosystem: Engineered > Bioreactor > Anaerobic >...
CCGTTAACGGAGAGGGGGAAGAGCCGAGCGTAGCGAGGCCAGGGGGTGAGGTTAACCGGGGCGCACAGAGCAGCGCCCCTGCGCGTGACGCGGGCGCTTCGATACCAGACTTCCGAAGTCTCGAAGACTTCGGAAGTCTTGACCGCCAACCGATCACTGAAAACTGACCACTGATCACCAACAACCAACAACCAATCACCAAGAACCAGCCACCCATGACATCCCTAACCCCTCATCGCGCGGACGACCTGGAAGAGCACGCGCCCGCCGCGCGCCGCGAGCGGCTGCTGCTCGCCCTGGGCGGCGCGTTCATCCTGGTCAACCACGTGGCGCTGCTGCTCGCCCGCGACCGCCCGGTGTCCCACCTGTGGCCCGTGATGGTGTGGGCGCTGTGCGCGGCGGGGGGACATGCCCTGCTCAACCGGCGGCTGCCCGCGCGCGACCCGCTGCTCTTTCCGCTGGCGATGCTGCTGACCGGGTGGGGGCTGAACCTGATCGCGCGGCTCGTGCCCTCATATACGGTGCGTCAGACCTCGTGGCTGGTGGTGGGCATGGCGGCGTTGCTGGCGCTGACGGCCCTGCCGCGCGACCTGCGCTGGCTGCGCCGCTACCGTTACACGTGGCTGATCGGCGGGCTGGCGCTGCTCTTCCTGACCATTCTCATCGGGGAGAACCCGGCGGACACCGGGCCGCGCCTGTGGCTGTGGCTGGGCTTCGGGCGCGTGTACTACCAGCCGTCGGAGTTGCTCAAGATTCTGCTGGTGGCGTTCCTGGCCAGCTACTTCGCCGAGCACGGGCGCTACATGCGCCAGGACACGGTGCGCCTGGGTCCCTGGCGGGTGCCGTCGCCGGCCTTTCTGGGGCCGGTGCTGCTGATGTGGGGCGTCTGCGTGATCGTGCTCGTCTGGCAGCGCGACCTGGGCACGGCGACGCTGTTCTTCGTCGTCTTCATGGCGATGCTGTACCTGGCCAGCGGTCAGGCGTTGCTGCTGGTCGGCGGGGCCGTGCTGCTGATCATCGCCAGCGCGGTCGCCTACCGCCTGTTTGATGTGGTGGCCCTGCGCGTGGACATCTGGTGGAATCCATGGCCGACGGCCAAGGCGGGCGGTTACCAGATCGTGCAGAGTCTGATCGCGGTGGCGTCGGGCGGGGTGCTCGGCCAGGGCATCGGCCAGGGCCAGCCGGGGATCATCCCGGTCGTCCATTCGGACTTCGCCTTCGCTGCCATCGCCGAGGAGTGGGGGCTGGTGGGAACGCTGGGCGTCATCGGGGCGCTGGCCGTGTTGGTCGTGCGCGGGATGCGCGTCGCAGCCCAGGCGCGGCAGCCCTTCCACATGCTCCTCGCCGCCGGGCTGAGCGTGCTGCTGGCTGTACAGGGCCTGTTGATCATGGGCGGTGTGCTCCGGCTGGTCCCGCTGACCGGCGTGACGCTGCCGTTCATCAGCTACGGCGGTAGCTCGCTGCTGACCAGCTTCACGGTGGTGGGGCTGTTGCTGGTGCTCAGCGAGCGGGGAGGGCGCGCGCCGTGAGCGATTCCCCGATCCACAGCAGAGACCTGGGCCGCATGACGCTGGCGCTGTTGATCGCCTTCGCGCTGATCGCCACCGGCGCGGCCTACTGGGGGGTGATCGCCGCCGAGGGTTTGCGCACACGCGACGACAACGCCCGCAACGTGCTCGCCGAGCAGCGCATCGCGCGCGGGGCCATCCTCGACCGGACAGGCGAACCGCTGGCGCTCAGCGAGCAGGGCGCGACCGGCGTCTATGTGCGGCGCTACCCGCACCCGGCGGCGGCGAGCGCGGTTGGCTACTACAGCCTCACTTATGGTGTCGCCGGGATCGAAGCGGCCTATGACGCCGCCCTGCGCGGTGACGAAGGGCGCGACAAAGCGGACATTCTGCTCGACGAGTTGCTGCACCGGTCGCCAGCCGGAAGTGACGTGCGCGCCACGCTCGACCTCGGCGTGCAGGAAGCGGTAGTCGCCGCGCTGGAAGGGCGCGCGGGTGCGGCGGTGGTGCTCGACGCAGCGGCGGGCGACGTGCTGGCTCTGGTGAGCCTGCCCGGTTATGACCCAAACACTCTGGACGCGCAATGGGACGCGCTGGCCGCTGACCGCGCCGCCTCGCCCCTGCTCAACCGGGCGACGGCGGGCCTCTACCAGCCGGGCGGGGCGTTCCAGACGGTCGTCCTGGCCGCGCTGCTCGGCGCGCAGACTGACCTGAGCGACGGCGGCGAGCGCCTGCTTTCGAGGACGGTGGAGGATGGGCGTGCTCCGGTTGTCGTCGGCGACCTGACGTTGGGCTGCACGGGCGATCCCCCCGGCGATGTCCTCACGCTGGCCAACGCCTATGCCTACGGGTGCCCGGCACCCTTTGTGGCGGCTTTCGAGGCGGGGCTGACGGGGGATTTCCTGTGGGAGCGGTTGCGCGTGTTGGGGCTGCTCGACGCATCCGCCCTGGCCGGCTTCCAGACGGCGGCGGCGCGTATCACGCAGCCGGGTAGCGCCGCGTCCGAAGCATGGGCGGCGCTGCTGGCCGGGCAGGGCGCGCTGACCGTCTCGCCGCTGCAGGTGGCGCAGTTGGCCGCTGCCATCGCCAACGGGGGCAGCGCCGCGCCGCTCCGTCTGGTGGACGCCGTGCATGGCCCAGGGGTGAGCGACTGGCAGGCGGTCGCGGGAATGAGGCAGCCGGTCGCCATGCTGCGCGCGGAGGTGGCGCGGGCGTTGGAGCGGGCGATGGGCTACGCGGCGGAGGCCAACGCTGCCACGCAGCAGGCCCAGGGCGACGGCTACACGCTCTACGGGCACAGTGCGCTGGCCTACGCCGGGCCGGACGAGACGCCCTATGCCTGGTTCGTCGGGTTCGCGCGCAGCAGCGAGGGCGGCCATGCGCAGACGATGGTGGCTGTGGTTGTCGTCGAGGGCGAGCGCGATCCGGCAGCCGCGGCGCGCGTTGCGGGAGCCGCTTTCGCGGCGGCCCATGCCCGTTGAGCGCCCGGCGAGGGATACCCCCATGTCGCTGGAAGACCTGAAGCGCCTGGCGGAGTCACTCCCGGAGCGGCGGGGGTGGGATTTCGCCGCCGTCCGCGACGACTGCGACCCCGTGCCCTGGTCGTACCGCGAAGTGGCCCGCCGCTACCTCTCGCCGTTGCACCGCGTGCTGGACATCGGCACGGGCGGCGGCGAGCAGTTCCTGGCGCTAGCCGAGCACTACGGCAGCGGGGTGGGCATTGACGCCGACCCGCAGATGGTCGCCATCGCCGAGGCGAACACGCCGCAGCCGGTCGCCTGTCGCGTCAAGTTCCTGGCGATGGACGCGGCGGCGCTCGAATTTCCCCCTGACTCGTTCGACGTGGTGCTGAACCGCCACGCCCCCGCCCATCCCGGCGAGATCGCGCGGGTGCTGCGTCCCGGCGGTGTCTTCCTCACCCAGCAGATCGGCGCGCGCAATCACGGCAACATCACGGCGCTGTTCGGCTGCGGGCCGGGCGGCCAGTACGAGCGCGAAGCGGGGCAGACGGTCGCTGAGTGGGCGCAGGCGTTCACCGCGATGGGGTGGGCGGTGCGCGCCCGCGCCGAGTACGACGTGCCGTACTTCTACAAAGACGCGGCGTCGCTGCTATTCTGGCTGCAGGCGCTGCCCATGCCCGAAGACTTCACCCTGGAGCGCCACTGGCGGCAAGTGGAGCACATCCTCACCGCGTTCCAGACGCCGCGCGGCATCGCCACCAACGTGCACCGCGAGCTATTGATCGTCCAGAAGCCGGGCTGACGCTCTCAGAGACCATATGGAAAGGCCCGCGCTACGATTTACCTCACCCCTAAATCCCCTCTCCACACGCGATACTGATGGCGAAATGCCTCCGTAGGAGCGTATTGCGATAGCCCCTACGGAGAGCAGAGCAGTGCCCCTACAAAACCAGCGCGTGCCTAGTTCGCCAACAGTATCACACGCGGAGAGGGGACTTAACCGCAAACTGACTCCCCCTCTCCGTAAACGGAGAGGGGGCCGGGGGGTGAGGTTTCCGCATGGTCTCTCAGCGCCGCGGTGTCTGGCGGGCACGCACACATGCCGTTCGCGCGCGCCAGCGGCAAGACCCCCGTTAGCGCCCAGGGCCAACCAGTTGGGCGGCCATTTCCCTTAACTCGCGCACGCGGCGGGCGCTGTCCGGCTGATCGTGCTCGTCCAGATCGGCCTGGATTGCGTCCATGATCTCCACCAGTTCCGGGCCGAAGGTGGGTGCGTGCTCGGCCAGCAACTGGCGGGCCTCCTCATCGCTGCCAGCGGTGATCAGGTCATTGATCAGGCGAATCTGGGGCGGCGCGCTGTCGCGCAACGCTGCCGTCACGCGGTCGAGCACAAGCTGCAACCGCTCGGAGGAGCGGGTGTCGCCAGCCTGTTCGGCGGCCTGGATGTTGGCCTGCAACACGGCCAGGAAGGTGTCGTCAAGCTGGTCGAGGTGCGAGCGAACGGCAGCGTCTACGTCCTCGCTGCTGGCGATGGTGCGCAGCATCTGCACGGCACGCTGGAGCACGGCTTGTGTTTGCTCGTCAATGGCGGCGGTTAGCTCGGCCAGCCGCCCGCGCAGGCGTTCCAGCCGCTCGCGCTCCGCGCCGTTGGCCCGCTCGATGCGGCGGGTTAGCTCCTGGAAGAAAGTGTAGTCCAGCGCGGGGCGCATCAGGCCGGCGATGGCCTGCAGGCGCTCGTCGTCGCCAGCGTACTCGATCACCAGCGCCATAAAGTCGTCGCGGGTCATCTTCTCGCCCATCGCTTGCAGCCGCCCGGCGACTTCCCGCACCGTCTCCTGCTGTGCCTGGGCTGCCGCCAGCATTTGCTGCCCGACCGTCGTGTGCTCGACGAGGTACTCGTACAGGTACAGCAGGGCGTTGGACATATTGTTCTTGGCAGTGGCGGCAGCGTTCTCGGCGGTGGCGAGCAGCAACTCGAAGAATTCGCTGTCAATGTGCGCGTTCTGCTCCTGAACTAGCCGCTCCCACTGGTCGGGGCCTACCTGCAAGAACATCTCGATGACGCGCAGCTTCTCACGCTGGGCTTCGCGCATCTCCTGGGTGATGCCGTCCGCCTCCAGGATCATGTCAATCAGGCCAGGGAGGGTGAGCGCCTGCCGGGGCTGCAAGAGGTACGCGCGGCGCTGTTCCGGCGGAATGCTGTTCGTCAGGCGGCGAGTCAGGTCGCCGATGAGGTTTTCGCGCTCGATGGGCGAGATGTTCAGTTCCACCGGCACGTGGATGAGCAATAGCTCTTTGGCCGGGTCGTGGTAAAGCAGGGGCGCGCTGACGCCGACCGTCTGCCCGCAATTGGGGCAGGGGATCATGTTCAGGCGTCCAGAGAGGAAGCGTGCCTTTACCTGTGGGTCACGGCCTACGTCGAGAATCTGCTCGATGATCGCCGGGAACCTGTGGCCGCAGTGCGGGCAGCTCAGGGTGGTACGGATGACTTGGTTCATGATGGAGTCTCCTGCGAACCATGCGACCGGTTGAAACCGGCGGCCAAACGGGAAAAGTATACCGCGCTTACGGGCGGTGCGGTAGGGTCGTGAAGGCGGGTGCTGCGGCTTCTGGAGCACAAGGATCACCGCCGAGGCGCAGAGAGCGCGGAGAAAAGCCAGGAATCTTCAAAATTCTCCTCAATGTTCTCCTCTGCGTCTCTGCGGTTCGGGGAATCTCGCTCCCGAACCCCGCTGCACCCGTGTTGGCAGTGCGAGGCAGCGCCCAGCCTGCGCAGAACATACCTCGCGGTAGCGTGACCGTTTGCTGCCTCAGTCGCCGCGCGGCAGGAGGAAGCTGAACGTCGCGCCGCCATCGGGGTTGTTCTCGGCCCAGATGCGGCCCCCGTGCGCCTTGATCACGGCGTTGGCCAGGTACAGGCCCAGCCCCGTGCCGGGCGCTTTCTGCGTCAGGCTGTTATCCACGCGGTAGAACCGCTCGAAGACGCGCTCAAGCTGGTCGGGCGGCAGGCCAATGCCCCGGTCGCGCACCGAGACGCGCACGGTCGTCCCGTTGAAGTCGCCGGTGACGGTGATCGGCCCGCCTTTGGGCGAATACTTGATCGCGTTGCTCAGCAGGTTGTCAATGACCTGGTGCAGCCGCTGGGTGTCGCCGCGAATGATCGGGAAGTTGTCGGGAAAGCTGGCGCTCAGTGTGTGCTGGGTCGTCTGCGTCTGGAAGCGTTCGATGGAGCGGCGCACCAGGGCGGGCAGGTTGACATCATCGTAGGTCAGCTTCATGCCCTCGGCTTGCAGCTTCGACGTTTCCAGCAGGTTCTCGATCAGCTCGGCCAGACGGTCGGCCTCCTCCTCGATGACCGTCAGCCCGTTCTGGATGGTGGCTCGATCCCACTCGGCGTCGTCGCGGTTGAGCGCGTCGGCATAGCCTTTGATCAGGGCAACCGGCGTCTTCAGTTCGTGCGAGACGACCGAGATAAACGTGGATTTCAGGCGCTCGGCTTCGCGGAAATGGGTGATGTCGCGCACATTGGCGATCACATTGAGCAGTGCGCCTTTGGCGTCGGTCAGCGCCGCGTAGGTGATGCCGACGCTGAGCGAAGACCCGTCCAGCCGCTCCAGGTCGCCCTCCACGTAGAGTGTGTCCGGCGCGCCCTGCCCGGCGCGCGGGCCGGGCCACCCTTGCTGAATCGCCTCGGTCAGGTTCGGGCCGATTTCGCGGCGACGCCAGCGGATCACATCGTCGTGGAAGCGCCCGGTGGCCTGGTTCGCCCTCCAGCCGGTCATGGTGCTGAGGGCGCGATTCCACCCCTCGATGCGGAGGTGGGCGTCGAGGATCATCACGCCGTCGGCGCTGTGCTCCAGGATGGCGGCCAATCGCTGGCGTTCCTGGTTGGCGACGGCGTACATACGCGCGTTGTGCACAGCGATGGCGGCCTGGTCGGCAAAGCTCTGGAGCAGCCCGTAGTCGTTCTGGGTGGGCGTGCCGGCGTAGCTGCGGAAGATGAAGATGATGCCCAGCATGTCGTCGGCCACCGACATGGGCAGGGCGACCACCTGACGGAGGGTGGGGTCCATGCGCCGGGCGATGCTGCGCATCCTGGCGTGAAACTGTTGGACATCCTCCTCGTTGCGGGCGGGCAGGGCCGGCAACTCCTCCAGCAGCACGTCGAAGAGCGGTGCCTGTTCCGGCTCGAAGCCGATGATGGCTCGTGTGTGGAAGGCCCCGTTTTCGCGCAGGGCAATGATGCCCACCTCGGCGCTGAGCATGGAGGTGGCCGCTTGCAGCACCATGCGCAGCACCTCACCCAGATCGAGCTGGGCAGTGATGGCCCGGCTGATGTTGAGCAGGTAGTCGCGCTGGCGGACGCGGTAATCGGGTAGCAGGAACATACTTTGTATTGTAGCAGGCGGCTCGCCCGGCAGTAAGGTGGCGGCGGATTTTCTTATGAGGATATTGTGCCGATCTTGTGCGTTTCTAATGCGATGGGGAATCGGAGGGGAGGGACAGCGCCGGCGGTCAGCGCACTGGCCCGTTGAACGACCAGTCCGGCAATGGCTCGCGGCTCTCGCGCCAGGGTGCGGGGATGGCCTCTGCGCCCGTAGCCATGACCACCACTGCCCCGGTGATGGCGCAGGTAGTGTCGGTGTCGCCCATGCCGCTGGCGACCAGCCAGAGCGCCTCGCAGAAATCGTCCAGGTGGTGGGCGGCGCACCACAGAGCGAAGGGCACCGTGTCCTGGGCGGTGACCCGGCTGCCATTGCCCAGTTCGGCGACGGCCTCTTCAACCGTCGTCGCGGCGGGGAGGTCGCGGGCGCGACGAATCCCTTCGCGCACTTTGCTGGGCGGGACGAGCAGCATCAGGTGGTTGAGGAACTGCTCGCGCGCGGGGCGGGAAGCGTTGGCTCGCCCCTGCCAGGCCAGGGCTGCCGCCACCGCCACCGCCGCAGCACCAGCGGTTGCTTCGGGGTGGCTGTGGGTGACTTCGGCGGAGGCGCGCGCGTGCTCGACGGCGGCGGGCAGATCGTCGGCGAAGTAGGCCCCCACCAGGGCGGCGCGCACGGCGGCTCCGCTGCCATAGGACCCCTTGCGTCCGAACAGCGTCGGGGCCAGCTTGCGCCACGACGCCCCCTGGCGCAGCGCGGGCAGCAGGCTGCGCATAGCCAGGCTGTAGCCCCGCGCGCGGTCGTAATGCTCGGCCAGGCTGCGCGCCAGGCGATCCTGGTCAATGCCCGCGTGCCGGCTGAGCACGTGGTAGACGGACAGCGCCATGTTGGTGTCGTCGGTGAAATACCAGGGCGGGGCTGGCAGCTTGCGCGTGGCGATGATGTGCTGCAAGACCACCGGGGGCACGAACAGGCTCTGCCCGAACGCATCGCCGACCGACAGCCCTTCCAGGGCGCACTGCGCACGGGCGAGTCGTTCGGCATGGCGAGAGGACATAGCGGCCCCTTCAGGGCGGTCAGGCTAGGCCGGGCGGACTGGGTGGCGGATGGTGCGTCTTCGTAGGGGCGTATGGCCATACGCCCCTACGGACAGCCTCCTGTGTGCCGTGCGGGGTATTCGCGCCAATTCGCTAAATCGCGTCAATGCGCCCCTACGTACCCTCAGCCCCGCCTGGCGTCAAGCAGGTCACCGGACAGGCTCCGCACGCACCCGCTAGAGCGTGTTATGAACTCCACGCGCCTGGCGCAGCCGGAAGCGCGCAACGCCAGGTGCGGCGCATTGACCCCACCCTACGCCCCCCCCGCCAGCGGGGAGGGGCAAATCGCTCCCCTTTCCCTGCTTGCGGGGAAAGGGGCTGGGGGATAGGGGTCGAAAGTGCATAACAGGCTCTAGAGCAGGTCTTCTTCGGCGCGAGCAATGGCGCGCTCGAAGATGATCATCGCTTCGTCAATGATCTCTGGCTCGACAGTGAGCGCTGGGATGACGCGGATGGTGTTGGGGCCACAGCCGAGCAGCAGCAGCCTGTCCTCAAAGGCATGGTTGACTACGGCATCGCGGATGTCCGGCGCGCGCTTGCGCGTGGCGCGGTCGCGCACGAACTCGACGCCCATCATCAGCCCCCGCCCGCGCACATCGCCAATGCTGGGGTGCCGCGAGGCGATGTCGCACAGCTTGCCCTCCAGGTAAGCGCCCATGCGCGCCGCGTTGTCAATCAACCCGTTTTGCAGCAGGTCAAAGGTGGCGATGGCCGCCGCACAACTCACCGGGTTGCCGCCGAAGGTGCTGGCGTGCGCGCCCGGCGCCCATTCGTTCATGATCTCCTTGCGGGCGATGGTGGCGCTGAGCGGCATCCCGCTGGCGATCCCCTTCGCCGAGCAGACCACATCCGGCTGCACATTCCAGTGATTCACGCCCCACCACTTACCGGTGCGGCCCATGCCCGTCTGCACCTCGTCCACGATGAAGAGGATGCCATAGCGGTCGCACAACTCGCGCAGGCCCTGCAAGAAACCGTCGGGCGGCACGACATAGCCGCCTTCGCCCTGGATTGGCTCGACCAGGATGCCCGCCACTTCGTCCGGCGGGACGAGCGTTTTGAAGATCGTGTTCTCAAGGTAATCGAGCACGGCCTCACCCTGGTTGGCGAACCCGTCATCGCGCAGCACGGGATGGTAGGGGTCGGGGTAGGGCACATGCGTGACGCCCGACACCAGCGGCGAGAAGCCCTGGCGCTGCACGTATTTGCTGGCGGTGAAGCTCAGCGCTCCCAACGTGCGCCCGTGAAAGCTGCGCAGGAAGCCGATGAACAACTGGCGTCCGGTGTAGAAGCGGGCCAGCTTGATCGCCGCTTCGACAGCCTCTGCGCCGCTGTTGCCGAAGAAAACCATTGCGTCGTCGTCGAAGGGGGCGATGGAGGCCAGACGTTCGGCCAGCTCAATCTGCGGCAGGTAGTAGAAGTCCGTGCCCGACATGTGGATGAACTTGGCGGCCTGTTCCTGGATGGCCTTGACCACCGCCGGGTGCGCGTGACCGGTGGCAGTCACGGCAATGCCGGTCGTGAAGTCAATATAACGCTCTCCGTCCACATCCCAGACCCACGAGCCTTCACCGCGCGCGATGACGAACGGGTAGCCGCGCGTGTACGACGGCGACACAACGGCTGCGTCGCGCTCGATGAGCGCCTTCGCGTTGGGGCCAGGCAGGACCCTATTCAAAGTAGCCATTACTACATACTCCTGAGGCAAAGAGACTCTTGACAGCAACGCCCGCAAACCCCACCGGCGCGAGCGTTCTGGACTGTGTGTACTGGCCGGTGGTGGGCCGCAGACCGCTCGGCCAGCTACCGGGCAGCGCCGCATGGCGGCGCCAGCAGTGATTATCCCTTTCTGGCGGGGACTCCGCAAGGTGCCGTTTGGCACCACTTCGGCGGCAGGACTACGGCGGGCGCATTCCAGAATTGGGGTGAGTCTGATGTGCGCAGGGGTGCTGCTCTGTGTCGCCCGCAGCAGGGGCGTACTGCGATACGCCCCGCCTCACCTCCTCAATCCTCCTCTCCAGCCGAGCTAGCGAGGGGGACTGTGACCACTGGTTGGGGCGTTTTCCCCCTCCCTGGCTTGGCCGGGGAGGGGCATTGTGCCCATACCACGCACCCGGAAGCCTTCGCTTGACGCGCAGGGGGCGTATGGCGATACGCCCCTACGGACAAGGTTCCACAGAAGCGGGATGCGCCCGACTACGGCGGCGGAGGTGTTGGTGTGGCGGTCAGGGGTGGGTCTCGAAGCGATAGCCGATGCCCAGTTCGTTGATGATGTACCTCGGCTCTTTGGGGTCTGGCTCCAGCTTGCGGCGCAGGTGCCAGATATAGACGCGCAGGTAGTCTATGTCGTCAATGTACTCGAAGCCCCACACCTGTTCGAGCAGGTCGCGGTAGGGCACGATGCGCGGCGCGTTGTCCACAAGCTGCATCAGCAGGTTGAACTCGGTCGGCGTCAGCTTGACTGGCTGGCCGTTGGCCGTCACACGGTGCTCCTGCACGTTGATGGTCAGGTAGTCGTCGCTGTAGGCGATGTCGTGGTCGAAGACGGTCGGCTCGCTGGCCGCGCGGCGCAGGTTGGCCCGCACACGCGCCAGCAGAATCGCCGGATCGGTGGGCTTGAGGATGTAGTCGTCCGCGCCCATCTCCAGCCCTTTGACGATCTCTTCCGGGGCGGATTGGGCAGTCAGCATCAGGATGGGCACATTGCTGATCTCGCGCACGCGCTGGCAGACGACCCAGCCATCCATCAGCGGCATGTTGATGTCGAGGATGATCAGGTCGGGGCGGTGCTCGTGTACTTTGCGCAGCCCCTCCTGGCCGTCGTAAGCGGTGAAGACGGTGTAGTGGTTGGCGCTGAGCATGGCGGCGATCATACCGGTCAGCGCACGATCATCATCAATAATCAGGATAGCAGGTTGGCTTGTCATGGCAGTGTTCTTCCCAGGCGGCGCCCCTGACTCTAGATGTGTATGCGGAAATCCCTTACCCCTGCACCCCTCTCCTTCAATGGGGTGAGGGGAAACTGCGCGTTTTGCTCCCCTTCTCTCCGCTTGCGAGGGAGAAGAGGCCGAGGAATGAGGGGAACAAAACCAGCATACCTCACGCGCCCTGCGTGCGCTGCGCACCCGGCTCTATAAGAAACTCCCGCCGCGCGTTGCCACCAGCGCCGCCGCGCCGATCAGGGCCACATTGTCGCCCAGGGCCGCCTGGACAATCGGCACCTTTTCGCAGTAGGCTGGGTCGAGCACGTGCGCGGCCACCGCCTTGCGCAGCGGCGCGAAGAGCAGCTCGCCGGCGTTGCTCACCCCGCCGCCTATGACCACGATCTGCGGGTTGAACACGTGCAGCAGGCTGGCTACGGCCAGCCCGACCATGAAGCCCGCCCGCTCGATCAGTTCCAGGGCCAGCGGGTCGCCCTCGGCGGCGGCCTGGCCGACGATCTTGGCCGTCACGCTGTCCAGGTCGTCGCTCACTCTGGCGCGGATGGCCGAAGGCTCGCCGGCGCGCAGGCGGGCAATGGCCTGGCGGGCGATGGCCGTGCCAGACGCCACCCCCTCAATGTCCAGCACCTCGCCGTCCACGACCATGAGCATGTGTCCGGCTTCGGCCCCCAGGCCCTGCGCGCCGACCAGCAGCCGCCCGTCGTCAATGATGCCGGAGCCGATCCCTGTGCTCACGGTCAGGTAGAGCACATAGCGGTAGCCTTTGGCCGCGCCGCGCGTCGCTTCGGCCAGCGCCGCAACATTGGCATCGTTGCCCAGGTAGGTGGGGCAGCCAAAGCGTTCCTGGATCAGCTTGCGGATGGGCACGTTGTGCCAGCCGGGGAGGTTGGGCGGCTTAACGACCGTCCCTTCGTGCGGGTTAATCGGGCCGGGGACGGAGATGCCGATGCCGTTGAGCGACGCGGCATCGTCCGGCACCACCCGCGCGATGAGGTTCAGCAGCCGGGCGATCACCCGGTCGCGGCCTTCGCGGGCTTTGGTCGGCTCGGCCAGCCGCTCCTCAATGGCGAGTTGGGCGTCGAAGCGGGCCACACGCATTTGCGTGCCGCCCAGGTCAACGCCGATGATAGCGTGAGTCACTCTCTATCACTCCGTTTGGACGCAATCCGTTTGCCCTACACCCGCCTGACGCTGGCGCGCCGCAACACGGCGGGGCGGAGGGTGAGGCCGAGCCTGGGCGCAGCAGAGCAGCGCGCGCTGCCTGACGGGTTCTGCTCGCACTTTGCCGCCTGGTTGTCGGC
>Ga0334887_1004439_pt1 | contig 12669 bp, 14 predicted proteins | sample GraSluR1_MG_10_FD_207217 | JGI IMG/M metagenome (GOLD analysis project Ga0334887, IMG submission 207217) | Sludge microbial communities from methane-producing bioreactor in Wageningen University, Netherlands - Granular Sludge_18_07-R1 | ecosystem: Engineered > Bioreactor > Anaerobic >...
GTTGATTGCCAAGGCCCCGGCCTTGTATCAAGAGGTTAACCAGGGCATCAGCACCAACCTTAACCTGGCTGATATGTTGAAGCTCGCCAATCTGGGTGTCCAAATCCCGGCGGAGAATTTCACACAGCGTGTGATCGGGCCGGATATGGTATATAGCGGTGAATCGCCGGATGGGCTTTCGATCATGATCCCCATACCCGATGATATTCGCGGCCTGCGCGATCAGGTATTCACGAATACGCCCGTCAGCCAGACGGTGGTCAACAGCGATCTGGCTGTGCTGCGCCAGACGGAAGGCGCGCGGATCGCCATTCATAACGGCACGCAAGACGGCACGCTGGCCTCCCGTACAGCAGAATATTTCCGCTCGCAGGGGCTGAACGTGGTCGAGGAGACCAACGCCCAGAATATTTATAACAGCAGCCAGATGGTTATTTATCATGGCAAGCCGTACACGGCGCGCTATCTGACAGATTTGCTGGGTATTCCCAATTCAGCGGTAACCTTTGAGTTCAATCCCGATAATTATGCGGATATCATCCTGATTTTGGGTAATGACTGGGCTTCTTCGAACCCGCTCCCCTGAACAGCGTAAAAATATATTAAACCCTCCCGCACGATGCAATCGGCGGGAGGGTTTTTCATTATACTTTTTGCATTGATTGCGCTATACTTAAAAGCAGACGAATAGAATTTTACAGGAGGATAAAATGACAGAAGGCCCTGTTGGAAGAGTAGATGTAAATAGCGCCAGTTTTGAAGCGTTAACAGCAGTTTCCGGGATTGGGGAGGGGCTGGCGGAGAAGATCATTGCCGGCCGTCCGTATGCTTCGCTGGATGATCTGACCCGCGTGCGGGGTATTAGCGATCGTTCGGTGGAACGTTGGGCGCCTTTCCTGACGATCGATCCTGCGGATGGGGGGCTGCCAATTGTGGAAGCTGAAATCGTGGAAGAAGATATTGAACCGGATGATCTGCCGGTTGACGAAGATGAGGTAGTTGAAGTGATTGCATTCAATGAAGAAGCTGATGACCTCATTCCTCCCTTGCCAGAAATGGCGGAAAAAGACTTGATTCCCGAAGAAATACCTGAAGCAGCAGGCGATGCTGACACCGCAGAAGCTGAACAGGAAGTTAAGCCGCCAGAGAAAAAGCAGGCGAAAAAAGAAAAAGACAGCAAGGTGCTGCTGCGCAGTGATGCTTTTCTGCTGGGCGGCGTGGTGGGTGTGCTGTCGGTGCTGTTGGCCGTGGTGCTGGCCCTGGGCATTCTGGCGGTGGTGAATGGCGGTCTGGATTATGTTTCCCCCGGTCAGTTGAGCAATGTACAGCGCCAGGTGCAAACGATTGAAGGCCAGATTGGCGTTCTGACACAGGATATCGATGGATTGTCCACCCGACTGGATGCACTGGATGCGCTGGGCGGCCGGGTAGCTGACCTGGAAAGCATGGCCGAGCAGATGGGCAAAGAAGTGGCCCAGATGAAAGCGGAACTGGCTGGTATGGAAGAACAAATGGACGCCCTGACCAGGCAATACGGGGTCGTAGAGTCCTTTTTGGGCGGCATGCAAAATCTGTTGAATGACTTGCTGCCGGAAACTGCCCTGCCAGCTGGTGAATGAGGAGGCTGAGATGACGATAAATGAATCGGACACAACGCCCCGCAGGCAGGGTGGCTTTAGCCGTTTTATGGCAGGGTTGCTGCGCGTTTTATTGGTTTTGACGATTGGCATTTTGGTGGGGACGGCCGGTTTTTTTGGCGTGCAATATCTTCTGCAGCAGGCCACCGCGCCAGCGGCAGCCAATGCACAGCGGCTTGAGGGGATGGAGACCCAGCAGGCCAGCCTGCATGGGCAGCTGGATGAACGCATGGCAGATTTTAGTGAGCGTTTGGCAGCACTGGAAGCCCGGGCGGATGTGACCATCAATGATATCGATGAAATCCGGGGTAATCAAGATGCTTTGGCCGACTTTGTCGGTCAACTGGATGAAAACCTGGGCGGCCTGGGCAAGCTGGAAGGTGAATTGGAGATTGAATTGTCTGCGCTGCGTTCTACTGTAGCGGTGATGAGCACCGCGGACGCGGTTGCCTTGCTTACTCCGACGCCTTCCCCGGCAGAGAAGAATGATCTTGAAATGCTGACGCGGGAAGTGAAGATGCTGAAAGCGCTGGAACTGCTCAGCCGCAGCCGGCTGCATTTCCTCAATGCGGACTACGGCCTGGCAGAGAAAGATTTGCAAAATGCGCTGCGTGTGTTGGCAGATTTGCAGGTGGCTGGTCTGGCGCCTGAGAGCGAGATGTATGATGAAGCCATGAATCGCCTTAAACAGGCAGGACGGAATTTACCGGCTTCACCGAATGTTGCCGAAAAAGATCTGGAAATCGCGTGGGACCTGCTGGTGGAGATGATGACCAATCCGGCAGCGGAGACGGAGTCACCCATAATGACCCCTTCGCCGTACAGCACGTCCACACTCTACCCCACACCGCCGACGTGGACACCGACCGCGCTGAAGAGCCCGGTTCCCACCGAAACGGCTGCGCCTGCGCTATCTTCGTCGGAGACCCCGACACCATCTGCCCCCTAATTTACCCATCAGGAGAAATTTATGACCCCCATTCCCGAAACCCCCATGCCCGAAGAACAAAATGGGCAGCCTCTGGATGAATCGATTCCCCCGGCGGTGGAAGCCGAACAGCCGACAGAGGAAACTTTGGCGGAGGCCGCTGCGTTCGAAGAAGTTGAACAACCTGTCGTTGAAGAAAAGCGTGAAGGCGAAGCATCTGAAGAGATTCGTACTGAACCTGTGGAATCCATTGAAGAGGAATCCTCGCCCAAGCCGCCCGGCAAGTTCCAGCTTTTACTGCGTAAGGTTGGCATTTGGGCATTGATCACCCTGGCGGTTTTTGCAGTATTTGGTTTGCTGGTTTATTTCCAGATTTACCGCCCGGTGAAGCAGAATGCGGCTGTGCTGGAAGGACAGTTGGCCGATGTGCAGGCCGAGTTGGCTGTATCGCAAGATGCCCTGGCTGCGGCCGAGGAAGAAACAGCTGAAGTTGAGGCCATGTTGGAAATTTCCGAGGCACGGGTAGCCCTGTACCAGACACTGAACGGGATCACCGCCGCGCGGGCGGCCCTGGACAAAAAAGACGGACAGGATGCTTTGAAAGCTTTGAAGAAAGCGCAGACAGCCATGGCTGATCTGCTGCCAACGGTCAGGCAGGACTCACCGGAAGCAGCAGAACAAATGGATACCCGGCTCAAGGCAGCTATTTCTTCGCTCAGCGGGGATTTCAAAACGACAAAGGCAGACCTGGAGACGTTAACCGCTTTGCTGATGCAGCAGGACAAGCTCTTGCTGGAAGAATAGGAAAACCAGACATACACAGGAACAGCGGCTGCCAGATGGCAGCCGCTGTTGGTGATTAATTACCCTTGGGAGAATGAATGCATCTCTTGAATGTGCTATCGACATGGTGGTGGTTGGTGCGTTATCAAGGCACCCTTGCCCTTAAAGAAAACAGGCTGCCCATGCGGACAGCCTGCCTGATTGAATGATGAGCTTTTACCGCGGAATTTTCCAGTAGGACATGTCATCCACATAGATGGTGAAATCGGTCGTGGCGGTATCGAAGCCGGGATCAACCGAGATACCAAAGAAACCGCCTTTGTAGGTCTCGTCCTGTTTCTGGTCTACCAGGACACCATTGATATACAGCTGGATCAGCTCATCCTTGAGCATCACGCCCACCCGGTTGGTCTGTCCGGGGCCAGGATTGATCACGCCGGTAAACGTCCAACTGACGAGAGTTACGTATTCGCCCCTGAAATTATTGGCGCGTCCGTCCCACTCCCACAGGCGGTAATGACCGTCACAGGAAACGGTAAAGACATAGCCGCGTACGGCTTCGGTGCGGATGGGTACCCGGAAGATGATCCCGTAATTGTCCTTGCCCGCGCATACATCGCCGGTGGTGACGGTCATCTCCGTGTACATATAGGTCGCGCCTTCAACGATGCCCAGCCGCCAGCCATTCTCACGGTCTGTATTGACGTTGGTCATCACGAATTTCCCATCTTTAAATTCAGCAGAGGTAAACAGATCGCTGCCGGTCGGCCATACCCAGGTATTGCTGCCGTCCATCAAGTCATAGGAAGTGGGCGCCCCGAGCCACAGGCGGGGGTCCCCGGCGGCCAGGGTGATGGTGGGGGTAAAGGTGGGGGCCGGCGTGTTGGTCTCTGTAGGCAGAGGCGTCATCGTTTTGGTCGGCGTAGCCGTCGGCACAGTCGGGGTAACCGTCGGGGTACTGGTATGGGTGGGGGTCGGTGTTCTGGTGTAGGATTCGGGAGGCGGTCCGCCGCCTACCAGGAGGGTGGCTTCGGCTCCCGCGGTGGCCTTGGATGCAGCGGAATCTTCACTGGTGGGCATGCCGGTCAGCATTTGCGCTACTTCGGTTGCCATCTGGGCGTCGGATTGCTCGGGCGAGGCCATATTACAGCCGGACAGCAGCACCACAGTCAGGATCAAAATAAGGGGCAGTGTTTTTTTCATAAGCGTTCACTCCTTGCGGTGCGGTTTCCCCGTCACCGGTGATGACAACAAGCATTCTTCAGGTTGCAAAAGCCGTGCCAGATGTAAAATCGGCAGGACAAATATTTTTAGCCCATTTTATAGCCGATGGTGCGCAGGAAATTCATCCGCCAGGCCACATCTTCTTCGCCTTCAATGCCCAGCGGCGAATCCCCGTCGATCACGCCGATGATCCCGCGCCCCTGGCCTTCTTCAACGAGGATCACGCTGGTCGGGTTGGCGGTGGCAGTGAAAATATTGCAAACCAGGGGATTGCTTTTAATGGCATTGAGTACATTGATCGGGAAGAAACCGGGGCCAAGGAAGATGATGAAGCTGTGTCCGGCGCCAATGGCAAGGGCGTTCTTTTGGGCCAGGGCCAGCATATCAGCATCCGTGCTGGAGCAGCGCACCAGCCGCTTGCCGGAGGCTTCGCAAAAGGCCAGCCCAAACTTGATGCCGGGCACGGCACTGACCATCGCTTCGTGCAGGTCTTCCACGGTTTTAATGAAATGGGATTGGCCGAGGATGAAGTTGATTTCTTCCGGCTTTTCAATCTTGACGGTTTTTAATTCCATGGCGTTTTCCTCTCCTGTTGCTGCCTGATTCCATGTATCTATTATAAGGCAAAGTCTTAAAAGAGGGATTAGGGAACGGTAATCAGTAATCAGGACGCCGCGGTACTTGTGGTGAAGTTGTAGTTGCAGGGTGCGAAGTGCCCGAAGGGCAAAGCACGACTACAGCGTGCTGAGCAGTGCTTCACAAAAAAAACCTCACCTGTACGGGGTTCTGGTGAGGTTTATTGATTAATTTTGAGGGAGGGCGCCCCGGCGGGCGTTAATGCTCCCGGGTAAATTTTTGCAGGGCAGACAGATTCTCCGGCTGGGTTTCACAGGCTGCGGTGCTGTAGCTGAATCCGGTACGCACGCCGCTGGTGACGATCTGGTTGACCGCTTCGACCCGCCGGGTTTCCTGCTGAACACAGGCATAAAATCCCTGGTGGGCCGCGAGGATCTTGTCCGGCGGGTCGGCTGCCTGCAGGGCGGTTAACAGGGCTGTTCCACTTTGGTAGGCCGTTGTGGAAACAGGGCCTAGCAGGGCATTCAGTTCATTGCGGGCAGCAGAAGGGCTGATTTCTTCGGACGGTTCGGCCAGCAGCGCAAGGTAAGCAAACAAGGCATTTTGGGCGGACATTGCAGTGCCGCCGGTGGCGCTCAATACGCCGCTGTATGGCCCGTTCATGGCGGTATTGAAAGCAGCCACATCATTTTCCCATGCGTTGTAGCCGGAGAGGATGCTGCGCATTTCTTTGGCATATATTTTTTCAGCGCTGGGAGGAAAGAGAATCCCCTGGCTGATCAAAATATAAACTGCTGCTACGATCACGCCGATGATGGCAAGAGACCCGACAATGAAAATGCCGGTGAAGGATTTCGTGTTTTCAAACTGACTTTCGTCTTCTTTGGGGGTGGAGGGGTCTGGCAGGGTTTCGAACAGCTCTGCTCCGCGCGGGACGCTGTCTGCATAGGAACCATTTCCCTCAAAAGAGATTCCCTCCCCATTAAAAGGGTTTTCTCCATACACGCTGTCATTCATATTAAAGCCGGGATCAATTTCCAGTTTTGTGTCTTGTTCCAGCGCTACATCGAGGCGGTCCTGCCATGCCAGCTCTTCTTGCGAGAGCCGGTTGAGTGCATCCCAGGCTTTTTGGTTCTTGGGATTGATTTCCAGGGCTTTTTTCAGGCAGAATTTTTTCTTTTCATTCTCCTCAAAACAGCCGGCCAGCCATAACCAGGCAGTTTCGTTTTTGGGTTCTTGTTTAACGACTTCGGACAGGATTTTTCCAGCGGTTTTGGTATTGCCCTCGCGGATCAACTGGATTGCTTGATTTATTCTTTCCCTGGTCATGTTTCCCTCAGATCAGATGATGCCTGTTTGGTGACATCTAGTATAGTATAGTTTAAATTATCCAACAAGACGAAATTTTGTACTTCCCGGTCGATTGCCTGCTTGTAAAATGTGGGGGAGTGTGTTATGGTTAAGAAAAAGACCGACCGGTCGGTTTTAAAAGGGTTCAAATTCATGGAGGGTATATGCAGCAGCGCAGCAGGGAAACCCGGCGCAGCATTATGGCGGCAGCAGTGCAGTTGTTTTCCACCCGGGGGTACAACGCCAGCAGTGTGGCCGAGATTTGCCATACGGCAGAGGTTAGTAAAGGCGCGTTCTATCATCATTTCCCTGGCAAGCAGGATTTGTTTGTGGCAGTGCTGGAAGAATGGCTGGCCGGGCTGGATGGTGAGATGGAGCGCCTGCGCAGCGTTTCCGGGTCAGTGACGGAAAGTCTGCTGGCAATGGCGGGCATGATGGAAGATATCTTTACCCAGGCAGCAGGACAACTGCCTATGTTCCTGGAATTTTGGGTGCAGGCTGCCCGCCATCCAGAGATCGAGGCCCTGGTGCTGGCCCCCTACCGGCGCTATCGTCAGTTGTTTGCGGGCATGATCCAGCAGGGCATTGATCAGGGCGAGTTCGCGGAGGTGGACGCCGATATGGCCGCGGGGATGTTGGTTTCCATCGCGGTGGGGTACATTCTGCAGGGGCTGGGCGACCCAACCGGGATGGACTGGAGTAAGCAGGTCCAGCAGGGTTTGGCGAGGATGATCAGGAGTATGCAGAGGAGGTCAGAATGATTGTGGTAACCGGGGCAACCGGACATGTGGGTAACGTGCTGGTGCGCCAGCTTTGTGAGGAAGGAAAAACGGTGCGGGCGATGGTGCTGCCCGGCGAGGATTGCAGCGTGCTGGATGATCTGGGCGTGGAGGTTGTCGAGGGGAATGTACTCCATCCACAGGAATTGGAGCGAGCTTTTGAAGGGGCGCAGCTGGTTTTTCATCTGGCGGGGATGATCTCGATCCTGCCGGGCAGGGATGAGCGCGTGTGGCAGGTGAATGTGCAGGGCACGCGCAATGTGCTGGATGCCGTCAAGAAGATGGGGGTGGAGCGGCTGGTGTATACCAGCTCAATCCATGCCTTGAAGCGTATCCCGGACGGCGTGGTGATCGATGAGCTGATCCCTTTTGACCCGGAGACAGACATCAGTGATTATGACCGCTCGAAGGCGACCGCTTCGCTGGAAGTGCTGCAGGCCGTGCACGAGGAAGGAGTAGACGCCGTCATTATCTGCCCGACCGGGATTGTTGGGCCGTACGATTTCCGTCTCTCGGAGATGGGGCGGCTGATTGCGGATGCCCTGCGGCGGCCCTTGAATTTCTCGGTGGAGGGCGCTTTTGACTTTGTGGATGTGCGCGATGTCGCCCGCGGGCATATCCTGGCTGCCGAACACGGGCGTAAAGGGGAAGTCTATATTTTGTCAGGAGAGCAGATCAAGATTTTTAGCCTGGTAAAGCTGGTGCAGCACCTGGCGGGGATCCGTTCATGGGTAGTGAATGTGCCGTATAAGCTGGCCGCTTTCTTTGCCAAATTTACCCCGATGATGTCGCGCATCAGCCGCCATTCACCGCGTTTCACCCAGTATTCCCTGGAAACCGTGCGCGATAATTCGGTGATCAGCAGTCAGAAGGCGGGGCGTGAATTGGGCTACCGTCCGCGTGCTTTGCAGGAAAGCCTGGCGGATACGGTGCGCTGGTGGAAACAGCAGTTTAAGATGGAGAAGGAGGCGGCGGGCTAAGGGCAGGTTTCGTGTTTTCGCTCCGCTTGCGACAGGCTCAGGCTTCGACAGGCTCAGCCTGCGGCAGGCTCAGCCTGCGGCAGACTCAGGATGCGCTGTGCGGTAATCCCCATAAGAAAATTTTAAATGCAGAACCGCTCCCTGGCGAGGAGCGGTTCTTTGATTTGGAGGAGAAAAATCAATTAATTTTTCTCAGGAAGCTGGCAATGTGATTGTCCCATTCGGAAACGTCGAGTTCCACGTAGTTTTTCCCATTATTTTCTTTTATGGTGATCGAAACGTATCCCCCGCCGCCTGTGTAGGACAAACAGCAATCATCCTGGCTGGTATTTTTTAGTCCCAGGCCTTTTTCACCGAAATAATCTTGTGCAGCAGCGCTTATTTTTTCGGCGCTCCATTTGCTGGTGGTTGAATAGCGTGACATGATTCCTCCTGTTTAAGGTCCGGTGACAATCTCAAAATTGGCGGCAACCCATTGGTTCATTCCACCGCTCATGCTGGTGGTCAGCCCATAGCCAGACTGCCGCAGGAATTGCACGGCCTGTGCGCTGCGGTTGCCGGAACGGCACACAACGACAACGGGTTGATCCTGCGGGATCTCATTCAGCCGGTCGGGGATTTGCCCGAGGGGGATGAGGGTAGCGCCGGGGATATGGCCGGCTTCCCATTCTTGGGGCTCGCGCACATCCAGGATCAAGGCGCCTTCTTCGCGGAGCTGCGCCGCTTCGTTAACGGAGACTTGCGCGGCGAGAGCCTGGCTTACTGCGCCTGCTTGCACAGCGTCAATTGGCCGAAAAGCTGCGGCTGAAAAAATGGACAGCAGCACAATCGCTATGCCGGTGATTAAAATGAGAATTTTGTTTTGCTGTGTTTTCATTGTACAGCCTGTTTCGATCACAAGTTTGATGGGTACGACCAATCTTTTAATGAGATAATTATACCATAAATTATCCGAATAGAGAGCGTAAACGGCAAATGGAGTACGATCAAAAAATGTAGAAATTATCGTCGGTCTATCGCTTCGGCTCCCCTCCATTACGCTGTTTGCAGATACTTCCCTTCGTTCAGGGCATGTTTCAGGACGGCATGGATGTCGACCAGCCAGGGACCGGTGTTTTGCAGGGTGATCTGGGCTTCGTCGCCAGGGTAAAGGACGATCTCGCGCTCGCCGTCAAGGGCGAGCACCACCGGGCGATTGGGGATGACAGGCATGGGAGTACCGGGCTGCATGGGTTGGATTTCTCCGATGGGCACGCGCACCAGTTTCCCGGGCAGGATGGTGGTCAGAACGCTGTGCTGGCCGCCGGTACGGACGCAGGCGCCCTGCGGCTGGCGGGGGTCAATGATCTGTGCCATGCCGATGATGGAGGAAATGCCGATGTGGGCGGGGTCGGCCCGGGTGACAAATACCTGCCGGATGAGGTCTGGCTCCCATACGGCGCGCGAGCCAACGTAGGGGGTGTCGATCACCGCGGCATCCACCAGGGCATGGTCCATTTCTTCCCCGTTGACATGGACGACAAGACGTTTGTGCTGCCAGCACAGGGATTGACGTTCTTCGACCGGCTGCTGGCTGAGGTGGGCAGCGGCCAGCCCGGCCACCGTGCCTTCAGTGAATTGCGGGACGACGTTGTTGGTGCCGGAGGAAATCGGCAGCAGCGGCACGCTGCCGGCGGTTTTGGCAGCCAGGCGGCAGGTGCCATCCCCGCCGAGGACGATAATGCAGTCTGCTCCGGCCTGCACCATACGGGCAGCAGCCAGGGAGGTGTCATCCGGCAGGTTTTCAAACGGCATCTCCAGGAGCTGCAGGGCTTGCTGTACATCCTGGCGATTGGTAAAGTCGTTGAGGGTTCGTTTGCCGAAGCCAAACTGGTCTGGCATGATCAGGATGTGGTCTATGCCCGATCCGGCGAGGGCAACCACAATACGTTTGATGATGTTCAGCTTTTGCTGGTTGTCCACCGTGATGGCGTTACCGACGATACGGCGGATGTCTTTTCCCGAAGCGGGATTTGCGATGATGCCTACGAGACTCATGGTTTTCTCCTGTTTCGATACGAATAAGGCTAATTGTATCCGGGTTTGGTTTTCCTGAGAATTCTTTGGGACAACCAACTTCGTGATGTGCTGTTTCTGATAAAATATAAGGATGGAAATTGTCTTTTATGGATCTGATCTCCATATCTGGCTTGAGGAGGAAGTTTATGGAATTCGCACAACAGGACCCGCTGGTTATAATTTTGCTTCTGGCAGTGGAATTGATCGTGGCAGTCATGTCCATTATGGTCATGTGGACAATTTACGACCGCGCCGGGCAGCCCGGCTGGGCGAGCTTTGTGCCGATTTACAATATGATCATCCTGCTGAAGATTGCCGGGCGGCCAGCCTGGTGGTTTTTGCTGATGATGGTGCCTGTCGTCAACCTGATTGTGTGGCTTATGATTTGCATCGACCTGGCTGTGGCTTTTGACAGGGGCATCCCCTTTGCTGCCGGTTTGTTTTTTGTCCCCTTTGTTTTCTTTCCATTACTGGCTTTTGGGGAACCCGATTACGTTGGCCCGGCAAGACACTAAGACGAGTGGGTTTATTATGGTGAAAGCATCCTCCCTGCACAGGAGGATGCTTTTTTTGTTTGCTCGTCTTCAGATTGTTTTTCAGGTTTTTGGAATTTCAGATGATGCGCCGCACGCGCATGGCGAGCAGGTTGTTACTGGCGGGGGCCTTGGCGATGGCGATCTGATAGCGATGCCTGGGGCGGTATTCGAGCTGTGCCCCGGCAGGGATGTTTTTGTATTCCTTCACTTCTCTATCCCCGGCAAGCAGGCGGAAGTCGACTGCGCTGGGCGTCTGGGTTTCCACATCATGCTGGACGTTGTCCACGCGCAGGGTCAGTTCGCCCTCAAAGAGATTGTGCAGTTCGCCGGCGACAAGCAGCAGGCGCACTTCATTTTCGTTGACGATCAATGATCCGGTGACCGGTTTTGGCACGGGAGATTCTTCCCGGCTGGGCGGGGGCGGGGCGGGGGCATCTTTGGGAGCAGCGCCCAGGGTTTTCAATTGGGCAATGGCATTGTGGTTGCCCGGCTCAAGCTGGAGGACGCGCTGATAGCAGTCAATCTTTTTTTGGGGGTCAGTAACAGCCAGAGCAAGCATTGACCATGCCTGCACATTCTTCGGTTCCTTTTGCAGCAGACGGGTTAATGCCACACTGGCATCATGATAGTCCCCTCTGGTGATCATGCCCAAAATGTGATACAGGTCAACCATGTCTTATTCCCTCTATGGAAACAATGGTCCAAAAAATGATCCAGTAGTTGGATTTTATCATTTATGTGAGGGATATGCAAAGAAAAGAGGAGGGGAGAATTAAAAGAAAGGGCAAAACCAGACGGGGTGTTGAAATCAGATCCCTTCCTGGACGGCTCCGTCCAGCAGGGTGTGCCGCAGTTGGGCAATGTCTGACGGGGAAAGGGCCAGACCTTGTCTGGCATAGTTTTCAAAGCTGCCCCATTGCCGTTCAATAGCCTGAAAGGCGGCCTGCATCCAGGCTTCGTCGACGCTCATCATCTTTTTGAGGATGCGGAGGGCTTGTCTGCCTTTGGTAAGGCGCAGTATGAGCATCAATCGTCTGCGCTTTTCGATGTGATGGCTGCTGAGCAGATAGTCCTGGATGATGACCGGATCCGCAACACCCAGCAAACGCAGCAGGATGGCCGCGCCGAAACCGGTGCGGTCTTTTCCGGCGGTGCAGTGCCACAGCACAGGGCTGCCCTGTGCTGTCAGGATGGTTTCAATGAACTGGCGGTACTCGGCGCTGTGATCTGTGACCAGCAGTTGGTACATTGTTTTCATTTTCTCGAAGGCATCAAAGTCCTGATAGTTCTTGCTGCGTACAACGGCATAGATTTCTTTGGACATGGCTTCATTGACCACGTCCAGCATGGGCAGGGACAGGGTTTGGATGCTGTCTGAATCGGGCAAGCGGTCGGGTTCTTCTTCTTTTTCCAGTGCGGAGCGGAAATCGATGATCGTGTTGATCTTCAGCGCTTGCAGGTATTTCAAGTCCGCCCGGGTTGCTTTGGCAAGGTGGCCGGAGCGGTAGAGGAGACCCCATTTCACGCGTTTGCCGTCGGCAGCAGGGTAGCCGCCCAGGTCACGGAAATTGGCAATCTTGTGGAAGGGCAGGATCCGCTGGCGGTTGGGATTGATGAGGGGATTGTCGTTGGAAAAGCTCAACTGTTCTCTCTTCATTTTGCTTGCAAGTAAATGGCACGATAACGGCGAGTATAACATACCGGAGGTGTCCCGGGGAGATACGTTGTTTAATAATTCCTGCATCAAGATAAATATGGTAATATTTATGTACTATCTCTTATATCCTGGGAGGCAAAAATGAAAAAAGTTTTTGCGAT
>Ga0334887_1004442_pt1 | contig 12657 bp, 14 predicted proteins | sample GraSluR1_MG_10_FD_207217 | JGI IMG/M metagenome (GOLD analysis project Ga0334887, IMG submission 207217) | Sludge microbial communities from methane-producing bioreactor in Wageningen University, Netherlands - Granular Sludge_18_07-R1 | ecosystem: Engineered > Bioreactor > Anaerobic >...
GCACGGGGAAAACGCTCGACATTCCCGTGAGCGACTTCCTGACGCGCTGCGTAGAGGCTGGAGCGGGCGAGGTGCTGCTGAACGCCGTCGACCGCGACGGTACCATGGAGGGAATGGATCTTGACCTGATCCGCGAGACGGCGGGCAAGCTTCCCGTTCCTCTTATCGCCGTAGGCGGCGCCGGGAGCTTGGCCGACATGAAGGCCGCAGTAGAGGCGGGGGCGAGCGCGGTCGCGGCGGGGGCGTTCTTCGTCTTTCACGGCCCGCACCGTGCTGTGCTGATCACCTATCCGCAGTATAATGAACTTGAAGATCTTCTGGGAGGGCTTTCGACCGAATGAGCAACGAATACAGAATGTGTACCAGATGCGTGATGGACACCACGGCCAACGACATCGTCTTCGACGAAGGGGGCCTTTGCAACTACTGCACCGAGTTTCTGGAGCGGTCGTCGCACGTGATTTTCCAGAACCCGGAGACGCGCCGCAAGGAGCTTGACGACCTCGTCCGCCGCATCAAAAAGGACGGCGAAGGGAAGCGCTACGACTGTGTCGTCGGCGTCTCCGGCGGCGTAGACAGCTCCTGGGTGCTGGTGAAGGCGGTCGAGCTGGGCTTGCGTCCGCTGGCGGTGCATATGGACAACGGCTGGAATTCCGAACTGGCGCAGAACAACATCGCCAATCTGGTACGCAAGCTCGGCGTGGACCTTTACACCCACGTGATCGACTGGAACGAGTACCGCAGGCTGATGCAAGCCTTTTTCGACGCCGACGTGATCGACGTGGAGCTGCTGACGGACAACGCTATTCACGGATTGTTGTATAGACAAGCGAGCAAGCACGGAACCCGATTTATTCTTGCAGGAATGAATCAGGCAACCGAAGGAATGCGTATGCCTTCGAATTGGAATTGGATGAAAATGGACGCCAGAAACATCCGTGCCTTAGGTAAACGCTTCGGTAACATACCACTCCATACATTTCCCGCAATAGGAACAGTTGGCTTTATCTGGAACGAATTCATCCGTAGAATCCGTATGCTTTCAGTGCTGGATTTTATGGAGTACAACAAGGCCGATGTTCTGGAAACCCTTCAGAGAGAATACGGATACAAACCTTACCCCTACAAACATTACGAATCCGTTTTTACGCGGTTTTATCAAGGCTATATCCTTCCGGAGAAATTCGGCGTGGATAAGCGAAAACTGCACCTTTCAACGCTTATCACAAGCGGACAAATGACGCGGCTGGAGGCGTTACAGTCTCTGGAAGGCATCCCCTACCCCTCGATGGAAGAACTGGAACAGGACAAACGTTATTTTCTTAAAAAAATGGGATGGACGGAACTGCAGCTTCAACAATACATTTCCCGCCCGGAAAAAGCGCACGATACATACCCTTCAGAGAAAAATCTCTGGAGGCTCTGTCTAGGCGTGTATAAAAAAACTCAAAACAAGAGATCGGAATCCTAATAAAATGCTAATGAAAAAAATCTTAGTCTTGGCTCCTCATACAGATGACGGTGAACTTGGCTGCGGGGGAACCATCTCAAGGCTACTTCGCGAAGAGTCCGATGTTTATTACTGCGCTTTTTCTACTGCAAAAGAATCTCTTCCTGAAGGTATGCCCGAAAACACATTGGAACTGGAAGTAAAAGAAGCAACTAAACGACTGGGAATAAACGGAAAGAACCTTTTTATACATACTTTTCCCGTAAGAAAGCTTAACTTCTATAGGCAGGACATATTAGAAATATTAATTAAACTTAAAACAAGCGTAAATCCAGATACTATCTTTTTACCGTCCCCAAACGATCAGCACCAAGACCATCTTACAGTCGCTGCAGAAGGGTGTCGGGCATTTAAAGACAGAACAATTCTTGCATATGAACTGCCTTGGAACAATTTCGAGTTCAAAAATCAGTGTTTTATAAAACTAGGCGAAGAAGATGTCCGGAGAAAAATTTACTCCTTGAATGCATACGACTCCCAGAAACACAGGCGATATATGAGCTGCAAATACATTGAAAGTTGGGCTATCACGCGCGGAGCAAGCATCAACGAGGACTTCGCCGAGTGCTTTGAGGTTATAAGATCAATATTTTGAAACCATGAAAAGGGTGAATTGAAATGAGCATCTTCGCGAGCGCGATAGCACATTTTCTCGGCAGAAAACTGATAGGTTGCGACCTTGAAATCACTGCCGTTTACTCCTTTCAATCACTGCGCACCGGAGGGCTCGCTTTTTTTAAGAATATGACTATCTTGAACAACTTTTTATCCAACGGATTCATCCCTCCGCGTACTCTTTTGATCGTCCCTAAGGAAACATCTGGTGAACAACCGTTCAGCTACATCTCATCCGATAACCCGAAATTGGACTTCGCGAAGACCGTTACCCGTTTCTTCACGGAACAAAAACCTGCTACAATATCTCCTCTAGCCATCGTTGCTCCGACGGCTATCATAGGAAGTGACGTTACCATAGGACCATTTTCTATTATTGGCGACAAGGTTGTTGTCGGAGACGGAACTGTTATAAAAAATAATGTCATTGTACACGAAGGAGTATCCATCGGGGAAAATTGCACAATCAAAGCATTCGCGTCGATCGGCGAAGAGGGGTTCGGTTTCGCCTTTGAATCAGACGGAACACCAGTTCGCCTTCCTCATCTTGGAACTGTAATCATTAGAAACAACGTCGAGGTAGGCAACTTCTGTACGGTTTGTCGTGGAACACTCGATGCTACAATCATTGGAAACGGCACAAAAATCGACGATCACTGTCATATTTCTCATAACGTACAAATCGGAGAGAACGTCATCATCACTGCTTGTGTCGAGATCTCCGGAAGCGCAACCATTGGGAACAGGACATGGATCGGCCCTAACGCGAGCATATTGAACCAAACTCAAATTGAAAGTAAATCACTGATTGCAATTGGCTCTGTTGTGATCCGCAATGTAAAAGAGCGATCACACGTCCTTGGGAATCCAGCAAAAATAATAGGATTAACGGAGGATGTCTAACAAAGGAGTGGCGTAAAATGAAAACATCCTTTTTTTTAGCCTCCGAGGCTCTCTCCAATCAATTCCTCGGAGAAGAATACAACGACCCCAAATGGTCGGCGTCCAAAATCTACCGCAAGACCGGCATCCGCTCGCGTCCCGTGGTGAAGAACGAACTCGTCTCCGACCTCGCGGTCGGAGCCGCAGAGCGTCTTTTCAATGAACACGGAATCGACCGGAGCACCGTCGATTTTCTGCTGCTTTGCACCCAGAGCCCGGATTACTTTCTGCCGACGACGGCCTGCCTTGTGCAGGATCGCCTTGGACTGCGAACTTCAATCGGCGCGCTTGACTTCAATCTCGGCTGCACCGGTTTCATCTACGGGCTCTCCCTCGCGCAGGGGCTTCTGTGCGTGGGGACAGCTTCGAAGGTGCTGCTGATCATGTCCGAGACTTACACCCGTCATATCCACCCTCTTGACAAGAGCACTCGCACTATTTTCGGCGATGCGGCGGCAGCCACCTTGGTCGAAAAAGAGGATCTACCGCGTTTCGGCAAGTTCGTCCTCGGTACCGACGGCTCAGGCGGCCCCAACCTCATCGTTCCCTCCGGCGGGATGGCCCGCCCGCGTTCTGCCGAGACCGCGAAGGAAGAAACGGACGAGGCGGGCAACGTGCGCTCAATGGACAACCTCTACATGAACGGGCCCGAGATCTTTTCCTTCACTCTTCGGGCCGTTCCGGATATGATTCGCCAGACTTTGGAGAAGAACGAAGTGTCTGCGGAGGAGATCGACCTCTACGTTTTCCATCAGGCCAACCGCTTTATTCTGGAGAATCTCCGCGACCGCCTCGAAATACCGGAGGAGCGCTTCTACATCGACGTGGAGGAGACGGGAAACACCGTGAGTGCAACCATCCCCATAGCTCTTCGGAACGCCCTTGACAAAGGACTGGTTCACAAAGACTCGAAAGTTCTGCTCGCCGGATTCGGCGTTGGTTACTCATGGGGGGCTACAGTGCTCCGTTTATAATACATATATCGCACATTCAACGAGCATTTTAAAAGGAGACTGCCAAAGATCATGGAAGAAAAACTTGCGCTTATCGCCGATGCCCTGGATGCTGAAAAAGAGCTGATACACCCCCAAACCATCCTCGAAGAACTTGAAGAGTGGGACTCCATGGGGGTGATTGCCGTTATCTCCATGCTGGACAAGAAGTACAAAGTCCAGCTCAAGGCCGATCAGATCAAAGCCCTGAAGACTGTCGCCCACATTCTGGGATACATGCAGTAACAATGGACCATTATCCGTTTTCCCTTGAAGGCGCGACTATTCTTGTAACCGGGGCTTCCTCGGGTATCGGAAGAGCAACCGCCGTCCGGATATCGCTGCTCGGGGGAGTCTGTATTCTTTCCGGAAGGGACGAAGAACGTCTTGAAGAGACCCGGAACAGCCTACACAGAGAGCAGCACCTGTCGCTGCCGGGTGACCTGGCGGACGAGGGCTTCGTTCCGGAGATGATCGCGCGCGCCGTATCGGAATCCGGGCCGCTCTCCGGCTTTGTCCACTGCGCCGGACTGGAACGGACGCTCCCCTTCCGGTCAACGTCGCTGGAAGACTTGCACGAACTGATGCAGGTGAACCTTGACGCATTCTGGACGGTCTGCAAGGAGCTCCTTCGAAAGGGGAAGCACAAAGAGAACCTCTCCGTGGTCGGAATTGCCTCTATGGCTGGACGATTCGGAGCTTCCGGCAAGACCGCGTATTCGGCATCGAAGGGCGCGCTGATTTCCCTTATCCGCACACTGGCGGTCGAATACGCACCTAAAGGTTTCCGGTTCAACTGTGTCTGTCCTGGATACGTGCGAACCCCCATGCTGGAAAAGCTGAAGGTGCTCTACTCTTCGGAAGAGGAGTTCGACGAGGCAATGAAAAGAATGCACCCACTGGGCGTCGGAAATCCGGAGGACGTGGCGAACGCGGCTTCGTTTCTTCTGAGTCCAGCGGCACGATGGATGACGGGAAGCATCCTGAATGTGGATGGCGGATATGGGTGCGTTTAGCAAAGCAGGGGACAGAGAGTACCTATACATTCCGCGCTTGCAGGGGTGAGGAAAACATACTGGAGCGCAAAGGTGCTCTCGTCGACTAGGGCGCTTCGTTTCCCTGAAGTACCAGTTTATCCTTGACACAAAGAACGTCTACAGGGACATCCAGCAAAAAGCTTCATTCTGGTATAAAGCTTTTTGCTGGAGAGAAACCTTGACTACGACATGACTTCTTTATAAATATTTAAAACGGACTGAGCAGATTGTTCACCCGAAAACTGACGGGAAAACTGCTTCTGCGCATTTTCTCCCATAGATCGCAATAACTTTGGATTTTCCGCTAATTTAACAAATATTCGAGCAAGAATATCGGGCCTTTTTTCCGGAACAATAAAACCGTTATGCCCATCACAAACGATATCTTCCACCTTGTTTTCCAAAGAGACAACCGATGGAATAGCAAAGAGTCCCGCTTCATAAACGCTTCGTGGAATCGAGTCCAGCCAGCTGGGAAAAGCAAGAAGGTCAAGAGACTCCATTAAAGTGGGTACGTCATTGACAAAACCCGATAGCCGAACATTTTCAAGGTTCCATTCCGCAATAAATCGATTCATGATTTTCTCAACATCTGGAGCAACGCCTAAAAAATGACAAGTCTTTCCGAGCAAGGAGTTGTGGAATGATGCTGGGCGTCCATTGGAACCAGCAAAAAGAAAAAGTATATCCTTACGTTCTTTTAGGATACGTGCAGCTTCCAGCAAATCTAAGACGCCTTTTCGCAAGTAAAAAAGAGAGACAAAACCTATTTTCATAGGGTTAGTTTCTGAAAAACCCTTAATATCCTTCTTTTTAATGTTTAGAAAGTCTAATGGCGCTGCAGACGCAAGAGGATTATAGATGATCGCCGCATTCGGCTGATCACCAAGAGTTCGTAGCACGCTTTTATCGATTGCAATAACCTTATCAGCCAAAGAACGCAAAGTAGCTGTTTGATACTTCCACGCCCAAGCTGGAGAATGAGACAAAGTAAATCTCGCATGAACAATTACTTTTTGTCCTTGTGATTTAGCAAGCTTTAAAGGGGCAAGCAGATGACAATCATTTAAATGAATTATATCTGGTTTGAATTGATCAATGGCACTCAAAAAACTCGTCTTGTACTTATTAAAAAAAGCTCTGTAAATCTTTAAGAATGTGATTCCAGAAAAAGGGGCCGTTCGCTCGTTGCAAAAGGTTGGAATCCCTTCCACCGTCATCACCGGGATATTGGCAGCTTCGAACATCTTTTGTGCCGACCCACGCGGGCAACAGACCAGCGGCTCTACGGATCCCGCAGGGAAAGAGGTTATCAGATTGAGGAGACTAGTCTGAGAACCGCCCTTATGCGGACATGAGTGAAGATATAATACTTTCAAGGTTTATTTCCTCCTGTCTTCTCAAAAAGGTTGGTACAGATGGGTTTCTCGGTTGTCCCTCTTTTGCGTCAGTCTCCCCTACTTCCCCCACACGACCTTGTTCACAACCTCCGTATAGCTCTGGATCACCTTGATCACCTTCACCAACACGTTCGTCTCCTCTTAGTCGGCCACGGGTGAGACGGGTTCTCCGTGCTCCGACATGCTGCGAGCAAGTTCGACGGCCTGGAGGATGTCTCGTCGCGCTTTACGTCCCCAGCCCGAAGGGGTACCCTTCTTTAGCGCCTCCGGGCGTTCGGAGGAGGTGCGCAGCGAGACGGCGGGGAAGCCGAGGATGGATGCCTCCTCCGGGACGCGCTACTGTCGGAGAGGACGCTGTAGGCGTCGAGCTGGAACTTGTTATAGTCAAAGAAGCCGAACGGCTTGAGGAGGGCACGAGTGGGTGGAAGACGAAGTCCCGTTTCTTGATGAACTCCTTGCTGCGCGGGTGGGAGGAGTAGATGACGGGCATGGCGTACGTCTCCGCGATGGCGTTGATGGCGCTCATCAGGGAGAGGAAATTCTGCTTGTCGTTGATGCCCTCCTCCCTGTGGGCGGAGAACAGGAAGCAGAGCCCCTTTTTTACCAGCCACTCAATGTTGTGCCCCGCCAATTCGGAGTTCCAGCCGCCGTCCACGTGGAAAAGCAGCGGACGCAGGCCCAGCTCCTCCTTCGCAAGGTAGGTCAGGTACGAGCTGTCAATGCCACTGCTGATCCCAAGGATACAGTCGAAGTCCTTCCCTTGTCCGTTGCGGCGAATGGCATCCACGGTGCGTTTCGGCTCGGCGCGCCCCTTCTTGCCCGTGTCACAAATGGGCAGGATGGTAGCTCTAAAGTTCCGGCAGTGGTCGCAGACGCCCTGCTCGTCAAACGTAATCAAGACGTCGGTCGTGTTCATGACGCAATTGGTGCAGCTCCTGTATTCGATGGTCATTCTTTCACCTCGGTTCCGGCTGATTTCTCCAACAGGTAGACTTTCAGGGGCTCCAACGCGGGTGCGCGTCCTGGGGTGCGAAAGGTCAAAACTTTTGCAGCTTCGTTATGATAGACGGGTTCGTAAGTATAGTCGGACCAGTTTTCCTCATCGTCTTCCAAAGAAGAATTGGTGAAGAAAAAAAGGGTATACGGTTTCTCAAGATACTCCAGCTCGTTTTTTTCGTAAAGAATCCGCCTCGGAGCATAGACAGGCATCTTGAATCCCCGCACCCACAGTACTGCATCTTCCGGCAGCAGCTTGTCCAGTTTCCGGAAGTCCTCGTAAAAGGGTATCAGTCGCTCCGCAAAAGCCGTAGCGGGTTTCGCGCCGAAAACAACGGGTAAGAACTGCGCCGAATACCAGAGTTGCAGAAAGAGCCAAGGGGCGATGCACAGAGTCAAAAGACCCTGGAGCAGTTTTTTGTTGGCGACAAGGTGTGCAAAGCGTTCGTGGAGATAGCCGGTGCCATGAGTCCAGAAGTATAAAGAGAGCGCGAAGTGAACTCCACCGAAGTAGCGATAGACCAAAGGCATCTTCCAGAGAATTAAAAAAGCTTGAACACAGAAGAGCGCCGTACCGATAACAAAGGAAATATCTGTCTTACGAATCCACGGCAAAAAAAGGAACAGAAAGACTCCGCCCCAGACAAAGGGAGTCAAGTCGGCGACAGCTATAGCAAGCTGATAGACGATGCCATGAAAAGAACGATGCGCCGCGCTCGCTCCAGCTACAATGTTAGGGTCACTCAAAGGCCCCATAATATAGCCGGAAACACTCCACGACCATACGACAGCAGGCAGATAGAATATCACCCAAAAAGAAGAGGCGATGGCAAATATCGTAAAGAACTTACGATACTCATTTTTATGCCAGATTATAAAGGAGAATATGGCTAGGCAGAGTATCGCGAGAGGAACATAGTTCAACTTGGAAGAAGCTGCGGACATGGAAAGAAAGGAAATCATGCCTAAAAGACGGAAATCTCCCAACTCACGGGAAAGAATTTTGCCGTCCAGCACCATCCAGATCAACAGCGTCATTCCCAAAAGTGTGAGAGAAGCAGAGTTGCCCGTCACATACCAGACAGGACTGTGCATACCGACATACAGTCCAAGAGTGATAAAAAGGGAGTATTTAATGCTCTTTGTCTTTTTTATAAGAACAGCAAAGGCGAAAAAGACGAACATAACACTGAGCGCCCAAGAGACAGGATTCATCGCATCTGGAAGACCGATGGCATAAAAAGGGGCCGCAGCTAGTTGATAGTGCATATGGGGGAGGAAAATATGAGCAGGATAACTGTAGTAGTGAATCGCATGATCCTGAACTATCCGCAAAGGAAGGAGCATATGATAGAACATTTCGTCGAACTTCGTCGAAGGAGCGAGCGATATAATCAAATTCACTGTTAAGGAGATAAGCAGAACAAATGATAGCAGAAGAACAGACTTGCTGCAGAAATATGCGGCTTTCCAAGAGGCTGTATCTTCCAGAAACCGTTTCCCGATACGATTAAAAAAGGCTCGCAAAAAAAGACAGAAGAGGAAGCAGCCGACAAAAATTTGAGTAAACAAAAGCCAACGAAGGGAAACCGGAGATGCAAAACCACAAAATCCTGCGATTTGAACAAGAAGAGAATAAACATGCAATCCCAGAAGAGCCGCGATCGGCATAGAGAACCGGCTTGGCACTCTTTTTCCGAATGCTCTCTCGAAAAGAAACATCCCTGTTCCAATAAGAGAAAAAAACAACGCCAAACCCATGATCAGAGTCTTGATCGAGGAATAATCGGCAAGCAAATGAAACGGGAAAAAAGACATAACCAAGCCACCCTTTCAAAATCGGTTAACTCTTACGACGAGCAAGATTGCTCCAAAGCATAGCCACTGCATAGAAAAGCACATCCCCCGAAATAGAGACGATTCGTGCCAGAATCGTTGCGAGGAGAAGAGGCGACTCATCTATGCGCCCGCTCAGAAAAAAAAGCAACACCGCCTCGCGGACACCGAGCCCTGCAGGGGCACCCGGCGTCAGCAATCCAATGAGCCAAGCGATGACGTAGGCCCCTATCACCGGAAGAATATTCGCGCTAGAAATATCAGCTCCGAAAAGAGCGAGACAGCGGTAAAAAATAAAGCCTGAAATAGCAAGGAAAACGAACTGCAAAAGGAAGGCCTTCACCATTCGGGCTTTCAGGAATGCCCCACCAAGCAACAATATAACAAACAATGAAAAGCAGAACAATGAGAAAGCAAGCATTGAACATATTTCAAAAGGTAAAGCGGGTAAAACAAGAAAAGCAAAAAAAATCGCGACAAAACTAATCAAAACTAGTTCTCCCAGAATAGACTTCATCAAAGCCTTTCCGGAAAACCCCGCAGCAATACCTAAGGCTTGACGTCCGGCAAGATGGAAAATATTCCCCGGAAGATACTTCGCAAGCTGAGAGAGCGCGTAGATTTCCATAGCTTGCGTGCGCTTTATCCTTGTTTCACCTGAAAAAAGAAGCACTTCACGCCACGCTAGAACTAAAAGAATGTTCGATACCGCATAGACTGCGACCAGCAAAAAAAAACCGGCTCCCGGAATCAGGAGCAGACGCTCGCTACCAATTTTCTCTAAAGCGTTCAAAAGACGCTGGATAACGAATAGGATACCTCCAATTCCCAAACCGGCGCCTATCCAATGCAAAGAACGCTTGATTAAGAGATTGCGCGTTTCATTCGCCGGCATTTTTAGAACTGCAAAGAACCATTGTCCATGGAAGAGGCGTTCGGACCTCGACAATAGAAAAAAAGGACTGGAGGAGATTTAAAAACTCTTTGCGGGACCAGTGTTGGATATGCCCCGGCGAGTTGCCCCATGCGCTAATATACTTTCCACGCATCACATTTAAGACCCGCCAAAGCGGCTCCCGAGGAACACTGAAAATCACAAACTTTGGAGCGAGCGACTGCAATGCTTTCAGAGCTTCGGATGGATTTTCCAGATGTTCCAAAACTTCACAACAAACAAGCAGGTCTGCAGCGTCCTCAAGCGTTACATCATAAATACTCCGAGTCTTGAAAATAGACGACGACACTCCCTGAACCACCGCATTCTCTTTCGCAATTGCTATTACCTTTTCGGAAAAATCGGAACCACGAGCATTCTTCCCCTGTCGTTTCCAGCGAAGCGTAAGAAAGCCTTCTCCACAGCCAATTTCATGAATACTCGCGGGATCCGCCTTGGCAACAAAATCATCAAACGTTCGAAGGAAACGACGCATAATCAATCGTACTAAAGGGTTACGTGCTGCATATTTATTATAAACATTTCCTACAAATATTTCATCCTGCGTTAAACCACCGGAAAATTTCATAACAAACCTCATCTTCTCAAGTGTATTTGACCATTCAAACACGCATCTGTAAAAGGAAAAGTTGATTCATCACTGCTAAAAAACGTTTATAGTGTGCTTAATTTAAACTGGCAGATTTGGCAAAACTCCAGACGTTTCCTATCAAGCAGCTCTTCAGATCGAACCACACCCAACAACATCAAGAACGCAACCTCGGATATATGGCAGCACAGCTCGTATTCTGCGCCAACGCAAAAAAGGAGAGAGCAGCCCCTCGTTGCCCTGATCAGCCACAATCTTCATCCTCTCTCTTTTTTCCCTTGCTACAGGAAGCAAGATTCTTCCTCAACCTGTATTGTACATCTTCCAGCAGTTGTCGGTTCACCGAGAAAAGATCCGCCAGAAACGCGGTCAAGATAGTCTGAAAACCTATCCCCAGCAACGCACCAGCTAAAATCAGGGATTGCACATGCCCGGAACCGCTTCCCAAGGCCCAAAAGTACAAAAAACGTATTCCGATCGCAAACCCAAGCGAGAAAAAAAGCACTCCCCAGCTCATGAAAAATTTAAACGGACGATAAAAAACAAAAACCCGCAGCATGGTGACGATGGACTTCTTGATATACGACGGGATGCTCTTGACCAACCGCGACGGACGAAGATCCTCGTTCACTCGCACCGCAACCGTGGCCACGGGAATGTTCTTCTGCCCCGCCTGGATGATCGTCTCCAGCGTGTAAGTGTACGGTGTAAACACATTCAAGCGCAGTCCGGCTTCTCGGGAAATCGCACGGAAGCCGCTTGGAGCGTCGGGAACGTCCGTCCCCGAGACCTTGCGAACCATCCAGCTCCCCAGCTTCTGCAGCTTCTTCTTCGCCCATGAAAAGTGCTCTATTGAATCGATCGGGCGCGTGCCGATGACGATTTCCGCCCGTCCTTCCAGAATCGGCCTGACTAGTGCGGGAATATCTGCGGCGCAGTATTGATTGTCCGCATCGGTGTTCACGATCACATCCGCTCCAAGAGCGAGCGCCGATTCAAGCCCTAGGGAGAACACTTTAGCCAGCCCCTGGTTCTTTGAAAAACCGACAATGTGATCCACGCCGAGCGAACGGGCCACCTCGACAGTATTATCTGTGCTGCCGTCGTCGATCACCATCCACTCCACCGAATCGAAGCCTTCGACTTTGCGAGGAAGTTCATTCAAAGTAACAGGAAGTGATCCCTCTTCGTTAAAGCATGGAACTTGGATAATCAACTTCATGCCACACTACCCCTTCCCCCACACAACCTTGTTCACAACCTTCGTATAGCTCTGGATCACCTTGATCACCTTCACCGACACGTTCGTCTCCGTGTAGTCGGCCACGGGGGAGACGGGTTCGCCGTGCTCCCACATGCTGCGGGCGAGTTCGACGGCCTGGAGAATGTCGTCCTTCTTCACCCCGCCCAGCACGAAGGCGCCCTTCTCCAGCGCCTCGGGTCGCTCGGTGGAGGTACGCACCGAGACGGCTGGGAAGCCGAGGATAGAGGCCTCCTCCGGGACGCTGCCGCTGTCGGAGAGGACGCAGTAGGCGTTGAGCTGGAGTTTGTTGTAGTCGAAGAAGCCGAACGGCTTGAGGCTGCGCACGAGCGGGTGGAAGACGAAGCCGCGCTTCTCGATGAACCCCTTGCTGCGCGGGTGGGTGGAGTAGATGACGGGCATGGCGTACGTTTCCGCGATTGCGTTGACGGCGCTCATCAGGGAGAGGAAGTTCTGCTCGTCGTCGATGTTCTCCTCCCTGTGGGCGGAGAGCAGGAAGTAGCGCCCCGCCTCCAGGCCGAGCG
>Ga0334887_1004445_pt1 | contig 12653 bp, 10 predicted proteins | sample GraSluR1_MG_10_FD_207217 | JGI IMG/M metagenome (GOLD analysis project Ga0334887, IMG submission 207217) | Sludge microbial communities from methane-producing bioreactor in Wageningen University, Netherlands - Granular Sludge_18_07-R1 | ecosystem: Engineered > Bioreactor > Anaerobic >...
CGACCGGGTCGCCGCCGGCCGTCCCGCTGCCGGGATCGACCTGACCGACGCGTTGCGCCGGCTGGTGCCCTGGCCGCAGGCGGGCCGGCTGGACGAGCTGGCGCCGGAGCGGATCACCGTGCCGAGCGGATCGGCGATCCGGGTGGACTACCCGCCCGTCGACGAGCCCGACGCCCCGCCGGTCCTGGCGGTCAAGCTGCAGGAGTGCTTCGGGATGTCCGACACGCCGCGGGTTGCCGGCGGGCGGGTCGCCGTCCTGCTGCACCTGCTTTCACCGGCCCGGCGGCCCCTGGCGATCACCGACGACCTGGCCTCGTTCTGGGTGCACGTCTACCCGCAGGTTCGCGCCGAGAACCGCGCCCGCTACGCCAAACACCCCTGGCCGGCCGACCCGCTCACCGCGCCGCCGCGGCGCGGCACGACCCGGTCCGGCCACTAGGCCGGTCCAGGGATCGTACGGCCCGGACCGCTGAGATCCGGGCCGCGTCCAGGCCCGCCCCCGGCCGTACGCCGGTAGACTGGGGCGCATCGACAGCGTGGTGGAGGTCAACCTCATGCCTTCCGTTCGACCGCCGGCCGTGGCCGGCACGTTCTACCCCGCCCGTCCGGCCGATCTGGCCAGCACCGTGACCGGATTCCTCGACGAGGCCCGTACCGGGGCCGAGTCCGGCCCGGTGCCGCGGGCCATCCTGGTGCCGCACGCGGGGTACATCTACTCGGGGTCGATCGCCGCCCGAGGCTACGTCCGCCTCGAGCCCGCCCGGGACACGCTGCACCACGCCGTCATCCTCGGTCCCACCCACCGCGTCCCGGTCGTCGGGTTGGCGCTGCCCGCGGCGGACGCGATGGCCACCCCGCTGGGCGAGGTGCCGGTGGCCGTCCCCGACGTCCTGCGTGGACTCCCGCAGGTGGTGCGCAGCGCCCGGGTCCACCGCGACGAACACTCCCTGGAGGTCCAGCTCCCGTTCCTGCAGACGGTGCTGGGCGACTTCGACGTGGTGCCGCTCGCGGTCGGTGACGCCACCGCGAGTGAGGTGGCCGAGGTGATCGAGGCCCTGTGGGACGAACCGGGCACGGTGGTGGTGATCAGTTCGGACCTGTCGCACTACCACTCCTACGACCGGGCGCGCGAAATCGACCGGGCCACGGTCGAGGCGATCCTCGGCCTCACCGGCCCGCTCGACCACGAGCAGGCCTGCGGCGCCTACCCGGCGAACGGCATGCTCCGCGTCGCCGTCGCCCACCACCTGCACCCGACCCTGTACGGCGCGTGCAACTCCGGCGACACCGCCGGCGACCGTGCCCGCGTGGTCGGCTACGCCAGCATCGGATTCCTGGAGGATGGACGATGACCGTCCACAAGCACCCCACCCCCCTCGCCCCGCCCGACGATGCCGGCACGGTCCTGCTGCCGCTCGCCCGGGCCGCCATCGAGGAGCGCCTCGAGGCCCGCGAACCGCGGGCGGCCGTCGCGGACCACCCCGACTGGCTCGACACACCGGGGGCGAGTTTCGTCACCCTGACCGAGGGCGGTGAGCTTCGCGGCTGCATCGGGTCGCTGGAGGCCCGCCGTCCGCTCGGCGACGACGTCCGCGCGAACGCCGCCAACGCGGCCCTCCGCGACCCGCGCTTCACCCCGTTGACCGCCGCGGAGCTGCCCCGGGTCCGGATCGAGGTGTCGGTCCTGTCACCGGCCGAGCCGATGGCGGCCCGCACCGAGGCGGAGGCGATCGCCGAACTGCGGCCCGGCATCGACGGGGTCGTCCTCGACGCCGGCCCTCGCCGGGCGACCTTCCTGCCCCAGGTGTGGCAGGAGGTGCCCGCGCCGGCCCGGTTCCTCGCGCTCCTCCGACGCAAGGCCGGGCTGCCGACCGACCTCTGGCGTGACTCGTGGCGGCTGTCGCGCTACACCGTACGGGCCTGGCAGGAGGACCCGCGATGACCGTACCGCTGACCCGCTCGGGGGCCTACCCGGCCCGGTGGTGGCACCGGACCTCCGACGGCCGGCTGCAGTGTGACCTGTGCCCGCGGGAATGCCGGCTGCGTGACGGACAGCGGGGTTTCTGCTTCGTCCGCGCCCGCGAAGGGGACCGGATGGTGTTGACCACCTACGGCCGCTCGTCCGGCTTCTGCATCGACCCGATCGAGAAGAAGCCGCTCAACCACTTCTATCCCGGCACCTCGGTGTTGTCCTTCGGGACGGCCGGGTGCAATCTCGGCTGCCGGTTCTGCCAGAACTGGGACATCTCGAAGTCCCGGCAGATGGACCGGCTCGCCGACCAGGCCTCCCCGGTGATGATCGCCCGGACGGCCCGGAAGTGGCGGTGCACGTCGGTCGCGTTCACCTACAACGACCCGGTGATCTTCGCCGAGTACGCCATCGACGTGGCACGCGCCTGCCGGACCGAGGGGATCCGTACGGTCGCCGTCACGGCGGGGTACCTCAACCCGGAGGCGCGCAAGGACTTCTTCGGGGTGATGGACGCCGCGAATGTCGACCTCAAGGGATTCGACGAGGACTTCTACCGGCGGCTCACCGGCGCGCACCTCGGCCCGGTCCTCGACACGCTCGTGTACCTGCGGACGCAGACGAACGTGTGGTTCGAGATCACCAACCTCGTCATCCCCGGTCACAACGACGACCCGGACGAGGTGCGGGCGATGTGCGAGTGGATCCTGCGCGAACTCGGGCCCGATGTGCCGCTGCACTTCTCCGCGTTCCACCCGGACTACAAGATGCTCGACGTCCCGCCGACCTCGCGCGAGACGCTGGTCCGGTGTCGACGGATCGCCCTGGATGTCGGCCTGCGCTACGTGTACACGGGCAATGTGCACGACCGCGACGGGGACGCCACCCGCTGTCCGGCGTGCGGGGCCGTGCTCGTCGAGCGGGATTGGTATGCCATCCGACGCTACCGGCTGACCCCCGAGGGGCGCTGCCCCGAGTGCCGGACGGCGATCGCGGGCCGGTTCGGCGAGCGGGCCGGGGACTTCGGGTCACGCCGGATCCCGATCAGGCTGGCGTCGTAGGGGTGCCCCGTGGGCGCGGGGCCGGGTGTCGGGTGCCGCGTCCGGTGTCGGGTGCCCTTCGGTGTCGGGGGGACTCCTCCGAAAGGTGGCCATAGGTCTGCCCTATGGCCCCCGGCGCAGAACCGTGGAGATCGCCAGGCGGCCTGGGGAACCGGAGGCGATCCGACCCGACGGAGGGCGCCGACGACTCGATGTGGATCTGGACGTGAGCACTGATTCACTCGTACGCCGCCGATCCCACTGCTCTCAACGGAAAAAGTCCGATCGGACGGCGGATGAGTGAACCAGTGCTCACCGGACGACAGCGACTGGCCCGAGGCACGCCCGACCAACCCGGGCGAGGATCCCACGCCCGCGTAATTCTGGCGGGCTCCATAGGGCAAACCTATGACCACAGTTCGGAGGGGTCCCCCCTCGCCGGAGTTCTCGTCCCACCGGCCGCGGGATCCGAGGAACGCCCGTCTCCATCCTCGGGGAACGCCCCGATGAGGGCGGCCAACAGCGCCGCGACACCCGGATGCTGCCGGCTCGACGAGCGTGAGACCAGCCCGATGGTCCGATACCGGCGCGGCGAGAGCTGCCGGGTGTGGATCCGGTCGGCCAGCGCCCGGGTGCTGCGCAGGGGCAGCAGCGCCAGCCCGAAGCCCGAGGCCACCAGCTCGGCCAACGTCAGCAGACCCTCGAACTCCCACCGGCGCGGGGGCTCGACCCCGACCCGGGCGAGCAACCGGTCACCCGCCACCCTCGAGCCCGCCCCGCGCGGCGCACACAGCCACGGCTCACGCGCCACCCACGGCCCGAGCCCGGCCAGGTCGAACGGTCCGTCGCCCTCGGCCAGCGGGTGATGCGGCGGGCAGACCAACACGTACGGGTCCTCCTCCAGCGGGACGACGTCGATGCTCGCGCCGGCCGGGCGCGGGGTGCCGCGCCCCCAGTCGACGACGGCGATGTCGGAATGCGCCGACCGGACCCGGGTCAGCCCGTCGGGGGAGTCGACCTCCAGGACGGTCACCCGCAGCGCCGGATGGGCCAGCACGAGGTCGGAGGTCGCCCGGGCGATCGTTCCGGCCATCGACGGGATGGTGCTGATGGTGATGTCGCCGGCCACGCCGGCGGCCGAGGCGAGCAGGTCGGCCTCGAGAGCCTCCGCATCCGACAGCAGGGGACGGGCGCGGGCCGCCAGCCGTACGCCCGCCGGCGTGAGCCGGGCGCTGCGGGCGGTCCGCTCCAGCAGCGGCACCCCGAGCTCCCGCTCCAGCGTCGCCAACTGCGCGGACACCGCCGCGGGGGAATAGGCCATCGCCGCCGCGGTCGCGGCGATGCTGCCGGTCTGCGCGAACCGGGTGAGCATCTCCAGGCGCAGGAGACTGAGCACGGCATCCTCCCGGAACGGCTGAGCATCAGATCACCCGATGCTCAGCATGGTCAATCGTTGCTTTACCGGATGGTAGCCGACGAACAGACTGGAAGCCATGACACCGGACACCACTCGGACTACCCTGACCGCTTCGCGCCCGACCCGGCCCGCACCGGCACGGGTCGTGGCCGCCACCCGTACGCTTCCCACCCCCGGCACCACCGGCCTCACGCCCCTGTCGACCGGGGTCTCCCCGACCTTGGCGATCGACGCGGAGGTCCGCCGACGCCGCGGGGCGGGCCTGCCGACGGTGGCGCTCGGGTTCGGCGAGGCGAGCATCCCGGTGCTGCCCGAACTGGTCGACCAGCTACGAAGGTACGCGGACCGGGCGGCGTACGGTCCGGTCGGCGGGATCGGGGAGCTGCGCGAGGCCGCCGCCGGGTATTGGACGCGCCGCGGGATCCCCGCCGCGGCCGACCGGGTGATCGTCGGGCCGGGCAGCAAACCGCTGCTCTTCGCGCTACTGCGCTCCCTCGGCGGTGCGGTCGCCCTGCCGAAGCCCTGCTGGGTGAGCTACGCCGCGCAGTTGGACCTGGTCGGCCAGGACGCCGAACACGTCGCCACGCCTGCCGGTGAGGGCGGGGTCCCCGACCCGGCCGTCCTGGATGCGCTGGCCGAGCGGCGGGCCCGGCAGGGCCGGCCGCTGCGGGCCGTCCTCCTCACCCTGGTCGACAACCCCACCGGCACCCACGCCCGGGCCGAGACGGTTCGGGCGCTCGTCGAGGTGGCCCGCCGCCACGACCTGGCCGTCATCAGCGACGAGATCTACCGCGACCTGCTGCACGACCCGGCCGACTCCGTGCTCAGCCCGGCGAGCCTGGCCCCCGAGCGTACGTACGTCACGACGGGCCTGAGCAAGAGCCTGGCCGTCGGCGGCTGGCGGATCGGGGTGATGCTCGTCCCCGACGTCGCGGCCGCCCGCCGGGTCCGCGACGATGTCCTCACCCTCGGAAGCGAGGTCTGGTCGGCGGCCGCGCTGCCGGTGCAGTACGCCGCGGCGTGGGCGTTCGACGAACCGGCCGTCGTCCGCGAGCGGGTTCGTGCCAGTGCGGCGTTGCACGGCACGATGGTCCGGGCGGTCACGGCGGTGTTCCGGTCCGCCGGGGCGTCGGTGGCCGAGCCGTCGGGGGCGTTCTACCTCTACCCGGTTTTCTCCGCGGGGCGTGCGGTGCCGGCCGCCCGCGGGATCCGTACCGGGGCCGATCTTGCCGGCCGCCTGCTGGCCGACCACGGGGTGGCGACCCTGCCGGGTGAGGCCTTCGGTGATGATCCGGAGCGGTTGGCGCTGCGGATCGCCGTGCCGACGGTGTACGGCTCGACCCCGGCCCAGAAGCAGCGGGCGCTGGAGAGCGACGACCCGGCCCGGTTGCCGTGGGTGGCCGCGAGCCTGTCCCGGCTCGGGGATGCGCTGGGGGCCGTCCGGGGCGTCCTCGTCGCGGCAGGCGGCAACGTCGTCGACGCGCCGGACGCCTGAGCTGGATGGACGCGCCCTACAGATCGCTCCCGCGCTGGCTGAGGTGCAGTTTCCTCAGCCGGTGCGCCTTCTTGTCGAGGTGTTCCTGCATCCGCGGCAGCAGTTGGTCCAGGAAGCGGATCGCGACCGGGATGTAGGGGCCCTTGTTGAGCATCACGCACTCGGCGCGGGCGGCGGTCGCCGCATCGGTCACCTCCGCCCGGGCCGGGCGGCCGCGCTTGGCCAGGTCCTCCAGCACCTGCGTGGCCCACGCCACCGGAACGTGGGCGGCCTCGCAGATCCACAGGATCTCCTCCTGGATCTCACCCATCCGTACGTAGCCGGCCTCGACGGCCAGGTCGCCGCGGGCGATCATCACCCCGACGTGCGGCGAGGCCATCGCCGCCAGCAGGATCTCGGGCAGGTGGCGGAAGCTGGTCATCGTCTCGAGCTTCACCAGGAACGGCAGATCCGGCCGACCGAGCCGGGCCAGCTCGGCGCGCAGGTCGTCCACGTCGCGGGCCGTACGGACGAAGGAGAAGTCGACCAGGTCGGCGTGTTCGACGACGAACGGGAGGATGGCCCGGTCCGTCTCGGTGAGGGCGGGCAGGTCGAGTTCGGTGTCGGGCAGGTTGATGCCCTTCTCGGCGGCCAGCCGGACGCCGCCGGGCCGCGGATGGGTGATCGCCACGTCCAAGTGGGTCGCCGACCGCGCCACCACCCGACCGGCGATCCGCCCGTCATCCAGCGACACGCGGTCCCCGATGGCCGTGTCGCGGAAGACCTCCGGCAGGGTGCAGCCGATGATCGGCGGGTCCTGACCGGGGTCGACCGGGGTCAGGTCGGCCACCAGCCGGACCCGATCGACGATCCGCAGCCGCTGGTCGACGGGCGCCAAGCGGCCCACGGTCGTGCGGTCGGCACCCACCTCCAGTGCCATGCCGGGAATGAGGTAGGCGGTGTCGGTGAGCCGGCAGGTCACCGCGGGATCGTCCGCATCGTCGGAGGCGATGCCGGTCACGATCATGGTGCGGCGGGACCCGCGGGTGTCGACGAATCCGACCGCCTCGCCCTCCCGGCGCCGGGCCAGCCACCCGCTGTCGGTCACCGGCAGGGTTCCCGGCGCCGTCTCCGCGGGGGTCACGTCGGGGACGAGGACGACGGTGGCCGGGCGCACCGGCCGGCCCAGCAGGTCGCGGTCGGGGCGGAAGCGGACCACCCGCGGGCCGGGCGCGATCGGCCCGGTCCGCAGCTTCGGGCCGGCCAGGTCCATGGCGACCGTCAGCCGTTGGCCCGAACTGCGTTGCAGGTCCCGGATCGTGGTGGCCATCGCCGCCCAGGCGTCCGGGCCGTCGTGGGCGGTGTTGATCCGGAACACCGACGCGCCGGCGGCGACGTACGACGCGATCAGGTCGGGCCGGCCGGCCGCCTCCGAGGGAAGGGTGACCATCACCCGGGTCGACCGTCCCGACGTGCCGGGGCCGAACAGCGCCTCGGCCGCCGCGTCCAGCCGGGCCGGTCCGGAGTCGAAGTCCACCGGCGGGGCGGCGAAGTCGGGGGTCGGCACGCCGGCCAGCGCCGCAGCGGCGCGGCAGGTGGCCTGCAGGGTGGCGTCGACGTGGGCCTCGCACCGACCCAGCGAGGACAGGCCGCATCGGGCCAGGTCGCGCTGCAACGCCCGCAGGTCGGTCGAGCGCAGGGCAAGGTAGTCGAGCAGGTTCTCCGCACTGGGCCGGTGGCGCGGGTGGACCCGGGACAGCGCGTCGAGGCGGTCCTCGCCCGACCCCTTCACTCGGGTGTGCAGCGTCAACATGTCCGCCGCCAGAGAGGCGGCGGAGTGCGTCGTCGACATGGCTCCATCCTAGGTCCTACCCGCCGTCGTAGGGCGTCGTACGGCGAGCCCGCACCCGCGTCCGGGGGGTGGGTGTCCCGGGTCGTGGCCGTGGCCGTAGATTTGGCCGCGACAGCGCCGTCGAGGCTTGATCCGGACGGCTCCACGAACCGGTCGGAGGGACACAAGTGAGTGAGTCGGCAGACACCGCGGCGGCGATCGCCGCCGGCCGGGCGGTCCTCGGCATCGAGTTGGGATCGACCCGGATCAAGGCGGTCCTCGTGGACGAGGCCGGACTCGCCATCGCCGGCGGGTCCCACGAGTGGGCCAACCGGCTGGTCGACGGCGTGTGGACGTACGACCTGGCCGACGTGGAGGCGGGGCTGCGGTCCTGCTATGCGGATCTGTCCCGCACCGTCCGGGAGACCCACGGCGTCGAGTTGACCCGGATCGCCGGCCTGGGGATCTCGGCGATGATGCACGGCTACCTCGCCTTTGATGCCGAGGGTGCCCAACTCACCGCCTTCCGGACCTGGCGCAACACCTCCACGGGGCAGGCCAGCCGGCAGCTCACCGAGGCATTCGGCTACAACATCCCTCAGCGGTGGAGCATCGCCCATCTCTACCAGGCGATCCTCAACGGTGAGGAGCACGTCGGCCGGGTCGCGCGGATCACCACCCTGGCCGGGTGGGTCCACGGCCGGCTCACCGGCCGGCACGTCCTGGGGGTCGGCGATGCCAGCGGGATGTTCCCGATCGACCCGGCCACCGGGACGTACGACACGTCCATGCTGGCCACCTTCGGGGACCTCGTGGCCGATCGGGGGTTCGACTGGCGCCTCGCCGACATCCTGCCCCGGGTGCTCACGGCCGGCGAGGGCGCCGGCGAGCTGACCGCCGAGGGCGCCCACCTGCTCGATCCGACCGGCACGCTGCAGCCCGGCGCGCCGCTGTGCCCGCCGGAAGGCGATGCCGGCACCGGGATGGTCGCCACCAACAGCCTGCGGCCGCGGACCGGCAACGTCAGCGCCGGGACGAGCATCTTCGCCATGGTCGTTCTCGAGGGCCCGCTGAAGAAGGTGCACGAGGAACTCGACATGGTCACCACCCCCGACGGGGCGCCGGTCGCGATGGCCCACTGCAACAACGGGACCTCCGACCTGGACGCCTGGGTCGGGCTGCTCGACGAGACGCTGCGCATCGGCGGGGTCGAGCTGGACCGCACCGAGCTGTTCGTCCGACTCTTCGGCGCCGCGCTGGAGGGTGATCCCGACGCCGGCGGTGTGGTGGCGTACAACTACCTGTCCGGCGAGCCGATCACCGCGACCACCGAGGGTCGGCCGCTGCTGCTGCGCTCCCCGAACGCCCGGTTCTCCCTGGCCAACCTCATGCGGGCGCATCTGTACGCCGTGTTCGGCACCCTGCGGCTGGGCATGGACATCCTGCTCACCGACGAGGGCGTCGGGCTGGACAGCCTGTACGCGCACGGGGGCCTGTTCAAGACCGCCGGGGTGGCGCAGCGGTTCCTCGCGGCGTCTCTCGACACCCCTGTCACCGTCGGTGAACTCGCCGGGGAGGGCGGCGCCTGGGGAATGGCGCTGCTGGCGGCGTACGCCTCGGTGTCCGACCGCGGCGAGACGCTGCCCGACTGGCTGGACCGGGTCGTCTTCGACGGAGCCGACCTGAGCACGCTCGCCCCCCGGCCCGAGGACGTGGCCGGATTCGAGGCGTACCTCACGCGCTACGGGGCCGGGCTGGCCGCCGAGCGGGCGGCCGCGGAGGCGCACGAGCTGAGGTAGGCGCGGGCCGGGCCCTTGACGCCCGGGCCCGGCCGGGACACACTGGCCGGTACGTACCGGATGGGACCAGGGCGGATGGGACCAGGCCGGATGGGACCAGGCCGGGCCGGCATGGTCCCGAGGTCCCGCGGGAGGACACGTGAGTGGCTCGACGCCCCTGAAGCCGGGTGCGGTGCCGAAGTACGCCCAACTGGAGGAACGTCTGCGGGGCGCCATTGCCGACCTCGAACCCGGTCGGCCGATTCCCTCGGAGCGCTCGTTGATGGACCGGTTCGGGGTCAGTCGTTCGACGGTTCGGCGGGCGATCGCCAACCTCGTCCGCGACGGCGTGCTGATCGCCCGCGGCGGGCAGGGGACCTTCGTCGCCGAACCGCGCGTGGAGTCGAACCTCCACCTGGCGTCGTTCACCCAGGACATGCTCCAGCGCGGCTGCGTACCCTCGACCGTCGTGCTGTCGCTGCGCCGGGAGGATGCCGACGGTGACGCGCTCGCGTTCTTCGGCTCCCGGCTGCCCGTGTGGTGCCTGGAACGGGTGCGCCGCGCGGACGGGGAACCGATGGCGTACGAGATCCAGTGGATCCGCCAGGAGCTGACCCCCGACCTGGGTGCGCGGGACCTGCGGGGATCGGTGTACGCGATGCTGGCCGAGGAGTACGACTGCGCGATCGACTCCGCCGACCAGGTGATGTGGGGCACCACCGCCGACGAGCGCCTGGCCTCCCTGCTGGACGTTCCGGTGGGGGCGGCGCTGCTGGTCTTCGACCGTCGGTCGCGCAGCCGTGGACGACCTGTGGAGGCGGTCCGGTCCTGGTATCGGGCCGACCGGTATCGCGTGCACATGAGCCTGGACGCGTCGATGCGGGGCTGAGGGGAGTCGATGCGCTGAGGTCGCCGGACTCGTGCGGGGAGCATAGGGCAAACCTATGGTCGACAACTCCGAGGGGACCCCCGTGCGCGCCGGGACGATCGGCTTCAGGCCTGACGAAGCTCCCGCCGCATCACCACCCGCGGGAACCCGCCGGAGACCGAGGTGGTGTCGGCCGCCCAGCGAAACCCGCCGGCCTCGAACAGCGCCCGCGTGCCGACGAACGCCATCGTCGTGTCCACCTTCTGCCCGCGACTGTCCACCGGATAGCCCTCGACCACCGGTGCGCCGCACTCCTTCGCGTACGCCACGGCCCCGGCGAGCAGGACGTGGGAGAGGCCCCGGCCGCGATGCCCGGGCCGCACTCGGAGGCACCAGATCGACCACACCGGCAGGTCATCGACCAGCGGGATCTTCCGCGATCGGGCGAGCGGCAACTCGGCCCGCGGTGCGACGGCGGCCCAGCCGACCACCGTCGAACCGTCGTAGGCCAGCACCCCGGGCGCCACCGGGCGGCGGGTCAGCTCGCGCACGTACTCGCCGCGGGCCGGGCCGACCAGCGAACGGTTGGTGGCGGCGGGGACCCGGTGGCTGAGACACCAGCACACCGACGACGTCGGGTTCTTCGGCCCGAGCATGGTGGTCAGGTCGGCGAACCGGCCCTCGGTCGCCGGCACGGTGCGAACCCCGCCCACCTCTTCCCCGGCGGGTGTCATCGTGCCTCCTTTCCCGGAAGACCCGCCTCGCGGGCCCGGACAATGGCCGCGACAACCACCTCCGCAGCGGACATGCCTCCAGTGTGGCGATCCCGGGGCGCGTACGGAACACCTGCGGCGATTCGCGCGTTGATACCGGAACAGATCGACCCGGAGGTGTGCCATGGATCCCGCCGAGCACGAGGCGAGCCGCGAGGAGGCCGCCGACGCTGCGGCGCTGGATGCCTACTCGCGGGTGGTCGTCTCGGTGGCCGACCGGTTGCTCCCGCGCGTGGCGGCCGTACGGTTCCGGGACCTCCGCGGTGACGAGGCGGCCGGATCGGCCGTCGTCCTCACCGAGGAGGGACACCTGCTGACCAACGCCCACGTGGTCGGGCACGCTCGCACGGGGGAGGCGCAGTTCGCGGACGGGACCGGGGCCGCCGTCACGGTCGCCGGACGTGACCCGCTCGCCGATCTCGCCCTGCTGCGGGCCGATCGGGGTCTCATCGCGCCGCCCGCCTATCGGGACGTGGACGACCTGCGGATCGGTTCGCTCGTGGTGGCCGTGGGCAACCCACTCGGCCTGGCAGGCAGCGTCACGGCCGGGATCGTCAGCGGGCTGGGCCGGGCGCTTCCGGTGCGGACCCGGACCGGGATGCGGCTGATCGAGGACGTCATCCAGACCGACGCCTCGCTCAACCCCGGCAACTCCGGCGGCGCGCTGGCCGACTCGGCGGGGCGGGTGATCGGCATCAACACCGCGGTCGCCGGGCTCGGCGTCGGCATGGCGGTCCCGATCAATGCGACCACCCGGCGGATCATCGCCGCCCTCATGCACGACGGCCGGGTCCGCCGCGCCTATCTCGGACTGGTCACCTCGCCGGCCGCGCTGCCGTCACGCTGGGTGGAGCGGACCGGTCACCGCACGGCCCTGAGGGTCGTCGAGGTCGTCCCCGGCAGCCCGGCCGCGTCCAGCGGGATCCTGCCGCACGACCTCGTCCTGGCGGTGCAGGGCCGGTCGCTGGGCGACGCCCAGTCGCTGCAGCGGATGCTGTTCGCCGACGCGATCGGAACCCGGCTGGAGATCACGGTGCTGCGCAACGGGGCGCTGGTGGACACCGTCGTGGTGCCCTCCGAGCTGGCAGACTGACGGACGAGGCTCCCCGGCCGGGGCCGACCTCGGATGACGCCTCAGTGGGGCATGTCGACGAAGCGGGAGTAGTGGCCCTGGAAGGCGACGGTGATGGTCTTGGTGGGGCCGTTGCGGTGTTTGGCGACGATGATGTCGGCCTCGCCGACACGGTCGGATTCGTCCTTGTTGTAGTAGTCGTCGCGGTGCACGAGCATGATCACGTCGGCGTCCTGTTCCAGTGAGCCGGATTCTCGCAGGTCGGACACCGAGGGCTTCTTGTCGTCGCGTTTCTCGGGGTTGCGGTTGAGCTGGGAGATCGCGATGACGGGCAGGTCGAGTTCCTTGGCGAGCAGTTTCATCTGTCGGGAGAACTCGGAGACCTCCAACTGGCGGGACTCGACCTTCTTGCCCGACGACATGAGCTGGAG
>Ga0334887_1004448_pt1 | contig 12649 bp, 9 predicted proteins | sample GraSluR1_MG_10_FD_207217 | JGI IMG/M metagenome (GOLD analysis project Ga0334887, IMG submission 207217) | Sludge microbial communities from methane-producing bioreactor in Wageningen University, Netherlands - Granular Sludge_18_07-R1 | ecosystem: Engineered > Bioreactor > Anaerobic >...
CGCAGCAGCCGAACCAGAAGATGCTCAAACGTTGACCGACGAGTTGTCAAGCGTCAAAGCGCCTGATACCGTTACCGTCACCGATAAAGACAGCGATGGTAAGTTAGACAGCGTTGAGAAATCCGAAAGTCTAAGTACCTCATCAAGTAATAATGCAAGTGTTTCAGTATCGGGTAATCTTTCTGACAGTGATAGCGTCTCAGTGTCTAACAGCGACTCACTAAGTGATGCTGCAAGTACTTCAACGTCAGCTAGTGATGTTGTAAGCGCAACTGAATCACTCAGTAGATCAATTAGCACTGGTATCTCAGCCTCAATCTCACTCTCAAGTTCAGAGTCAGAAAGCACAAGTTCTAGTTTGAGTACGTCAACCAATGCATTATTATCAGCATCGACAAGCACAAGTACTTCAGCTTCAGAGTCTGTATCAAGTTCTGAGTCAGTAAGTACAAGTTCAAGTTTGAGCACATCAACCAATGCATCATTGTCAGCATCGACAAGCACAAGTACTTCAGCTTCAGAATTTATTTCAAGTTCAGACTCAGTAAGTACAAGCTCTAGCTTGAGTATGTCATCAAGTGTCACTACGAGTGCTTCCGTTTCTGAGAACCATTCTGACAGTGTTAGCGATTCAGCGTCTAAGAGCGAGTTAGTGAGTGATATAACAAGCACTTCATTGTCAGCTAGTGATATTCTAAGCAACTCAGTTTCTACAAGTGAATCTTTGAGTGACACATCAAGTGTCTCTAATTCTCTGAATGTACCGACCTCTACGAGTTCATCAGAATTTGATAGCACCTCAGTTAGCGATTCTGTTTCAGAGAGTGATAACTTATCTGTAGTTATCAGTGATTCATTATCAACGACAACAAGTACTTCAACATCAGAGAGCGATAGTGTTAGTGAGGACAATTCAATTAGCGTCAGCGAATCTGTAAGTGTCAACACTTCGACTAGTGAGTTTATTTCATTAGAAGGAAGCTTATCAACATCAATTAGCCTTGCAATGAGTCAAGTTATCACTGATTTGTCATTGAGTGAAAGTTCAATTGGTCAAAGTGCAAGCTTAGCTGAAGTAGAACAGCTACAAAGTGAACTTAAAGCTTTTGTAAGCAATCATGACGAGTCGATCAGTATTAGTGAATCAGTTAGTCAAATGTATTCAGAATTTGAATATGTTTCATTAGATCCGAGCTTGTCGATAGCTATGAGTGAGTCCTTGAATGAGGTTCTGAATAGTCTATCTTTGACAGCTGATGACATGATGGGCTTATCTGGAATTAGTCGCGATCTGTAATTAAATATTGTACTAATGATTAGTCGTCAATAACTAACTTGAAAATCTTCATCTTTAATCGGTATGATAAAGTGATGTCGGATACATTAGTATAGTATTGTGTTATAATAATGTTAGTAGAGTTATTGAACTGATCATGCCCAAAGGCTTGAAAGGTATCTTTCTACTCAATGTTAGTAGAGAGATACCTTTTATTGTTTGTAGGGAAATAAAGTGGGGAAACGTATAAGTATGATGAAAAAATCAAAAAGATGTCGGCAAAATATGTTTTTTGCGAAAAAGTTGGGGATGACTGTTTTTGTGATTTTCCTTTTACTTTTAGGACAACATATAACATTGCCTTTTGTTAAGAGCTCAGATTATTTTTCAACAAGTCAACGTCTATTTTCTTTAACCAGTAGTTTGACCGGGGGTAATTTAACCAAAGTTAGTCTCTTTTCAATAGGGTTGAGTCCATATATGACAGCTGTTTTGGTTTGGCGATTGACACATGTCAATAGTTCAGACGATAAGAGCTCAATTCACTTGACGGAAAGACGAATTAAGTTACTTGCCCTAGCTATGGCAGCTTGGCAATCTTTTGCTGTTGCAATCAATTTAGATTTCACGGTTAAATTCAGTCAACCAATTTTGCAAGTGCTTTTTGTTCTTCTTCCTGTTTGTCTTATTCTGGTTACGGGTTCTTTTGTAACCTTATGGATTGGTAATTTAAACACCAAATATGGGATTGGCGGTATTACTTTAATTATCTTATTAAATATGGTCCATCAATTAATTAACCAATTCACATCGTTCTTAGAAAAATACCATTTTCAATATTTTGTTGCTTTACTTCTCTTGTCTGGGCTTATTGTTGCCCTTGCAACTTTGTCAGAGAAGGCTGAATACCGTATAGGAATCAATCACCCAAGTATATACAGTAGTGTGGCAGACGAGTCCTATCTTCCTATAAAGGTAAATCCAGCAGGGGGCTTACCAATTATGTATGCCATGACACTCTTGATGCTTCCCCAATACATCATCTTAGGATTGAATTTTTTTACAAAGTCTGATTTAACGCATTCAGGATGGTTAATTCACTTCACAACGACACGACTTTCAGGAATCTCTATTTATCTGACCCTTGTTTTTCTATTAGCGATTATCTTTTCAATTTTCAATATCGATCCTCGTCGTCTTGCTGAACAGATGCGCAAAGAAAATGATTATATTGAACATGTCAATCCAGGAAAACCGACGCAGATATATATTAGAAAATTAGCAACTTTTTTTGGTGTTTTTTCGGGAATCTTTATGGTACTTATTGTGGGAACACCTTTGATAATCGCTTATCACTCCCCTGAATACCAAACTTATGCTGTTCTTCCTGGATTGTTTGTGATGTTGACAAGTATAACCTTGAATATTATCGAGGAAATAAGAGGAATTCGGATTAGTCGCAATTATAAATCCATTTTTGCAAGTACACAGAAAGAGTAATACTAAATATGATTTATTTTATTCCTGCTTGGTATAATCAAAGGCGAACATGGTACTTTAACTCACGTCCATGGTCTCAAGAGCAGAAGTTAGTGCGCTTTGATGATATTTCCAGTCATTTTGAGCGATTTTCAAGTGCAGGAGAAAAGTGCCAGCTTATTGTTAATAATTATGAGCCGCAGTTACGCTATTTCATGCACCGTTTAGAAATTCTTGAGCGAAATTTTATCAATGTATTTGATATTATCCAAGATTTAAATACTATAAAAAAAGAGCAAGGTCAGGTTGATTTTTATACACAATTTCCTTGGCCAGAGGGTATTGAGTTTATTAACACACCTTTCTCAGTGCTTGGCTATCTTAATGGAAAATTGTATGCTCAAATCGAGTTTGGGGATAGTGGTCAGCTATTTTGGATTACCATTTTTGAAAATAATTTACCAAGTCTTCGTTATATTTTTGATGATCGAGGCTTTATTTCCAGTAAGCTGGTGTATGATCAATCCGGTAAATATCATTATCAAGATTATTACAATGGTGAGGAAGAATGGCAAATCCGTGAATTCTTCCCTCCATATGGTAATCATGTTGAGGTTGCTGAAGAAGCTAGAGAACGTTTTTTGAAAAGTCGTTACGAAACAATGACTGATCTTGTTTTTGAAGTTGAACGCTTAATTCTTGACCAAAATGATGAACCAGACGATATCATCTTCTTGGCTGAAGATGATCGACATACAGGTCCTATTTTGGAAATGAAATCCCGAAAAAAAGTAATCTATTCTTTTTTCCAGGGGAGAAATTCGCATGATATTAGCCCAGAAGTGCAGCAACATTTACAAAATGTTGACTCTGTTATTGCTAATTCAGAATCGCTTAGAAAGTCCTTACAAGAGTATACGAATGTTCCAGTTAAAAAAATTCCTCTATTTGATGCCCGCCTTGATTTAGGTAAGAGTCGTCAAATGAAAGAATTAATTGTCTATTTTAGGCTAGATGGTTTAAGGAAATCCTCTTATCAGGCAGTATTTAATGCCATCTTACGTTACATGAAGGAAAATAAATTGGTTTATTTACGAATCATTTCCTTTGAATCAAATGTACAGGAACAACAGAGTATTCGAAAACAACTCACAGAGATTTTTGAAGCTAGCGATGATAAGTGTTTGGTATTGACAGAGGAAGATACTCATAACTCGGAAAATTCTCTTCAGGCTACTGAGGGTAAAAGTCGCGTTCAGTTGATTTTTATGACTGCTGCGGATGATATTATTAAGTTGTTAAATGATTGTCGTGTGATTATTGATGGAGCAGATGATGCTGATTTGTACACCCATATCGCGGCTATCAGCGCGGGCATTCCACAAATCAATCGATTTCCATCGGAGTTTGTAACCCATGAACAAAATGGTTATATTGCAGAAACTCCTGAGGGAATCTATGATGGATTAGATTATTTTCTATCAGAGATGACAAACTGGAACCGTGCCCTGACAGACTCTATTCAGAAAACACTTCAGTATTCTAATAGTAATTTACTCGCAGATTTGATGGAAGGCTTGTAGGTTTAAGTATGGCAAAAGAAATCATAACAGTTTTGCAGATTGGAGAGACCAATTGGGAAGGGAACTACCCTTTCCCAGATAATATTGAATGGCTCTATATTCCCAAAAACAGTATTACTGATTTTTTAGAAAAATACCAATCCGAAAACGACAAGTTCAAACGTAATATCAACGTCGTCCTATTAACAGATGCCAGTTACGACAACTCTGTCACAGGACTAAAAGATTACATTGAACCTTATTCTTTACTTTATACAACTCAGATTACACCGGATTCAGTCAGTAATGAGGTTCGTACATTCTTTATTCAGCAGATGGCTTATCCTGTCAATACAGATCAGCCAGCAGAGCTAGTTGACCTCATTTCACATACCTTTTTCAGTAAGCAATACGGAGATAAATTTCAGACAGAGCACCTGCTTGTTTCTCGTTCTTTCCAAGGAAGTATCCGCTATGATGGAAATGCCTATGTTCAATTAGAAGGCAGCTTTGGAGATCATTTTACACAGATTGCAAACTATGTTTATAATATCCCTAAAGATGAGAAACCACTTGAATTTTGGCCCGAGTATATTAAAACAGACAATTGTTTTGTTCAATATCGTATTCAGATGATTCGACTAGGTTCTAACGATATTCTATCTGAAATTATTATCAACGAAGAAGAACTAGATAAGCCATTTTATTTGAAAAACAAACTTGAAGGTTATTTGCACATTAGTATCTTGGCAAAAGGAAAAGGAACTCTCAAACTGGGACCAACGCACTATCGCTTCAGTCGTTATCATTTTGGGAAGCTTCTTCCCGGCGGAGAGATAACTGCAGATAGCAATAGACAAGAAATTTTTCACTACTTCCACCCAGGAGACTTTACGCCGCCTTTAAATGTCTACTTCTCTGGTTATCGTACCGCTGAAGGATTTGAAGGTTATTGGATGATGAAGAGCCTCAACAAGCCATTTTTATTACTTGCTGACCCTAGGTTAGAAGGTGGATCTTTTTATATAGGATCAGAGGAATACGAAGAAACTATCAGACGTGTCATTCAAGACAGTCTGGATTTCTTGGGATTTGAACGTTCTCAAATGATTATGTCAGGCTTGTCAATGGGAACTTATGGTGCTCTTTACTATGGAATTGACTTTGCACCTCATGCCATAGTAGTTGGTAAACCATTAGTTAATTTAGGAACAATGGCCTATAATGAGCGTATTATAAGACCAAGTATTTTCCCAACATCTTTGGATTTGTTAAAACAATACACTTCGGAGGACTCTGACAATTATCAAAAGGAACTCGATAATCGTTTTTGGAATAAATTTGAGAAAGCTGATTGGTCGCAGACTCAGCTGAGAATTGCATATATGAAAAATGATGATTATGATCGAACAGCCTTCTATGATTTATTAAAGGAAACACGAAAAAATGGTGTTAAATTGATTGGGAAAGGCTGGGTAGGACGTCATAACGATAATTCAGGGGCTATAACACAGTGGTTTATTAATCAATATCGGCATATTATAGCAACAGATTTTAGTGGAGATAAGGATGAAAGCTAAAATATATTGGAGACAGACAGATTTATCAACCTTTCGCTATGGATCAGATGTCCAATTTCGTAAAGGTGTTGTCTATTTTAAAAATCTACTTATTCCGGCAGGCGAAGCTATTCATCGTTGGGATTCAAAGACACACTATCAGAGGGATCGTAAACAGCCAATGTTACCTCTACTTTTCCGTAATCGACATTATCAAATCCACTTAGAGGCAGAGATAGTTCCTGAAGATACCGTTTATGTTAAATTGGAATATTATGATCGTTCAGATAAAATGATTAAATCTGAAATTTTACGTGGGAAAACAGCTCAGTTTACTTATCCGAACGAAGCCTACTCTTATTCTATACAGCTATTTAATGCAAGTGTGACGGAGTTAGCTTTCCGATATATTGAGATATCTAGTATTTATGCTACCCCATTAGTAACAAAGGAGTGAATTTGAAATGGGATTTAAGCTTATTTCTTTTGACTATTTTAGGTTGAAGAAAATTAAATTAATACTCAATAAAGTAAATGCCCAAGCTTCTTCAATGGCTAGATTAACAGATGAAGAACTTAAACAAAAAACAGCCGAATTTCGAGAAAGATACCTAAGCGGTGAAAGTCTAGATTCCTTATTACCAGAAGCATTCGCAGTTGCTCGAGAAGCTGATAAGCGTGTTTTAGGTATGTACCCTTATGATGAACAGGTTATGGGAGCCATTGTATTGCATCAGGGTAATGTTGCCGAAATGAAAACCGGAGAAGGGAAAACTCTTGTGGCTACTATGGCTCTTTACCTGAACGCCATTTCAGGTAAAGGAGCTATTTTGGTGACAAATAATAGCTATCTTGCACGTCGAGACGGTGAAGAAATGGGCCCTCTCTATCGATTTTTGGGGCTTTCAACTGCAATTGGTCTATCAGAGGATCCAAGCCAGACCCTTACCGTCGATGAGAAGAAACAAATTTATAATAGTGATGTTATCTATACAACAAACAGTGCTTTAGGTTTCGATTATTTGATAGATAACTTGGCAGACGCACCAGAAAAGAAATTTCTACGAGACTTTAATTATTGTATTATCGATGAAGCAGATGCGGTGCTTTTGGATGCTGCTCAGATGCCTCTAGTTATTTCAGGTGCTCCACGTGTGCAGTCAAATCTTTATAAAATTTGTGACAATTTTGTTTATACTCTTGTTGATGAGACTTATTATCACTTGGATATTGAAAAGCAAGAGGTTTGGTTGACGCAAAAAGGAATTGATGAAGCCAGAAAGTTCTTCGCAATGGAGCATCTGTATGTTAGTGATGATAATCACCGAGAACTAATTCGTCATATTACCCTAGCTTTACGAGCGCATAAACTTTACACAAAAAATAAAGATTACGTCATTGAATCAGGTGAAGTCAAGCTGATTGATAAACGAGAAGGCCGCATTTTAGAAATGACCAAGATGCAGGCAGGACAACATCAGGCTTTAGAAGCAAAAGAAGGTCTAGAAGCCTCACAAGAAATGCGTGCCATTGCTTCAATCACCTATCAAAATTTATTCTTCTTATTTGATAATTATGGTGGAATGACTGGTACCGGAAAATCTGATGAGGATGAGTTCATCGAGATATACGATAAAGAGGTAATTCAAATTCCAACTCATAATAAATTACGCCGTAAAGATTTGCCCGATCGTATTTTTACAACTTTACCTGAAAAAATCTATGCCTCAATTGAATTGGTCAAAGAATTACATGGTAAGGGGCAGCCAGTGCTATTAGTAACTGGCTCCGTAAAAATGTCTGAAGTGTATTCAGAAATTCTATTATTCGAGGGGATTCCTCATAACATTTTGAATGCACAAAGTGAGTCAAAAGAAGCACGTATTATTGCCGAAGCTGGTCGCGAAGGCAGTGTCACTGTAGCAACAATGATGGCAGGTCGTGGAACTGATATTAAGTTAACAGCTGAATCGAAAAAATTAGGCGGACTTGCTGTAGTTATCACAGAACGTATGGAAAGTAAACGAATGGACCTTCAAATTCGCGGTCGTTCTGGTCGCCAAGGAGATCCAGGATTTAGTCAATTCTTTGTTTCTCTTGAAGATGACTTGTTGACGGAGTGGGGACGTACTAGTCTTCAGGATTACTACAAAAAACAAGTAACTCATAGAAATGTAACCAATCCTGAAGAGCTACTCTCGACATACTTCCAAAATAGTGTTGAGCAAGCCCAGCATGCTAGTGATGCTTATGGACGAAATTCTAGAAAAGATACCTTACAATTCGATGATAGCCTCAAATTGCAACGTCAAATTGTCTATTCAGAACGCAACCGTATTCTCAGTAATGAATCCTCGCAATATGATTTGCGAGAAATTATCGTTAGTTTTGTCGATGAGACACTTCAAAAATACGGAAAACAAATTAGCCAGAAAGATTTATTAGATATCATTTTAACCAATATCAGTTATGATTTTGATAATAGCTTCTTTAAACAAGAGGACTACACGATTTCTGAAGCTAGACAACTTATTCTAGAGTTAGTTGATAAACAACTTGATGAAAAAGATAGCTTGTTAACGACAGATAAACAGAAAGAATCTTTTAAACGTATCGTCTTATTGAAAGCTATTGATGAATGTTGGATTGAAGAAGTAGATTATCTTCAGCAATTGCGCGTGCTAGTGTCAAGTCGACGAGCTGCGCAGAGAAATCCGGTTTTTGAATATCACAAAGAGGCATTAAAGGCATTTGATAATATGTTAAGTGATATCAAACTATTCGTTGTCAGAAACACCTTGCTGAGTGACGTGACGATTGAAAAAGGTGAAAAAATGAACATTTACTTTGCTTAGAGGAATCTTTATGACCGTTTATAATATTAATTTAGGAATTGGCTGGGCAAGCAGCGGCGTTGAGTACGCTCAAGCCTATAGAGCAAATGTTTTTAGAAAAATAAAACAAGCAGCTAAATTTGTCTTTACAGATATGATTCAGCAAGAAAACATTGCACATTTAACTAGAAACATTGGTTTTCAAGATGATGAAATTATCTGGCTGTATACATACTTTACAGACATTAAAATTGCCCCGACCTCAGTCAATCTATCAGAAATTAAGGCAAAAATTCCTGGTAAGATGACTCGCATGGAGCAAAATGGCAAAATTGTGAGATGTTTTTATGATGATAACCAATTTTTCTTTACAGCTTATTTAACATATGATGATCAAGAATTGGTTGATCGCGTTGAATATGTTTCACGTGGCAATCTTATTCGTAAAGATTATTTTTCTTACACAAAAGTCTACTCAGAATACTACAGCCCAAAAGATAATAAGGCACATCTTGAAAAAAGACATTTTTTTAATGAAGATGGATCAATTGCCTATGAAGAAATTATTGATGGAGATAAGAGCGTTTTTCGTTTTCCAGATAAGATTTTGTATTCAAAAGAAGAATTGATTGCATATTTTATGGACAGTCTTGAACTAACTTCCCAAGATACAGTTATACTAGACCGTTCAACGGGAGTTGGCCAGCAAGTTTTTCGACACCATGGTCAAGCTAAATTGGGTGTTGTTGTACATGCTGAGCATTTTAGTGAAAACGTCACAACAGACCGTAATATCCTTTGGAACAATTATTACGACTACCAATTTACAAACGCTGATGTTGTAGATTTCTTTATTACAGCCACAGATGACCAGAACACCCTATTAGCGGAACAATTTAATAAGTATCTCAAGAAGCAACCGCGAATTGTTACTATACCTGTTGGTAGCATTGATCACTTGTGTTATCCAGAAAGTCGCAGAAAAGATTTTAGTTTGATTACAGCCTCTCGTTTAGCATCAGAAAAACATATCGATTGGTTAGTAAAAGCTGTTATTGAAGCTCACAAAGTCTTACCAGACTTAACTTTTGATATCTATGGTAAAGGTGGAGAGGAAAAATTGCTACGCGAAATTATCAGTAATGCTTCTGCGGAGTCATATATTTCTCTGAAAGGACACCAAGACTTATCTAAAGTATATGCTGACTATGAGCTATACTTAACAGCTTCAACTAGTGAAGGATTTGGCTTAACATTGATGGAAGCAGTAGGTTCAGGATTGCCTTTGATAGGATTTGATGTTAGATATGGAAATACAACTTTCGTGAAAGACGGAAAAAATGGTTTCTTGACGCCCAAAGAGAAGGACCCTGTAGAATCTAAAATTGTAGAATCCTTTGCCTCAAAAATAATTGAGTATTTCAGTTTAGAAGACAGAGAGCCTATGCACCAACATTCTTACGAAATTGCAAGGGCATATTTGACGCCAGTCATTGAGGAAAAATGGGCAGAGCTGCTAAGGAGTTTCGGACAATGATAAATCTATTTGATTACTACTCACAAGAAAGTTGGGATTTACACTATTCCCTACTTTCTTCAGGTTACAAACATCCAACTGTGGTTATCCATGATGAAGGATTTCTACCAGATGATGTTACTTCACCTTATCAGTTCATCACTGGATTTGATAAGGTTGAAGGACATCCGCTCTATTTTAATGAAATAAAAGTACCAGATTTGTGGGAAATAACTTCAACAAGTCAATCTGGACAAATCTATGAGTACAATAAATTAAGAGCCAATATCACTTATTCTAAGCCTTCCTATCGACGCTTTGTCAAAGAAGTTCAATGGTTAGATGAAAATGGAAAAATTTTTACTGTGGATAAGTATAATAAGCAGGGCTATTGCTTTGCAAAAACTGTCTATGATTTACAAGGGAAGCCAACTTCAACAACCTATCTTACAGAAGATAATAAAGAAGTTTTAGTTGAAAACCACAAAACTGGAGATTTGATCTTAAATCAAGATAATAATATTCTAGTTTTTAAAAACCAGACAGAATTTGTATCCTATTATCTAAGAATTTCAGGTTTTGATACTAGTCGTATCTTGTACAATTCGTTGGCGACACCATTCTTTGTGGCGCACCAAATGGGACACACTAAAGGTGATATCCTTTTCTGGCAAGAGAATGTCAGACCAGATATTCCTTATAATATGGAATTACTTTTAGAGAGCAGTCAAACTAAAATTGTAGTTCAAAATTGGGCTTCTTATGAAAAAATCAAGGAAATACTGCCTAATGAAGAGCGTTTATCATATTTGGGCTATCTTTATCCTAAGAGACGCCAAAACTTATTACGACCAAATATCCTTATTTTGACAAACTCTGATAATATAGAACAGTTAACAAGATTAGTAGAACAGCTTCCGCAATACAACTTCCATATTGGTGCAATTACTGAAATGTCTAGTAAGTTACTTGCTTATTCAAAATATGATAATGTCAAGTTATACCCAAATATTAGTGATGAAAAGTTAGAACTACTAAAACAAAAGTGTGATATTTATTTAGATATCAACCATGGGAATGAAATTTTCACAGCAACTCGTTCTGCATTTGAGCAAGCAATGCTAATCTTATGCTTCAAAGAAACACAACACCAAAGCAAGTACATAGCAGAGCAAAACAGTTACTGGATTACTGAAGTGGATCAAATGATTCAACACTTAGAAAAAATCTATGAAAACCCGACAGCTTTCAAAGAGTCCCTAGATAAGCAGTATAAAGCTCTTAAGCTAGGAAATGAAAACTCCTATAAACAAATCATCAAATAATGACAATGAGAGAGAATTCCCAAACTCTCTCTTTTTTTGTTAGAAAATGATTTTACGTCTATAGCGTATTTATAGAAAGAAAACATTTGAAATCGATTCCAAAAATAGTTAAAATATTATATACGGAGGAGAATTATGGAAAAAGTAGTAATTTTTGATATGGACGGTGTTATAGTAGACTCCGAATATACATTTCTAGGAACAAAAACAGAAATGTTAAGAGACGAAGGAGTTGAAACAGATATCTCCTATCAATACCAATATATGGGAACAACCTTTGAGTTCATGTGGCAAAAAATGAAAGAGGAATTCAATCTACCAAAATCAGTAGAGGAATATATCTCAGACATGAATGCTCGTAGAGAAAGAATAATCAAAAATGATGGCATCAGAGCTATAAAAGGTGCTAAAAAGTTTATTCATTGGCTACATGACAATAACTACAGACTTGCAGTTGCCTCATCATCCCCGATGAAGGATATCAACCGTGTTCTGAAAGATTTAGAAATCGAAGAATGTTTCGAATATAAAGTTACTGGTGACGATGTTGCCCATTCAAAACCAGCTCCTGATGTATTCCTAAAAGCTGCTGAACTTCTTAAAGTTGAGCCATCTATCTGTACAGTAATTGAAGATACGAAAAATGGAAGCAGAGCAGCAAAAGCAGCGGGAATGTATTGCTACGGATTTGCTAATCCAGACTATCCAGTGCAAGACCTAAGCGCAGCAGATAAAATTTTCACAAATTACAAAGACCTTTACCAAGAATTTCCCAAATAAATAATGAATATTTTTCAAGAAAAACGCTGAAAAGAAAATGATTTTCAAATTTTTTCAAAAAAATTTCAAATCTTATTGACAGTCATAGTTAAGTTTAGTATACTAATCTAGTTCCAAAAATTGAGTGAACTTAACAGCTCCTTTTGAAAAATATTTTTCAAAAAAGATGTTGACATGAAACTCTGACTTTGGTATACTAAGTAAGTTGTCAAAAGCCAGACGGTTAAGAGAGATGAGCAGAAAAAAATCTCACAAAGTTCTTGACAGGGCGTCTAGGATTTGATAGAATAATAAAGCTGTCAAACGAGAGCGGTAAAG
>Ga0334887_1004449_pt1 | contig 12646 bp, 12 predicted proteins | sample GraSluR1_MG_10_FD_207217 | JGI IMG/M metagenome (GOLD analysis project Ga0334887, IMG submission 207217) | Sludge microbial communities from methane-producing bioreactor in Wageningen University, Netherlands - Granular Sludge_18_07-R1 | ecosystem: Engineered > Bioreactor > Anaerobic >...
ATGTCTTTATCGGCCCGAATGCCACCTTCACCAACGACCCTTTTCCTCGCAGCAAGCAATTCCTTGCACACTATCCCCGCACCACCCTCCATCAAGGCGCTTCCATTGGGGCCAATGCGACCATTTTGCCAGGTCTATCCATTGGACAATATGCCATGATTGGCGCAGGAACAGTGGTCACCAAAAATGTCCCACCGTTTGCCATCGTAGTGGGCAATCCTGCCCGCATCATTGGTTATGCAGATACCGAGCAATCTGCCGCCCCTCTTGCCGAAAAAACACCGGCCGCTGCCACCCAGGATGTCGGGGTCAATGGGGTGCAGTTGTACCATTTTCCTGTGATTGAAGACCTGCGCGGCAGCCTGACCTTTGCGGAGATCAACAATAACCTCCCCTTCATCCCGCACCGGTTTTTCATGACCTTCAATGTACCCAGCAAGGAGATTCGCGGAGAGCATGCCCATCGCGCCTGCCATCAATTCCTGGTGTGTGTCAAAGGAAGCTGCGCTGTGGTGGTCGATGATGGTCATCATCGCGCCGAGATCACCCTCGATCGCCCCCATCTGGGCCTGCACATTCCTCCTCTGATTTGGGCGACAGAATATAAATATAGTCCTGACGCTGTCCTGCTGGTCTTTGCGTCGGATATTTACAAAGAAGAAGATTACCTTCGGGATTACAATGACTTCTTGCAAGAGGTAGAAAATCAATGAGAAAAATCCCTTTTCTGGATCTGAAATCTCCTTACCTGGAGCTCAAAGAGGAACTCGATCTTGCTTATCAGCGCGTCATGGAATCGGGTTGGTATATTTTAGGGGAAGAAGTCAATGCATTCGAACAGGAATTTGCGCAATACTGTGGGGTGCAGCATTGTATTGGCGTTGGCAACGGACTCGAAGCCCTGCGTTTGATCCTGCAAGCCTATGACATTGGAGAATGGGACGAAGTCATCGTTCCTTCCAACACCTATATCGCTACCTGGCTGGCAGTTTCACAAACCGGGGCTGTCCCCGTTCCCGTCGAGCCAGATGTGCTCGATTACAACCTTGACCCAACCCGCATCGAAGCCGCAATCACCCCCCGCACCCGCGCCATCATCGCCGTCCACCTGTATGGACACCCGGCAGACATGCACCCCATCATGGAGATTGCAAAAAAATATAATCTCATAGTGATCGAGGATGCTGCCCAGGCGCACGGCGCAAGATACCATGGCCGCCTGTGCGGGTCGCTTGGTGATGCATCCGGGTTCAGCTTTTACCCCGGCAAAAACTTGGGCGCTTTCGGCGATGCAGGAGCTGTTTTAACCAACGATGCAGACCTTGCGGAGCGGGTGCGGATGCTGCGCAATTATGGCTCGAAACGGAAATATTATAATGAGGAAAAAGGCAGTAATTCCCGACTGGATGAAATGCAGGCGGCATTTTTGCGAGTAAAATTGAAACACCTGGATGAATGGAATCACCGCCGTTCCAAAATTGCCGCAATCTATTTAGACCGGCTGGCAAACCTTCCCGGCCTGATCTTGCTGCGTTCTCCACAGTGGGCTGACCCCGTCTGGCATATTTTTCCCATCCTGTATCCCAACCGCGATGCCCTTCAGGGCTGCCTCAAGATAAAAGGCATCGACACCCTCATTCATTATCCTGTTCCCCCTCACCTTTCGAAGGCGTATCAGGAAACCAATCTGCCCGTTGGTGCCCTGCCCATCGCGGAACAGATTGCGTCCTCCGAATTAAGTTTACCCATGGGACCGCACCTGAGTCTGGAAGACGCCTATACCGTAGCCAATACAATTCGGGAATTTATTCTTGAAAAAGATCAAATACACAAAAATGGAGTTTAACAAAACAACATGACCTTATTGCAAGCCTTCATCCTCGGCATCGTCCAGGGATTGACCGAATTCCTGCCCATTTCCAGCTCCGGCCACCTCGTATTGGTGCCCTTCCTTTTCGGCTGGCAGCTCAACCCGGAGCAGGTTTTTCCCTTTGACACTCTGGTGCAAATGGGCACCCTGACCGCCGTGATCATTTACTTCTGGAAAGACCTCGTCGCCATTGTGGTAGCCGTCTTCAAGGGACTGGCCGACCGCACACCTTTCAGCACACAGGAAGCCCGTCTCGGCTGGCTGCTGGTGCTGGCGACCATCCCGGCCGGTGTGGCCGGTTTGCTGCTGGAAAACGTGATCGAAGCCGCCTTCCACAGCGCAACCGCCACAGCCCTCTTCCTGCTGCTCACCGCCGGTCTGCTGCTGTTGGCTGAATGGCTGGGCAAACGCACCCGCCAGATGGACGAGATGACCTGGCAAGACGCCCTGTGGATCGGCGCGGCGCAAATGCTGGCTCTTTTCCCTGGCGTGTCGCGCTCCGGCTCAACCATGGCAGGCGGCATGACCCGAGACCTCAAACGCAGCGATGCAGCCCGTTTCTCCTTCCTAATGTCCGTACCGGTCATGCTTGCCGCCGGCGGCTACAGCATCTACAAACTGCTGAAAATGCCCGACCTGAGCGACTTTCTGCCGGTGATGGCAATTGGTTTCCTCACCGCTGGCGTGGTCGGCTACTTCTCCATCCGCTGGTTATTAGGCTATCTGCAAAACCATTCCCTCACAGGCTTTGCCATTTACTGCGCCGCAGTTGCTGTGATCATATTGATACTGAGCTATGTCCTCTAAACGATTTCTCCTCCTGATCCTCCCCCTCCTGCTGCTGGCAGCCTGTCAGCCGGCTGAACTTCCGCCTGCCGAGCCGCTGCCCACGCCGCAGTTGATCACCCTCGCTTCCCCGCCCGCCCTGCGCTGGCTTGCGCCAACCTTTAACGCCTGCGCCGCAGAGACCGCGGTGAGCATCCTCATCGTCGATGAAGCCGACGCACCGGATGTATCGTTATATTGGGGCGAACCGCAAGGCACAGCAGATGCGCTATTCCAGCTTGGCGAAGACAAGCTGGTGCTGATCGCTCACCCTTCCAGCTCGGCTGTCGGATTGAGTCTTGGCGAAACGCAGGATATGTTCACCGGCGCAGTCGATGCCTGGCCGAATGGCGATCCACTGACCGTATACGTGTTGCCCGTGGGGCATCCTGTGCAGGATGTCTTTGAAGCTGCCCTGGGAAAGAGCATTCCCAAGAGCGTTGACATCCAGATAGCACCCAGTCTGGAAGCCATGCAGCAATACGTGGCCGACGACCCGACAGCCCTGGGCGTCCTGCCGCAAAGCTGGCTGAATGACGAGATCAAAACCCTCAATTGGGAAGTCGAAACCTCCCAGCCTATATTGGCAAGTTATCGCAGCGAACGGTCAGAGGCTTTTATCCGCTGTGTGCAGGGGGCAGTGGCGGAGAAGCTGAAAAACTGAACGCACGCCAAGACGGAAAGTCGCAAAGAAAAACAGAGCACGTCCGCAGACACTAGTTTTGCGGACGTGCTCTGTTCGATTAATCGGCTGTCAACTCCCGGCAACAAATGCAAAATAATCCCAATAAAACTTGACAGCAAAGCCCAGAGTGATCAACAGGCCAATCACGCCAACCCATAGAGCTGTCTTGCCATCAAAATACATTCCCCTGCGGCCATAAAACTCCTTTGTGGTAATCATCACCACCCAGTATATCCCCAGGAGAATAAAGAAAATGCCGTATACAACTGCTTCGATGGAAGGGTATTGCACTTTGAGCATCAGGTTATTGTCCAAAACAACATACCCAATGTAAAGAAATATGGCCGCATACAGCAAAATCTTCTGCAGGGTTTCGGTTTGAGTTTTTCCACCGTTTGTTTGGTCTCTCATCGTCTTATCTTCTCTCACAGTTTATAAAAAGTAGCCATAAGTAGGGTGCGTTGGTAATGCACCAGAAATTATACCGGGATTTGGGAGCCTCCGAATTGGAACTTGCTGCATGATGCGTTTCCGCATTCGCGGCCTCGTGGTGGTTTGCTGACCTGAACAGTCCTGCTGCCCCCGGCTCCCAAATTCAATTGTAGTAACCACTTTAGTGGTTATTGTTATGAGGGTAACGACTGAAGTGGTTACTACAATGCTTAACTGAAAACCACCCTGTGGCAGGGTGGTTAAAATTCAGCAGTCGTTTTTCCTAATCTCTCATTGACTGATTAACTGCTTCCCCGCCCTATCCCTTCAAATTCCGCAAAAACTTGCGCGCCACATCCCGGAAAGCGTAAAACTCATCGCGGTGGATCGAATGGCCGGCGTCATCATAATGCACGCGCGTCACGTATTTCGACAGGCGCACCGCTGCCTCTGCAACTTCATCGCTCACCAACCCGCCCAATTCCACATTCGCCGTCACCAGCAAGGTCGGGCAGGTGATCCGCTTAAGCATCTCCCACCAATCCTCGCGCGGGGCAGTGATGGCCGAGGCAATATCCGGCGTGAGCTGCTTTTTCGATTTGGCCCACTGAAAGTGATTGGACTCATCCCATCGGGTATGTTTTGCCCGGCTGATCTCGATCAATTCATTCACCCGCATCTCCCGCCAGCGTAAAATCGCCTCGCGGGATTTTTCCGCGTTCTCTTCCAGAACATCCGGCGGAAAATGCCAGCCCTGCGGATACCAGGGCGGATCGATCAACACCAGCCCGCGCATCCGCTCAGGATGATCGGCAGCCACTTTGGCCGCCGTATCCGCCCCCATCGAATGACCAACCAAAACCACTCGCTGCAATCCCAGCCCTTCGATAGCGGCGAAACTGTCTTCCGCGCGCTCGGCGAGAGAATAGGTGCTGCCTTCTGGCCGGTCAGAGATGCCGTGCCCGCGGGAATCCAGCAGAATGACATCATATACATGGCGCAGTTCAAGCGGCAGACGCGCCCAGCACAGGCCATTGTCCGTATATCCATGCAGGAAAACCACCGCCGGCTTTTCTCCACCCGTGCGGTAATACTGCAACCGCACGTCGCCGTTCTGCACACTGCCGTACATCAATCGATCTTCATCTGACATGACTCTATCCTTCAGCGATATGAAATAATTCAGCGAAACGATCTCTCTTTTCCGTATGAACTCATTGTAGTAACCACTTCAGTGGTTACCCCCTGAATGCTTTTAATGACGGAGGGCCTCTCTACCAACAGTCTGTTTGAGGTCCTTTTAAACCACTCAACCTAGTTTAACACGATTTTCTTCGGGCTGACGCTGGTTTTTCGCTTGCAGCAATAACTGGTCGGCCTCCGAGAAAATGCGCCGCCGCACGAGCAACAGGCTGCTGAAAGCCGACAGGCTGGAAGAAGTGAAGATCATCCCCATCACCACAAATTGGTACAGCGCCGCGATGACAGGATCGCTCCCGGCCAGCAGCATCCCGGACATCAACCCGGGAATCCACACAATCCCCAGGGCACGCAAGGAATTGAGCCGCGGAATCAGACTGGATTGAAAAGCCTTCTGTACATAGGGCTTAACAGTATTTTCCGATTCTGCCCCAAGACACAAACCTGCTTCAATTTGCCCGGTGTGCGATTCCACCTCGCCTCGAAAACGATCCAGCGCCAGCGCACAAGCATTCAACCCACCCGAAATGACCATGCTGCCCACGGGAATCATCGAATCAAGCCGCCATTCGATCACCCCCACGAAGATCATCACCACCAGCACTGCGCCGGAACCGAGAAAAATACCGTAGAAGGTCACCCGCATGGCGCCAGGAATGCCTTTTGCGCGGCGGGCAGCCTCGCGGGCGGCCATCCACATCATCAACAGCAGAATGATCACACCCCACCACAACGGCCCCTGCAGGATGAAAACCAGCACCGCCCCTACAGCGATGATCTGCACCAGCGCACGCACAAGGGCTACCAGGATCTCTTTTTCCATCGAAAGCCGCTGCCAATAAGATAGAAGCAGCACCACCAAAGACACCAGAGCGGCAATCGCAGCCTGGGCAATGCTCAAGGATAATTCTGTATGAAAAAATTGTTCAAGCATTCAGCACCTCCTGCGGCGTGCCGCTCCTGACCATACGGGCATCTTCCAATACGAGCACCCGATCCGCCATGCGCGCCGCCTGCTGGAGATCATGCGTAACCATCACGCAGCTCATCCCGTTTTGATGAACGATCTCCAGGATCAAAGATTCAATCCCCAGACGGTTGGCTTCATCCAGAGAGGAAGTCGGCTCATCCAGCAGAAGAATGCAGGGATCATTTGCCAGGGTGCGAGCCAGCGACACGCGCTGCGCTTCCCCGCCAGAGAGAACGGAAACATCAGTATCGACAAAGCCCGGCAAACCGACCCGCTCCAGCAGCTCATCGACCACCACATCCTCAAGCTGCCTGCCTTGCTGCAGCGGCCCAAAACGAAGGTTCTCCGCCACCGTACCCGGGAAAAGATAAGCCTGCTGCAAGAGCATCCCCACCCTGCGGCGCAGAGTGCTGACTGCCATCTTGCGGTAGTCTTCTCCATCGAGCAGAACAGTGCCCTGTGTGGGTTCATCCAGCCGGTTGAGCAAACGCAGCAAAGTGGTTTTCCCCGCCCCGCTCGGCCCGGTGATCGCCAGCACCTCACCGGGTGTCACCACCAGATTGATATCCGCCACGAGAATTTTGTCATCTGCTTCCCGGCCCAGGTTTTTCATCTCCAATACAGGTATATGATTCATTGCGCTTGTCATCATCCTCTCACCAGATAGCAACACACAGTCAACGACCCCTGTCTCAAAGATACCAGACATGGAAAAGAATGAAAAGCGAAACAACCCCATTCTTGCAGGTAAAACTGGATAATTCCTTCAAAATTATCCAGTCCGTACTATAATTCAGGCATGATCCGCCACAATCATCTGGCTTAATGTTATATGACAGAAAAAGAGGAGAAACCATGTCCAACCAAATTGCATTGATTACGGACAGCACCTGCGATATTCCCGCCGAATGGCGCGAAGAATTTGATATTGATGTGATTCCCCTGACCATCATTTGGGGTACGGAACAATTTCTGGATGGCGTCGATTTAAGTGCGGAGGATTTTTACAAGCGGTTGGAATCCGACTCCGTGATCCCTTCTACCTCCCAGCCTTCCCCCCAGGTATTTAAAGATGCCTACGCGAAAGCCGCTGAAAAAGGCTATGACGAGGTCCTCGTGATCGTGATCAGCGAAGCGATGAGCGGCACGATCCAGTCTGCCCGACAGGCCGCCGAAGAATCTCCCATCCCGGTGCATGTGGTCAACTCGAACACCAATTCAATGGGCCTCGGCTGGCAGGTGATCGCCGCCGCGCGGGCACGCGCTGCTGGCGGCGGTCTGAAAGAAATGCTCGCCGCAGCTGACGAGGTGCGCCGCAACATGGTCTACTACATCACCCTGGATACCATGGAATACCTTGCCAAAGGCGGGCGCATCGGCACGGCTACACGTTTCCTCAGCCATGTCCTCCTGATCAAACCGTTGATCTACGTCAACCGGGAAACCGGCACGGTCGCTCCTGCCATCCCCGCCCGTTCGCGGAAAAATGCGATCAACAGTCTGATCAAACAATTTGCCAAATATGCGAACACCGCAAAACCCCTGCACATCACCGTCCTGCACAACGCCTGTCTGGAGGAAGCCAAAGAACTGGCGGCACGGGTTACAGAGGAGTTCAAACCGAAAGAAATATTTATTTCCATCGTCTCGCCCATTCTTGGGGTGCACACCGGGCCGAAGGCACTTGCTCTGTGCGGGTATGCAGAGGATTAATACCCCACACAATCCGCCTATCCTTTTCAATCAATCGGGAGGACGGGCATGACGGTCTGACCTCCATTTTCCCCAATATCCACCCAATGGACTAGGCCACCTGGCGAATACCCTGCTTTTCACGGGTTTCAAAGCAGGGTATCATACACAAGAGGCTGCGGCCTGTTTATTATTCTGATTCAAGACGAAATTTATGAGGGCATCACTTGTTCGCAAAAACTGATTCTTACGATTTAAAAAATGCGGTTTCCGAGAAACCCTTCAAAGGCATGCTGCGTTTGCTGAGCGGCTTTGGCTGGCGGTATGCCGGTTCAGTAGCCAGCCAGGCTGTGGCCGTCACTGCCAAAACGGCGACCTTCTTCCTGCTGCGCTATTTTGTGGATGATTTCTTCGGGGCTGAAGATCCTTCCCTTAGCCTGCCGCTGGTAGCAGTCGGGTTCATTCTCCTCGCTCTGCTCGAAGGTGGAGGTTCCTTTCTCACTGGACGGCTGGCCGCCCAGGTGGCCGAAGGTTCCATTCGCCGGCTGCGAAACTATCTGTTCAACCATATCCAACATCTCCGTTTCAGTTATCACGACCAGACCGAAACCGGAGAGCTGATCTCCCGCTCCACCTCGGATGTAGACGCGCTGCGCCGCTTTGTAGCCGACCAGGCAATCAACTTTGCGCGCATCACCCTGCTTTTCGTCATCAATTTCGCCGCCCTGCTCATGCTGCATGTGCGTCTGGCGTTACTATCCGTGCTGATTGTGCCAGTAATCGTAGGAATTTCCGTTTTCTTTTTCAAAAAAGTTTCTTCAGCTTACGAAGCCTACCAGGAACAGGAAGCAGCCCTCTCGACCACCCTCCAGGAAAATCTGAGCGGCATCCGCGTGGTAAAAGCTTTTGCCCGTCAGGGATATGAAATAAAAAAATTCGAACACGACAACTGGGAGAAATTCATCCGCGGCAAGAAATTGCTCACGATCCAATCTCTGTTCTGGCCAATTTCAGACATCGTCTGCGGTATTCAGATCGTGTTTGGCTACTACCTCGCCGCCCGTCTTGCCATCGCGGGGGAAATCTCAGTGGGCACCTACCTGGCTTATATCGGCATGGTCATCTATATCATCTTCCCCATGCGCAATCTCGGACGCGTGATCGTGCAAATGTCTACCGGACTGGTATCCTATAACCGCGTGGCAGCGATATTAAAACAGGAACGTGAACCCCTCGATCTGGGTTCTCACACCCCTACAGGCGGGCTGAAAGGCAAATTTGTTTTTGATCAGGTCGGTTTCGAATACGAACCCGGCCAACCCGTGCTGGAAAACATCAGTTTTTCCTGTGAACCCGGACAGGTGATCGCCCTGCTCGGCTCCACCGGCTCTGGCAAGACCACCCTGGTCAACCTGCTGCCCCGCTTTTATGAATACACCCAGGGCAGTATCCTGCTGGACGACGTGGAACTGCACGACTATCCCCGCCGCTACCTGCGGCGCAACATCGGCATCGTAGAACAGGAGCCTTTTCTGTTTTCCCGCACCATTCGCGATAACATCGGCTACGGTGTTTCAGCCGGCGTTAACCAGGAAGAAATCGAAGCCGCTGCACAGGCCGCCGCCGTGCATGATGTCATCCTCAGCTTCCCGCAGGGTTATGACACCATCGTCGGCGAGAAAGGCGTCACCCTCTCTGGCGGGCAAAAGCAGCGTGTCGCTATCGCCCGCGCCCTGCTGAAAAATCCAAGCATCCTGATTATGGATGACTCTACCTCGGCAGTGGATACCGAGACGGAAGCCTCGATCCGCTCCGCCCTGCAAAATCTGATGCACAACCGGACAACATTCATCATTGCCCACCGCATCCAGAGCATCATGAATGCCGACCTGATCCTGGTGATGGACAAGGGCAGGATCATCCAGGCCGGCAAACATGAGGAATTAATCGAACAACCCGGCATGTATCGCAAGATCTTTGCCCTGCAAACCAGTATTGAGGCCGAACTCGAAGAGGAGATCGCCAGTGTCTGAGCATTATTTCGAAGAAGAAGAGTTCGCTACCAAATTTAATGGAAAAACCCTGATGCGGATACTTGGGCTGACCCGCCCGCATTGGAAATGGGTGGTCGGTTTCCTGTTGACCATCTCTGTGGTTTCAGGACTTGACTCGTTGTTCACCTATTTGAGCAAAATGATCGTTGACCAGGCCATTATCCCCAAAAACACCCCACGCCTGATTGAATTACTTTCTCTTTACGGCAGCTTACTGATCGTCCAGGCGGCAGGTGTGTTCGGGTTCATCTTCCTGGCCGGTGTGCTGGGCGAACGCATTCGCTACGATCTGCGCAAAAATATGTTCAACCATCTGCAGCGGCTGTCGCTTTCCTATTACAGTAAAACCCCGCTGGGCTGGATCATGTCGCGGGTCACCTCCGACTCGGACCGCGTGGCCGAGCTCGTCACCTGGGGAATGCTCGACAGCACCTGGGGTACGATCGGCATTATCACCTCATTGGCCTTCATGTTCATCATCAACTGGAAACTGGCGCTGATTGTCAGCTTCATGATCCCGATCCTGATCTATGTTGCCATTGAATTTCGCAAACGCATCCTTAAGCAGTACCGCGAAGTGCGCAAGATCAACTCAAAGATCACTGGCGCCTTCAACGAAGGCATCACCGGTGTGCGCGTGATCAAGGCCCTCGGTCGCGAAAAAGAAACCATGCAGGAATTTGGCGTATTGACTGACAGCATGTACACCGCCGGGTTCCGCGCTGCCTGGTTGAGCGCCCTCTTCCTGCCAGTGGTGCAGCTCATCTCCGCCTTTGCCCTGTCGGCCATCGTCTGGTACGGCGGCTTGCAGGCCCAAATCGGCAATATGACCATCGGCGACATTCAGGCCTTCGTTAGTTACATTACCTTTATGATGTGGCCGATCCAGGACATCGCCCGCGTGTTTGCCGAAATGCAGCGCTCGATTGCCTCGGGCGAACGCATCTTCTCGTTGATCGATTCGGAACCGGAAATTCAGGACAGGCCCGGCGCAATTGACCCCGGAACAATCAGCGGCGACATTCATTTTGACCAGGTCAACTTCAGCTATGAAGACGACCAACCCGTGCTAAAAGATTTCAACCTGCACGTGCGTCGCGGCGAAACCATCGCCCTGGTAGGCGCAACCGGCGGCGGCAAAACCACGATCGTCAACTTATTATGCCGCTTTTACGAACCGAACTCCGGCCGCATCACCATCGGCGAAAATGACTATACGAAGTTATCGCTCAAGGCGATCCAGTCCCGCATTGGCATCGTCCTCCAATCCCCGCATTTGTTTTCGGGCACCATCCGCGAAAACCTGCGCTATGGGCGCCTGAACGCCACCGATGCAGAAATTGAAGAGGCGGCCAGGGTCGCCGGCGCGCATGACTTCATCATGCGTTTCCCAAAGGGCTACGAGGAAGAGGTCGGCGAAGGCGGCAGTTTGCTGTCTGTGGGTCAGAAGCAGTTGATCAGCCTGGCGCGCGCCATCCTGGTCAAGCCGGAAATCTTCATCATGGACGAAGCCACCAGCTCGGTCGATACCCTGACCGAAGCCCTCATCCAGCAGGGCATGGAAGTCCTCATGGAAAACAGTACCAGCTTCGTCATCGCCCACCGCCTGTCCACCATCAAACGCGCCGACCGCATCCTGGTCATCGAAGACGGGCAGATCGCCGAACTGGGCACGCATGCCGAACTCCTCCGCCAGCGCGGCAAGTATTTCCAGCTCTACACCCGCCAGTTCCGCAGCCGCATGGACCAGGTATTTGAAACCTTACCGCAAGATGATTAACTGAAAGGACGACCGATGACGCACAATACCAAGGCACAGGCTGCCCAGCGCGCGGCTGACCTGATGGCAAACCGCTGGCATTGCTCCGAAGCGATCTTTATTGCTGTTGGCGAACACGAGCTGGGGGATCTCAGCGAACAGATGATCAAAATGTCCACCCCCTTTGCCGGCGGCATCGGCGGCCAGCACCTCGACCTGTGCGGCGCATTGACCGGCGGCATCATGGCGATTGGCGCAGCCAGAGGCCGTGCGGACAGCCGCATCGATGACCAAGCCTGCCAAACCCTGGCTGCGGACTACCGCAACGCCTTCCTCGAGAAATTCGGCTCGCTGATCTGCGCCGACCTCAAGCAAGGCGCCTGCGGCGAACTCACCCGCCAGGCCACCCTGATCCTGATGAACTTGCTGGAAGAAACCAAGAACCTGTAGGGTGCGTTCGCAGTTGAACGCACCAATCAACAACAACCCGTAGGATGCGTTCGCAGTTGAACGCACCAATCAGCAATGCGGACAGGTTAAAAACCTGTCCTTACAAAACCATCCCGTCATTCAGCAGAACCTGTAGGGTGCATTCGCAGTTGAACGCACCAATCAACAACAACCCGTAGGGTGCGTTCGCTTTTGAACGCACCATTCATACGCTCCAATTCGGATTTTTTCCCTTGCCTGCTACATTCCATTTGTCCCCCGGCCAGCTCACGCGCAGCGCCCAAACTCACTCAGGCCGTTTATACCTGCCCATGATATTGTTCCAAATCACCGTCAAAATCTCGCGTACCATCTCCAGCGATTCGGACACGAATTTGCCCCCCGCCCTTTCTTTCGTCGTACTCTCGTCCCTGTCCCGCCAGATCACTTCTACTTCCTTAATCCGATACCCCCACTTTTTGGCAATATACAGCAGCTCCACATCAAAGGCACTCACCACCCAGCCCTGGATCTCGCGTTCCGACGAGAAAAACGAGAGCTGCGGGAAAATCTCTTTGGCAACCACCGCACGCAAAGCCTTGAAGCCGCACTGCGTATCGACAATCTTCGGCAGGATCAACACCCGGCGCAGATTACGGAACGCCCACGAACTGAACTGGCGGAAAGGAGAAAACCCCTCCCGCACCAGCCCGCGCGAGCCGATGACCAC
>Ga0334887_1004453_pt1 | contig 12637 bp, 11 predicted proteins | sample GraSluR1_MG_10_FD_207217 | JGI IMG/M metagenome (GOLD analysis project Ga0334887, IMG submission 207217) | Sludge microbial communities from methane-producing bioreactor in Wageningen University, Netherlands - Granular Sludge_18_07-R1 | ecosystem: Engineered > Bioreactor > Anaerobic >...
GGAACGATTTCAACAGCATGTGGCTGTGGTAGTCATGAGCCCTTGCATGCTTGCGGATATACCATTCAACACTGGAAAGCTGCGTATCGTAGAAATTAATGAGTTCGATATCCGGATCCACACTTTTCTGGACACTTTGATCATCGAATCGATTTTCCACCAGCGATCGATTTGATTTATATCGCAGGTTTTTCCCGATTTCGGGCAGATTATATTGCGAATTTGTATTGTGGATGTGCGCCGGCAGTTCTGCCCGTTTTCTCATCAGATGCATGCGCCGTCTGAGGAGATCCCGTGTGGAGCGCATGGGTCTGGGATAGACATAGGCCATGGGGAATGTGCCGCCCCGAAGCAGCGACGCTATTTTATACGAATCGATTTTATCGTTTTTCGCCTTGCCTCCATGAATGGCCTTCATATAGAGAGCATGACCCAGCACGAAAGGGAGATTGTTATCTTCACAGAAATCTGCTACCCAGTACCAGGTAAACATGCATTCAACGGCAATGCATATATCATCCTGAAAGGGTTCAATGGCCGTGGCAAGAGTGTGTGGATTCGCTTTCATGTTTTTGTGGAATACGACTTGTCCCATGGCATCAATGATACAAACATACATGGTTCTGGCATGCAGATCGATGCCGCAATAATGGTTGTGTTGTTTTGTGTAGAATTTCATTGAGTCTTCCTCCTTTGTTTGGTTTGATATGCCTTCGCAGCTTAAATTAATGCTGCAACAAAGGGAAGGCTCAATGAGCATCAAGTCGCTCGTGCGGACCCAAACTACGCTGCGCTTCGTTTGCGCCGCACAGCTTCAACGTTGGCCAGATGGAGATTCGATGAATACTTGGGATGATTTCGAGAATGAAGCCAGACTCGTTGAAAAGACCACTAGCGATCAAGATCCTGATACCGTGATGTTGCTAAAAAATTCTATCGGCGTGTTTGCCGATGGATTTTCTGCTTCTGAGGGATCATCTGATACCGCAGATGACATTCTTGCCAAAATGAGTTTATTATCACATAGCTTTGGGACTCTTAAATGTTCAGCAGATACGGCATTAAGAGGGTACTATGTCCAATCTATGAATTTGCTTCGAATAGTGTATGAAAATTGGATTGCATTCAAATATATTGAAAAGAATCCTGACAAAGCCGTTCTGTGGCTTCGCGCAAGCAAGAAAAAGAAGCCACCAGGACATGCAGCAATGCTTAAAGAAATAGATCAAGACTATACCCTCTTAAAAGGCAAAATGAAAGATTGGTATAAAACCCTTTGTAGTTTCGCTCACCCTGATCCACTTAATTTGCTATCACAAATCTCTACTGTTGAAGTTCTCGATGAAACCTCAATTCACTTTGGAACAACATTCAAAAAGGATTTATTTAGGACTTCCGCTTATTCAATATTCGTTTGGACTGGAATATCTATTATGAATGTCAGTCCTTGGGTGCCAAAGGGGGACAAGTGGCATACCCAGATGGCTGATGTTCAAGAGGGAATACTAAAATTCGTTGATCAGGAGAATAAGGCTTTTAATCCAAAAGAATCTTGAGTGGCCAACAACCGGCTTCACAGGGATTCGGACCAAAAAGCGGCCCTCACTCGTGAGCCGAAGCGTTGGCAGTTTGATTCAGACGATGAAAGGCTAGAGATAATGGATTTATTGATTGAATTAAAAAATCTAATTGAAGCATTTGATGAAAATAAAATAGATTATGCATTATGTGGTGGGCTGGCTCTAGCTGTTTATGCAAGGCCAAGAGCCACTCTTGATATTGATATAATGGTTGAACCTGATATACTTGGCAAAATAGAACAAATAGTAAAAAAACTTGGATTCAACATTCCAGCAGCGCCGATGTCGTTTAAGAATGGTGCTGTTCAGATTCATCGAATGACAAAAATCGACAATGAATCAGGGGAACATATGGTACTGGATTTATTACTTGTTACTCCACAGACCAAGATTCCCTGGGACAGCAGAACTTCGGTTGATTGGGAAGGGGGGACATTAAAAGTTTTGACTCCGGAAGGCCTGATTACGCTTAAATCATTAAGAAAAAGTGGTCAGGATCTAGATGATATAGAATATTTAAAGGAATTAATCGATGAAGATTGATATGAGTGAAAAGGCAATTAACAATCGTTTAAAAACTGTAAACCAGTTGAGAAAAGCATGTCTCTCTCTTGCAAATTCGGGTGCGGGGGAAAAAGTCAGGGAGCAATTTTCTGCCAACAAATCAGTTCAGCGGACCTCACATGCGCTCGGCCGTTGACTTCGCTGTTGGCATAGAGGAATACTGAGGTAAAAATGGAACCTTTAATAATTGCTGCGATTAGCCTCTTCGCCTCAGTTGTCACCGCCTCACTCTCTTACTGGTTCACGAAAAAAAATCAAATGAGGCTGGAAGAGAGGCGTCTTAAAGAAGAATATTACAAAGCATTTATCAAAGCCTTAAGCGATGTTGCCATTGATAACCGTGACACTGCGGCACAAAAAAGGCTATCGGAAGTTTCAATTCACTTATTGTGATTGGTAGCCCATCTGTATTCAAGAAGCTCATGCAATTTCATGACAACGTGAGAATTGAAAATACCGACATTCCAAGGGACTCGAACGAATGGAGTTTGAGACACGACCAACTCCTGAGAGAACTTGTCAAAGAAATGCGCCGAGATATTTACGGTAAAGAAAAAGACATAGATGAATATATTTCAACCGTTCACTTGGTGGGCAGAGGGCCGAAGAGAAAATAAAAACTGCCAAGGAAGAAAAGGGGTCGTTGACTGAGTTGACTAAGCCTTCCCAAGGATGGAGAAAGAAAACCATCCACGACGTTTGAATTCGCAGGCATAAAATAGTAGCCCCCGAAGGACGTGAATACCCTCGGGGGCGCGAATAGAGATAGAATCTCTTGCTATCTACACGAATCACCCGCTTGATTCAAGAAAAAAGAGGGGAGCGATGTCCGGGAAGAAACGGGATCAGGCACTGACTATTGACTAATTTTCGAGGGGAATGAAATATAATGATACTGTTTAACTTGGAAGACAACTATGGCAAATAATCTTAATGCAACCAAAGAACAGGAACGAACGGAACTGCACCGCGCCATCTGGCAGATCGCCAACGACCTGCGCGGCAGCGTGGACGGCTGGGACTTCAAACAATATGTTCTGGGTATGCTTTTTTACCGCTTTATCAGCGAAAATCTCACCAGTTACATCAATAAAGATGAACGGCGCAGTGGTAATAAAGAATTTGACTACGCCAAACTTTCAGACAAAGAGGCGGAGTTTGGACGGGCCGATACGGTCAGGGAGAAAGGGTTTTATATCCTGCCGAGCGAACTTTTTGTCAATGTCCGAGCCAAAGCACGCCATAATGCCAACCTCAACGAAACGCTGGCAGCGGTATTTCGTAATATTGAACGTTCGGCCAAAGGGTTTGACAGTGAAGATGACCTCAAAGGCTTGTTTGATGATCTCGATGTGAACTCAGGCAAGCTTGGGCCAACGGTAGAAAAACGCAACCAGAAGCTGGTGAAGCTTTTGGAGGCCATCGGCGAGCTGAAGCTGGGCAATTATTACGACAACACGATTGACGCCTTCGGCGATGCCTATGAGTTTCTGATGACCATGTACGCCGCCAATGCCGGCAAGTCCGGCGGTGAATTTTTTACCCCCCAGGAAGTCAGCGAGCTGCTTGCCGAGATTACAACAGTCGGCAAAAAAGAAGTGAACAAGGTCTATGACCCGGCCTGCGGTTCCGGCTCGTTGCTGCTCAAATTCGTGAAAGTCCTCGGAAAAGACAACGTCCGGCAAGGGTTCTTCGGGCAGGAAATCAACCTCACGATCTATAACCTCTGCCGTATCAATATGTTTTTGCACGACATCAACTACAATCACTTTGATATTGCCCACGGTGACACGCTGACCGACCCGAAGCACTGGGATGATGAGCCCTTTGACGCCATCGTTTCCAATCCGCCGTATTCCACCAGATGGGAAGGCAAAGACAATCCACTGCTGATCAACGACCCGCGTTTTTCGCCGGCTGGCGTATTGGCGCCCAAGAGCAAGGCCGACCTGGCCTTTACCATGCACATGCTCGCCTGGCTTTCCACCATCGGCACGGCTGCGATCGTTGAATTTCCGGGCGTGCTGTATCGTGGCGGGGCCGAGCAAAAGATCCGCAAATATCTGGTGGATAACAATTACATCGATACCGTGATCCAGCTTCCGCCAGATCTGTTCTTTGGTACGACTATTGCCACGTGCATTATCGTGCTTAAAAAGAGCAAGAAGGACAACAGAACCCTCTTTATTGACGCCGCCGCCGAATTTGTCCGCGGGGGAAATAAAAACAAACTGAGTGATGAAAACCGCGCCAGGATACTGAAGGCGTTTACCGCACGCAAAGATGATGATCATTTCGCCAAACTGGTGGACAATACAACCATTGGAGAAAACGACTACAACATTGCGGTATCCTCCTATGTGGCGCAAAAAGACACCCGCGAGGTGATTGATATTCAAAAACTCAACGCCGAGATCGCCGGCATTGTTGCCCGGCAGAACGAACTGCGCACGGCGATTGATAAGATTGTGGCTGATTTGGAGGGAACAAAATAATATGACGAACCATGTACAAAAACCTATTATTGATGCCGAGGCATTCATGAAGTTCTTTGAAGAAACCACAGACGCGAAGTTTGTGGATGTTGAGACTGGCAAACCTGCGTTGGAGGTTCTTGCTAATAAGAAATCTGAAAAGAAGTCTGACTATGATTTGTGGCTTGAGCAGCAAGACGAAGATATAAAACAAGCCCACAAAATGGGAGAGCTTTAGAAATACTATGCCAAAACGCCAATCTAAAATCGAAAAACTGATCGCCGAGCTTTGCCCTAACGGAGTGGAGTATAGGGAGTTGGGGGAGGTTATTTCGCTTGAATACGGAAAACCACTTAAAGGAAACAATAGAAACAGCGGTGAATTTCCTGTTTTAGGCTCCAATGGAAGAGTAGGCTTTCATAATTCATTCGTGGTTAATGGACCATGTTTGATTATTGGAAGGAAAGGTAGTGCAGGTGCTTTAGTTTGGGAAGAAAAAAATTGTTATCCGATAGATACCACGTTTTTTGTAAAGCTTATCTATGATAAATTGGATTTAAAATACTTATTTCATAAGTTATCTACTTTGCAACTGACAGATAAAAAACAGGATGGTGGTGTCCCAGGGATTAATAGAAATAATGTGTATAAAATCGAAATCCCCATCCCGCCCCTTGCCATCCAACACGAGATCGTGAACATTCTGGACACCTTTACCACGCTGGAGGCGGAGCTGGAGGCGGAGCTGGAGGCGGAGCTGGAGGCGCGAAAGAAGCAGTATGAGTATTATCGGGATGAGCTGCTGACCTTTGGGGATGATGTGGAGTGGAAGACGTTGGGGGAGGTTGGCCAGTTCGTTAGAGGCAATGGCTTACCTAAAAGTGATTTTACCGAAAGTGGAGTTGGTTGTATTCATTACGGCCAAATCTATACATACTATGGAACTTTTACAGATAGAACCAAATCATTTGTATCGCCAGAAACCGCAAAAAAATTACAAAAAGTCCATAAAAACGATTTGATAATAACCAACACCAGTGAAAATATCGAGGATGTTTGTAAAACAGTTGTTTGGCTTGGTAACGATGAAATTGTCACAGGAGGTCATGCTTCTATATTCAAGCACAACGAAAATCCTAAATATTTAGCTTACTATACTCAAACGCAAATGTTTTTTGACGAAAAGAGAAAATTAGCAAAAGGCACTAAGGTTATTGATGTTTCTGCAAAAGACCTTGCGAAAATAAAAATCCCCATTCCGCCCCTCGCCGAACAAGAACGCATCGTCGCCATTCTCGACCAATTTGACGCACTGGTGAACGATATTTCGGTCGGTTTACCCGCGGAATTGCAGGCCCGGCGCAAACAGTACGAATATTACCGGAACAAGCTGTTGACGTTTAAGGAAAAACAATGAAATATGATCCGGAAGTTCATCACCGGCGTTCAATCCGATTGAAAAATTACGATTATTCGCATAGCGGGGCGTATTTCGTGACAGTGTGCACGCATAACAGGGAATGTTTGTTAGGGGAAATCACAGATAGTGAAATGGTCGTAAACGAATATGGCACAATTGTTTCCAAATCATGGGAATGGTTGGGTGTTCAATATGATCATGTTGAATTGGATGCGTGGATGATTATGCCCAATCACATGCACGGGATTATCGTTATCAACCATGATTCCTGTAGGGGCGGTTCGCGAACCGCCCCTACGGCAACCGTCCCCATGATGAAACGCAAACCCGTCGGGCGTTTAATCGGTGCATTTAAAACGGTATCCACAAAACAAATCAATCAAATCCGAAACACGCCGGGCATATCTGTGTGGCAGCGCAATTATTACGAACATATCATCCGTGATGAAAAATCGCTGGAAAATATCAGAAATTACATCATAAACAACCCGGCACAATGGGAGGAAGATGAAAATAACCCCCTGCTAGAGATGAAACATGCCAAGCAATAGCCGATACAATTTGGTGGCGGAAAACCCGCAAAGCACGGTGGTGGCGGAATACCAGGCTGTTTACCGCACCGCTAAGTCGTACCAGAGCGAGGCGGAGTTAGAGCGCGCTTTTATTGAGCAGTTGCAGGCACAGGCGTATGAGTATCTGCCTATTTCTTCCGAAGCCGATCTGTTGCGCAACCTGCGCCATCAGCTTGAAAAGCTCAATGATTTCAACTTTTCCGATGCCGAATGGGAACGGTTTTTTACCGGCGAGATCGCCAATCCCAACCAGAGCATTGCCGAGAAAACAGCCACGATCCAGGAAGATTACATCAAGAACTTAAAACGGGACGATGGGACGGTTAAAAATGTCTATCTGCTCCGTAAAGACAAAATTCACGAAAACAGTTTGCAGGTGATCAACCAATATGCCACCGACCTGCCTGCCGGCAGGCAGGAGAAAGGCCAACGGGCCAACCGCTACGATGTCACGGTTCTGGTCAACGGCCTGCCGCTTGTGCATGTTGAACTCAAGCGGCGGGGGGTGGCCATTCAGGAGGCGTTCAATCAGATCAACCGCTACCAGCGCGAGAGTTTTTGGGCCGGCTCCGGGCTCTTTGAATATGTACAGATATTTGTCATCTCCAACGGCACGCACACCAAATACTACAGCAACACCACCCGCTCGGAACATATCAGGGAATCAAGCGAAGGCGCTGTCAAGAAAGGCAAACGCACCAGCAACAGCTTTGAATTCACCAGCTGGTGGGCGGACGCGGCAAACAGGCCCATTACCGACCTGGTGGATTTTGCCAGGACCTTTTTCGCCAAGCATGCGCTTCTTAATATCCTCACCCGCTACTGCGTGTTTACCACCGACAAACAGCTTTTGGCGATGCGGCCGTATCAGATCGTGGCGACCGAGAAAATATTGAGCAAAATCGAGATCAGCACCAACTATAAAAAACTCGGCAGCGTGGATGCGGGCGGTTACATCTGGCACACCACCGGCTCGGGTAAAACCCTGACCAGCTTCAAGACCGCCCAACTGGCGAGCAAATTGCCCTATGTTGACAAGGTGCTTTTTGTGGTTGATCGCAAAGACCTCGATTACCAGACCATGCGCGAATATGATAAATTCCAGAAAGGCGCAGCCAACAGCAACACCAGCACGGCCATCTTAAAGCGCCAGCTGGAAGACGTGGGCGCGCGCATTATTATCACCACGATTCAAAAACTCGACCGGTTCATCGGCCGCAATAAGGGGCATACTGTTTTTGACGGCCATATTGTTCTGATCTTTGATGAGTGCCACCGCTCGCAGTTCGGGGAAATGCACGCCGCCATTACCAGGGCGTTTAAAAACTACCATCTCTTCGGCTTCACCGGCACGCCGATCTTTGCCGTGAACGCTTCTTCCGGCGGTCGGCCCGATTTCAAGACCACCGCGCAGGTGTTTGGCGATAAATTGCACACCTACACCATTGTGGATGCCATTGCCGATAGAAATGTGTTGCCGTTCAAGGTGGATTATATCTCTACCGTGCGCGAAGCCGAAGACATTGAAGATAAAAAGGTTCGCGACATCGACCGGGAAAACGCGCTTGCCGCGCCGGAGCGGTTGGCGAATATCGTTGGCTATATCCGCGACCATTTTGATCAGAAAACCAAGCGGAACAGCTTTTACAAGCTCAAGGACCGCCGGCTGGCGGGGTTCAACTCTATTTTTGCCGTCTCTTCCATTGATGTGGCCAAAAAATACTATGCTGAATTCCAAAAACAGCTTTCAGGCGTGCCGAGCGATAGAAAGCTCAAAATAGCGATTATTTACAGCTTTGGCGTCAACGAGGAAGAAATCGACGGCGTGATGGACGAGAACTCTGAAGACACCAGCGGACTGGATAAAAGCTCAAGGGATTTCCTGGACAGCGCCATCAAAGACTACAATGCCATGTTCGGGACATCCTATGACACCTCGTCCGATAAATTTCAGAATTACTATAAAGATGTCAGCGAACGGGTGAAAAACCGTGAAGTGGATATTCTGCTGGTGGTCAATATGTTTTTGACCGGCTTTGACGCGACGACGCTCAATACCTTGTGGGTGGATAAAAACCTGCGTTTGCATGGTTTGCTGCAGGCGTATTCGCGCACCAACCGCATTTTGAACACCGTCAAGACCTTCGGCAATATTGTGTGCTTCCGCAATCTGGAAAAAGCGACCAATGAATCCATTGCCCTTTTTGGCGACAAGGAAGCCAGCGGGATTGTGCTTTTAAAATCGTATGATGAGTATTACAACGGCTATAAAGACGGCGAAAGGGAAGTCCGTGGATATACCAGCCTGGTCGAAGAGCTTTTGGCAAAATTCCCCGTTGGCGAGCGAATTATCGGGGAACAAAATCAAAAGGATTTCATCAGGCTCTACGGCGCGATCTTGCGGGTGAGAAATATCCTGGTTACGTTTGACGAATTCAGCGGCAACGAAATCCTGACAGAGCGGGACATTCAGGATTACCACAGCATTTACATTGACCTCTATAACGAATTTCGCAAGGCAGGTGACGGCGAGAAAGAAAATATCAATGATGACCTCGTGTTTGAAATGGAGCTCATTAAACAGATTGAGATCAACATTGATTATATTCTGGAGCTTGTTAAAAAATACCACGAAGACCACATCAAGAACCGAGAATTGCTTGTTGACATTAACAAGGCCATCGACTCAAGCGTTGAACTGCGCAACAAAAAAGACCTCATCAACCAGTTTATTGCTTCGCTCGATATACATTCGAAGGTGGATGAAGACTGGCAGAAGTATGTGGAGAAGAAAAAGATTGAGGAACTGGAAGAGATTATCAGGCACGAAAATCTTGAGCACGACGAAACCTATCAATTCGTGCGCAACGCGTTTCGTAACGGCAGTGTAGCAACCACAGGCACTGATCTGGCCAAGGTTTTACCTCCGGTATCCCGCTTTTCTCCCGGTGGAGAGCGTTCCAAAAAACGCGAGAGCGTTCTGGATAAATTAATGCGCTTCTTTGAGCGGTTCTTTGATATTTCTAATGGAAAGTTTTAAGATGTTTTGAATTTATTAATAAAAACTACGCGGGAAATGTAGATGGGAGAAAACGGAGTCAGGCCCTCACCATCGACCCTTCCCGACGATGAAGAAGAAAATCATCCACGGCATATATGCAACAAACGAAAAAAAGGGGTGTTATACGGATCTGCATAACACCCCCCTAATAAATGACGCATTTTATAATATTCGTTGCATTACAATAAGTTATAAAGATTTTCTCCGAAAATAAAATATGTGTTACGTAGCTGAATCAGCTATGTTTGGTTATTATACAGAAACTATGTAATCAAGGTTGAGCGTAAAAGAAGAGAGCACCATGAAGGACCAATATTCCGGGGACATCAACGACTATCGGAAGTACGGACTGTTGCGCGTCATCATTCGTGCCAGTGGGTTCCGTATTTTGGTTGCTTGGATGCTGACGCCTGACGATGGGAGTACAGATGGAAAGTTCATTTCGTATTTGGAGCATCCAGGTAAGTGGTCACGTCACGACCCTATTCTGTTCCAAAAAATCAAAGAGCTTTTGGCGTCTGGCCGGAAGCGCCGAGTAAGCTTAATCGAAGGTAGCGGCCTTATCCCGAAAGCAGAATACTTCTCCTCCTTGGTGCCCGATACAGCTTCAGGCCGAAGCTCGTGGTTCAGTTCGCTTACCCAGCGGGCGCAAGGTAGCGATTGCGTTTTCCTCGACCCCGACAATGGGCTGGAGGTGAAATCAAAGGCTTACGGTGGAAAAGATTCATCCAAGTTTTTATATTGGTGTGAAGTGGAAGCACTCTGGGCCTCCGGGAAGTCACTATTGATATACCAGCATTTCATTCGCGAAAAGCGACTTAATTTTATTCAGCGGATGCTAGAGGCTTTGAGGAACGCGACACCCGGCTCCTTTGTTGAGGCATTTTCCACACCCCGCGTCGTCTTTCTCATGGCGTTGCAGCCCAAGCACCAAGAGTTTCATAGAGCAATCGTAAGTTCCGTACAAGAAAACTGGAAAGGGCAAATCCACCATTGGGAACTAACCCGCGCCCAACAAGGCGCTCCAGCCGACCGCTCACCCGCTGCGCGGGCTCGCGTCGGCTGAGCTCTGCGTTAGGCCTCATGACTATCGACATCGACAAACTGACCGAAGCCGAGCTCATCGACCTCAATCATCGAATTGTTGAGAGACTTCGCTTTATGCAGCATGCGCGAGCTCACGCAACTATGCTCCGCTTCAGCATTGGTGATCGCGTCACGTTTGAGCCGGACATGCGTGGCCCTGTTTATGGCGTCATCGTTCGCTACAACAAAAAGTCGGTCTCCGTGCTTACGGATGACGGTCAGCGTTGGACTGTAGCGCCTGGTCTTCTCCGTCCAGCATCAATAAAGGGCGCCAAGGATTCGTCTTCTGGCAACGTTGTCGCTTTACCTCGCAAGCCGGAAACCGGGGTTCGATTCCCCGTGGGACTACCATAAATAAAATCAAGGATATCGCCGATGTTAGCGCGATATTCAGGGTATAGCAAGACGCATTTACAGGCATGAAAAAGAGGGTAAAATCGCATAAAATCTGAAATCCTTTAATAGTTTTTTAGTACTTTTTTACACTCAGTGAGCTTGGCTTTCCAGGATGTATTGACCGAGAAGGGGCTATGTTTTTTCCATAGCTCCTTTTTGCTGTAATGATCATAATAAAAAAAATAATCAGAAGACCGTCACTGTCGCCGGCGAAATGGGGGGATTGACGATGAGGGATTCGTCGCCGTCATGTGACTGCCACGGGCCGTCGTTCTCGACGTTCAGATTGATTTTTTTGACGCTCAGCGATGTGACCGAGAGCTTGACGTCGCTGAAGGAAAATGAAACATCGAACCAGTAGGCGGTCTCCAACAGGTCTGCGCGGCACAGCGCCTTGATCCTGAAGGTGATGATATCTTCGGGTGATGTCAGTTCGACACACGCAGTATACGTCCCGGAAAATGCCGCCCCGCAGGTTACGTTTTCATATCCCATAAAGATAACTGTCTCATCGTCGCCCTGCCGCCATTCCCAGAGAGAGCCGCTTCCGTAATTCCGCACCTTCAGGGGCGGCAGCGTATCTCCGGCAACGTCGGCGATTTCCAGTCCGCACAGTATTTCGGCGCGCAGATTGTTAAAATTCCCCAGATCCAGAAACTCTACATCGGATTCGGTGCCCAGCACAGGGACCGGCACCGTGTATTCAAACTCGATATGGTGCCATCCCGGGGTGAACGATTCCGCCGGCAGCGACAGTTGAACCTGCGCCCAGGCATGAACCGCCAATGGCCAATAAAATAATTCGGGCCAGACGCACTGAGCCGTTATCGTGCCGTCCAGGGACAGGACATTGCCCGACCAGGTGGCGTCTATTTCCATTGCCACACCTTCTTCATCAGGACAATTTGTTACTGTGGGAATCAATGTCCCGGCCAGTTCCGGGCCGAGATCGGCATCCTCCATGAGCGAGCATTTCTTTGAGCACGGCTTCGGTTCTTCGGCAAACCCGATCACCTTCGGTCTGTTCCAGTCACGGTCCTCAAATTCAACAATGACGCCGTCGCCTTCGCTGAAGGCCTTTCCGTTGCAGGTCATGTATTCGACGGGAACATTGTAAAGGGCCGAACTCTGGTTGATATCCAAATTCTGCCGGCTGCTGACTGCCGGTTCGAGGCTGACGGCGCATATGTCGCCGTCGAGGGACGTGATGGTCCCGAACCGGTAGGTCGGCATCCATTTCTGCCAGCCGGGAAGCATGGCCAGATTGTAGAAGACGCCCGCCGGCGTTCCGGCGATCGCAGGCTCAAGCCGGCCGTCCCGGGTCGGATTGAAGGCGGCGCTGCCGTTGTATCCGGGCTGGACAGCCACCGCCTGCCGCTCGCCGGGGATCTCGATCGTGCCCACCTCGCCGCTGAGGTCCTCGGTGAGATCGGCGCACCAGGCGGTGACGACGGGATCGTCCGGCACGCCGATGCCCTGAAGG
>Ga0334887_1004457_pt1 | contig 12622 bp, 11 predicted proteins | sample GraSluR1_MG_10_FD_207217 | JGI IMG/M metagenome (GOLD analysis project Ga0334887, IMG submission 207217) | Sludge microbial communities from methane-producing bioreactor in Wageningen University, Netherlands - Granular Sludge_18_07-R1 | ecosystem: Engineered > Bioreactor > Anaerobic >...
TCTGGATGAACTGGAGAGCGTCTTGAACTGTCATGTTGAAATGTGACTCCTCAGGATGGCAAGCGCGGCGATTATAGCATGGCCCGGCTGAGTTGCAAGGGCCAAAGAAAGCGCCTGACCTCACCCCCGCCCGGCGCGGGCGTATCTCATTTCTGGGGCAAAAGGTCACCGCTGAGGCGCAGAGAGCGCAGAGAAAAGATAGGTTGGAGAGGGTGTTAAGTTCTTCTCCGCGTCCTCTGCGTCTCCGCGGTTCAAGCATTTCGCCCCCATCGTGAGATGCAACCCCTCGGCGCTGGCGCGCAGCGCGCGCGCCCGTTTTGTGTTAAGATAACGCTATAGGAACATTGATACTGCCTGAATTATCCCGGTGACTTCGGGCCTATGGTTGAGATACCCAGTTCAGATAGCTTACTACGGCGCAACGAGCTGCTGTCGCAGGAAATCCGCCGGCGCGTGGATCAGCTTGCGGCCCTGAACACGGTCGCGGCGACGGTCAGCCAGTCGCTGGATTTGCAGGTGACGCTGCAAACCGCGCTGCAGGCCGTGCTCAAGGTGATCCCGGTGGATTCGGCGGGGATCAGCCTGGTGGACGAAGCCGCCAGCGAACTGGTGCTGCGCGCCCAGCATGGCTGGCACCGCGATTTCGTCTCCCAGCCGATGCGCGTCCCGCTGGGCCGGGGCATGTCCGGCTTCGTCGTGGCCAACGACGAGGTGCTGGTCACCGGCGACCTGACCGGCGACCCGCGCCTGGCTGTGCCGGAATTCGCCGACGAGGGTGTGCAGGCGATGGCCCTGGTGCCCATGCACGCGCGCGGGCGTGTGGTGGGCATCCTCAGCGTGATGAACCACCAGCCCTACGAGTTCGCCGATGACGAGATTCGCGTGCTGCGGGCCATCGCCGACCAGGTGGGCGTTGCCCTCGACAACGCGCGCCTGTACGAGAGCACCAAAGAGCAGTCGAGCCAGTTGGAAGCCATCCTCAACTCGACGGGCGACGCCATCATTGCCACCGACAATCACGGCCACATCAGCCTGGTCAACGTCACCGCCGAGCAGCTTTTTGACCTGCACCGGGCCGAGATCATCGGTCTGCCGCTGCGCCAGGCCCCGCTACACCCCAAGCTGCGCGCCGGGCTGCGCCGGGCCATGAACGCCGAAAAGAGCGCCGACACCGTGTTCGAGGTGCCGCTGGACGATGGGCGCTTTCTGTCGGCCATTGTCTCGCCGGTCTACGCGCACCAGGAGCCGGAAAGCGACCGCCAGGCCGAGGGCTGGGTGATGGTCGTCCAGGACGTGACGCACCTGCGCAAAGCCGAGCAGGCGCGCGTCAACTTCATCCGCGATGCGGCCCACGACCTGCGCAACCCGCTGGGAGTGACGCTCAACGCGCTTTCGCTGCTCAGCGAGGAGTGGGGCAAGTCTGGCAGCGCCGCCGAGATCATTGACATCGGCTTGCAGGGGTTGAACCGTATGCAGGGCCTCATTGACAGCCTGCTCAACCTGGAGCACATCGAGAGCGGCGTCGGCTTGCAGTGCAAAGACCTGGACGTGCGCGACCTGATCGAACGCTGCGTGGCCGACATCCAGCCGTCCATCCTCCAGCGCGGCCAGACGCTGCGCGTCGAGGTGCCGGAGACGCTGCCGCTCATCCAGGGCGACATGCACTGGATGTACCGCGCTCTGATCAACCTGCTGAGCAACGCGCACAAGTACACGCCGGAAGGCGGGGCGATTGCCGTCTGCGCCTACGTGCAGGACGAAGACCTGTTCGTGGAGGTGAAGGACAACGGGCCGGGCATCCCGCCCGAAGCGCAGACGCGCCTGTTCGAGCGTTTCTACCGCGTCCCTGGGCCGAACCAGGACATCAGAGGCAGCGGCCTGGGCCTGGCTATCGTCAAGACCGTCGTCGAGCAGCACGGCGGGCGGGTGTTCGTGCAGAGCAAGGTCGGCCAGGGGAGCATCTTCGGCATGGCGTTGCCGCTGAGCACCCTGCGCGAGGGACGCCGCGCCCGCGCAAGCTGAGGGGCCAGCCCCCACACACCGATCCGCTCACGGGGGCCGCGCGGCCTCTGTGTTGCTTGATGGGGCTAGGCAGAGCGGATGCTGCGCCGCACCTGCTCGGTCAGCGCCACGAAGTCCGGCTGGTGCAGCAGGGCCAGGCTGCGCGGGCGGGCCAGCGGGATGGGCACCTCGGCCACCAGGTGCCCCGGTCGTGGCCCCATGACCAGCACGCGGTCGGCCAGCAGCACCGCCTCCGGGATGCTGTGCGTGACCATCAGCACCGTCTTGCGGTGCCGCGCCCAGATGCGCAGCAACTCCTCGCTCATCTGCTCGCGGGTCAGCGCATCGAGCGCGCCGAACGGCTCGTCGAGCAGCAGCACCTGCGGATCGTGAATCAGCGCCCGGCCAATCGCCACCCGCTGAGCCATCCCGCCCGACAGCGCTCCCGGATAGGCCCCGGCAAACCCCTCCAGGCCGGTCAGCTCCAGCATGGCGCACGTGCGCTCCTCGCGCTCAGTCGGCGGGATTCCGGCCAGCTCCAGCGGCAGCGACAAGTTGCCGGAGACCGTGCGCCAGGGCATCAGGTTCGCCTTCTGGAAGACGATCCCCACGCGGCGCTGGGCGCGCGTGAGCGGCTGCCCGTCGAGCAGCACGCGCCCCTCGGCGGGCCGCAGCAGCCCGGCCAGGATGCGCAGCAGCGTACTCTTGCCGCAGCCGCTCGGCCCCACCAGGCAGACGAACGATTCACCGGACAGGCGCAGCGTCACGTCATCCAGGGCGGGCACATCCCCGCCTGGGGCGCGATAGACGTGGCTGATGTGCTCGGCGGTGAGCAGGGCGTGGGCGGCCATGCGCGCTAGGGCTGCTCCGGCAGGAAGTCCATGTTGTAGCAGGCGCTCAGGTCGTCCAGCGGCGCGCTGAGCAGGCCCGCCTCGATCAGGATGTCCTGCGTGACGGCCCAGGCCTCTGGGTTGGTCAGCCCCAGCGCGTCCGAGTGCCACAGTTCGACCGAGTTGAGCAGCACCTGGCGCTGTGTCTCGTACTGATCTTTGGGCAGGTCTTTGACGTAGTGGGTCACGGCGATGTCGAAGGCGGCGTCCGGGTCGGCGATGGTGTCGGTGATACCGCGCTGCACGGCGCGCACCATGCCGCGCACCAGGTCCGGCCTGTCGCGGATGGTCTGCTCGTTGGTGACCAGGCCGTTGGAGACCAGCGTGGCGTAGTCCGAGACCTCGATCACGTTGACCTCGGTGCACTGCTGCTGGATGGTCAGCGGCTCGTTGACGATGTAGACGACGGACGCCTCAACCTTGTCTTCGCAGATGTTCTCCGGCGCGGCGAAGCCAATCGAGCGCAGTTCGCCCAGGTCGGCCTCCGTCAGGCCGGCGGCGTTGAGCAGCGCGCGCAGCCCGATGTAGCTGGCCCCTTGCGGCCCCGGCACGCCGACCACACGCCCGGCCAGGTCTTCGGGGCGGGTGATGTTCAGGCGGGCGGGCGAGACGACGCCCACCGGGAAGCGGTGGAACCACTCGAAGACGTAGACGACGGGCCGCCCCTGCGCCCGCGCCAGCACGACCTGCTCGCCACTGATCAGCCCGAACTGCAAGTCGTTGTTGGCGATGCGCTCGACGCCATCGGCCTCATTGAAGCTGTTCTCGAACGTGATGGCGATCCCCTCGTCGGCGAAGTAGCCGCGCTGCGCCGCCACATAAACCGGCGCGAACTGCACGCTGGGGATGTAGCTCATGAAGAGGGTGACCTTCGTCTGATCGCCGCTGGCATCGTCCTCGCGCGTCAGCGCGTAGGCGGCGATCAGCAGCAGGGCCAGGGCAACAGCGAGCGCCGCCAGCAGCAGCGCCCGCTGGCGAAAGGACAGGGTTTGTGCGGGCATGACGTGAGACTCCGTTTCATGTTGGAGCGAAATAACTGCTGCAAGTTTACCGGGGTTGGAGCAGAATGCTAGGGAGTGCCGTTGGCGTGCTGCCAGCCGAGCAGGAGGCGCTCCAGCCCGGCGGCCAGGCCGTACAGCGTCAGGGCCAGGGCGGTCAGGGTGAACACGGCGGCGATGACCAGCGGCGTGTCGTAGGTGCCGCGCCCGAAGTTGATCAGGTAGCCCAGGCCCGCACTGGCGCTGACGAACTCGCCAACGACCGCGCCGATCACCGAGAGCGTGGCGCTGACCTTCAGCCCGCCCAGGACAATGGGCAACGCGGCGGGCAGTTCCAGGTGCCAGAAGGTTTGCAGCGGCGTGGCTTCGAGCGAGCGCAGCAGGTCGTGCAGTTCGGCGGGAATGCTGCGCATCCCGATCACCGTGTTGACCAGCATGGGGAAGAAGACGATCAGCGCGCAGATGATCACTTTGCTGGCTACGCCGGAGCCGAACCAGATGATCAGCAGCGGGGCGATGGCGACGATGGGCACGGCCTGCAGCGCGACGAGGTACGGCGTCAGCGTGTAGGCGACGGCGCGGCTCTTGGCGATCCAGTAGCCCAGCCAGAAGGCGACGGCCACGCCGATCAGCAGGCCGCTGAGCACCTCGCGCAGCGTCACCGCCGCGTGGCGGAGCAGCGAGCCGTCCGCGGCCAGCCCCCACCACCGTTCGGCGACGCTCGCTGGCGTGGGCACGATGAACGCCGCGTACATGCCAGAGCGTGCGACGAGCGCCCAGGCTGCCAGCAGGCACAGCCCGAAGGTCGGGGCCAGCAGCAGGTGCCAGCGCCGGCGGCACGCGCGCGGCAACGTGGTGGGCGCGCCCGCGCGCGTGTCCGCGGTACGCTCGTGCGGGAGGGGGTGAATCAGGTGCGTGTTATCCATCCTCACTCACGTCTCTTCGTCGGGCACGTCTTCGTCGCCAGGCTCTAGCTCGTCCAGGAAGCCGGCGGCCTCGTCGAGCAGCGCCCGCGCTTCCAGATAATACGCTTCCGGCACGGCCACATCCACGCCGCCGAGCAGCCCCACCGACAGCGGAATGGCACTGGTGCCCAACGCCTCGTGGAACAGGAACACAGGAATGGCCGCGCTGCGCAGCAGGCCGGCAGGAATGGCAGCGGCGGCGAGGTCGGCGGTGCGAGCGACCACGTACCAGGTGCGTTGGTCTGGGCCGCGCCGCTTGATGAGGGCCTGCGGGTTGTCGTCCATAGCGAGATCATACCGGTTGGGGAGCAGTCCGGCAATGGGCAACGTCAGAGGGGCGTGCAAAATCTGTCAGGCAGGGGCGCTGCTCTGCTGCGCCCTGTTAGCCTCACCCCCGCTCGGCCCACTGACGGGGCCTCGCTGCCCCCTCTCCACGACGTGGAGAGGGGGCAAGCCGAGCGCAGCGAGGCTGGGGGTGAGGCTATCCGGCGACATCAACCGAGTCGCGGGCGGCCTTTGCACGCCTCCCGTCAGGCGAGCGTCGTGGACAAGGGGGAGCGATCTGGCTATAATGCCCCCCACTGACCGCAGGCCGGACGCGCCGGCTGCGTCCTGGTGAGCGCCATGTCCGAAAACGCACCCCCCAACCTGCCGCTCGACGATGACGACGACTTCGCGCCGGAACTGCACCCGCCCGAGTCGCCCGCCGACCGCCACCCGCCGGCGGACAGCCGCCCCGCCCTGGACGAGCCGCCCGTCGCCGAGGACGATACGCGCCCGCGCGCGCCGGTCGCCGCGCCGCAAGCCCCTGCCGCTGACGCGCTGAGCCTCGCCGAGCCGCCGATTGACCCGCTGGCCGACACCGCGCCAATCAGGGCCGCCGGGCTGCCCGCGCGCCGCTCGCTGCTGGCCCTGACATTGGGCGCTCCACTCTGCCTGTGCCTGCTGCTGGTCGGCTTCGCTAGCGTTGCCGGCTACCGCGACGGGCTGGCGACCAACGACGCCCGCTTCACCCAGGAAGTGGCGACCAACATCGCCGAACAGTACGCCATCGGCGCGAACGACCTGACGCAGGGCTACGCCGAGTTAGCCGCCGACCGTTTCGCCTGGATCGTTGAGACGGTGCAAGCGCCGACCGCGCTGGCGCTGGACAGCGCCGATCTGCTGGCGACGGCGCGGGCTATCGCCTCCTCCACGCCCACGCCCTCGCCCACCGCGACGCCTACGCCCAGCCCCACCCCCACGCCGGCCCTCTCACCGACCACCCAGGCGACCGAGGCAGCGGGTGCAACACCCAACCCGCTCGAGGACCCGGCGCGGCTCTATGAGCAGGCGGCTACGGCCATGCGCCTGGTGCGCTATGAGGAGGCGATTGAGTGGCTCGACGCGCTGCGTGCCCTGGCCCCGGACTATCGCCCCGCCGAAGTCGAGGCCATGCTCATCGAGGCGCTCACCCAACAGGGCAGGATTTACCTGCGCGGCCAAAACCCCGACGGGGCGGACATGCTGGCGCGCGGCGTGCTGCTCATCTACCGCGCCAACGACATCCGCCCGGTCGAGCCGAGCACGCTGCTGGGCGAGGCGAACTTCGTGGAGATGTACATCAACGCGCGCAACTACGTCAACGGCGGCTACTACGACAACGCGCTGCCCGTCCTGGAAGAGCTGTGCACGTGGAACTGCGACTGGGGCTACGCGGGCGTGAGCGTCCGCGACCTGCGCGACCGGGCGTTGGCGGAGGCCGGCACCGCCCCCTGAGTCTGCCGCACGTAGGGGTGCTGCTCTGCTGCGCCCTGGTTTGACCTCACCCCCTGGCCTCGCTACGCCCAGCCTTCCGCCCCTGAGCCGCGTGTAGAGAAAAGGCTCTTCAATTCGAAATCCGAATTTCGAAATCCGAAATCCCTCGAAGGCTTGCTCTTGCGCCTCGGTTACCCGCCCTCCGCGCCGTCGGACGGGGCCGTGCCCTGGTAGACATAATCGCCGCTCTTGCCGCCGGTCTTCATCAGCAGGCGCGTCTCCACAATCGCCAGCTGTTTGGTGTGCGGCTTGAGCATGTCGTAGAGCGTCAGCGCGGCGATGCTGGCCGCGGCGAGCGCCTCCATCTCCACGCCGGTCGGGGCCCGCGTGCGCACGCGGGCGCGGACGCGCACGCCGTCCGGCTCGTGCTCGTAGGTGATCTCCACGCCGGTGATCGGCAGGGGGTGGCAGAAGGGGATGATCTCCCAGGTCTTCTTGGCGGCCATCACCCCGGCCACGCGAGCGATCTCCAGGGCGTCGCCTTTCTCCAGACGCCGCTCGCGCAGCATGGCCTGAATCTCCGGGGGCATGGTGATCTTGGCTTCGGCCAGCGCCTCGCGCAGCGTCGGCGACTTGGCAGTGACATCTTTCATGTGGGGGTTTCGTCCTTCCGGGCCAGCGGGACGCCCTCCAGGTAGCGGCTGTCGCCGTCGGCGTAATGCTCCTCTTTCCAGATGGGAGCGCGCTGCTTGAGTTCGTCAATGGCGTAGCGCGAGGCGGCGTAGGCGGCGTCGCGGTGCCCGGCGCGCACGACGATCAGCACGCTCGGCTCGCCCAGGGCCAGGTGCCCGACCCGGTGCTGGATGCGGCAGCGCCGCGCGCCAAACTTAGCTAGCGTTTCCTGTTCGATCTCGGCCAGCACCTTCTCGGCCAGGGGCACGTGCGCCTCGTAAGTCATGGACTCCACCGGACGACCGTCGTTGTGATCGCGCACCGTCCCGTAGAAAACGACTAGCGCGCCGCTGGCCACGTCCTCGGTCTCGCGCAGCAGCGGATCCAGGGCCAGCGGCCCGGTCACAATCCAGCGTCCCATCGCTCAACCTCCGCTCACCGGCGGCAGCAGGGCCGCCTCGTCGCCGTCGCGCAGGGCGTGATCCGGCCCGACAAGCGTATCGCCGACGGCGCAGGCAACCGTCGCCAGACGCTCGGCCAGCGCCGGGTAGCGCACCGCCAGCGTCTCGACCAGCGCGCCGACGGTCGGCGCATCGCCAGGCAGCTCGACCGTCTGCTGTCTGGCGCCCACGTCCTGCTTCAGCCCGCCGTAAAAGGTCACATGCACGCGCATTGCTCGCTCCTGCCCCTACCCGCCGATATGGTACATCTCGACCTTTTCGCGCGGTGTGCGCACCGACGCGCGAATCTCCGAATAGCGGTCCGTCCGCGCCCGCCAGACACCGCTGACCAGCGCGGCAAGTTCATCGTCCGACGCGCCCGCGCGCAGTGGCCCGCGCAGGTCGGTGCCTTGCGTCCCAAAGAGGCAGGTGTAAAGCTGGCCCTCCGGCGACAGGCGCAGCCGCGTGCAGCTTCCGCAGAAGGGCTGCGTGACCGAGGCGATCACCCCGATCTCGCCGCTGCCGTCGCGGAAGCGAAAACGGCTGGCGACCTCGCCGGGGTAGTTGCTGGGGATCGGCTCCAGCGGCAGGGCAGCGTCAATGCGGGCGACGATCTCAGCGGCGGGCACCACATCCTCGCGCCGCCAGCCGTTGAGGTTGCCCACGTCCATGTACTCGATGAAGCGGGCGATGTAGCCGCGCTCGCGGCAGAAGCGGGCCAGGTCTACGAGGGTGTGATCGTTGACGCCGCGCTGCACGACGGCGTTGATCTTGATCGGGGTCAGGCCGGCGCGTTGGGCGGCAGCGATCCCCTCCAACACCTGGGCCACGCCCGCCTTGCCACCGTTCATGCGCCGGAAGGTGGCGTCGTCCAGGCTGTCCAGGCTGACGGTGACGCGCTTCAGCCCGGCGTCGCGCAGCGCCTCGGCGTGCTGCCTTAGCAGGTAGCCGTTGGTGGTCATGGCCAGGTCGTCCAGCCCGTCGAGCGCGGCAAGCTGAGCGACCAGCCGCTCGATCTGGTGGCGGACGAGCGGCTCGCCCCCCGTCAGGCGAATCTTGCGCGCGCCCAGCCCGATCAAGACGCGGGCGACGCGGGCGATTTCCTCGAAGGTGAGCAGGTCGCTCTTGGGCAGGAAGCGGTACCGCTCGCCGAAGATTTCTTCGGGCATACAGTATGTGCAGCGGAAGTTGCAGCGGTCGGTGACCGAAATGCGCAGATCGCGGAACAGCCTGCCCAGGCGGTCACGAAGGATGGAGGAGGTGTCTGGCTCAGTCACGCGCACAATTCCGGCCAATTTCAAAGACGATTGTCAAGATTATACATCACCCGGCCCGATTCTCCAGGCGCGCCGCCGCCGCATCTGGTCTATCTGGCGCTGCATGAAGGCCCGCACGCGCTCAACCGCCGCCTCGTCGCCCTCGATCACCAGGCAGTCGCGCGGCACGGCGACGAGGCCCAGCCTGTCCGGCTCCAGGGCCTCGATGGTCGCCGTCCAGCCGTCGCCGGCGACGGACAGGGCTTCGGTGGGCGAGCCGCCGGCCTGGATCAGATAGTCCATCACCCGGAAGCGGGGCAGCAGGCGTAGCTCGATGGTCACGCGCATGGGGTATCTCGTCGGACGGGCGTGAGTCAGCGCGCCGCGATCATACCAGGGATAGCAGGGGCAGTCCAGGTGTGGGCGCTCGGACACCAGACTTCCGAAGTTTTGGAAACTTCGGAAGTCTAGAGCGTGTTATGCACTTTCAACCCCTATCCCCCGGCCCCTTTCCCCGCAAGCAGGGAAAGGGGAGAATTGCTTGTCAGATCGTCCCCCCTCTAGCTCGGCTGGAGGGGGGATCGAGGGGGGAGGCGTTCACCGAGCAGTCACGACCTCCTCTGGCAACAGATTGTTCGTGGACCCGGGTCTGTGAGGGGCATTCACGATGGAGGCAAGATTCTTGAACCGCAGAGCACGGGGAGAAGAACTCAAGAGCATTCCTGACTCTATCTTTTCTCTGCGCTCTCTGCGCCTCGGCGGTGATCTTTTGCCCCAGGAATGAGCCGCACCCACCGCGCGCAGGGGCCGCGACCCAACTGCCCGGCTCAACGCGCGGGCCGCCAGGCCGGGCTGTCGTTCCACGAACTGGGCGGGGTCAGGCGGCGCGGATTGCTCCCGTCCGCCGCCATCAGGTAGATCGCGCCGACTCCATCGCGGTCGGAGATGAAGGCGATGTATTGCCCGTCCGCCGACCATTCCGGCCACCAGTCATTGGAACCCGTCGTCGTCAGGCGGCGCAGGTCTGACCCGTCGGCGTTGATCACGTAGACATCGAAGTGCCCGTCGCGGTTGGACTGGAAGGCGATCTGCGTCCCGTCTGGCGACCAGGCAGGGAAGCCGTCGTTGCCGGGGCTGAAGGTCAGGCGCGTCTGGCCGCTCCCGTCGGCGTTCATCACGTAGATTTCGTCGTTCCCGTCGCGCGAGGAATTGAAAGCGATGCGCGACCCGTCCGGCGACCAGGCCGGGCTGCCACTGTGCGCCCCCGGCCCGGTTAGGCGTTGCACGTTGCTCCCATCGTTGTTCATCGCATAGATTTCGGTGCTTCCGTCGCGGTCGGACGCAAAAGCCAGGCGCATCCCGTCCGGCGACCAGGCGGGATCGCGGTCGTTGGCGCGGTTGTTGGTCAGGCGACGCACGTTCGTCCCATCCGCGCCCATCACGTAAATCTCGCGGTTGCCGTCGCGCTCAGAAACAAAGGCGATCTCGCTCCACCCGCCGCCGAAGGGTGTCGGCGTGGGCGGGCCGGATGGCGTGCGTGTCAGCACAGGCGTGGACGTGGGTAGCACCGCACAGCCCGGCACGGGAATGATCAGTTCCTGACCAACGCGAAGAGCGACAGCATCGTCCTCGGTCAGGCCACTGGCGATCAGAATATCGCCCGGAAACACGCCGTACTGCTGGGCGATGGAGTAGAGCGTGTCGCCAAACTGGACGATATAGCGCGGGCATCCCTCCTTACCGGCGTCGGGCGTAGCTGGCGCGGCGGTCGGCGGTGGAGGCGGCGTGGGCGTGGATAGCTGCGTCTCGCCGAGGCCGGCGGGCACGACGATGCGGAAGCCGAGCACGTAGGTCACGTAGTCCGGGTAATTGCCGCCCTGATAGTAGGCCCGCGCGTAGCGCGCTTCGTTCTCCCATGAACTGCCGCGCACGTTGTGCATGTCGCCGAAAGGCGGGCCGAGCGGGTCGAGCGTGCCATCGGTCAGCGTCGCGTAATAATCGCGCCCGTAATAATCGGCCACCCATTCCCAGGCATTGCCGGCCAGGTCGAGCGCGCCCACCCACGACGCCCCGGCGGGATAGGCCCCCACGGGGCTGGTGCCGCTCGTGCAGCGTTCCAGGTTGGCCAGGGCGCAGGTCGGCGGGCTGTCGCCCCAGGGATACGTCCAGCTTTGCGGCCCGCGCGCCGCAAATTCCCACTGCGCGCCAGTGGGCAGCGCCGCCCCGATCCATTCGGCGAAAGCGGCGGCGTCGAACCACGAGACCCAGGTCACCGGATGATCGGCCAGGGCCGGGGTGTCGAAGGCCGTCCGGTCGCGCGGCGGGGCGCACGCCCCCGCGTTCACGCAGGCGGCGTACTGCGCGTTGGTGACTTCCGTCTGGCCGATCCAGTAGGCGCTCAGGCAGATGCGGCGCACCGGCTTTTCGTCGGCGTCGCCTTCGTCGCTGCCCATCATAAAGCAGCCGGGCGGCACGCCCACCAGGGGAATGCCGCGATAATCGCCGAGGACTGGCACCCAGGCAGTGTTGGCGCTGCCCACAGGGAGCGATGTTGCGCCGGGCGGCGGCGGGAAGATGACCGGCCCGGCGGTAGGCGGCGGCGTGTCCGTCGGGACGGGCGAGGGCGTGGCGGAGGGCGTGACGGTCGGCGAAGGGGTCAGCGTCGCCGTCGGCGTGTCGGTGGGCGTGGGCGTGTCTGTCCAGGCGGCAGCCGTCGCGGTCATGGCGGCGTTGGCCATCGCCTCGACCGTCGCGGCGAAATCGGGCGTTGGCGTGTCAGTCGGCGTGGGCGTGCTCGTCCAGCTTTGCGCGGTCTGAGTCAGCCGCTCGGCGACCAGCGCCTCCGCCGTGGCCGCGAAATCAGGCGTCGCCGTGTCAGTGGCGCTGGGCGATGGCGTGTGGCTGGGCGTCAGCGTGGCGCTCGGCGTCAGGGTCGGGGAGGGCGTCTCAGTCGCGCTGGGCGTCGGCGAGGGGGTCGCGGTGGCAGCGGCGGGAGGGATGGTGGGTGTCGCCGTGCTGAGAACCACCAGCCCGCCCGTGCGAGTGGGCGTCTCCGTCGGCGCGGCGGTCGCAGTGGCCGAGGGCACGGCCAGCGTCGCCGTGACGGTCGCTGTTGGCGATGGGACGGTCGGCGTCTCCGTGCCCAAGACCACCAGGCCGCCTGCGCGGGTGGGCGTCTCCGTCGGCGCAGCGGCGACCTGCGTCGGCGAAGGAGTGGCGGTCGGGGCTGCTTCTTCTCCACCGCCGCCCAGGAAGATCACGCCCGCCGCCGCCAGCGCGACGAGCAGAACGATCACCGCGCCCCAGACCAGTCGGGCACGGCCCCGCCCCAGCGGACGGCCTGTCCCCGGCGCGGCAGGCGGCGTGAAGGTTGCCGAAGACGGGGGCGCGGGCGGCGAAGGCAGCGGCGAGGGCGTGCTGACCAGGACAGGCCGCTTGCCTTCGAGCGGGCGGGTGAGGAACTGCGTATCCTGCCCGGCCTCGCCCGCCGCAGCCCGCTCAAACGTCTGGGCGAAGGCAGTCACCGACTGGAAACGCTCTCCCGGCGACTTGGCCAGCGCCCGCTCCAGCGAGGCGGCGAGCGCCGGCGGCAGGTGGGGGCGCAGAACGTGCGGCGGCGTGGGCGCTTCGTGGAGGTGCTTGTGCATCAGGCCGTAGGGCGTC
>Ga0334887_1004465_pt1 | contig 12601 bp, 10 predicted proteins | sample GraSluR1_MG_10_FD_207217 | JGI IMG/M metagenome (GOLD analysis project Ga0334887, IMG submission 207217) | Sludge microbial communities from methane-producing bioreactor in Wageningen University, Netherlands - Granular Sludge_18_07-R1 | ecosystem: Engineered > Bioreactor > Anaerobic >...
TAACCCCGGTCCTCTGTTTGGTAGGTTTGAGGGAATCGGTGATCATGACGATATTATCAAGAGGTTTTTCCCGTAAAAGCATTTTGATTAACTCAGGATGGACGTGGATACCATCACAAATCACCTCGCACTGCATCTCTCGTTGAATGAGAATGGCTCCCACTGTTCCCGGGTTTCTGTGATGCAGTCGGCTCATGGCGTTGAAGAAGTGGGTCGAGTGGAAAATACCACATTGCATACCTTCCATGATGTTCTCATAGGTGGCATCGGTGTGACCTGCAAGCAGGACGATGTTTCTTTCTCGAGCCAACAATGCCAATTCACGCATATGCTTCAGCTCCGGTGCCACTGTCATGCACAGCACTTTCCCTTGTCCTGCATCAATGAGTTGGTTGAAAACATCAAGGTTGACTGGAAGAACCCCCTCTGGATTTTGGGCATTGACCCGGACCATGGAGATGAAAGGCCCTTCAAGGTTGACGCCCATTATCTTGGCACCCTGTTCTTTTCCCATCGCCTCAACAATGGCCTTGGTGCTATTGATCATAATGTCAAGTTTATCTGTGTATACTGTTGGCATGAATGCACTGACGCCAAAATCGGCTAGACGTTCACTCATGCTGAGAATGGAGGAAGCTTTACAATCTTCAGTGCCAAAACCACCTATCCCATGTATATGAGAATCAATGAAGCCTGGCATGATGAAGGAGCCTTGTACATCAATCATGACGGTGTCGGGGGGGAAGTTTTTTTCCTCCAGCCGCCGCATGTTGAAGATATCTCCGATTTCTCCTCTTTCATCGATATACAGTGCGCAATTCTTAAGCTTTGCGTAACCGGTAACAACAGTGCCATTGGTGAGAACAGTTCGTAGGCTCATAGCAGCATGTCTCCTTACGTCAACTATACGAGCTTACGAGTAAGAGGTCAATTAAGGTTTGTCAGGTCGTTCATCCATGTTCCTCTTCTGATCCTGTAGAGTCCAAAGAAAACCTTGGTGAGTTCTTCCAACCCAATAAGAAGATAGAGCTCATGAATTTGCAGTTTCAGAAGCATGGAACCGATGAAAGCCAAGGGGACGCCGACAGCCCAGACACCAAACGTCTCGATGAACATTGAGTAGCGGGTGTCGCCTCCACTGCGAAGAATACCTACAATGATGACCATGTTGATGCTCTTTATCGGCATCAGCAGAGCATGAATATACAAACAGTATATGGCCAACTGTTTCACTTGATCTGATATGTTGAAGAATCCTGCGAAGACAGGGGCTATGAAAAACTCAAAGCCGCCCATTGTAAGACCAACCAAAAAAGAGGTGATAATAAACCTTCTTGCATACAGTCTGGCAAGTTCTTGCTGTTTTTCGCCAATCTTTACCCCAATCATGATCAAGCTTGCATTTCCCACGCCCATCATGGCGACAAAAAAGAGGTTCCCTACCGATTCAGCGACATTGATTGCCGCAATCGCCTCGATTCCCATTCGGCTGTAGGCAATCTTGTAAGTCGTCATTCCAAGAGCCCAGAATATTTCGTTCAGAATGACCGGTAAACTGGTTGGGATGATGCGAAGCAGGAATTGCTTGTTCCATCGGAAAGCTTCTCTACTCTTCAATGCAATGACAGGATGACGGCGATAGACAATCCAGAGCAGAATCGACACCTCCAAAAAGCGGCTGATGGCGGTCGCGATGGCAGCACCCTGTACTCCAAGCTCAGGAAAAGGCCCGATTCCAAAAATCAGCAGATAGTTACCTAAAGCATTAAAAGAAAGGGAAAAAAGTGCTACCAAAAGGGGGATCTTCGCTTGACCGATCACTCGCAGTGCGGTCGCCAGTATTTGGCTTATCGCACTGAATAGGTAGCTTATGGCAACAATCTCAAGATAAGAGACGCCAATCTCCACCACCTGAGACTCGGTGGTGAAAATATGCATGATCTGTCTAGGTAGCAGCAACGAGGCGAGAGAGCATAACGCAGCGCCCACCCCTGCAATCGTCAATGATAGACCAAGTACTTTTTGGATGTTGGTTTTATTCTTGGCTCCCCAGAATTGGGAGAGGAATATCGCCGAACTGCTGGAGACTCCAAAGAAGAGAAGGCTGATGAGAAAAAACATTTGGTTTGCCAGGGCAACAGCGGCAATGCTCGCCTCTCCGAGCTGACCGATCATCAACGTATCAACAAAGGAGAGGGAGTTATTCAACAGGCTTTGGAATACGACAGGAAGGGCTATGGAAATCATCTTTCCATAAAAACCTCTCGATTCAGAATGTATCCTAGTCACGCTTTTTACCGTCTTGCGAGAAGGATTCTCGCCAAGTCCTTTCTGTGAGCTTTCTCCAAGGCCTCAAGAACCAAGGGGCGGTTTTCTCTTTTGTTGTACTGCAACAGTGCCCGTTGCAGGTGTCTCTCTCTTCCTTTGGGGACGTGGATGGGGGCAAACCGCTTGCCCGGCCGAGGATCCATGCCAGTATAGTACATACAGGTAGAGACTGTCCCGGGGGTTGGGTAAAATTCTTGCACTTGGTCAGGGACAAATCGTGTTTTATGCAAGTATAAAGCCAAGGTGATTGCATCGTCCATGGTGGATTGTGGATGCGCCGCAATAAAATAAGGTATGAGGTACTGTTTTTTGCCGGCTTTTTCTGTTGTTTCTTGGTAGAGGTCGCAAAATGCATCAAAGAGATTGGCGGAGGGTTTGCCCATTGCATCGAGTACCGCCTCGCTTACATGCTCAGGGGCAACCTTGAGCTGTCCGCTGACGTTGTGCCTGACCAAATGATTCATAAATTGATTTCTTGTCTTTTCATCACAGGCCTCAAGCAGATAGTCGTAGCGGATTCCGCTTCTGATGAAGACTTTCTTGACTTTGGGAATAGACTCCAAGGATTCAAGCAAATCGAGATATCGCTGGTGGTAGTCTTTGAGGTTGGGACATGGTTTTGGCCAAAGACACTGTTTTGTACTGCAGGGTCCGTAGGTTTTTTGCCGATCACAAGCAAGGCCCTGGAAGTTTGCCGTAGGACCTCCAAGGTCATGAATATAGCCCTTGAATGCAGGGTGTGCAGCCATTCTTTTTGCTTCTTTAACCAAGGACTCCTTACTCCTTGTCTGGATCATCCGTCCTTGGTGGCTGGTAATGGCACAGAAGCTGCAAGCTCCAAAGCAGCCCCTGTTGCTCGTCAGGGAAAATTGGACCTCCTTCAGAGCGGGAACGCCTCCATCCTTTTCATAGTCAGGGTGGGCGTCGAGGGTGAAGGGAAGCGAGTACAGCTGGTCAAACTCCTGTTCATTCAGGATGGACGCGGGAGGGTTTTGTACCACGAAGCGTTGCATGCATCGTTGTACGAGACGCTTACCCATGATGGAATTTTCCTCAAGCATCTGCATTTGGAAAGAAGTTGCATACGCCTTCTTTCCCTCCTCGGTAGGGGTGTTGGATTTCTTATCCCGATCGCTCACCTCCTCAAAGGAAGGTAGGACCACGGTAGGCAACTTCTCTTTCAGCTCTTCAAAACGGGAACAGGATGTTGCATACACTGTTCCTTTGATATCGGTCATGGTTTGAATCGATTCCCCTTTTGCGAGTCTGTCTACGATCTCGAGGGTCTGCCGTTCTCCCATTCCATAGACAAGCAAGTCTGCTTTGGCGTCAAGGATGATCGGCTTGCGTACTTTGTCCGACCAATAATCATAGTGGCTGAGCCTTCGCAACGAAGCTTCCAGGCCCCCGATGATAATCGGAACATCCTTTCCATACGCTTCTCTTGCTTTGGCCGTATAGACAAGAGTAGGACGATCTGGTCTCAGTCCAGCCTTGCCTCCGGGACTGTATTCGTCCTCGCTTCGGATTTTTAGATTGGAGGTGTAATGGCTTACCATGCTGTCGATATTCCCGCCGCTGATCATGCAACAAAGACGTGGTTTTCCCATTTTGAGAAAATCTTTTGTTGAGTTCCAGTTAGGTTGTGCGATAATACCCACACGATATCCATATTCTTCAAGCAGACGTGACAACAAGGCTGTGCCGAAGGAAGGATGGTCGACATAAGCATCAGAGCTGATAAAGGCGATATCGATGTGGTCCCAGGACCTTGCACGTAAATCTTCTTGTGTAGTAGGAAGAAACGCTGAGCGGGGGGCATATGTTTTCACATCGCCATGATATGGGATTGGCTCTCTACTGTAAATAGCCTGTTGCTTTGGAATAAGGAGACACTTTGTGCAAGACAAGGAACTTTTTGTAATACTAAACCCCCACGCGGCAAAAGGCAAAGCGAAGAGACAGAGGCGGCTGATAGAAGAATGTCTCTCTGCTGAAGGGCATACGGTTATACTTGTTGAAACGGAAAAAGATGAGGGAGCACAGCAGCTGGCCTACCAAGCTACCTGTGAAAAGAGGAGCATCATCATTGCTGCAGGAGGAGATGGGACGGTCAACGAGGTGGTCAATGGAATCTTGAAGGCAATCTCGAAACGAGAAATCGCCTGTCCCTCGCTTGGAGTAATCCCGATTGGAAGAGGCAATGATTTTGCTTGGGGCATGGGGATTGCCAAGGATGTGAAGCGGGCTTGTCGATTAATTCTATCAGGAACGAGCCGCCTCATCGACGTAGGAGTCTCCTATGGAGGGCTTTATCCGGAAGGCCGGTACTTTGTGAACGGTCAAGGAGTGGGTTTTGAGCCGTTGGTCAACTTCCTTGCCAGTGATTTCAAGCATGTGTCAGGGACGCTCAGTTATGTTTTCGCTCTTATCAGAATTCTGATTCATTATCCAGAGCCGTATTCGGTTGATCTAGAACTGGATGACAAGGTTGTACAGATAAAGACGCAACAGCTCTCAATTTGCAACGGTCGACGAATGGGTTCAGCGTTTCTCATGGGTCCTGACGCTCTCTTTGACGATGGGTACTTTGATGTGGTGTATGCCAACACTCCGGTGCCGGCGGCAAAACTTGTTCCTTTAGCGCTCTGTTTTTTTAAAGGTAGTCAAGTAAAGAAGAAGGAATTCAGTGTTAAGCGAGTGAAGCGAATCAAGATGACAAGTCATGATAATCCAATGCCTATCCATGTGGATGGGGAGGAGATTAGTCAAGGTTGCATGGAGTTTTCGACCCGAATTATTGAATCAATTCTTCCTGTATATTGTCCAAAGTTGTAGTTATTTCCCAAAGCATGTCTAGAGGGTGGCATGATGAAGGGCCAATGTATGAAATTGATGGTTTTCTTAATAATTCCCCCTTTTCTTTTGGCCTACAATTAGCTATTTTATATATGATTATGATGAACAATTGATTTGGGAATGTTCGATTTTTAAAAAATTCGTGTGTTTCTAGAACTTGGCGTGAATGCGATTGACTTCTCTGAAAAGAGAGTATATCTTTAAAAATGCGCGTCTTATGTAGTTTTTCCAGTGTTACCTGTTAAGTAAGGAGTTCCCAATTTGATAAAGGATATGGTGCCGTTCGTACATTTTTATGATCAAGATTTTGTCGATATGTATGACAGGTCCTGGGTATGGATTGACGAACTATGGAAAAGCGGGTCCGATACCAATGGTATGTCTGGGTCGTATCTTTCCTATCCCGGCCAGGCAACCTTCAATCAGTATCTTTCCTGTTTCTCATCCCTGTTTCTGGTGTACAGCAACCAGAATAATTCTCCGTTTTCTCAGCTTGATTTTTTCTATCAGAAACAAGAAGCAAACGGGGCAATTCGAGCTGAATATTCCATAGAGGATGGAAACCCTGTTTTTACTGCTGGTAATCCAGAGGGGGTCTCCCCTGCTCTGTTTGCTTATGTTGAACATGGGTTTTATCATAAAATCGGAAACAAGAAACGTTTGAAAGAGGTTGTTCCCATTCTTGAGAAGCATTTCTCTTGGATTCAGGCAACCTTCCAGAAGCCCAACGGGTTGTTCTCAGTTCCAATAGAAGCATGTCAAAGTGGAAATATTCCACGAGAAAAAGTTTACTATCCCTTGGATTTCAATGCACAGTTGGCAGTGAATGCTTTGTATATGTCAGCCATAGGGGATATTCTCAATGACAAGGAATTAAGCTTTAGGTATAAGCGGCTCTATTTCTCGCTGAAAACAAGAATCAACAGCTTGATGTACGATCCAGAGACCCGGTTCTATTATGATTTGGATATAAAGGAAAACCGGATTCTCAATAAGTTCATAGGTGCCTATTGGACGATGCTTGCCGAGATTCCCAATGATGAACGAGCTGCGTACATGCTTGAGTACCTGAAAGACCCAAACGAGTTCGGGACCGACAATCCTTTTCCTGGTGTGCCTGTTTCCTCTTCCTTTTTCAGTGAAGAAGGCAATGGCCATTGCGGGGGTGTGCTCTCGGTGAACACCTTCATGGTCATCAAGGGCCTTGAGAAGTATCAGCAGTTTATCTTTGCACGAGAGTGTGCAATCAGGCATATGTATTTTCTTCTCGACACCCTGCATCCCGATTCAGAGACGCTTGGTGATGTCTGGGAAGCGTACCTGCCCAACAAGGAAGGTTTTTCAAAGACCACGGAAATCGAGGGTTTTCCTAGAAAGCGCCTGATGCCGTACGCAGGTCTTGTAACCATAACTTTGATGATAGAAAATATCGTCGGTCTTGATATCTCCCTTCCCCGAAAGACGGTGAATTGGATGATGCCTACCTTGGAAGCAATGGGTATCGAACAGCTCTCGCTGAAACGGAACATGGTCACCATCTTGAGCAATAAGACCGATCGTGGATGGGAGATTCGCCTTGAGAGCGAGAAGCTCTACTATTTCACCATTGAGATACTGGGGGAAAACAAGAAGAAAACCCTTCCCATTCCTTCAGGAAAATGCTCGATGTTGATCGACAAGTTGTAAGCTATGGCTTGGCTTGGTAAACTCTTTGGAGGGACCTTCGGATTTATGTTCGGTGGTCCCTTGGGGATGATTGCAGGAATCGCCTTCGGCCATATGTTTGATAAGGCGGGAGATGTTGGTTCTCAGTCACAGTACAGCAGATCCGCAACAAGTTATACAACTCTTGACCGTGAACAGATGCTCTTCTTTGTCGGTGCATTCTCAATGCTTGCCCGAATTGCCTCTGCCGACGGCTCTGTTTCTGCAAACGAAAGACAGAAAGTATTAGAGTTCATTCGACATGATCTTCGTCTTGGCCCTCGTGAGGAAGACGCAGCACTGAAAGTGTTTGATGCTGCGCTTACCGGTGGTGGTACGTTTGACCAGTTTGCAGCGCAATTCTACCAGAATTTCAGCCATGCTCCCAATATCCTTCAGTTGATGGTCGATATCTTCTACCGTGTTGCTGCCGCCGACGGGCAGATCAATCGCAGTGAAGAGGAGCTGATCAGGCGAGGCGCGAGAATATTCAGACTTCCCGACAGCTTTGTAGAGATGCTCTGCAACCGGTATGGAGGATGTCAGGATGCCAGTGAGAAAGCGTACGCAACGCTTAATCTCTCTCGCTCGGCAACAGATGAAGAAGTCAAAAGAGCATTTAGAAAACTGAGCATTGAGTTCCATCCCGATACGCTTGCAGCAAAGGGTATGGGAGAGGAGTTCCTTCCTCATGCAACGAAGAAGTTCAGAGAAATCCAGCAAGCATATGAAGAAATCAAGAAAGAGAGGGGCTTGCGATAGCACTGCCCTCCTGATGATTTAAAAAGAAACTCTTCCCCGCATTGATCGGGCTAGAGTGACTCTGTCTGCGTATTCAAGGTCCCCCCCGATCGGAAGGCCGCTCGCTAGGCGGGTGATTGAAAGCTCAGGATGATCTCTGAGGATGTGTCTGATGTAGAGGGCTGTGGTATCGCCTTCTTCTGTTGGGTTGGTGGCGATGATGATCTCTGAGAACGCTCCTGTATCAATTCGTCTGAGCATCTTTGCAAAAGAGAGGCTTTCTGGTCCTATGCCATCGAGTGGACTGATGGCCCCACCTAGTACATGATACAAGCCTGTGTAAGCTCCACTGGCTTGCACAGTGATGACATCCTGAGGATGTTCAACAATACAAAGTTGGCTTTTGTCCCTGGACGGGTCGCTGCAGATCGGACAGGGGTCGGTCTCGGTAAAGCTTCCACACTCAGAACAAGGAAAAATTATGTCCTGTATGGTTGCAATCGCTTGGGCAAGATTCTGATTGTAGGTCTTGTCCGTTTTGATGAGATGATAGGCCAGACGGGAAGCGCTTTTTGGGCCTATGCCCGGGAGCCGGGATAAGTTTTGTATCAAGGTGTCCAGTGCAGTCATATCAGGCCTGTGGATTGAAGGAGCCAAAGGGGGAGGCAAACTTCATACCCTCACTCTGGATTCTCTGCTGTATTTTGGCACTTGCATCATTGAAGGCGCTGGTAAGCAACACTTCAAGGGTTCTGATATCTTCTGGATCAACGATATCCTTATCAATATGCATGCTGGTTACCACAAATTTACCATTGATGGTAACTTCAACCATTCCTGCTCCGGCACTGCCGGTGGCGGTGATAGTCACAAGCATATCCTGCATCTTTTTGACATTCTCCTGAATGTCTTTCATGTTCTTGAGTAATTCAAAGGGGTTCATATCCATACGAAAAATCCTCGCTTGGTCTTATTATGTGTGTGACACCACCTGGCCTCTGAATACAGAGGCAATCTTGGAGATGACAGGGTCGTCAACAGAAGGGGTGTCTTGTTTCTCTTGCTCTGTACAGTGGAAATGAAGAGGTCCTGTAAAGCCTGTTGTTTCTTGGATCAGGGCCTTGAACTTTGCTTCATTCTCGACAGCCTTGTTTTGGCAGAAAGCAGTCGAGAAGGTAAGATGCAAAGAGCCATCCTTGTTCTCTACCTCGACAATCGCCTGTGCAACCTGCGAAAGCAGGGGAGCTGAGGAGAGCTTGCCCACCAGATGAGGTATGTCACTCTTCTCAAAAGGCTTTGGCTGCTTTGCAACCATCTCTTCCTTCTGTGGTTTCTTCTCTTCTACAATGACTTTCGGTTGAGGTTCTTTTGGTTCTGAAGGGATGAACGTTTTTTGCACCTCAAGCTTTTTGGGAGGAAGTTTGACAGACCCTGAAAGAAGTTGCTCTCGTAATGTCTCGATTTTTTTCACCAAAGTCTTTGGTGAGGCAAGTGAGGGCAAATCTGCAAGCTTGGCAATAAACAACTCCAGTTCAAAGCGTGGGTTGAGAGAATATCGGACATCCCTGTACAGCCTAAGCAGAAACTCCAAGGCCGCCTCGAGCTGCTCTTGGGTGTATGCACTGCGTACATCAAGGGGAATTCGATCTGATTGAAGCCCTAGGATTGCATCTTCCACGATGTTGACCTTGATAAAGAGCAAGCTTCTGAAAAACTGGGTAAAATCCTTGATGCATTGCTCAACAGATACTCCCTGAAGTAGAAGATCTTGTAATAAGAGCAAGGCTTTATCAGTTCTCTCGTCCAATAATTGCTTTATGATCAGCACAATCTGGTCTATGCCCACAAGGCCCAGCTTGTTGCTGATTTTCTCCATGGTGATATGCCCTTGTGAAAAGGATACTACCTGATCAAAGAGCGTGTATGCGTCACGCATGGAGCCTGTGCTTTCCTTTGCTATCCAAAAAAGAGCATCATCATCTGCTTCTACGGATAAATCAACGGCTGCATCCTTGAGACAGCCCTTGATGGTTTCAAGATCAATCAGTTGAAAATGGAACTGCTGACAGCGAGACCGTATGGTTGCCGGAACCTTCTGTAGTTCGGTTGTGGCGAAGACGAAGATGACATAGGAAGGAGGTTCTTCGATGGTCTTGAGCAGGGCGTTGAATGCACTGGTGGAGAGCATGTGCACTTCATCTATGATATAAATCTTGTATTTGCTGGTTTGGGGAGGAAACAGGACTTCATCCTTGATCTGGCGTACATCATTGACGCTGGTATTGCTGGCACCATCAATTTCGATGACGTCAACACTGTTTCCCCGGGTAATTTCCTTGCAGTTTGGGCAGACCCCACAGGGTGTGGCGGTAGGCCCCTGTTCACAGTTCAAGGCTCTTGCAAGGATACGGGCAGAAGAAGTCTTGCCGACACCTCTAGGGCCACTGAACAGATACGCATGGGCGATTCTACCCTGCTCTATTGCATGTTTTATGGTGGATACCACGAACTCCTGTCCCACAAGACTGTCAAAGTTTTGTGGTCGTTTCCTGGTAGCAGTTACTTCATATGCCATGAAAGCTCCCTTAGCGAACGTACTGGGTGAGTATACCATACTTTGGATGCAAGGGGTAGCAAGAGCTCTTCTTGGGCTCGGTGTTTTGTATTGCCTGTTTGAGAAAAAGCTTGTCATATTGGAGGATGAGTTCTAGAATTCATATCATCACACATCTTGGTTGGACTTGCAAAATGAATTGAAAGGAATGCTGTATGTCCGAACGTTGGAAAGACCATTGTAAAACATTGATAGAACTACTGCCGGATGGAGTCTTTTTTTGTGATAAGCTGGGAAGAATTCTCTATGCCAATAAAGTGTTTACATCACTTCTTGGGCCTGTAGAAATGCTTGGGCCAGCTCTTATGGCAGCGGTGAGCATAGACGATTCAATACAGATTGAGTCTTTTTTACAAAGGTTGCTACAGCACTCCAACCCAAATGATGTGATGCAGGTGAGAATGCAAGGCAATGATGGCTGCGAGAAATGGATTGAGCTTAGGTCTGTGGCAATTGAGACGGAGGAAGGGGCCTTCGGAGTTCTCAGGGATGTGACAAGTTACAAGACGTTGCAGCAGGAGTTGCTTTTTCAGGCTTTGACTGATGAACTGACAGATCTTTACAATCGTCGCGGTTTCAAGATGATGGCAGAACAGGAACTCAAGCACAGTCATCGCTTGAAGCATGAGGCAGTATTGTTAAGCATCGATATTGATGCTTTCAAGGCAATAAATGACACATATGGACATGATGAGGGTGATAGGGTTCTTAAGGTTGTTGCCCAAACAATGAAGCGTTGCTTCAGAAGCAGCGACATTCTCTGCCGATGGGGTGGTGATGAATTTTTGGTGTTGGCCCTCGATGTTCCCTGTGGTTCCGTGGATGCAATGACAAAGCGCTTTAAAGCAATGTTGCAGCAATCTGCGAAAGATCAGAAGTTCCCTTTCGATCTTACCGTAACCATTGGCTTTGCTTACCAAGGGGAAAAAGAAGCCGCCTCTCTTACGCAGATGATTCAAGACGCTGACCTTGAGATGTACGCAAACAAGGAACGATAAAAAAACCCAGCCAACAAATCCCCTGTGTCTCATGGGCGATTCACTTACCGCTGCTACCTTCCGGTCCTGACGGGGTTGGGCGAATGCACATAGCACAGAATCTGTCGGCTGGGAACAAAACGGAGAGGGGGGGATTCGAACCCCCGGTGCCTTTCAGCACACACGCCTTCCAAGCGTGCACCATCGACCACTCGGACACCTCTCCAAATACAAACAAACGGTCCAAACCAAAAAAAAACCAAGCTATCGGAGAGAGAGGGATTCGAACCCTCGGTACCGTCAGACGGTACAACGGATTTCGAGTCCGTCTCCTTCGACCACTCGGACATCTCTCCCGGTGATATGACCGCTACATAAAAGCTATTTGAGACCAAGAGGATTCGAACCTCCGACCCTCAGTTCCGCAAACTGATGCTCTATCCAGCTGAGCTATGGTCTCAAGTACTGTAAAAAAACAAAAACGGAGAGGGGGGGATTCGAACCCCCGGACCCGTTACCAGGTCAACTCCTTAGCAGGGAGCCCGATTCGGCCACTCTCGCACCTCTCCAATGAAAAAAAACAATACCAATGAATAGACTGATGAACGGAGAGAGAGGGATTCGAACCCCCGGAGACTCGCGCCTCAACGGTTTTCAAGACCGCCTCCTTCGACCGCTCGGACATCTCTCCAAACAGGCATGATACCAAAGCGTAAAGCAGTGCTATCAATCGGGTTTCAACTATAGTAAGTGCCTCAATCTTTGTCAAGAACCTTGTGCAGAGAATCAACAGTATAACCATAAAGATGGAATCTTCTGTATTTCTTGACAGGGGAACGGACAATCGTCATCATAAAACGACCATGAGGCTCAAACTCTTTCAAAGGCGCCCAAAGAAACCTCTTTTGGCCCCTGAACACAAGACAGTACATACCCATAAGATAGAAACGCTCAAAGCAGGCAGACTTGCCTCGTTGGCACTGGATTTTACCTCCCGTCTCATTGAGCAGCTAGGGCCTCGGTTGGCAACAAGTGAAAGTGCACAAAAGGCTGCAGAGCAGATTGAGCAGGAGTATCAAAAATTCTGTGATTACACCCAAAGCAGCTCTGTTGCGGTGGACATGGATATTCATCGTCTCCCTCTGAAGGTTGTCCCGATCATCTATCCCGTCATCCTGTTGTTCTTGTTTTTTGGCTTGCCCTATCTCGGTCTCATACTGTTTAGTTTGTATTGTTATTATGTATATCGGGTTTTGTATTTATATAAGCCCTTTTCATACAAGAAGCAAAAAAAGAAGCAAGGAGTGAATGTACACGGGGTCCTGCATCCTTCAAAGGAGGTAAGGCAGACCATACTGTTTACCGCCCACCATGACAG
>Ga0334887_1004477_pt1 | contig 12576 bp, 10 predicted proteins | sample GraSluR1_MG_10_FD_207217 | JGI IMG/M metagenome (GOLD analysis project Ga0334887, IMG submission 207217) | Sludge microbial communities from methane-producing bioreactor in Wageningen University, Netherlands - Granular Sludge_18_07-R1 | ecosystem: Engineered > Bioreactor > Anaerobic >...
AGAACGTAAAACGCTGATCACGCATGTTGAACAGTTCGCCTGGGATGGGCAGTGGTATCTGCGGGCGATCTTTGACGACGGCACACCGCTTGGCTCCTCGGTGAATACGGAAGCACGGATTGATTCCCTGCCCCAATCATGGGCCTGGCTGAGCGGGGCTGCCGACATGGATCGGGCGGAGAAGGCGCTCGAATCGGCGTGGAGTCACCTCGTTCGCGCGGATGAGGGGTTGGTGCTGCTCTTTGAGCCTCCGTTCGATCAGTCCGAGCCCTCCCCCGGATACATCAAAGGCTACCCGCCGGGGGTGCGTGAAAACGGCGGCCAGTACACGCACGCCGCCATCTGGCTGGCCATGGCCATGGCGCGCCGCGGGGAAGGCGCCCGCGCGGCGAAAATCCTCAGCATGCTCAATCCAATCGAGTGTACACGCGAACCGGCGCCGGTCTGGCGCTACGGGGTTGAGCCCTACGTGGTCGCGGCCGATGTGTACCGCTTGCCGGGACAGATCGGTCAGGGCGGCTGGTCCTGGTATACCGGTTCGGCGGCGTGGATGTACCGCGCCTGGGTGGAGGAAATCCTGGGCCTCAAGGTGCGCGGCGATACCATGCAACTCGCCCCGGTCATCCCTGGCTGGTGGGATGGGTTCCAGATGAGCTATCGCCACGGCGAAGCGTTCTACGAGATTCAGGTCGAGAACCCAGAACATTGCGAGCGGGGCGTTGTCTGGGTGGAGATGGATGGTCAACGCATCGAGGATGGCGTCATCCGGCTTGTTCGGGACCTGGTCAAACACCGGGTCCTCGTCCGCATGGGCAAGTCGCCCCATGTGGTTTGCAGCATCAATCCCGATGAACATGCAGCGTCTTAATGGTCCGGTCACCGCACAAAGAAGTGGTCTTTGAGGGTAGGGTACATTCTCCCGTGTTCATACTGTGGCAGGGAGATTCGTTGTTCATGGATTCAAGCACATCTTGCCACAATCACCTGCGCCTGCTGTCGGAGTAACGCTTGAAGCTGGCGTATGCCTCGGCGTTCCGACAGAGGTTGCCCCTGTAGGAGAGCTTGCCCGCCAGGCTGATCAACGGTTTGCGGCGATACCAAAAGCTGCTCAATACCCTGTGGAAAAGATGCGGCACGGAATAGAAGGTCTCATTGCAGGAGGTCATCTCCTGGATGATGCCGTCCAGAGACAAATGCTTGTAGCGGGCCACCGGGTAGGTCAACGTGTAGTATTTCCAGTCTTCCGGGAGCGTGTCGAGAGGGATGCGGTCCTGTGCTTTCATCTGGCCCCACAGGCGGGTGCCGGGCAGCGGCGTCAGGAACAGCACGTTGAGATTGTCAACGCCATACCGGTGGGCCGTCTCGGCGATCCGGTTGCCAATGCCCGGTTCGTCCATGTCCAAACCAATGATGAAAGAGCCAGCCACCAGGATCCTGTGCCGCTGGATACGCCGTACAGAGGCGCGGATATCTCGGTCTTTCAAGAGGGTGAATTTCCCACCGTACCCCCGGAGCCCCTCCGGCGAAGGGGATTCAAAGCCGATGAAGACACCGCTACACCCGGCTTGGGCGGCCAGCGACAGGAGTTCCTCGTCATCGGCAAAGTTGATGGTGGCCTGAGCAATCCATTCCTTACGGAGGTTGGCCCGGGCCAAGGCACGAAACAGATCTTTGGCGCGGGCGATATGTTCGGGTCGAGTGCCAATGAGATTATCGTCAACGACCAGCACAAGTCGCTCGCGAATCAACTGAAACTCTCGCACGACGTCCGGAATGGGGCGTTGCCGGTAGTGTGCCCCGTTGAAGGCCGTCACGCTGCAAAAACTGCAATTCAGTGGACAGCCACGCGTGGTCTGGATGGCCCCGAAGGCATACTTTCCGGACAGTAGGCTGTGACGGGCAGGGACGACGTCGGTCATTTCGGCGAACCCCCCATCATACCGGCGCTTGAGCCGGCCCTGCCGGGCGTCCTCCAGAACCTCCCGCCAAACACCATCGGCTTCCCTGGTAACGACTGCATCTACTCGCTCCAGAACCTCGTCGAGACACATGGTGGCGTGAATGCCGCCCATGACGACAGGCACACCCAGCCGCCGGAAGTGACTGGCTACCTCGTAGGCACGGTTGGCCTGCGAGGTGAACGCGGTGATGCCGACCAGATCGGGCCGGGGCATGGCTGCATAGTCCGGCACGCCGAGGTTCTCATCCACAATCGTGATGTCCCACCCCGCCGGCGTCGCACCCGCAAGAACCATCAGGCTCAGCGGCTTCCACACGCGGTAACGGTTCCAACGGCTCTCCTTGACTTTGAGGATGCTGACGAGCGGATTGCAGGGATTGATCAGACACAGTCGCATATCATTCCGTTTTCAGGGCGCCGGTACTTCCCTATGCGGAGGCTTTGACTTCCTCCAGGTAGGCTATGGCATAGTCTATCATCTGCTTTGCTATGCTGGATACGGACTTCGTGTCCACACGTTTATGGCTATATCGATGGGATATTCGCAGAGCCCCCAAATTGTCGTCATACACAAAATCATACCGTCCTTGTGACAATACAACACCGGCACGCCCAATCTCGTCCGCGCGGTCGGGCTGTTTGACGTGTAACCGTGTCCGCAGATTCTCCATGACTCTTTGGAAGTCGAATTCCACCTCAATACTGACGGTGAGGGTTATCGAAGGGCTGCCAACATCGTCGTATTCAAATAGTTCATCGAAGTCACGATTCTTTGCGGATGCAACATAGAGGTCATTCAAGTCGGCAATCAGGGCGTCGGGGTGGGTGGTTCTCTCTGGAACCCACGTGTCGATGGACTCACGAATCTTGACGAGCGCCTGAATGGTGTCATCGATCTTCATGTCCTGCGATACCTCCAAGCCTCTTCAGATATTCTACCGTCGTGTAAAGATGACTGTCTGTATTCTATGGGACGGCCGGCACAACGGCAACCGTCAATCAGTGCTCGTCTGCGGTCCGATCGCAGTTGGCTGAACACTGCTTTCGATAATCCCCGCTGCAATGGCGTAGCGGGTGATCCCTGCTGTGTCGTGGAGATCCAGCTTGCTCATGAGATGCTGCCGGTGCTTCTCCACCGTTTTGACACTGATGCCAAGCTCTCTTGCGACCTGCTTGTTGGCCTTGCCCTCGGCAATCAGTTGCAGCACTTCCACTTCGCGCGAACTCAAGGCGACCTTCTTCTTCCTGGGCACTCGGCGCCCATCCGACGAGTCCAACGAAAGGCTGGACAGACGATTAGCAACTGCGGGGCTGAAGAATGCGTTTCCTTTCTGGACCTCCCGGATCGCTTTGACCAAAAAATCGGCGGACGTCTGTTTGATCAGGTATCCGGCCGCGCCCAACAGAATCGCCTGCCGGACATACTCGTCATCAGCATGCGCCGAGAGGATAAGCACCCGGGCGCCGGGGTCGGCCTTGAGAATTCGCCGGGTCGCTTCCAGACCGTTGAGCAGCGGCATCGCAATGTCCATGAGAACCACGTCCGGGCGAAGTTTCCTGGCCAATTGGACCGCCCGACGGCCGGTCTCGGCTTCGCCGACCACCTCGATATCCTCCTCCGCCCCCAGCAATGCTCGAAGCCCCTCTCGAACGACCGTGTGGTCTTCCGCCAGCAGGACTGTGATTCGCGTCATAGAAACAGGCCCTCGTAGAATCCCTGAGAGGTCTAAACCTCGGTGCCATTGCCGAAGGGGATCTCCGCTCGGATCGTCGTGCCTTTGCCGGGTGAGGATTTGACGGCAAGGTAACCGCCGACCATTTCCACTCGCTCGCGCATGCCGAGCAGCCCCAACGCTTTGCGCCTTCTGTTGGACAGCATGTTTCGCACATCAAAGGACTTGCCGTCGTCGTGCACTTCGATGCAAATGACGCCCCGCAGTTTTCGGATGCTCACCGTTACCTCACTGGCTTTCGCGTGCTTGGCCACGTTGATGAGGGCTTCCTGGACGACGCGATAGAGCACCGTTCGCTTATCACTGTCCAGGAGTTCCGTCCGGCCACGAGTGAAGCCCCTGAGTTGAACGGACAGGCCCGTCCGCTTGCCAAAGTCATTGACGTAGGAGTGGAGGGCGGGAATCAGCCCCAGATCATCCAAGGCCGGCGGGCGCAATTGGCTGGCAAACTCATGCACGATGTTCACCGACTTTTCCACCAGCCGCTGCGTGCGGGCGATCTTTCTCTTGAGGTCCTTGCCGTCGGATGCGCCCTCCTTTCTCAATACCGCGAGATGGAAACTGATGGCCGTCAAGACCTGGGCGATATCATCATGCAGTTCGCGGCTGATTCGCCTTCGCTCATCCTCCTGCGTCCGCAGAATTCGATGGGACAGATGCTGCAACTGTTTCTGAAGCCCAAGTGCCTGGACCAACAATCGGTTGGAGTACCGCTCGCTCTTCTTGAGGGCGGCCTCAACGGTCTTCCGCCGGACGATTTCCTGCTTCAACTCCCGGTTGGCGGCGTCCAGGGCCTCCATGCGCCGTTGCGCTTCCTCCGCCCGCTTGAGCGCGGTGATGTCAGAAACCGCCAGCCGGCACCATTTCTGCTCACTGCCGGAGACGGCGGGCGTCGCCTGAAAGTCTACCCAGGAAGGTGTGCCGCTCTTGTTCAGAAGGGATGCCTCACAGATTTGTTTTCCGGACCCTGCAAAGACCTTGTCCAGGAAAGCCAGGAAGACCGGTCGGCTCGTCGGGCTCAAGAAATGCTGCAAGCGGCGTCCGATCAGTTGGGACCGTTCCACGCCCAGCAAGGCAGCCCCCGTCAGGTTTACCTCGGAGATCAGGCCTTGTTCATCGATGGAGAAATAGCCGACCGGGGCGAAATCGTAGAGGTCGGTGTATTTCTCCAGCATCGCCTCCATCTGGTCCCTGGCTTCCAGGAGCTCGGCGTTCTGCATCTCCAGTTCGACCTGGTGGACCTGCAGTTCATGGAGGAGCCTCTGCGTGTCGGCGTCCGTTCGGGGCGGGGCCGTCTTCCTCCGCTGCCGTTTAAGCTGCCCTTCAGCGCGGCGACGCAGTTCGGCGGCATCGGCGGACAGATTCGGTTTTTTCGGCATGGCAAGACCTTCTATCCTGTGTGGGACTTGGGCAATGTTCCGGATCGCTCTCCTCGACGGAGTCTGCGCCTGTGACTCTCACGGACGTATTGGCGTCGGGCACGATGATCAGAAACGTGCTGCCTCGGCCCGGGGCGCTGCGGACCTTCATGCGCCCGCCCAGCAACTCGACTCGCTCGCGGATGCTCAACAGCCCGGAGCCGCCCGTCTGCCCCAGTGTCTTGGGGTCGAATCCTCGGCCGTGGTCGCAGACGGTCAGCCACAGCCGCCCGTGCCGCCACCGAAGCCGGACGACCGCTTTCGTGACTTCCGCATGCTTGACGACGTTGAACAGCATCTCCTGGGCCGTATGGAACAGGAACACCTTGATCGAATCGGACGACACATCGAGCGAACCGCGGAGTTCCACGTGGACGACCAAGCCATGCTTTACTTGGATATGGTTTGCCAGCCATTCGATGGCTTCGCTGAAATCGCCGTAGGACAGCACGGCCGGCCGCAGTTCATGGGAGAGGCTGCGGGACTTTGCGATTGCCTCCTTGAGCATCACTGTAACCTGGTCGACCGCTTCTCGCAATGAAGCGTCACCATCGATCCGCTTGTGGAGCAGACCCAGATGGAATTTTGCCCCCGCAAGCTGCTGCTGCAAGTCTTCGTGCAGGATGTCCGCCAGTCTCTTGCGTTCACGGTCCTCCGTCTGCAACAGCTCCATCGCCAGCCTCTGAAGCTGACGCGTCCGCTGCTCCAGTTCTGCGGTCCGCCGAGCCACTCTGCTCTCCAGCGTCGCCGTCAGCTTGTGCATCGCTTCTTCCGCCCGCTTGAGGGCCGTAACGTCCGAGACGGCCATCCGGCACCACTTCCGCTCGCCCCAGAGGAAGGTCGCGGCCCCGGCCTGAAGGTTCGCCCAGAAAGGAGTGCCGTCCTCGTTCAGAAGGGACACCTCACAGACGTGTTTTCCAGGCTCTGCGAAGACCTTCTCAAGGAAAGATAGGAAGACCGGTTGGCTCGTCGGGCTCAAGAAATGCTGCAAGCGGCGGCCGATCAGTCGAGACCGCTCCACGCCCAGCAAGGCGGCCCCCGTCAGGTTTACCTCAGAGATCAGGCCCTGTTCATCGATGGAGAAATAGCCGACCGGGGCGAAATCGTAGAGATCGGTGTATTTCTCCAGCATCGCCTCCCTCTGGTCCCTGGCTTCCAGGAGTTCGGCGTTCTGCATCTCCAGTTCAACCTGGTGGACCTGCAGTTCATGGAAGAGCCTCTGCGTGTCGGCGTCCGCTCGGGGCGGAGGCGTGCTCTTCCGCTGCTCCCTGAGCCGCCCTTCAGCGCGGCGCCGCAGTCCGGCGGCATCGGCGGAAAGATTCGGTTTCTTCGGCATGGCAAGACCTTTCATGTCCTACCGGACCCTGGCGATCTTCCGGCGCGCTTCTTGATCCGTTTGCGTGCAAGCGCATCAGCCTGCGAACCCTTGCCGGTCTTCCTCTTCGCCGTCTTTCCGGACCGGCCCGCGGCCCGGTCTTCCATAGCGGCTTGCTTGTTCCGCAATTTGGCCTCCAGTGTCTTGGCGGCGGTAATGTCTGCGAAGGTGATCACCACGCCGTCAATCCGGTCATCCAGAGTGCGGTAGGGCATGATGCGCACGGTGAACCAGCGGCCGTCACACGTGGCTACCGGCTTCTCCGTCGCGACCAGTGTGCGCAGCACGTCGCGCACGTCGGCCGCCAGCGTCGGGTGGTCCAGGTCCGAGACCAGGTCGGTGATGGGCCGCCCCACGTCGCCCGGAATGAGCTTGATGATCTTCGTTGCCTGGGTGGTGAACCGCCGGACGCGGAGATCCTTGTCGAGAAACAGGGTCGCGATGTCCGTGCTTTCGAGCAGGTTCTTCATGTCGCTGCTGGCCCGCGACAGCTCGTCCACCTTGACCTGCAACTCGGCGTTGAGCGTCTGGAGTTCCTCATTCATGGACTGCATCTCCTCCTTCGAGGTGGTGAGTTCCTCGTTGGTGGATTGCAGTTCTTCATTCGTGGATTGCAGCTCCTCGTTGGCCGAGCGGAGTTCCTCCTGCGAGGTCTGCATCTCTTCTCGCGTCGCCCGTGCCTCGGCGCGGACCCGCAGGAGTTCCTGCTCCAATGCGGCGCTGGGGGCGTGAGGTTTTGGCGATCGGAGCGGCGCCGCGGCGGCCACAGGCGCGGCCACGTCGATGAACACGATCATGACCAACCCCTGTAGTGGCCCGGGCTCATCGAGTCGCTGGACGGTCACGTCCACGCACTGCTCTGTACCGTTGGTCCCAACCTTGAGGCCATGGAGCGTGACGCACCCGCTCTGGCCGAGGGCTTGGCGGAAGGCGCCGGCGAGCTCGAGGCGCAGTCCTTCACGGGCCATGGCGAAGATGTTCCAGTTGGCCTTGCCAGCGGCCGGCTCCAGGTACTTGCCCGTCCGACCGCTGACGTAAAAGATGTCGCCCTTGTCATTGACGAGCACCGCCGGCGGGGCATAGCGCTGCAGGACCAGTTCATCCGCAAGGGTCTGGAGACTGGGAGGCATCTTCGACACCTCGCGTGCTTGTGTCTCCGCGCGCGGGGTAAAGGCATAGGCCGGGGGAAAATCGCGGGGTTCCGGCCGCGAGGTGGACTCGATCCGCCGAAAGATTCTCGATTTCGTGCTGATCGGGGCAAACTGGTCGGTGAAGCTACCGACCGCCTCGGCGTTGCCGAGGAACAGGATGCCGCCGGGATTGAGGCTGTAGTGAAAGAGCGGCAGGAGTTTCTTCTGCATCTCCGGGGCCAGGTAGATCAGCAGATTTCGGCAACTCAGGATGTCCAGCTTGGTAAAGGGCGGGTCCATGATGAGGTTCTGCGGCGCGAAGATCACCATCTCCCGGATCTCTTTGCGCACATGGTAGCGGTGCTCTTCTTTGGAGAAGAACCGGCTCAGCCGCTCCGGCGACACACCGGCGGCGATATTGTCGGGATAGGCGCCCTGGCGGGCCTTGTCAATGGCATCCCGGTCCAGGTCAGTGGCAAAGATCTGCAGGGTATAACGGCCCTCCGGCTCGACCTGCTCGATCGCTTCTCGGAACACGATGGCCAGGGAATAGGCCTCCTCCCCGGTGGAGCAGCCGGGCACCCACGCCCGCAGCGCTTGGCCGGGCGACGGGTCGGCGATCAGCGCGGGCAGGGCCTGTTCGCGCAGATGCTCCCAGGCGGCGGGATCACGGAAGAAGCTCGTCACACCAATCAACAACTCCTTGAAGAGCAGGTCCAGCTCCTGGGAGTTCTCACGCAGGTACCGGACATAGTCGGCAATCTTGGCGATCTGGTGAATGCCCATGCGACGCTCGATCCGACGGTAGATGGTGCTCTTCTTGTACAGGGAGAAGTCGTGGCCAGTGCGGGCTCGCAGCAGGATGATCGCCTTATCCATGGCGCTCTGCGTCCTGTCTTCCAGGGCGATTTCAGGCTTGGTAATGAGGGGGGTGCGCTGCAGATAGGCGATGATCCTGCCAGGCAGTTCGTCCACCGGGGCCACAATGTCGGCCAAGCCCGCGTCAATGGCGCTGCGAGGCATGCCATCGAATTTGGCCGTCGCCGGCTCCTGCACCAGCACGACGCCCGCCTTCTCCTTGATGGCCCGCAAGCCCATCGTGCCATCGGAGCCCATGCCCGAGAGAATGACGCCGATGCTCCGTTCCTGCTGGTCCTCTGCCAGGGAGCAAAGGAAGAAATCAATCGGCAGACGCAGTCCCCGAGGCGCCGCCGGCGCGAGCAAGTGCAAGACCCCGTGCAGGATGGACATATCTTTATTGGGCGGGATCACATAGACACGGTCCGGGCGGACCTTGGTGCGATCCTTCACCTGCATCACTTTCATACCGGTGGTGCGCTGGAGCAGTTCGGGCATGATGCCCTTGTGCGTCGGATCCAGGTGCTGGACGATGACAAAGGCCATGCCACTGCCCGTCGGCACGTGCGACAGGAAGTGCTCCAAGGCATCGAGCCCTCCGGCCGAGGCCCCGATGCCGACGATGGGGAATGGAGCGCTCGCCTGTTGGGGTGGTGTTTTTGGGGAGACAGCGTTGGCAGGCTCCCTCTGCCGAGGTTTCGACGCGGATTTCCTTTTCATGGTCCTGTTCTTCGCCCCCCGTTCAATCCTGTCGTATGGGTTTCGGCTGAATACCGGCATTATCCGACTTCTGCTTCCCTCCGTCCATAGGGTAAAACCCTACCGGTCCGAGAACACCAGGTAGGGTTTCACCTTATGGAAAGCACCCGACCAATGGTGTAGCGTATGCTCAATGAAAGACCGGGGAATCGCCCCCCAAGTCGAAGCCGCATGGGAGCTCGGGATACGATACAGATGGCCATCCTGTCCGGTTTCGGGGCGAGCAGGTGATTGTGGACTGAGATGTGCGCTATGTTGACAGGGCTGACGGAGGTGGTGGGCGGGTCTCGGAGAACATTCATGCACGTGATCGGCGGACTGGGGGAGATGGTTTTGGCGCAGTGGGATGAGCTGCGTCACGCGGCGGCTGTGATTGGGACGGTACTCTACGTCTGTGTCCAGCCGCGCTGCTGGGTGCGCGCCGTGCGAAGAGCCTTTGTGCGGCAGATAGTCGTCATCGGCGTGGACTCGATCTCCCTGGTCTGCGCGGTGGCGGTCTTCGTCGGGACTACGGTGGTGGCGCAACTGACATTCTGGGTCGAGCAGGCGGGACAGTCGCAAATGCTCGGGCCGCTGCTAGTAGCCGTCGTGGCCCGCGAGTTGGGCCCCGTGCTGATCGGAATCGTAGTGATCGTTCGCAGCGGCAGCGCGATGGTGACCGAATTGGGGATCATGCGGACCGACGGGCGCGTTGGTGAAAAGCGCCCAATAGGGGACCAGGAGAAGCGCCTAAAAGGGGGCCACCTGAGTCATAAACAATAGCGTCAAGTACGACGCTGTCAACAAGATCCTCCGGGCTCACCCTTAAGGGTGAGAGGTCCTATAATGTCTGGTTGGGTTCGTCTTTGCCTTTCTCCAGGCTGGCCTTGAGCCGGTAGCTATCGCCCGTGATCTCCAGGATGTGCACGTGGTGCGTCAGTCGGTCCAGCAGAGCACCGGCCAGCCTCTCATCGTCCGCTAACACCTGAGGCCAATCGGCGAAAGGAAGATTGGTCGTCACGACCAGGCTGGTCTGTTCGTAACACTGACTGAAGAAGCCGAACAGATGCTCGGCACCCATCCGATCCAACGGGAGATAGCCGAGTTCGTCGACGACAATCAAGTCACAGCGTCGGATGCTCTTTTCGAGCTTCAGGATCATCCGTTCCTGACGGGCCTCGATGTAGGTGTTGACCAATCGGGAGGCCGTGAAGAACTTCGCCTTGTAACCGCGCCGGCAGGCCTCGCGACCAAAGGCGATGGCCAAGTGGGTTTTGCCCACACCGGGCGGGCCGCTTAGGACGAGATTGGTTTTGCTCTCGATGAACTGACAGCGGGCCAGGTCCAGGACACGCTTTTTGTTCAGTTTCGGCACATCGGCGAACCGGTAGGAGGCCATCTCCTTGACCATCGGGAACTCGGCCTGCTTGAGCCTTCGTTCGATGGCCAGCGCGGTCCGGCGTTGGACTTCCAGTTCGGCCAATTTCTGCAGGAAGTCCTCGTACGCCGCATTGGCCTGACTGCACTGACGAGCCATCGCCTGATATTCGGCCCGCATGGTTGGCAGTTTCAGGGTCTTGAGGTAGCTGTCCAACAAGAGCTTCGACGCGCTCATAACAGCACCTCCTCTCGGACCTTGAGCTGATCATAGATCCCGGTATCGCGGACCCCGGTGCCCTGGGTGATCAGGTCAGGTCGATCCGACAGATCCAGCCGAGCCCGCGGCGGCATCGGCTCGTTGCGAAGCACATTCAAGACCGCATCTTCGCTGAAGGCCCGGCGACGCACACAAAGTTCTACGGCGGTTTTGACCTCAACTTCCGGATACTCCGTGAACAGCATCAGGACCTTGATATAGCGTCGGGTCCCGTCCTGGCGGTAGCGGTATTCCAGTTCCGCCCGCATCCGATCGAACGCGTCTCCCCATGGCTGGCCTTTGAAGGCCCGGGCGTTGTCCAGGCTGCCGGGCTTACGCTCCAATAGCTTGAGGTAATTCATAGGGTCCAGGACGAACTGCCCCGCTTCGTAGCAGCGGGCGTGAACGGCCACCACCTGATGTTCACATAGGATGCGAACCCGATCCACGAACAGCTCAATCATGCAGGGATGGTAGGCCCAGGCGACCGGAACCGAGTAGCGAATGTTGTCCACGCGAACCAGGGCGTGACTGTCGACGAAGATCGAACGCCGACGACAGGCGGCGAAGCGTTCAGATTGTAAGGGTAGGAAACAGGGTCTTTCCTCGGTCAGCAGTTCGCCCAGCGTCTTGCCTCCATGAACCTCCGGACCGCGACGCCGAAGATCATTCTGACAGTCGTCGAAAAGCTGGCTGGCCAGTTGGCTGAGGCTCTCCACCTGCGGCACCGGCGACAGATAGGTCCGCTCGCTTCGTTTACAGGCGTTCTCCACGTCTCCCTTCTCGTTGCCCCTGGCCACATTACAGAACCGCGTCTCGAACAGATACCACGCTCGCAGCTCTTTGAACCGCTTATTGAGGCGGCGGTTTTGACCCTTGCCCACCTGGATAACCGCACACTTGAGGTTGTCGTAGGCGATCCGTCGGGGCACCCCACCAAAATACTCAAAGGCTCGGACATGGCCATCCAAGAAGGATTCGAGATTGGCCTTTTCGTACGGATAGACAAAAGTGGCTTTCGAATAACACAGCTTCATGACGAAGAACTGGCACTTACGCTCAATACCGTTCTCAACGATCCAGCCTTCGTGCCAATCGACCTGGGCCTCTTCACCCGGGTCAAACTGCAAGGGCATAAAAGCCTCCTTTTGGCGGTGCGATGCCTGCTTCACATACCGCTGCACGGTGCCGTAATGGCCGGTGAAATCGTACTCCTCGCACAGGCGTTCATACATCCTGTGGGCGGTTTGACGCTGCTTGGGCCGCGTCTTGGTGTTCTGCTCAAGCCAGGCGTCGATGATCGGCTTGACCGGCTCCAGAACCGGTCGGGGCCGGGGCTCGCTGAGCCGGTACCCCGGTGGCAGCCGCTCGGCCAGGGCCTTCGTCACCGTCTTGCGGGAGTGGCCCAGTGCCTTGGCCGCCTGCCGCCGGCTGAGCCCCTCGATTAGCACTTTACGCCGAATGAGTTCATAGTGGTCCACCGTCAACATCCCTTCTGACCCTTTTGCATCTGGAACCATCTCCAGAGACTAAAGATCGGTCAAATGTGGTGGTCCCCAATTCGGCGCTTATTACGCCTCCGAGACGTCCCCTCCTGGTCCCCTATTGGGCGCTTTTCACCATTGGCAAACGCACCGAGGGTTCGTGGCGGTCGCATCAGGTTCCGATGGGCGACATGAGTCATCCGCGGCATGTGAAGATTCTGGAACAGTGGATGAAAAGCTACCT
>Ga0334887_1004478_pt1 | contig 12576 bp, 12 predicted proteins | sample GraSluR1_MG_10_FD_207217 | JGI IMG/M metagenome (GOLD analysis project Ga0334887, IMG submission 207217) | Sludge microbial communities from methane-producing bioreactor in Wageningen University, Netherlands - Granular Sludge_18_07-R1 | ecosystem: Engineered > Bioreactor > Anaerobic >...
TGTTGTTGTTCCTGGATCTATTCCAATTATTAAATGCAATTTATCACCTGGCGCCTCCGCCACCACCACCTCCTCCGAAACCTCCTCCGCTTCCGAAGCCTCCACCAGAACCTGATGAGGAAGGAGAAATTGATGCCATAGTTGTATTCAATGCCATAAAAGAAGCCATAGTAAATGTAGTATTTATGTTATTTGATATATACCAGTTAGGAGAGTTGTTAGGATATTCTAAATTAATATATTTTATTACTTTTTCTCCAACGCCTAATGAAACTGCATAGATTAAATAATGGCCCCATAATTCAACTGCAGATGGAGGTTTTTCTTTCATTAAAGTTAAATCTTCTAAAAATCTTTTGAAAGCCATCCATTGTTCGTATTCTAATGCACCTTTTTCAGTCCTTTTTTCAAATGGTTTTGATAGTCCAAAATAAAATATAATACTAAACATAACTATGAATGGTATTAACATGGCTACTAATGGGCATAAACAAATAGATATTGAGGATATAATCAGAGATAAGAATGTTACTATTAGAATTACAAGTAGAGTATATATTTTTCCTGTTTTTGCATCTTCTAAATTATGGAATTTATATTTTTCTACATGTTTTTTAACATTATCTTTCCATTCTTCGAAAAAAGAATAATTTGTAGAATTATATTTTTTAAATTTGTTATCTAGATCAACTTCCTTTTTATTTTTAAATAGGAAAGTTAAAAGATCTTTTTCAAAACTTAATAAGTTTGTATCCTCTTTATTTGTTCGGATTATAATTGTATGTGTATCCTTTCCAAAAATACCCCATGTTTTTTTAGCAGGAACTTCTTTTATTTTTAGGTATCCTTTTTGGGCTAAATCTAAGATACAAGCAACTATATCGTTTGTCCTTGGTTTTTTATTAATTGCATCTATCAAACATCCTAAAACAGCAGGAGAATAGTTATTGGGTAATTCTCTATAATATTTTGCATCAAAATTAATTTCTGGTTCTTTACCATATTTTTTCCAAATAAAATAAATACTAATTAGTCCGCAAATCCAAATAAAAATTAATAAAAATATTATTAATGAATCCTCTTTTTCTTCATAAGTTGATAAATCATTATTTTCATAAAATGATAGCTCTTCATTTATTATTTTTTCTAAACCCATTTCATTTTTTATTATTGTATTTGATTTGTCTGTTATTAATTCAGAAGGAAAAGCTAAGCGTGCTTCAACATATTGCGAACCTGCAATATCACTTGCAGTATAATAAGCATAATTGTCAAACAATTCTACATTTCCATTTGATGGTCCATGTCCCCATGCTTTATAATTTTCTTTAGAAATATTGGAGGGTAAATATATTTTTGATTTTAACGAAGGAAAAGGTTTATCCCATTCAGTTCCCTTTAATTTCCAGTAAAAATCACATACATCTTCATAGCATACAATAATATGCGAAATTTTATATGAAAAAGTATAATCGTGTACTTCATTCTTCCATGAACTATATCCAATTAACTCTATTTTATTATTTCCTATGCTATCTACTCGTGTATTAATAGGTTTTCCATCTTCATAAACTTGACATTCTAAAATTTCAAAAACAGCGCCTTGCCAAGATAATGGGATAGTTCTATAAACTTCTGAAAATGAACCGGAATTAAAAGAATAAGATAGAGTTTCATTAATATCAACAGTTCCATCTAAATTAATATAAATTTCTTGAGTCATTGGCCCTATAGAATAGGATTTAGCAAATACTAAGATAGTAAATAGTAATAATATTAATAAGATTTTTTTCATTATATTTTAATAATATTAAAAAGTATATAAACTTTTGTTATTTTTTAAAAGATTTAATAATTAAAAATGTTAATACCATACTAACACTTTTTAAATATTTCGTTTTTAAATAGTTAATATCTTATTAACAAAATAGGAGGTGTATAAATATGAGAAGATGGACTATTTGGGATGAGGTACAAAGAATGCAAGAAGAAATGGATAGTTTGTTTAATTTAAGACAAAGTAATTTGCCTATGCTAACAAACAAACAAGGGATAAATACATATTCAGCACCACTAAGTGATATCATTGAAAAAGAAGATGAGATAGTGTATATAATGGATATACCTGGAGTAGAAAAAAAAGATATACAATTAGAAGTAATTGGAAATAGATTAGAAGTTAAAACTGAGAAAAAAGAAGAAATAAAAAGAGAAGCCGAAGGATATATAAGATATGAAAGATCATATGGGGGATTTAAACGAACATTCGCATTACCAGAAACTGCAGATCCAAATCAAGTAAATGCAACATACAAAAATGGAGTATTAGAAATAACAGTAAAGAAAAAACCAGATTCAAAAAAGGAGAAAAAAAGAATTGAAGTAAATTAAAGGTGCAATAATGAATCAAAAAGAGATAGAAGAATTTTGTAAAAAAGCAAGATTGCTCTCAAAAAGGGATACAGAAGGAACAACAGTGATTGTATTTAAATCAGTTTTATGTAAAAAAGAAGAACCAATAACTAGCACTGAATTATCTAAGTTAAGCGGTCTTCACCGCTTAACAGTTAGACACCATTTAGAAAGATTAAAAGAACAAGGATTATTAGAAGAAAAAAAAGGAAAATATAAAATGAAATTTAATTCAATAGAAGATTATGTTGATTTTAGAAGAAAAAAAATGATTAGAATGTTTGAAGAATTAGAGAATATGGCAGAAAGGATGGATAAAGAATTCATAATAACAGAAAAAAGAAGAAAAATTGAAATAAAAGACGGGTGAAAATATGAAAAAAGAATGTGAAAACCAATACTGTAATTGTGAAAATCAGAATTGCAATTGTAATGATGAAAACTGCGATTGTAATGATGAAAACTGCGATTGTAATGATGAAAATTGTGATTGTGAAAAAACAGAAAATAATCAAATAGAAAATACAAAAAAGATTGAAGAATTAGAAGAGAAACTTCTAAGATTACATGCAGAATTTGATAATTATCATAAAAGAACAGATAAAGAAATTGAAAAATTAAAAAAGACAGCTAATAAAGAATTAATATTAGATTTATTAGAATTTTTAGATGAATTAGAAGAATCTATGAAACATATTAAAGAAGATAAAAATAATGAAAATATTAAAAAAGGATTAATAATGTTGCATGAAAAACTATTATCTACTTTGAAAAAAAGAGGATTAGAAGTAATGGAATGCAAAGAATTTGATCCATATAAACATGAAGCTCTTATGTATGAAAAAGGCAAAGAAGGAGAAATTACAAAAGTTTTGAAAAAAGGATATTTACTAAATGGAGAAGTAATTAGACACGCATGTGTTTGTATCGGAAAAGAGGAGGTAGATTAAATGAGTAAAATAATAGGAATAGATTTAGGAACATCAAACAGCGCAGCATCAGTATTAGAAGGCGGAAGACCAAAGATAATACCAAGTGCAGAAGGTAATACAATGTATGGAAAAGCATTTCCATCAATTGTTGCATTTACAAAAGATAATCAAATGTTAGTTGGCGAACCTGCAAGAAGACAAGCAGTTACAAATCCAGATAGGACATTTACTGCATTTAAAAGAAAAATGGGTACGGATCATAAATATAAATTAGGAGATAAAGAATATACTCCTCAACAGTTATCTGCATTTGTTTTACAAAAAATAAAAAAAGATGCCGAAGAATTTTTAGGAGATAAAGTTGAAAAAGCAGTAATTACAGTTCCAGCTTATTTTAATGATAATCAAAGACAAGCAACAAAAGATGCAGGTAAAATTGCAGGATTAGATGTAGTTAGGATAATTAATGAACCAACAGCAGCTTCATTAGCTTTTGGATTAGACAAAGCAGATCAAGACCATAAAATTTTAGTTTTTGATTTGGGTGGTGGAACATTAGATGTTACAATAATGGATTTTGGCGAAGGGGTTTTTGAAGTTATTTCAACAAATGGTGATACTAATTTAGGTGGAGAAGACATGGATGAATCGATTGTAAAATATTTACTTGAAGATCTAAATAAAAAAGAAGGAGTAGATATAAGTAAGGACACAACTGCAATGAGAAGATTAAAAGAAGCAGCTGAAAAAGCTAAAATAGAATTATCAACAGTAGTTGAAACTGATATAAATTTACCATTTTTAACTCAGAAAAATAATGAACCTGTTAATTTTCAACATAAATTAACAAGAGCAAAATTAGAAAGTTTGGTTCAATCAACAGTTCAAAGATGTAAAGAACCTATACATAATGCATTACAAGATGCTAAAATATCCCCAGATCAAATAACAAAAATTATTTTGGTTGGTGGACCAACAAGAATGCCAATTGTAAGAAAATTTGTTGAAGATTTTGTAGGTAAAAAAGCAGAACGAGGTATTGATCCAATGGAATGTGTTGCAATGGGTGCAGCAATTCAAGCAGGAGTATTATCTGGTGAAGTTAAAGATTTAGTTTTATTAGATGTTACTCCTTTATCCTTAGGTATTGAAACAATGGGAGGAGTATTTACAAAATTAATTGATAGGAATACAACTATACCTACAAAGAAAAGTCAAATATTTTCAACAGCTGCAGATAACCAACCTGCAGTAGATATACATATATTCCAAGGGGAAAGAGCAATAGCAAAAGATAATATTGAATTAGGTAATTTCCAATTAACTGGTATACCACCAGCACCAAGAGGGGTTCCTCAAATAGAAGTAACTTTTGATATAGATGCAAATGGGTTATTGAATGTTTCTGCTAAAGATAAGGGTACTGGAAAAGAACAAAAAATTACTATAACAGCACCACACAAAATGAATGATGAAGATGTTGAAAAAGCTATGAAAGATGCAGAAGTACATGAGTATGAAGATAAACAAAGAAAAGAATTAATTGAAGCGCAAAATGAAGCGGAATCAATGGTTTATTCAAGTGAAAAAACATTAGATGAATATAAAGATAAAATACCTGAAGATATTAAAAAGAGAATACAAGAAAAAATAGAAGAAGTTAAAAAAGTACAATCAAGTGAAAATGCACAAGAAATAAAACAAAAAACAGAAGCATTAACAAAAGAATTACAAAAGATAGGATCAGAAATATATCAAAAAGCACAAGGCGCACAACAAGCAGGAGCACAACAAGCTCCTTCAGAAGATCAACAAAATGCACAAGGTACAGATGATACAATAAATGCAGATTTTACAAAAGAATAACCTTTTTCTTTCTTTTCAAAAAAGAAAGAAAAACGTTAACGAAAAAGAAAGAAAATAATAAAATAATAAGAGGATTAGGATAAGGAAAACAAGTAAAATAAAATAGTGAAAATAAAGAGCATAATGAAAAAATGGAAAAAAAGAGATGAATAGATGATAAGACGAGCTGAAATAAAAGACTGGGATGCTGCGTGTAAGTTATTTTTAAATGAAGCAAGCAATCCTTGTTTTATTGTTTTTGATAAAGATAAATTTATGACACAGTTGAAAAAAGAGTTACAAAATTCTAAAAAATATTATTATGTTTTAGAATCTGATGCCAACAACCAAATTATTGGTTTTATTAAAACAGAACCAAAATACATGGGTCCAAGAAGAAGACTTTATATATCCAGTGTTATAATAGATAAAAGAGAACAAGGAAAAGGTTATGGTAAAGCGCTTATGAAAGATATTGAAAAAAAAGCTAAAGAACAAGGTTTTGATGAAATAACGTTGGATGTAAGTACAGAAAATGAGCGCGCAGTTAAATTCTATGAAAAATTAGGGTTTGAAACAGCAAAATATCTAATGAGAAAAAATTTATGAGGTTAAAAAATGAAATTAAAAAATAAAATAGTTAATATTTTTATTAATAAAGACGATCCATGGTGGTTAAAATATGATTTTTTAATTTTTATTTTATTCGCATTATTTATTGGAATATATAAATGGATTTATGATTTTGTTCCTTATGAAGGTTTAGTAGTATTATGTTTATTATTTTCTCAAAACTTATTTAAATTATCCTATTGGGCTGCAATACAAAAAAATGAAAAAGCCCATATTTGGTCTATGGTGCCTTGTTATTTGGTTAGAAAAGGAGAATTTTATACAATTGTATCATTTATTTTTGGATTAATTTTTTTTATTTTTGCTTTAGTAGTTTTGGGGGTTAAATAATGTCAAAAGATTATTATGAAATTTTAGGAGTATCAAAAAATGCAAGTACTGATGAAATTAAGAAAGCTTATCGTAAAATGGCTATGAAGCACCATCCAGATAAAGGGGGAGATCAAGAAAAATTCAAAGAATTAAGCGAAGCATATGCAGTTCTCAGCGACCCGCAGAAAAAACAAATGTATGATAGTTATGGTGATGAAGGATTCCACCAGCAATTCAGCCAGGAAGATATTTTCAGACATTTTAATTTTGAAGATATTTTTAGAGAATTTGGTTTTGGAAATATGGGTAGTAGAGGCTCTAATTCATTTGCAGATTTATTTGGTTCAGCTTTTGGTGGACGTGGAAGAAGAGTTGAAAGAGGAGCTGATTTAGAAACATATTTAGAAGTAACTTTAGAAGAAGCAGCTAAAGGAGTTAAGAAGAAATTTGAATTAAGACATGCAGTTAAATGTGAAAAATGTAAAGGGCAAGGAGGAACAGGAAAAGAAACATGTTCAACATGTCATGGAAGAGGAATGGTTCAACAAGCAAGAAATTTTGGAGGGATGAGATTTGTATCAACAGGTGCGTGTCCTAATTGTAGAGGGAAAGGGTTTATAATTAAAAATAAATGTTCAAATTGTGATGGAATAGGAAGAGATAGAAAAACAGAGAAGATCACATTAGACGTCCCAAAAGGAATATTTGATGGTGCAACTTTAAGATTAGAAGGGCAAGGAGATTATGCAAAAGATATATCTGGAGATTTATATATTCATATTCATGTAAAACCACATGACTTATTTAAAAGGGACGGAGATGATTTAATATTAGAAATACCTATTTCATTTGGACAAGCAGCTTTAGGAGATGAAATAGAAATTCCAACATTGCAAAACGGGAAACAGAAATTAAAAATACCTATAGGAACACAAACACATGAAACATTTATTCTTAAAGGTGAAGGTATGCCTCGCATAAGAAGCAGAGGCCACGGTGATTTAATAGTAAAAGTAATTGTCCATACACCTACTAAATTAGACAGTGCGCAAAAAGATGCGCTTAAAGACTTATTTTCAAAAGATACAATTAAAGATCAAGGTTTTTGGGGCAGGATTTTTGGGTAAAAAAAGAAACAGAAATTATCTGTTTCTTCCACGTCTGTTTGCTAATCCTCTTCCACAAGGTCCTTGTCCTCTTCCAAGAACTCTACCAGGTCCTCTGTCTGTTTCTTGTCTTGCATTTTTATCTTGTGTAGGATTACATCCTCCTCGTCCCCTATTCTTTCTTATTCCTTTTCCTGAGCCGTCTCTTTTTGGAACTCCTTTTTCTTCTATCATATATTCACCTCCTTTAATTTTGATTGCTTTACCATTGCAAAGTGCATCAGCGATTTTGTTATGTGCTGAAGATAATAATCTATGTAAAGTAGGCTGTGATATTTCCATTTTTTGAGCAGCCTTTATCTGCTCCATGTTTTCATTATCAACTAACCTAATTGCTTCAAATTCATCAACTGTTAAGTTTATTATATCAGTATCACGAACGCGTATTCCAGATGGTTTAAAATAATCTACATTTGGTTCACATCTTACACGTCTGCATCTTCTTGGTCTTACCATCGAACTACCTCCATACCAGAAATAACTGGTTTGTATAATGAATATATATTCATAATTATTTAAAAGGTTTTGGTCAAAATGAATTTAATTCAATAAATAGTATTAATTTTTAGATGTTAGTGGGTCTCCAAATGAATTTGGTATTTCAAAGGTTAATTGTTTTTGTAGTTTATATATTTCATCAATCAATCTAAAAAGATCATCTTGAGTATATGGATTTTGTATTTTTTCAATTTTTTGATTTAAATTATTTGTAGTGGGTAAACAATAGTCTGGGCACCATATTTGATGATCAAAGTTTCTTTCAAAAATAGTAATGCATTTCCCGAATATTCCTATTTTAAATTTTATTGGTTTAAGGTATTTATCTGGTTCTAATATATGTAATATTTGTCTTTTTAAAAATAAGATATTAAATTCAGATTCTACTGAGATACCATCAAAAAAATATTTTAATATTTTTCCTTTTGAGGTTACAATTTTTTCTATTTTTAATTGCTTTTGATAATTTTTCATAAATGTATTATAAATATACTATTTTTTAAAGTTTATTAAAAAATAAAAAAGAAAAAGAAGATTTACTTATTATTTTTGAGATTTATTCTTCGTCATCCCAGTCTTCATCGCCGTCTTCTTCGTCCCATTCTTCATCGTCTTCAAAGTCTTCATCATCTTCGAAGTCATCATCTTCTGGGTCCCATATTTTAATTTTCATATACTTCACCCCACATTTGCCTAATGGCATGTGTGACTCACAATAGGATAGTTATAAGTCGATTATTCATAGTTTGCATAGTATTTTAAAGTAATAGGTCATTCATAGATTTATATAATTAATCACTATTTTATTGAGTTTCAGTTATATTAGTATTTTCTTCATTTTTTTCTTCGTTAAATGGTATATGTGCGATAGCTGTAATTTGTTCATTTTCATCTAATCTCATTAAGCGAACTCCTTTTGTATTTCTCCCTACCATTGAAATATTTGAAACCTGCATTCGAATTATTTTACTTGATGAACTGATTAAGATTACTTCATCATTATCATTAACTGCAAGTATTCCCACTACATTTCCATTTCTTCCTTTTGTTTGAATGTTGATTATTCCTTTTCCTCCTCTTGTTTGTTTTCTATATTCTTCAAGTAGAGTTCTTTTTCCAAACCCGTTTTCAGTTATTGTCAAAACAACAGGTGAAATATTTATTGAAATACCTACTACTTCGTCTTCTTTTCTTAATCTAATCCCTCTTACTCCTTGTGCAACTCGTCCTGTTTCTCGTATTTGTGATTCTTCAAAATGTATCGCAAATCCATTTTTAGTTGCTATGAATATTTCATCATTACCAGATGTTTTTCTAACATCAATTAATTCATCCCCATCCGTTAATTTAATAGCTATTATCCCTCCTTTTCTTGGTTTGCTAAATGATTCTAAGGAGGTTCTTTTTATTAATCCTTTTTTAGTTGTCATAACTAAGAATTCTGCTTCTGAGAAATTGGATACTTTAATTAAAGACTGGATTTTTTCTTCATTTTCCATTTCTAATAAGTTAATTATCGGTTTTCCCATAGCATATCTCATAGTTTGAGGTACTCTATATGCTTTCATCCATCTAACTACTCCTTTGTTTGAGAAAAACATCAAATAATCATGAGTATCGCATATAATTGCGTCTTTAACTATGTCTTCTTCTTTTGTTCCAGTTGCAATCATACCTTTTCCTCCTCTTTTTTGAGTTTTATATTCGTCTAAGGATATTCTTTTAACATAGTCATTTTGTGTTATTATTATAACTGATTCTTCATGAGGTATTAATTGTTCTAATACAATATCTTCCTCATCTTCTAATAGTTCTGTTTTTCTTTTATTTCCATATTTAGTTTTTATTTCTTCTAACTCTTGTTTTATTATTTCTAACAATTTTAGTTTATTTTCTAAAATTTCTTTTAATCCTTTTATTTTTTCTTCTAAACTCTTTTGCTCTTCTTCTATTTTAGTTCTTTCTAAGCCTGTCAATCTACTTAATTTCATATCTAAAATAGAATTTGCTTGAATTTCAGTTAATAGGTATTTTATAATTAATTCTTCTCTCGCTTTTTGAGGATTATCTGATTTTTTAATTAATGCAACTACTTCATCAATATTTTCTAATGCAATTATAAGGCCACATAAAATATGGTGTCTTTCTTCTGATTTTTTAAGTTCAAATTTACATCTTTTAGTTACAATATCAGTCCTAAATCTTATGAATTCTCTAAGCATCTGTTTTATACTTAAAAATTTTGGTTCATTATTGACTAATGCTAGATTTATTATTCCAAAAACTTTTTCTAAATCAGTTTTAACATATAATTTATTTAATACAACGTTTGGGTCAGAACCTTTTTTCAAATTTATTTCTATTTCCATTCCAGTTCTATCTGATTTATCTTTAATATCTGAAATTTCTTCAATACTTTTTAATCTAACTAAATGAGCAATTTTTTTAACTAATTCTGCTTTATTAACCTGATAAGGTAATTCAACTATCTTAATAGTGTGATTGTCTTCAAGTATCTCTGTTTTTCCTCTTATAGAAATAATTCCCCTACCTGTTGAATAAGCACTTAAAATTCCAGATTTACCTACAATTTTACCTCCTGTTGGAAAATCAGGGCCAGGAAGAATTTGCATTAATTCGTGTAATTCGATTTCTGGATTATCAATAAAAGCAGTAAGTGCATCTACAACTTCAGTTAAATTATGTGGGGGTATATTTGTTGCCATGCCTACTGCAATACCAGATGATCCATTTATTAAAAGATTAGGTATTTTTGAAGGTAAAACAACAGGTTCAATAAGTGTACCATCAAAATTAGGTACAAAGCCAACTGTCTCTTTATCAATATCTGTTACCATTTCTTCGCATATCTTATTCATTCTAATTTCAGTATATCTCATTGCAGCAGCATTATCTCCATCAATTGAACCAAAATTACCTTGCCCATCAATTAATGGATATCTTAATGAAAAATTCTGTGTCATTCTAACGATTGTATCATAAATAGCTTGATCTCCATGGGGGTGAAACTTACCCATTACTTCCCCAGTTATTCTTGCTGATTTTTTATATGGTTTATCATGTGTATTTCCTAACTCATGCATAGCGAATAGTACTCTTCTATGAACTGGTTTTAATCCATCTCTTACATCTGGCAATGCTCTACCTACTATTACACTCATTGCATATTCCATATATGAGTTTTTCATTTCTTTTTCTATGGTTTTTGGAATAATAGTTTCTTCAATTTCTTTTTCAGTCATTTTCACACCTTAAATATCAATATTTTTAACTTCTTTAGCATGTTTTTGAATAAATTCTCTTCTTGGTTCAACTTCAGTTCCCATGAGTATAGTAAATAGTTCATCTGCTAATGCTGCATCATCCAATGTTATTTTTATTAAAATTCTGTTTTCTGGGTTCATAGTAGTTTCCCAAAGTTCTTCAGGGTTCATTTCTCCCAATCCTTTAAATCTTTGATGAGACGCACCTTTTTCTCCAATCTCATTTAATACAGAATTTAATTCTTCATCAGAATAAACATATTTTGTTAATTTTCCTTTTTTGATTTTATATAAAGGTGCATTTGCTATGTATATATTACCTTTTTCAATTAATTCTTTTAAGTATCTATAAAAGAAAGTTAAAATTAAAGTTCTAATATGTGCACCATCAACGTCGGCATCAGTCATTATAATTATTTTTCCATATCTTAATTTAGAAATATCAAAGTCATCTCCTATACTAGTTCCAAATGCCTTAACCATGGATTTTATCTCATTATTTGCTAGTATTTTATCAAGTGGTGCTTTTTCAACATTTAATATCTTTCCTCGTAATGGTAAAATTGCTTGAAAATTTCTATCTCTTCCTTGTTTTCCTGAACCACCTGCACTATCTCCTTCAACTAAATATATTTCACATTTATCAGGATCTTTTTTTATACAGTCTGCTAATTTTCCGGGTAATATTGTACCTTCTAAAACCCCTTTTCTTCTGATTAATTCCTTTGCTTTTTTTGCTGCCATTCTTGCTCTTAATGCAGTTAATGCTTTTTCAATCATTACTTTTGCTTCAGCAGGATGTTCTTCAAGGTAATATCTTAATTGTTCGTTTGTTATTCTTTCGACAATTCCTTTAACATTATTATTACCAAGTTTTGTTTTTGTTTGTCCTTCAAATTGCGGTTCTGGAACCTTAACTGATATAACTGTAGTTAATCCTTCGTTTAAATCATTACCTGTTAATTTATCTACTTTTAAATTATTTGAATTAATGTAGTCGTTTATTGTTCTTGTTAAAGCAGTTTTAAATCCAATTAAATGAGTTCCTCCCTCAATTGTATTAATATTATTTGCAAATGTTAAAATGTTTGATGAATATGAATCAGTATATTGTAAAGCAATTTCTACTTCATACTCTGCTTCCTCTTTTTTGAAATATACTGGAGAATGTATCGGGGCTTTATTTCTATTTAAATATTCAACAAAAGATTTTATCCCCCCCTCATATTGGAACACTTCCTTATTTTCTTCATTCCTTTCATCAAAAATAGAAATTTTTATTCCTGCGTTTAGAAATGCAAGTTCTCTTAATCTTGAAGCTAATATATCATAATCAAAAACCATACTTGAAAATATTTCATTATCTGGTTTGAACCTAACTTGTGTTCCTGTTTTTTCAGCCGTACTTATTATTTCAACAGGTTTTTCAGGATTTCCTCTTTTATAATTTTGTGAGTATATACTGCCGTTTCTTTTAACTTGAATCTCCATCCA
>Ga0334887_1004483_pt1 | contig 12557 bp, 8 predicted proteins | sample GraSluR1_MG_10_FD_207217 | JGI IMG/M metagenome (GOLD analysis project Ga0334887, IMG submission 207217) | Sludge microbial communities from methane-producing bioreactor in Wageningen University, Netherlands - Granular Sludge_18_07-R1 | ecosystem: Engineered > Bioreactor > Anaerobic >...
GTATTGTTGCCTTAGTCGGCGAATCGGGAAGCGGAAAATCGTCACTTGCGAAGCAACTTACCATGCCGGAGACACACCGGGGAAGACTCGTATGGTTAACGGGAGACGTTCTCGACAGGCCTACCCTCATTCAATTCGAACGAGATCAGGGACTCCAGCACTCTCTCGGTGACGTGCTGGGATGTGTGGCGACGAAGTCCGGATTTCTCGTGTTCGACGCCGTGGATAGATTCTCTGATCAAGCCCTCGCCAACGCGGCTCAGATCCTCAATGGTCTTGATGTCGCCGGCAACAAATGTCCATGGCGCGTTCTGATGACGACTCAATTCCAGACATGGCCTCACGTAGATGACCGATTGCGGAAAAATGGCGTATCGGCAGAACTGGTGTCACATCAGGTCGAGTTGCCATCAATAGCGGAAATCACCACCCTGATCGCCAGCTTTCCCGCACTGAACGCGTTCCCTCTCAGACGCGAGTTGAAGACGTTGTTGCGAAATCTGAAGGTGCTTGATTGGATTGCCGACTGCTCCGTGAAGACGAAGACGGAGACGCCCGACCCGCGCACGTGGTTGGGGCTTTCTAGTCTTGTGGATTGGGTCTGGGAATCGTGGATAGCTCAAGGTGGCGATCCACACGTCTGTTCTGCCGTATTGAAGTGTATCGCCGAATTCGAGGGTCGCAGTTTGACTGTGGGCGTACCCTTGGGAGAACTGAATCCATCGCATCTTCATGCGCTATCCAACCTTGAGCGTTGCGGGCTGCTACGAGTCCAGAATGAAAAGGCCTACTTTACGCACGACCTACTGGGGGACTGGGCACGGTTACGAATCCTCATCGAGGGTGAGAACGGAGCAGCCGCCTCACTCAGATCGCGCGCGGGCCACCCCCGGTGGCATACGGCCGTCCGCCTTTATGGCGTACGCCTACTCGAAAGGGGAAAAGGAAACGCCGAGAAATGGCACGGCCTGCTATCTACATTCGACCCATCTTCGGCACATGATGCACTGATTCGCGATTTATTGCTCGAATCACTCATCGTTGCCGCGAACGCTGGCGTATCTTTAGATCGAGTCTGGCCGCTCCTTGTTGCGAACGGGGGCGCACTTCTGTCTCGGCTTCTTAGACAGTTCCTTTACTTTGCGACGATTCCGGACCCAGCAATCTTGCTCGTTCCGAGTGATGTGGGGTCCGTCGACCAGTTGGCTGCATTTGCCCGGGTGCCATTCTGGCCTTACTGGGGCGTAATGGTCTCGTTCTTGCGAAGGCACGTAGATGAGATCCCATTTAGTTGTCAGGCATCCGTGTCGGAAGTGTGCGGGCTCTGGCTGCAGTGGACGCATCCGTCTGAAGTGTCCACGCCTCGGAGGCCATGGCGACGAGAAACAGCCGAGATAGCAGTTCGAATGGCCAGAGAAGTCCAGGCCCTGAAGGCGGAAGATGTCTACTTCCACGAAAAGCAGGATGAGATAGCCTACGAAGCTGTATTGTACGGTTTTGACGAGTTGCCTGACGAGATCGGAGCCCTCGCACTGGAATTGTGCTGTAGACGAGAGCAAGGCCCCGTAATCCAGGCGAGAGCCAAAGCTGCGAAAGGGGCTAGGGCCAAAGAACTCCAGAAAAGGCTCGAAACTGATCCCGCTCTGCGAGAGGAGATGAAGAGGCGCCAAAGCTCTTTCTCAGTCGGCCCCTTACATTTTGGGCCAGTAAGGGCACCGTGGACAAGTGGACCCTCGTCACGCGTTGATTCCGCCTTCCAGCGAGTATGCTTGAAAGGAAGTGCTCTGGCTTCGATGATCCATACACAGCCAGAGTTGGCCCGGGAAGTCATTCTCGCTCTCTGCATCCGAGAGCCCACACCCGAAGATCCATCCGGTGGTCACATGCTGGATGAACACCTCGAAATCGAGACTATCCGAGAGATGATCTTCCCGATGTGTTTTCGAGGTCCATTCCTGCTCTTTCTGCGCATACAGCCTCAGGTGGGAATCGCTCTGATCGTAGACCTTGCCAATTTCGCCACGGATCGATGGAGAGAAGCCGAAAAGCGCTGGCATGCCAGACAAGGGAATGATTCGGCCGAGGAATCACAGACGTATTCCCTCAGTTTGACTGGTGTGCCGACCATCCGAGAAATGTTCGGGGGCCATCACGCCTACATTTGGTACCGTAACATCCTTGTCAGCAACGCTACCCTCGTATCCTCGTTGATGGCTCTAGAGAAATGGCTGTACGAACAGATCGATACAGGCAAGGATATCTCGCAGTGGGCGGAACTCATCCTCAGCCAGTCAAAGAGCACCGCCTTTCTGGGAGTCTTAGTTGCGGTGGGGAAGAAAGAACCTTCTCTTTTCTGCTCGACTCTGTTGCCACTTCTGGGCATATGGGAACTCTATGACTGGGACCAGTATCTGGTCATGAACGATCACTGCTGGCAGATCGAAAGAGCCCATTGGCTCAGTTCTGGCAAAGAACTGCTTCAGCTGTTTGACGAGTGGCACAGCATGGATCATCGGCGATACGATCTTAAGCAGATCGCTACCTACCTGTTACTGAGCGGGTCCGACGTTCGAGATTTCTTCGCAAAACAACGAGAGGTGTGGTTGCGGCAACTGGAAGCGGAACCAACAAACGAGCACCTGGAACTTCTGATTGCGCGCCTCGATCCCTCAAACTACAGCGGAACACATCGAGAAGACGGCTGCACACAGTATGACTTCCAGTGGCCAGACCATTTGCGCCACAGAGTAGAAGGAGACTTGGCGCGTACTCAGCGTGCCATGCGATTGCTCACGTTTCCGTCGACGTGCCGCCGGATTCTGGATGGCGAACTCACCCTCAAGGAGGAAGAACTATACCAATTCTGGCAAGAATTGCGGTTATTCGCAGAGATCGCGGAGTCTGACGACCCGGAAGATACCCCTCGTCAGCGACAGGACGCCGTATGTGGAGGAATCGCGGTGCTCGTAATCTGCCACTCAGAGTGGTTGCGCAATAATACAGACTGTGCCGAATGGTGCCACGCACAGATTCAGCGCATTAGCTCCTCTCCTCCACCGAGGGATAGGTGGGCCGTCCCCGAAGCATTCTACAATATGGGATGGGATCGTTTCCTGGGTGAAACTGCAGTTGCCTTGTTTGCTGATGCCCCCTCTGACAGAACCATGCGTGCGCTTGTTGCCGAGAGCGTTGTGAGCTACTTTTGCGAAACCACAGAGATGACGATGAGTCGCGTCTTCTCCATGCGAGCGAGAATTGAGGACGATTTTCGACGCCTTCAGAATCTTACGCTGCTCTGGTCGGCCCTAAGACCCATTTTGCGCAGGGCAGAGTATCTCAAGGGCAATACGTCTCGCTGGTTACGCCTTTGTGACACAGTTGTGCGCCGGTTCGTCACAATGGAGTTGCCTGTCGAACCACTGGACTGGCATCGCCTCGCAAATTTCGCAGAACGGGTATTCACTAGGCTGGAGCGTCGACACAGCCTACGGTCGCACATGCCACAAAGAGAGAGTCACGACGACCAAGAGGAGAAGCCTGGATTGGCTCCTGAGAAGCCAGTCATTCATCTTTCTATGTCTCGCTCGAGGAAGCACAGACATCCGGTGGCACTGGATACACACGTACTCCGTCGTGCCTACGCCTGGATCTGGCATTTCGACCAAGCAAGGGATGAGGCCGAGCGAAAGCTCTTCCGTAGGACGATCACAATGTTGATCGAGATTGAATTGATATCTCTCAGAACACACGTCGAGGATCATGAGGAGCTCGACTACGGCCCAACGGATTACGATAACTGGGTCCACAGACATCTCGTGAAGGTCTTGTGCCATCTTAGGGAGGCCGAAGACCCCGAACTGTTATGGAAGCCCATCCTTGAACTCGGTCCCGCTTGCCATCATTGGGTGGAGAATTTCCTAACCTGTTGGCATATGGTAGCTCCGGCATGTGTCGAGAACGCCGAGCAATTTGCGAACATATGGAAACGTATGGTCGCCTTCATGCTCGATTTGCCAGCATGGTCACCGGAGAACAATCTGAGTTGGCGAGCACATAATGTCCATATCGACCTGATGGGCCTACGTTGGCTATCGGTGCCGAAGGATCAAGAAGCATCGTACGCATGCGCCGTTGCAGATCTACGTCCACTCTATGAGAAATGGGCCAGAAATTGGGTGCGAGACTGGATGGTGATGAGCAATTTCCTGCTCTTTCTCGCGAGGCCAATCGGGAGAGAGCTGCGATGTTACGCCCTGCCTTGGATCGAGGAGGCCGTCACAAAGTACACCAAATACGACTGGAGGGGAATGGGCGAGGGCAGATTAGAGAACAGTCTGGCCGCCTTGCTATGGATATGTTGGCAGGAACACTATGAGGTGCTGCTCTCCAACACAGCGACGAGAGCCTGCTTCTTCAGCCTCCTCAATACTCTGGTAGCTCGCCAGTGTCCCTCCGCCTTGGCTCTCAAAGACAAGGTTGCAGCTTCGCCGCTCTCATAACGCGCGTGGAAATAGATATGGTTTCACCCATCGGCTCCGCGACGGGAAAAACCATATCTATTGGGGCCCCTCTGCCGTTGAGTACAGCGCGAAACACGGGTCAATCCGAGCCGGTCGATTTGCAACAGGATCTGCAACAGACATGCGCGTCTGGGCTACTGTTGGGCTTCGGTCGCGCTTCGGCCAGCATCCTAAGTCCTTATTTCACAAGCATAAAGCATTTACTCAAAAACACTTACAAACCCCCTGCCCGGACTGTCGATCCGAAGGTTGAGGGTTCGAGTCCCTTCGGCCTCGATCAGAACCGCGTTTTCGATACCGAGAACGCGGTTTCCTTTTGCGCCCATCTCTGTCGGATTGCGCTCGTTTGCGCGTGACAGCGACCCATGGCGCGCCCCACTGTTGCGGATGTCACGCCCCTTGTGTTTCGTCGCGCCGACCGCGTCGGCCGCGCGGTCGTCCGTGCCGGCTTCTTCACCGCCTCAGATTCCGCCGGCGCTGTCGAGTGCCATCGCTCCTCGCCCGACCAAGGCGGGGGCCGGTCCTCCTGCTCTCCGGCAAACTTGATGGTGTCGATGCCCTGCCGCCTCCAATGCTCCACGCGTCCGTCCGCAAAGGACACTGTCACGCCGTCGCCATGTCGGACCGGCGGATCGTCCCACCACCGCTCCTGGTCGTAGTGGACGGCGTAGGCGTCCGAGGTCATCCGGCCTTCATCGATGAAGACCAGGCGATAGGCCGGACCCGGATTGCGGATCTCGCTTCGCCTCTTGACGTGTGCCCCGCGCACGCCCTGGGTCGGTGGATGGTTGACCGCATTCATCGAGAACATAATGGCGTACGTGAGCGCCTGACCCCGCCGTCCGGTTGGACATCGATAGATCTTCTCGTTCTGCACATACGGCCAGAGCGCCCCGCCTCGGATCGCTTCGATCTGGGCGTCCCAGTTGTCCGGATCGTAACCGTCGATCCAGGCCAGTTCGTTTATGTGGTCGCCCCAAGCCGTGTTCACGTTGCTGTAGCCCGTGGCGCCGTTGACCAGGCGGTCGCCATTGTCGTCGGCGTACATGATCCAGGCCAGGGTCAACGTTCGCAGATTGCTCAGACAGGCGGCCCGTCGGCCCTGCTCGCGGGCCCGATGCAGCGCGGGCATCAGGATAGCCATCAGGATCGCAATGATCGCGATGACCACAAGCAGTTCAATGAGTGTGAAGGCCTTTCGCTCCCGAGCCCCTCGAACATACACGGGCTTGCCGTTCATAATACCGAGCCTCCTGCAAAACCCCTGAGTCGCAGAGGAACAGCCCAACCGAAGACTACTTCTTGGGACGCTGGATCTGCTTGCCTGGATTGTAACCTGCGGCGTACCGTTTTGCAAGCAGAATCTCCTCCTTCTTTTCGGCAATACGATCAACGCATCTATCGAGAATTGTCCGCGTGTAGACAACATAGGACACGCTCATCACCGGCCGGACCTGGCGGCAGACCGTGCGAGAGCGCAATGGGACCATTCGCGGGATCGCCCGTACCTGGATAAGAGCATCAGATCGGGGGGGTGAGCAGAGCGGGGGGGGTGAAAGCGCTGGAAAAAGGGCCGCCGCAATGGACCGATGTTGTCGTCTTGGAGACGGTTCCAGGTGTTTGCCGATGACGAGCGGCCGGCCGGGGCCTTGCCGGACGGCTTGCTGTCACGGGCGAGCCTGGAGGATCTTGTTGACAGCGTCAGCGTGGACGCTATGGTGTGTGGCTTAGGGGCCCCGATTTCGGCGCGTCTCCTGGCCCCCGATCGGATGCTCTTGTCCAGTTCAATGAGGAATTCCCAATGCTGCGTCGTCGGCTGTGGCGCGATGCCGACGCCCTTGGCAAGGTTGCTGAAAGGGACAGAAAATGAATGACATGCACAACCATGCAGATGCCGCTATCGCGGCCGACAAAGGTTCTCTGACGCGGCGTGATGTACTTGCGACCGCAGCGGTTGCCGTCGGTGCTTCGTCCGGGCTGATGGGCTTGTCCAAGGCGGCGCGAGGGCAGACCGGGAAAGTCGTTAAGAACGGACGGATCAAGCAGTCGATTTGCGGCGGGTGTCTGCGCGGGGCCCGCTTGGACCAGGAGCAGACGGCCAAACTGCTCGTCGAGATGGGATTGGTCGGTCGCGATCTGGTTGGAAGGAACGACTGGGACGTGCTCAAGAAGTACGATCTCGTCGCGACCATGGTGCCGGGCGCCGGGTCGATCAAGCGGGGGCTCAACGACAAGTCAATGCACGCCAGGTTCCTGGAGGATTTCCGAACGAACATCAAGGCCGCGGCCGAGTACAAGTGGCCCAACGTCATCTGCATGGCCGGCGACCGGGCCGGGATCGGCGAGGAGGAGGGGATGGACAACTGCCGGGCGATCCTCGTCGAGGCAGTCAAGATCGCCGAAGACCACGACGTAACCATCTGCATGGAGTTGCTCAACAGCAAGGTCGATCACCCCGGCTACATGTGCGACAACTACCCCTGGGCCTTCGAGCTGTGCCGTCGGGTGGATTCGCCGCGATTCAAGATGCTCTTCGACATCTACCATATGCAGATCATGGAGGGCGACCTGATTGCGACGATCCGCAAGAACATTCAGCACATCGGCCACTTCCACACGGCCGGCGTGCCCGGCCGGCACGAGCTCGACGAGAACCAGGAAATCTATTACCCCGCTGTCATGCGCGCGATTGTCGAAACCGGATACGACGGCTACGTCGCGCACGAGTACACGCCAACGCGGGATTGGCTGGAATCGCTCGTGCAGGCGGTGAAGGCCTGCGACGTGTAGGCCGGACCGGCCGCCGCGCGACTGGGCCCAACGCTCCTGAGACACTTTGCTTTTTTTGCCGAGCAGAAGCAGATTGTCCTTGACACCAATGGTATGTATAGCATACTATGCATTGCACAACAATGGTATCGTGGATGCTTGTGGAGGTCGTTATGAAATTCGAGAGCCAATTGTTGAAGGGAATCGCCCCCGTGGTGGTGCTGGAGATCCTCTCGCGGGGCGCGATGTACGGCTACGAGCTGAGCCAGGCGATCGAGAAGCGAAGCGCCGAGATCCTGACGCTGGGCAAGGGGACGCTGTATCCGCTGCTCTACAACCTCGAAGCCAAGAAGTTCATCAAGGGCAAGTGGGAGACGACGGATTCCGGCCGCAAGCGGCGCTACTACTCCATCACGGCCACGGGTGAGGCCGAACTGGCCGGCCGCAAGGCCCAGCTTGTGGAACTGACCAAGGGCGTCGATCTGATCCTGGGCGGTGCGCTGAAGACGGCATTCTGAAATCAGTTCAGAGGAGCGCGAATCATGAAACCTAATCCCGACAAAGGACCGGTTGACCTTCCAGTCTGTGCGGTCGAGTACATCGATCGGGTCGTTCGAGCGATCCGCTGTCGCAAGCGCGTACGCGCGGAGGTAGGCGAGGAGCTGACGGCGCACTTCGAAGAGGACCTGAAGGAGTGTGCGGACCCCCGGCAGCGCGAGGCTCGGGCCCGCGAGCTGATCGAGCAATTCGGTGACGCCAAGCTGTTGGCGACTCTGTGTCGGCGGGCCAAGAAACGCTGCCGACCGCTGTGGCAGAAGGCGCTGCTCCGCACGGCTCAGGTGCTGGGGTTGTTGGTGCTGTACCTGGTGATCTGTTCGCTTCCGTTGCATTTCGGCAAGCCCACGATCCGCGTCAACTACGTCGAATGGCTCAACGACCGCTGGCGGCCGGCACAGGGCGAGGTCGAAAACGCCAAGCGCTATTACGACGAGGCGGCCAGGCTGTACGTCGCGCCGCCGGAGGCTCTTGCGGGCAAAGGCAGCAATCGGAGCAATGCAGAAGCCGGGTGGTTTCCAGACCACAACGATGCCGAGATGCGCCTGCTGGCGCAATGGCTGGCGGACAACGAACCGGCCTTCGAGATGCTGCGGCGAGGGGCGAAGACGCCGCACTATTGGCCGACGTACGAAACGGAAACGACCGATCTGAGCGACCCGATTTTCCTCGCCGAGGCCATGGCGGAACAGGCGTATCGGAGCGTGGGCCTGGCGCTCCGAGAGAACATTGCATATTGGGCGTCCCAAGGCGACCTGGATCGGGCCGTGGACGATTGCCTGGCGGTATGGACGTTCGGCCGTCACATGCAAGGCAAGGGTCTGCTCAACGATCAATTGGTTGGCATTGCGATTCAAGCTGTCGGATGTCAGTCGGCGTATACCATCCTGCACCGCTGCGAAGTCCCGCCTGACGCACTCGAACGCATACACAGCCGCTTGGCCGTTCTGGTCGATCCCTGTCGTCCCGTCGTTGATCTCGATGGGGAGCGGGTACTCTGGCACGATCGTATCCAGCGGACCTTCACCGACGACGGGCAGGGCGGGGGGCGTGCCTTGCCGAAGGGAATGCCCTATGCCGCCGGGGACTGGCTGGACAATCTGCTCGGCGTTCTGGTCTTCGACTATCCCGACCGCCGCGATGCGGAGGCGATGGTCGATCGGTATTTCGAGCAGATGGAGTGCGTGCTGTTGCGTACGCCTTATGACAGCGGTTTACCGGATGATCGGGAGATGCCGTTGCTGCCGCCGTTGTCGAACACGCTGCTGGCCCTCGTGGCGCCGGCGCATCGGAGGGTGGCCCAACTGGCCTGGCAGACGAGGACGAATGAACTGGCGACGCTGACGATCGTGGCCGTGTTTCGCTATGCCGGTGAGCACAACGGCTACCCGGAGACCCTCGATCAACTGGTGCAGGCCGGCTACCTTGATTCGCTGCCGGATGACCCCTTCGGCGCCGGGCCGCTGTCGTGCCGCAGGACGGACGACGGCTTCCTGCTGTACAGTTGGGGCGAGAACCTCGCCGACGACGGCGGCGTGCAGGGCCTCGGCCAGGACGGCGCCCCGCGCATGTGGGCCGACAACGGCGACTGGGTCTTCTGGCCATTGGCGTCTCAGCGGCGGAGGTCGTCGGCGATCAGGCAGCCTTGACCGGGACAGAACGCGCGCAGGTTCGCCTCGGGCGTGCCGGGCGGGACCTCGCAGCCGGGCTGGAGGATGAACTTCGCGCCCGCCGAGGCGATGCAATCCCGAGCGGCCTGAGCGACGCCATCGGGCGTGCCTTGCAGCAATACGGCGGTTGGGTTGAAGTTGCCGGCCAATGTGACGTCGGGCCCCACCGCGTCGCGCGCGGCACTCAAGGAGACCATCCAGTCCACGTCGATGATCTCGGCGCCGGTCCGGGCCATCAGTGCGATGTTGTTGGCGATATTGCCGCAGATGTGCAGCTTGACCGTCGCGCCGGCCTCGTGAATCGCGTCGATCAGCGTCTTTTCGAACGGCAGCACGAACTGCTCGTACATCGCCGGGTTGATGAGACTGGCGACCGCGTCGCCGATGCCGATCATATCGGCGCCGGCTTCGATCTGGGCCCGCGCAAAGCGGACCCCGTTCTCAACGATCACCTTGGCGGCCTGGAGGTACATCTCAGGCTTGTCGATCAGGTCCATGAACGTGTTCTCGACACCCCGCAGATCGGCGTATTCGGCGATGGGCCCCTCGACCCAGCCGAGAACGCTGTGGGTCTGCCCGACCGCCGCAGCCATCCTCGCGACGCTCTCGACGCGTTGCTTCGGGCGCTCGGCCTGGTCGATTTCGAAGGACCGGATCCGCGCGACGTCCTCCGGGCTCTGAATCAGCATCTCTTTGGGCTTGCCGACGCCGTCGGGAGGGTATTCGAACTCCATGCCATAGGCCGAGGCTTCCCGCCAGGGATCGCTGATCGCACTGATCTGGTTCAGGTTGAACGCTTCTGTCACCGCCTCTTGCGATGCGACGAGGACGTCGCCATCGAGGTAGTAGTCTCGGTAGGTGCGTCCGATGAAGTGGGCGGCCCAAGCCATGAAGATCGGCGTGACCGCCAGTCGATCGACGGGTTGGCCTCGCAGGGTCGCGTAGATTCGCTCTTTCGGTGTCATTGCCGTTGCCATCGATTGCTCCTGTTGCCGGATCGACTCGATTCGCCTGCCCATCGGTCGCAGACCATCCACCACGCATGATAGCCGCCCGGCCGACGATGTCCATGCTCTTTCCCATGGCCTCGGATTTGTGGGCCGATTGCGAGAAATCGTTTGGCGTCCGCGAGGGGGGTCTGATAGAATCCCTCATCTTGAGAGTGCCGTTTGGAGAATCGTCTCGCGATGAGATGCACGATTGAGCCAAGGGAAGAAAAACCACTTCGAACCCCGTCCGGCCGAGGGTCTACCGGCGCGGGGCCCACACAACAGGGAGGCGTATCGCGATGCTGAGAGTTGGAATCGTCGGGTTCGGATTCATGGGACGCATGCACTTTCGCTGCTGGAGCGCGCGAGAGGACGCCCGGGTCGTCGCGGTCTGCGATGCGAATCCGAACATCCAAGAGGACACCCGCCGAGCGGTGGGCAACATCGACGGGGCCGCCGGCGACATCGACTTTGCAGGAATCGAGCTGTTCGCCGATTTTGACGAGATGATCGCCAAGGCGAAACTCGATGCGATCTCCTTGACCCTGCCCACCTATCTTCACACCGAATTCACCGAGCGGGCCCTGGCCCGGGGCGTCCACGTGCTGTGCGAAAAACCCATGGCGCTGACTGTGGCCGAATGCGACCGCATGATGGTCGCCGCGCAGAGGAGCGGGAAGACCCTCCAGATCGGCCATTGCCTGCGATTCTGGCCCGAATACGTCAAGGCCAAGGAACTGCTCGACAGCGGCCAATACGGCAAAGTGGTGGCCGCAATGTTTCAGCGGCTCGGGTCGCCGCCCGGCTGGAGCCTGGACAACTGGTTTGTCGATGAGAGTCGCAGCGGTGGCGTCGCCCTGGACCTGCACATTCACGATACCGATTTCGTCCAGTACCTCCTCGGCCTGCCGAAGGCCGTTTGCAGCCACGGCGCCGTCGGTCGGCAGGGGCAATTGATTCACATCGTCACGCAGTACGTCTACGGCGACGACCAGGTGGTCACGGCCGAGGGCGGCTGGGGGATGATGCCGGGTTTCGGCTTCGAGATGAGCTTCAATCTGGTATTGGAGAAGGCCACGATCGTCTACGACCTGACACGGCAACCGGCGTTACGTGTCTGTCCCGCGGAAGGCGAGGTATTTACGCCCGAGGTGGCGCCGCAGGACGGCTACGTCCGGCAGATCGACCATTTCGCCAGGGCGGCCCAGGGCCAGGCGGTGCCGCCGGTCATCACCCTCGAGCAATCCCGCGATTCGGTCAAGATCGTCGAGGCCGAGAGAGAATCGATCCGCAAGCGAGAGCGAGTCGCCGTTCGGTAATCGATAGAGAGAATAGGAGATAGATATGAAGTGCAAGAATTGGCCTGTAGCGGTTTGCAGTTGGTCGCTCCAGACGGACGTCCCCGGCGTGGCCAAAGCGATGAAAGACCTCGGTTTGCAGCACGTCCACCTCGGTGTGGCCGACGCCGTCGGCGCCGGTCGCGAGCAGTTTCTCGGCGCCGTTCGCGCCCAGGACTGGACGATCACATCGACCATGATGAACTTCGCCCATGAGGATTACTCGACGCTCGATACGATCAAGGCCACCGGCGGCGTCGTTCCCGACGAATTCTGGCAGGGCGACCGTGATCTGTTCGTCCAGGCGGCCGAGGTGACCGCCGAGTTGGGCGTCAAGTACCTCTCGATGCACGCCGGTTTCATCGATGAGACGGACCAGGAGCACGCCGCCAAGGTCGTTGCACGCATCCGCGAGCTGGCCGACGTGGCCGAGGAGAACGGGGTGATCTTCCTTCTGGAAACGGGCCAGGAAACGGCCCAAGAGCTGCGCCATTTCCTCGAAGAGCTGGACCACAATTCCGTCGGCGTCAATTTCGATCCGGCCAATATGATCCTCTACGACAAGGGCGATCCCATCGAGGGGGTCCGTACGCTGGCCCCGTGGATTCGCCACATCCATATCAAGGACGGCCTGCGCACCAGCCAGCCGGGGACGTGGGGGGCCGAGGTGCCCTGGGGCGACGGACAGGTCGGCGCCGCTGAGTTCCTGGCCGCGCT
>Ga0334887_1004484_pt1 | contig 12557 bp, 13 predicted proteins | sample GraSluR1_MG_10_FD_207217 | JGI IMG/M metagenome (GOLD analysis project Ga0334887, IMG submission 207217) | Sludge microbial communities from methane-producing bioreactor in Wageningen University, Netherlands - Granular Sludge_18_07-R1 | ecosystem: Engineered > Bioreactor > Anaerobic >...
AGACAGGGAATTCAATGCGGAATCTGCCGGACAGGAATGGGGAATATCCCTTATCGCGGCAGGCTGGGGTATGAATACACCTTTCCCGTTTTGATCGAAACGGGAAAGGTGCGGGTCTGAGTGGGCTGTAAAGGGGAGCGTGGGCCTGGTGCGGCTTAAACCGGGTCGGTGTGAACCAGGGGAACCGTAACGCGGACAAGGGTGCCTGTTCCGGGACTGGAAACGACTACCAATTTCCCACCGACCGCGTCCACGCGCTCCTGAATGCCCACCAGGCCCAGATGGCCCTGGCGCGCCAATTCTATCCAGCGTTCGGGGACGGTGAAGCCTTTGCCGTCATCTTTAATGTCCATGATTAGTTCCTGCTCATTGAGGGCCAGACGTACCCAAAGCTGGCCTGCTTCGGCATGACGGGCAACATTGCTGACCGCGGTCTGGTAAATGCGGAAGAGTACCAGGCGGAGTCTTTCTTCCAACTGCTGCCCATCGGGCGTCAGGTTGGCATGAATGGTAATGTGGGGGTGAAATTCCTGGAAACACTCAATATGGCTGTAGATGGCTTGCTCCAAACCAAAAGGCGCCAGGGCAGGCGGGCGCAGATCTCTGCTCAGATTTCTTAACCCCTGGATGACGCGCTGCACGTTTTCACTGACAGCGGTTACTCTTTCGCTCAGGGCTGTTTCCCCGGCCAGGGCGAGATCACTTTCCAGTTCGGATAACTGAAAGGTGAGGCTGAATAGTTCCTGGACTGAATTATCATGCAGCTCCTGGGCGATCATCAGCCGGTCGGCTTCCTGTTGGTCCATCAAACGGTGCTGGACTTCGGCCAACTCGGCCTGGATCCGTTTTTGATCGGTAATATCGCGGATGACGCTGATCACCAGCCATTCTTTTTCAATTTTTACAGGGCTGAGGGTTACATCTACCGGAAATTCCTGGCCGTGCTTGTTGCGGCCATACAATTCAAAGTTTTGGCCCATGGTGCGCCGGGCAGGGTTCTTTTGAAAAGCCCGTCGTTGGCGCAGGTAGGGTTTTCGAAACTGTTCTGGCAGGAGCATGTCAACTTCTTTTCCGATTAGCTCCTCACGCTGGTAGCCAAATAATTTCTGTCCCTGGTCATTTATACGCATGATCTCACCGGCCTGGTTGACCAAGAGAATTGCATCGGGTGACAAATTAAATAAATCAGAGAACAAGGCGCGGCTTCTTTCAAGCAGCTTTTCTGTCTGGATGCGTTCTGTAATTTCGTCGTGCAGGTTACTGACCGTCTTTTCCAGCTCCTGGGTGCGGCGGGCGACTTTGTCTTCTAACGCGGCGTTTAAGTCGCTGGTTTGCTGGAAGAGGCGTAAATTGTCCATCGTGACGGCAGTCCGCCGGGCCAGTTCCCTGGCAAGCTGGATTTCGCGGGACCCTGCAGGGCTGACCGGGTTCGTCCAGGCCAGGGTGAGGGTGCCCTGGCTGTGGCCGCGCGCCAACAGGGGCAGGACAATGACCGACTGCACGCCGGACGAGTGTAAGAACCGGGCGCTTTCTTCGTTTCGGGTTAAGGTTTTCAATTGATCGATCGTAATTTCCGGATAGAAGACTTCTTGCTCACTGCGCACAATTTTGTGAAAACCGTTGTTCATCTCAGGATTTGGCGGGGCAATTTCGCTCATTTTCTGCATCAGTTTGAATGTTTCGATATCTTTATGAGCAATTGCGAGGCGGTACACTTCGCCATTTTCTTCCAGGCGGTGGATCACACACCAGTCGGCCAGGTATGCGGCCGCCAATCGGGTAATACGATTTAAGATTTCTTCTTCCTCCAGCGAGCTGGCGAGAATATGGCTGACTTGCGCCATAAAATGCTGGTCACGTTCCGTATTTTTTAGATCACTGATATCCTGAAAAAAATTGAGGGCATACTCGCCGGGACGGGAATAATTTTTCAATCTGGTCGAGCTGACCTTCCACCAGCCCTGGGCGCCGGTCGCCAGGATTTTAAAGAGCATGATTGCGCTAACTGTACTGTCTGTCTCCTCAGAAAATACCCGATTGGCAGGCAAGTCCTCTGGCGGGAAGACATCCCCATTTTCATTATAGGTACGGAAGGTCTCTCTGATTTCTGCAACGGAGGAAGCAAGTAATTTTTCGGGACTTGCGAAGCCAAGTAGTTTGGCGGCCTTGTGATTGGCATAAACCAGACGGCCATCCCGTCCATGGATGGTGATTCCTTCGGAAACACCTTCCTGAATAAAAGCCAGTTCTTCTTGTGAAACGCGCAGAGAATGTTCAATTCTTTGCCGGTCGATAGCCAGCGCGTAGATATTGGCGATCTTTCTTAAGAAATTCAAGTCAGCGGTCGAAAAAATAACCCGGTCGAGGGTGTGCACGCCTAACACGCCGAAGGGTTTTTCGCGTCCAGGGACAAGCACGGACAGGCCGCTGGTAAAAGCAGCCGGGCGATCTGATGTGTGAGCTGAAAAACGCTCATCCTGGTTAAAATCTTCAACGATGATGTCCTGTTGCGCCTGCAGGGTGAGTCTGGCCTGGGTGGTGATATCTGCGGCCAGGGCGGCAGAATCTTCCGATGAAAGAGGCCCTTCCAGACGGGCGATGAGTTCAAGCTCATCCTGTTCGGTTAAGCGGATCATTTCACAATAATCTGCCTGTAAGGCTTTGGCAACCAGCTGGATGCTTTCCCGAATTAATTGGCAGGGGTCGGCAGTGTTGAGTGCCCTTTGCCCCATTTCGATCAGGATTTTCTGCTGGGTAATGTATTTGTCTTCAAGTTGCGCAGGCAGCATGTTTTGAGCGAGCGGGTCTTGTGTGTACATGAAAGAAATCTCCAATTTTCTGGATGGTGTGAATATCCTTGTTCGTTCCGCTTTGTGATTGTGTGGGATGTGGCAGATCATTTTATGCGGTGTTTTTTGTTAAAATGGCAAATATATTCGAGTATACTAAAATGGTGGAAAGGATACAAGCAGTAATTTTTTTGGATGCACAATAAGTTTGTCGATTTTGACTAAAAAGTTGTACAAGCATGATATGATCATAAAAGCTGGGAGAACAGATAATTTCCTGGTGCTTATTCTGCAAAATTCGAGGTATGCAATGGCTAAAATTCGTGTAGTGTTGGCAGATGACCATCCTTTGGCGCGTGAAGGGATTAAAAAGTTTTTAACCAATACCCTGGATATTGAAGTTGTTGGTGAGGCTGAAGACGGCGAAGAAGCTTTGCGCCTGACGAATGAATTGACGCCCGATGTTCTTTTGCTGGACATGGAGATGCCCCGGATCAAGGGTGTGGAAGTTGCCCGCCAATTAAAAGCAAATGGATCTGCCGTGCGTATTTTGGCGTTGAGCACGTACGATGATAAACAGTATATTCTGGGGCTGCTGGCGGCCGGGGCGAATGGCTACCTGACCAAGGAAGAAGTGCCTGCCAATATTCTCGACGCCGTGCGCGGGGTTTCCCGGGGGGAACAAGGCTGGGTCAGCCGGAGAGTAGCTGCCCTGATATCCTCCTGGACACACGAAGAGGAAGAAATTGGATCCATCACGGAACGGGAAATGGAAGTTCTTCAGCAGATGGTGATGGGGAAGACCAATAAAGAGATTGGCTATGAGTTGGGGATCAGTCAGAAAACGGTTGAAAAACATCTTGAGGCTGTGTATGCCAAGCTGAATGTAAGTTCGCGGGTAGAGGCGGCCGTGTTAGCTATCCGGGACGGCCTGGTCAGCAAGGAAGAGGAAGGGTAGGGAAGTTACGTAGGCTGCACAGGCGAAGTCCTCATTGTCCTTCTGCCTTTATTAAGTTACACTTATAAATGGATAAATAGCGGTGATTCCATCGTATCAATACAGGGATTGATACTGGTTGATGTGACGACATGCCTGAAGCGCGGGAGATTGTTGAGTTAGAAAAATGAAAATAAAGGTGCTATTAGCAGATGATCATGTGAGCGTGCGGAATGGATTGCGAAAGATGTTATCGCGTTCTCCCAATGTAGATGTGATCGGGGAAGCAGAGAACGGATTTGAAGCTCTGAAGTTAGCCGAAAAACTGGAACCGGATGTTTTACTTTTGGATGTTGAGATGCCGGGAATGAAGGGGTATGAAGTTGCCCGGCGTTTAACGGAAGAGGGGTCCCTGGTGCGTATACTCGCCTTGAGCGGCTACAATGAAAAGCAATATATTTTGGGGATGTTCGCGAATGGCGCGGTTGGGTATTTAACGAAAGATGAAGTCCCCGGCCAGTTATTGAATGCGGTGGGGGAGATTGCTGCCGGGCGCAAAGGGTGGATCAGCACGAAGGTGGCCGAAAGACTGGGCATTCCTGCACGGCCGGTCGGGCGAGATACGATGCCGGCAATCAGCAGGGTGGAATTACAGATTCTGCGTCAGTTATTGCATGGTAAAACGGATGCGGAGATTGCGGCTGCCCTGGAGATTAAGACGGGTACCTTGAATGAAAAAATTGAAACCTTGATGCGCAAATTGGGGGTAAGATCCCGCCCCGAAGCTGTTTTACGGGCGATGCAGGAAGATTTAATATAGCGATAACGTAGTACAGGGCAGTGTGTTTCCCCCCTCTCCCACACATTTTAGAACCATTCAAAACCAAAGGTGAGGTTTGGTGCGTTCAACTACGAATGGATCGTATCATGATCTGCCTGAACGGGTACAAAAAAATTATGCCGAGGCTGTAATCAGCCTCGGCGCTTTTATTTTTTCTTCCTGATGCTTGAAAGCTAGATCCAGCCAAACACTAATGCCAAAATCAGGATCAATAATAAGGTTCCAAGCACTCCCGACCCGCGGTAGCCCCAGTCACGGCTATAAGGCCAAACCGGTAAGCTGCCTAAAACTGCGAGGATCAAGATGACAAGCAGGATTGTTGAAAGCATGTATTTTCTCCTTTATTCATCCATATTTTTCATGAATTTGTCGATCTCTTCTTCTGCTTTTTCTTTTGTCCAGCCATAGCGTTCCTGTACCTTACCGGCCAGCTTCTTGCTATCGCCTTCAATCTGATCGAGATCGTCATTGGTGAGTTTGCCCCAGGTTTTCTGGACTTCACCCCGTACCTGCTTCCATTTTCCTTTGAGAATGTCTTTGTTCATTGTAAATCTCCTTTTTGAATTTTGAACTTCATTTATTACGATAGGTATCCTAACTGACCCTGCGGCTTCTGAAGATCAGGCCAAGCACGGCCGTAAACAATGCCGAACCAATGATTGACCAGACCACAGGAAATGATTCTCCCTGAATGTTGATCACCCATAATTCCGGAAGACCCAATTGTCCGGCAATCCACAGGCCCAGCCAGGCGCCAATAAAGCCTACCAGAATGGACATTAAGCATCCGCCCAGGGAATAACCGGCAATGGCCTGACCCAGACTGCCCGCCAGGGCAGCAATGACCAACAATACAATAAAACCAAGAATTGTCATCTTGCCTCCTCTTACTCTACCTCGTGGTGATGTTCTACTTCCCGTTCAATCGTCCGGGTTGTGCTGCTGGTGGGATGATAGAAAATGACCCAAACCAGTCGAACGATCAGCCAGCCCAACAGGGCATATACAACCATTGCAATCAGGGAGGGAATTTCCAGGACCATTCCCTGAGCTGCGGGGGTAATGGTCAGCCCCCAGAAGGGCCACAAGAAAAACTCCGAGATGGTGTAAATCAACATGGCAATCGGATTGCCAGGGTTGGCCGCGAGCAATTTCAATAGAACGCGTAAGCCAATCAGAATTTCTACTGCTGCAACCAACCACCAGATGATGTTTGCCGCTTTGCTTACGGCTGCCCTGCGCTCAGCATTTGGATTTTCTGTTGTCCGGGTTCGTTTCTCATAACCGTCGCGATGCTGCACATAGACTTTTTGATCGCGCGGCGGTTCTTTGTTTGGCATCATAATTTTCTCCTGTTTCTCAGCTTTCCGGTTGGACAGGTTTCCTTTATGCAGGTGTCCGGCGTCCGAAAATCAGGGAGAGGACAAACAATACCAGGAAAACGACAAACACAATCTTGGCGATGCCCACTGCTGTGCCGGCAATGCCGGTGAAGCCGAGCAGGGCTGCAATCAAGGCGATAACCAGTAAAGTGATACTTAAGTTCAACATGATAACCTCCGTTAAGGGATAGGATCTTCGTGAGTTAACCCGGCCCGCCGCCCGGCGGGCCGGGGCAAAAAAGATGGTGATTACTTCCAATAAGGCGTATAGCCATAATACTCGTAAACGTCTACCAGCCAGGCGTGCTCGCTAATGTTGGGCCAGTCGTCTTTGTCAAAGCCAGGGGCTTCTTTGAGCATATCTTTGTCAACATTTAAGATGACCTTTTCCTTCCTGGTGTCGACTTCAATCGCTTGCCAGGGAATGGCAAATAATTTGTTGCCCAAACCCAGGAACCCGCCAAAAGAGATGACCGCATAGGAAATGCAGCCGCCATTCAAATCAATCATCAGTTCTTCAATTTTGCCCAGATCTTCGCCGATCGCGTTTTCCACACGTGTGTTGATGATCGTGGTTGCAGAAAGAAGAGCAGGTTTTTTAATTTCCTGATTCATGGAATACCTCCTGTAAATTAAGTTTGTCATTGTTCTAATCTTAGTAGAAATAGAGACATGCCTCAATGGGGAGGAAACCTACAGCGAGTGAGGGATTTCCCTTATTCCGTTTTTTGTGCTGGTATTCGCCACCATGTCACAGCCTGCCGGCGGCCGGGTATGTCAGGACAGAATATTAAGGAAATTGTCTGGCCTGCGCGTAACAGACAAGCTGGTTGAAGTGGCGGGGGAGAAGGACCACTGAAGTCGTCATTACAATCGGACTTATGTCAGGTGAAATATCCACAGCGGCGCCATCCCGGGGGATGGCGCCGCTGTGCTGTGCGTTTGGTTGGACCAGACTTGTGAAGGGGAGGTTAGTTTCCGTTACTCTTTTTGCGCTGCAGGAGCACGGTGAAGATGATGATCACGCCTTTGACCAGACCGTTCAGGAAGGGCGGAATTTTGGCGGCGATGAGAATGCCTTCAATCATCTGGAGCATCAGCGCTCCCAGGAAGGAGCCAGCGATCACGCCGCGTCCACCGGTCATGGCAATGCCGCCGATGGCAACCGCTGCAATGGCGTCCAGCTCAAAGGACATGCCCGCGTTGGGGGCAGTGATCGAGGTCAAGCGGGAGGCCAGCAGGAAGGCGGAAACACCGGTTAACAGACCGGTAATGGTGAAGGTCAGGGTGGTTACCAGATCTACATTGATGCCGGCCAGGCGGGCAGCCTGGGCATTGGAGCCGACGGCATAAACATAGCGCCCAAAGCGGGTTTTTGACATCAAAATGGCGATGACAAACGTGATCACGATAAAGATCAAAGCCAGGTTGGGAATTCCGGCCACCTTGCCAACTGCCACCATGCGGAATTGTTGCAGGATATCGCTGTCGACATTAAAAGGTCCGCCCTGGCCTAATTGCACAATTACCGAGCGGAAGGCGCTCATCGTAGCCAGGGTCACAATGAAGGGCGCGATCTTGCCCTTGGTGACCAGCAGACCGTTTACCGAACCAAGCAGGGAGCCAAACAACATACAAAAACCGAGCATGATCCAGGCATTTCCGGTTTGATTCAACACTACCACACCTAGTCCAGAGACCAGGGCCACCATCGAGCCGACCGACAGGTCAATCATCCCGGCGATGATCAGCATGGACATTCCCAGGGTGATGATGCCTTTGATGGATGCTTGCAGCAGCAGGGTTGACAGGTTGCGGTAGGAGAAATAGCGCGGATTAATCAGTGTCGCAAACAACAGCAAGCCCAGAAATGAGACCAAATATGAATATTTGGTAGCAAAATGCTTGATATTTTCCCAATTAATCTTCTTGAGCAGACTTCCCATTGATACCCTCCAGGTTTGAGCCAGTGGCGTAGTACATGACATTGACTTCAGTAAGTTGATCCCGATCCAGGCGGGCGTTGATGTGGCCTTTATACATCACCAGGCAGCGGTCGGCGATTTTGTAAATTTCCGGAAATTCCGCGCTGAAGACGATCAGGCTTTTACCACGGCGTGCCAGCTCATTGATCAGTTTGTAGATTTCAAATTTTGCCCCCACATCAATGCCCTGGGTGGGGTTGTCCATAATATAAACTTCTGAATCCAGTTCCAGCCAGCGCGAGACAATCACCTTTTGCTGATTGCCGCCGCTTAAGGAAGTAATGTAGTTATCTGGATCATCAACCTTAATATCCGTAATTTTTCGATTGCGTTCAAAGCGTTCCATTTCATCCTTGCGGCTGATGAATAATTTTTTATGCCTGCTGACCAGATGAGCGATGGTCATATTGTTGAGAATACTTAAATCTTTAATGATCGAACGTTCCTTACGATTGCGGGGGATCATACCTACACCAGCGTCCATCACCTGACGGATGTTATGCAGCTTTAATTCTTTGCCATCCATGATGATCGAGCCGGATGTTACGGGGCGGGCACCAAACAAGGCTTCAGAAAGCTCACTGCGCCCGTCGCCATGCAGGCCGGTGATGACCAATACTTCGCCTTTGCGCAAGTCAAAGCTGATGTCTTTAAAATAACCTTTGCTGGTCAAATTTTTGACCGACATAATTACATCGCCGCGCACATCGTCCTTGATTAACTGGGAGTCGACAATGCTGCGCCCCACCAGCAAGTTTGTCGCCATTTGTTCATCAATATCCTTGAAATAGCCGCTTTCGATAAATTTACCATCGCGCAGCACGGTGTATTTATCGCAAATGGCAAACAGCTCGGGCATTTTGTGCGAAATAAAGATGATGCTCAGCCCATCTTTTTTTAAGTTGCGCATGATCTCAAAGAGGATGTCGATTTCTTTGTTGGTCAAAGAGGTGGTTGGCTCATCCATGATGATCAGTTGGGATTCAAACAGGAGGGCTTTGGCGATTTCAACCAATTGTTTGCGCGAGGTTTCCAGGTCTGCCACCAGGGTTAACGGATCAATGTCCAGCTTGATGCGTTTAAGGACTTCGGCGGAGCGGGCGATCATCGCTTTCTTGTCCAGAAAACCGGCCCGGGTACGTAATTCTTCGCCCAGGAAAAGATTTTCAAAGACGGTCAGATCATTAACCAGATTTAATTCCTGATGAATGAAGCGAATACCCATATCGGTGGATTTACCGATGGTCATTTCATCAATTTCCTGACCATCAATAAAGATTTTTCCTTCGGTGGGGGGAAAAGCGCCGGCGAGGATGTTCATCAGCGTGGATTTTCCCGCACCGTTCTCACCGAGCAGACCATGAATTTCCGAATTGCCGACTGTGAAATCCACGTCTTTTAATGCTTCGACAGGACCAAAATATTTGGTGATCCCTTTCATTTCTAACAACATAATTTCACGGCCTACCTTTCCTGAGCATAATGATACCGGGATGTGCTTCACATAAACGTGGTCACAGTTTCTTGAATTGTGTCAAACACCAAAACCTGTTTTTGTGATGAAAATCTTTTTGTGTCGCGCTTGCACCACAGTATTGGTCTGGCATAGCGCGAGCGGCAGCTGTTGTTCAGGAAGCTATTAATCGAATGAATGTATTATATCCCTGCTTTGCATCTATGTTGACCGGACGCCGCAGCGCCCGGCCAACATGTTTATTTTTGTGGGTGTTGGTACAAGTTTACACCCATTTACCCACTCTTAATTCTCAAGGCTATAGCGGGTAATGTAAATCGGGTGGTTGCGGAACTCTTCGCCATTGGTGTTGTCAACTTCGACGGTCTCGCCAAGGATCAAACCGGAGGGGGAGCCACCTTGCAGGATTTCAGCACCCAGCTCAACAGCCTGGCGGATTAATGCCGGGGAGAAAGCGTAGGTAACCTGGTCGATGCCGTAGCCTTCCTTCATCGGGGCGAAGGTATCAATGTTCTCGCGCCGGGCACCAACGCCGGAGACCAGACGAATATCCAGGTCGGCGGTGCCGTTATAGGCGGTGATAGCGTCCAGCACACCCAGGACAACTTCATCGTCGTGGGTGAAGATGGCTTTGACGCTTTCAATTTCTTCATCGGTGCTGGTGGTCAGGAAGGTCTCCATTTGCTCGAGGGCCTTCGCGCGCTGCCAGTCGGTGGTGAAGGACTGCAGAATGTTGAACTGCTCGGAAGCAGTGGACAAGAAACCATCGGTGCGCTGGGTCGGGACGGTGGAAAGGTCGCCCTTGAACTCAAGAATGTTAATCGTTTCGCCAGCAGCAATTTCGTCGGCAAAGTAATTGTTGAAGTATTCGCCGGTCATTTCACCGATCTTGGTGTTGTCGCCCATGAATTCAACGGTGGGGGTGAAGTCTGTGATCAAGCGGTCGTAAATGACCAACGGGATACCGGCTTCCTGCACCTTTTGGGCAGCGGAGCGCAGTTCGTCGCCGTTCATCGGCCACAGAACGATCACGTCAACCTGCTCGTTGAGCAGGGTATCAATGTGGTTATTCTGCTCGGAAGCTTCGCCAGCGGTGAGGAACTTGTACTCGAAACCATATTCGGCCGAGAGTTCTTTCGCCACGGCTTCAGCGTGCTGAATGCTTTCCCCGGTGAAACCGTGGGTGGCACTCGGCATAACGATGCCCATAACCTGCATTGCTTCTTCTTCGGCAGGGGCAGGGGCTTCTTCTTCGACGGGGGCGGCTTCTTCAGCAGGAGCAGCTTCGTCGACGACAGGCGCAGCTTCTTCGGGAGCGGCGCAGGCGGCCAGGGCAAAGACCATGACCACAACCAAAAGCAAACCAAACAACTTTTTCATCTCTTAAATCTCCTAACTTTAATTGTGTTTTGATTATTTTGAAGAGCACGCTGCTCTTCATTTTTTGTGGTCACCATCTTCTGGCTATCAGGAAAGATCAGCGTTAGGCCGGAAGATGTCACACTTTTTTTGATTGTTGCGGGAAGGTTTTCGTCTGGTCATCCTGCCCGTACAAGGAGGTTGTGTTCTCCAAGATTATTCTATTGTATTGGATGATTTTTATCAGATTTGAACATCGAGGTCAACCGCTTGCGTTGCAGCGATCATTCGATTTTCAAGTCTTTAATCACCTCCTCTGGATTCCTTTTGTCATTGATCGTGCCATGTTTGGATAGCCAAACCCTGTTTTCGTATCTTGTTTCGCATCGTTTTCTATGCTTTGTGCGAAAAAGCAGAGTCGAATGCCTGTTGTGAGGGCGGAAAGCTGGTCTTTTTGACCATGGCGAGGGCATCCTGCGCGCCCCATTCGCGCTCCATGCCGCTGTCTTCCCATTCGATGGATAAAGCGCCCTGGTAGTTAATGCGGTTCAAGGTGCGGAAAACATGTTCCCAATCCACATCACCATGCCCGGGCGAGACAAAATCCCAACCCCGCCGGGCATCTCCAAAGTTGAGATGCGAGGAGAGGATCGAATTGGTGCCATCCAGGCGTACCTTGGCATCCTTGACGTGCATGTGGAAGATGCGTTCGGGGAAGGCTTCCAGCATCTTGACTGGATTGATGAATTGCGGAATGAGGTGGCTGGGGTCAAAATTGATCCCAAAGGCCGGATGGTAGTCCACCGCCTCCAGCGCGCGCTGCATGGTGATGATGTCGTAAGCGATTTCGGTTGGATGCACTTCCAGAGCGAATTTCACCTGTTCTTGTTCAAATACGTCAAAGATCGGGGTGAAGCGCTGGGCAAAGTCGCGGTAACCGGCGTCAATTACTTCATCTGCCGTAGGGGGCCAGAAGTAGAGCTTGCGCCAGATGCTGCTGCCGGTGAAAGCTGTGACCACGTCTACATCCATCAATTTGGCGGCGCGGGCAGCGTTTTTCATGTGTTCGGCAGCGCGTTCCTGCACGCCTGCGGGCTTGCCATCTCCCCATACGCTGGGGGGGATGATCGCTTGATGGCGCTCGTCGAGAATATCGTCACACACACACTGCCCGACGCAATGATTGGAAATGGCATAGCATTTTAGTCCGTATTTGGCCAGCAAGTCTTTTTTATCGCGGGCATAGCGGTCACTGGAGAGGCAGGCTTCCACATCAAAATGGTCGCCCCCGCTGCCGAGTTCCACGCCGTCATAGCCCCAGGCACTCAACTTCTGTGCCAGAGTCTCCAGGGGCATGTCGCCCCACTGTCCTGTCGTCAAAATGATTGGTCGAGTCATTATCATCTCCTCATTGTCATCAGAACGAATACGTTTAGACAGAAACATTCACCCAGCGGCCAGTTTGCGAGCTTTCCAGGATGGCTTCTTCGATCACCAGGGCGGCATGGCCGTCGGCAAAGGTAGGAAAATCGGGCGCTGCGCTGTAATCGCCCCGGCGGATGTAGGCATTCACCTTTTTGGCAAGCTGTTTGAAGGTATCCGGGAAGCCTTCGGTGTGTCCGCCGGGGTAGGAAGCGACGGCCTGCGCGGCGGGGGACATGATGGAGGGGTCTTTGATCAGGATTTCGTTGTACCGTCCACGGTAACCGCGCCACAGCTCATCGGGGGTTTCAGAATTCCAGGCGACTGAAGATTGGGCGCCGTCAATTTCGTAGCGCAGGGCGTTCTTG
>Ga0334887_1004509_pt1 | contig 12500 bp, 8 predicted proteins | sample GraSluR1_MG_10_FD_207217 | JGI IMG/M metagenome (GOLD analysis project Ga0334887, IMG submission 207217) | Sludge microbial communities from methane-producing bioreactor in Wageningen University, Netherlands - Granular Sludge_18_07-R1 | ecosystem: Engineered > Bioreactor > Anaerobic >...
GCCGACCGCGATTCTTCGTCTCCACTGACGACAGCCTCCTCCGCATCTCCGGGGTTCAGCGAGAACAACGGAACCTTTCGACTCGATCTTGCGACCGTGTTATACAACCTGCGGAACTGCTTTTCGCTCTTCAAGTAGTTCGCGTCGAGATACGCGAAGAGAACCGTTGCACATAGGCCGATCGTTGCGAGGGCCCACGACTGCTGCGTGAGAGCGAAACCGAAGGTGGCGACCAAGATGGTGAGCAACCAGCTCTTGGCGGATGAAGATGCAGCTGACTGTCGAGTGATTACCGCCTGGATGTAGTCGAGATGCTTGCGCCGGTCTTCTGGAGCGAGCGGGGGCTCTGACTTCGACGCCTTCGCCAGGATCGTGAGACGAAGGCTGGTACATGCGCGCTCTTTCGCACGCTCGTCGATACCCGCCTCTGTCGGCCAGATCGGGCCCATGGCGTCCCCTGTGGTACGGGGGACCAGGTGGATGTGCAGGTGTGGAACTGTCTGAGTAGCAGCCTCGCCGTTCGACTGGATGATGTTGAGCCCCTCAGGAGCCAGCGCGTCCCGAATCGCATCAGCAACGATCAACGTGCGCCGAGCGAGAACTGCGGCTTCGTCGTTGTTCAGATCCCAGACCGAGTCCACATGACGTTTCGGTACCAACAGGGTGTGACCGAGAGTTGCGGGCTCCCTTGGGAAGAACACGACGACGTCGTCGTCGCGGTAGACCTCCGAGACTTCCGGATCCTCGCCAGCGGCGATGATGCAGAACGGGCATTGATCCATTACCAAACCCGAGTCTTTGCCTGATCGATCCAGGAGACGAGATTCATCGAGAGATTCCGATAAGTTTGCTGCGAGTCGATCTTGCCACGCCAGTCCGTGGCGGTTGGGTCGAAGAGTCTGGGACCGACAATCCCAAGTTCCTCGAAGGGGTTGCGACCAGGCGAATCCGTGGTTCCCATGTCGGAGAGGCCGTGGATCCGGATGCCGACGAGCGGCTTCTTTTCCTGCCATGCCTTCTTAATCTCGTACTGCACCCAGGGTCGAGAAGCTGTCTCGCTGCCGACGAGCACGACCACTGCGCGCTTGTACGCCATCTGGTTGTCGATCCACTTCTGAACGGCTTGCGGGCCCCGGCGCTTGACAGACTCCCATTCCTGCGACTCCATCAACTGCTGCCCCTGCACGGCCCCCATCTTGAGGAGGAGCTGCACGCGGCGTGAATCGCGCTCGTAGTGGAACGAATAGAACACGGTACGGATCGCCATAGTTGTCTCCTTAGTGGGAGTGGGGGATTGATGTGTGAACGTCAGGACATCGGCTTCACGCGCGACTCGATGAACTCGATCTCTGCGTCGTCGAGGCCGTACTTCGCGTACAGCTGCTGGTCGATCTCCGGGATGGACCTGCTCCAGTCGATGTCAGAGGCTTCGGTGAAGTCCTGGAGCGGAACGTACGTCCAAACCCGCGCGAGGTTGTCCTGGGTGACTTTCAGAACGCCCAACAGGGCGCGCGCGAACTTTGTATACAGATATTTCGCGCATGCGTTGGCCTGGTCGACCGAGTCAAAGGCTCCGATCGTGATGAACGTGCCCGTGACTCCGACTTCGGGTTCGAGAACCTCAGCCGAGGCGAGTGCCTCGCCGAAGGAGCCGGAACCGTTCGCCTTCGGAAGTGCGACTTTGTACTTGCGCAGAGCAACAGGACCCGTCAGATATGCGCTGCGGATCCAGCGGAACGAGCGCTTCTTCTTGTCGTCGAGCCCAAGGACCCGCATGTACTCGTGCCCGTCGTCTGGCTTGTCTGCAAAGTAGATCGAAGCCAGACGCGTAAACGCCCTGGAATCGAGCTTGAAGTGGTTCCCGGCAGACATGAGATCCGACAGCTCCGGGTGTTCGTCATGGAGAGCCGGTGTGTACCGATACACACGGTCGTTCGTGATCCCAATCTCCGTCAAAGGGGAAGAGCCGGTCTCCTGCACCTTGTGCATGATGACGTTCAGCTCGGGGTACTTGGTAAACGTACCGATCGGACCGGGATTCTTATCAGGGTCCCTATAGGTGACTGCGACTCCGCCCTTGATGTCCGTGCCGGGAAAGAGGTGGTCGCTGTTCGGCTCATAGATCGGTACGGCCAGGTGCGGGTCCGCGAGCATCTTGGCGTTCCATGCCTTGGGAGTGTACCCAGCATTGAAAAGGAACCTTGCCGGCGTGATCAGGACGGCCTTGTCTCCGGCTGCGTACGCCGCATCCATGAACAGATGGTAGATGGGCATCTGGTTGGTCGCGTCGCCCTGCGCCTCCTCCTGGTAGGGAGGGTTGCCGATCACGACATCGAACTTCTTACCCATGGTCAGTTGCCTTCCGTCAGCATGTCGTCGATCGTCTGGGCGCGCTGTTCGCTGGTCATCTTCGCGAGGTTGCCGACCCTGAAGTGGCCGGACTCCTTGAGCCATCGCTCGCGCTCGGGCACCCCGCCGGAGACCGCCTCGAGGGTGATCTCGTGGAGGATCCTGTTGTGGCTCATCTCGAACAGCTGCGAGGTGAGGATGTGCTTGAGCCGCTCGTCCTGGTCCGGGATCCGATCGGCCAGGCCGGTCTCGAGGCGGCGCACGAGCTCCATGAGGAACAGACCGGCGGTGGAGAACAGGTCGGCGAAGGTCTTCTCGGGGTCCGTGAAGATGCCGGGGTTCTCGGTCTCGAGGATGTCGACCATCTGCTTGACGACCGGCTGCGGCGTGAAGACGAGCGAGGTCTTCTGCTGCGGGATGTAGGCGAAGATGTTCTCCGTCTGCGCGTCGTCGAAGTAGTCGGCGAGGGCTTCCTTCTTGTTGAGGAACTCCTGGATCGACTGGTCGAACACGGCCTCGTCGAAGAGGCCGGGGATCTTCGTGACCGTGCCGTCCTCCTCGGTGACCTCCTGGCCGTCGCGCAGCAGGCGGAACTCCGCCTCGCTGATGCCGGTGATCTCCTCGAAGACGTCGTCGGGCGTGTAGTCGTCGAAGTTCGCCAGGCGGATGCCCCGGTCGCCGTAGGCCATGAGGAACATCGGAATCGTGCGAGCGAAGCCGCGCAGGTGCGAGCGTGCGTCGTCCATGGTCTGGTCGGCGCGCTTCTGTTCCTTCTTCTTCTCCTCGCGCTCGACGACGGACTGGGTGACCGACTCGGTCGTCTCCATGAGGATCTTGGCGACGCTCTCGTGGAACGCCTTCTCCTGCTCGGCCTTCTTCACGGCGATCACAGCAGCGTCGGCCTCGGTGGCGGCTTCGGCCAGCTCGTCGGCGAGGTGCTTCGAGGCGATCTCGTGCTCGACGCGCGCACGTTCGTACCTGCGCACGACCTCAGCCTCGGTGGCCTTCTCGTCGCGCTCGACCTGCTTCTTCGTCAGCCCGTACTCGGCCTGGAGCTTGTCACGGGTCTCGCGCGTCTTCTCTGTGGCAAGCTTCGCGAGCTTCCTCGCCACCTCGGCCGCAGGAGCCTGGGGGTCCGTCGTCGGGATCTCCTCGACGCTCCACACCGGTACGCCGAGCTCGGCGACCTTGGGGTTGATGACCGTCTCGAGGTCGACCTCGGCGTTGCCGTCCCGATCGACGTTCGGCAGCGGCTCGGGCAGGTCGAGTTCCTTCTTCTTGAGCTTGCCGTGTTCAGCGGTCGGGAGTTTGTCGAGGATCTTCTTCACGTGCTCGGAGTAGCGGAAGATCCCGGCGACGTTCGCGAACAGCAGGTTCGACAGGAATCCGCGGCGCACGACCTCGCGAGCCTTGAACACCTTCGGGAAGGTGAGCACCTGCGAGGCATCGAGCTCGACCATCCGCCCCTCGGCGTCCTCACCGATGACGGGAAAGAAGTTCAGCAGGGTGCGGATGTTCTGCTGGCGCACGGCGGTGTCACCCGAGGGGTTCGGGTGAAGGTTGTTCGCGAACTCGTCGAAGATCGTGAGGGTGCGCTCGGGAGCGAAGTCGAAGATGTAGGCGTTCTTCTTCTGGAGCACCTTGCCGTCGCGCTCGAAGGTGCACGGGTTCTGCGCCCGGAACGCCGCCTGCATGTAGAGGGCCGGCGAGGTCACGTTGGAGAGCATGACGACCGCTGTCCACTCAGGGACGGTCACGCCCGTGGTGAGCTGGCCGACCGAGAGGGTGATCGTCTTTCCTCCGGTCTTCTCGGCCTCGGCGATGGCCTCGCGGACCTTCGTCAGGGACGCCTTCGAGACCTCGAGGTTGCTGTCGTCCTCGGTGCTGCGCCCGTCACCGGCGGCCAGGACGACGGTGTACTCCTTGAACACCGGGTGCTTGTTCAGCATCCGCTGCAGGGCCTTCGCCGAGGCCACGCGGTCGAGCAGCCAGAACGAGTGCCGGATCTCGTCGCGCAGCTCCGGGGTCGAGAACGGATACTTCTCGTTCACGGACAGCCGGTCGAGGAAGGCCTGCACGTCGGCCTCGTGCTCGAAGAACCCGTTGTCCTTCGTGCGGAAGAACTCACCGAGGTCGAAGGCGTAGTCGATGTTCGCCTCGTCCTCGGCGATCGCCACGCCCTCGGCGAGACGGTCGCTGATCATCCGAGAGACCTGATAGGTGAGCAGGTTCAGCGTCGGGAGAGCCTCGTAGGGGTTCTCCTGGCTCGGGTCGTCCCACTCCGCGCGCGCGGTCTGCTCGTCCTCGTAGGTCCAGTTGAAGATCTGGTCCTGGTCGAACCGGCCCGACGCGAGCGCCTTGAACGGCGTGCCGGACAGGTGCAGCGTCCACTTGCGGGTGATCTGGTCGAAGGCGACGTCGGTCTTCGTCGTGTCGACACCCTCGTGCGCCTCGTCGATGACGAGCAGGTCCCAGTCGAACTGAGCGATGTGCTTGAGCTTGTCGAAGCTCCCGCCGAAGTACGTCGAGCCCTTGAGGTCCTGCAGCGAGAGGAACTCGACGATGCGCGGATCCTGGTCGATCTGTTCCCGCGAGTAGGAAAGCCACTGCTGCCTCGTCATCGTCGGACGGCCGTTGAGCGACGGTGACTCGGAGACGAACCGGTAGGTCGTCTGGTGGCCGATGAAGCGCAGGAAGTCGTCGAGCCACGAGTTCGCGATCGCCGGTCGGTTCGTCACGATAAGCACGCGGCGCGCGTCGAGCTGGCGCATGAGGTCGTAGGTCGTGAGGGTCTTGCCGAAGCGCGGCTTCGCGTTCCACAGCACCTCGGCCTTGCCGCCGTGGAACGCCTCGAGCGCCTGGGAGACGGCCGCCTTCTGCTCGGGGCGCAGCTCGTAGTCCTGCTCGATGCCCGAGACGTCGATCTCGAAGCCTCCCGAGGCGAAGTCGAAGAAGTACTGCCTCGAGGTCTTCGGAGCGCCTTCGAAGCGGTGCCACTCGGTCCGCGTGGTGCGGCCCCCGGCCCCGGAGACGTGCTCACGCTCGATGCCCTGCTGCTTGAGGAAGGCGTGGAAGTCGTGGTCGGTGAACCGCCCTCCGTCGGGCGTCATGTATGTGGCCTTGAACACCCACTCGATCTTCTTGTCGATCGACAGCTGCGAGGCCTGCTGAGCGATGCGTGCTTGTGCGCCGCCGGCCTGCTCGGTGTAGCCGATCTTCTCCCAGCCGGCGTACTTGGGCAGGTCGGTCGTGCTCCACGAGTAGATCTGCGGCGTGATCTCCCGGAACGTGCTGATCGTGGGGTTAGGCATCTGCGTTCGCTTTCTTGTGAACGTGGTGGACCGGGCACGGCTCGTAGGAGGCGTACACGGTGAAGTCGAAGGCACCGTCCTCGCGCAGCGAGTTGAAGGTGAACGGCTCTCTCCTGACCAGCGAAGGGTCGTCCGACTGGCGGGTCCACCAGGAGAACTCGATCTCGTTGCCGTCGGGCGTCTTTCCCGTCAGGGTGTTGCCTCGCAGGATGTTGGTCTTGACGAGGAACAGCGCCGCGCGGTAGAGGTCGGTGCGCGGCGAGCACGGCGTGCCGTGCGAGGCGTGGAACTTCACGAACTCGCTCACCAGCGCAGCCTGCGCGTCCTGGTGGTTGTCTTCGAGCAGCTCGATCGCGTAGATCGACGCGAGCGCGAACAGCGACTCTCGGGGCCAGGTCGAAGGATCGAGCCGCTCCTCGATCGTAGCGAGCTTGCGTTGCAGGATCGCGACGAGGAAGTTGCCGTCACCTGCAGCGGGCTCGAGAAAGGTCTTGTCGACGAACCCGTCTCCGCTCTCGAGGTCCTCGCTGACCAGGTCGAGCATCTGATCGACCATCGAGCGCGGCGTGAACACCTCGCCGTAGGTCTTGACGCGGTGCCGCGACTTCACGAAGAGGCGGTCAGCGTCAGGGTTGCTCATGGCGATCTTCCGTCGGTAGGAGGTGAACGAGACGGGTGCGCCACCCGGCAAGGGGAGAGCACCCCTCGCAGGTGCCTCGGGCGTGACGAAGGTGCCGTCGATGCTGCGCGGCTCGAACGCGGGCGCAGTGACCGGCGGAGCCGTCGCGAGTGCGGTCGGGGTCATGGAACCTCTTCGTCAGGGGGGTGGCGAGTCGTGTGCTTGTATCAGAAACCTTACATCGTGCGCGCCTGCCTGTCAGGCATATGCACGTCCCAGAACGTGTTTATCGGGTACCTCGGACATTCCTGCGTCGCCGCCCGGCGGGTCTTCCCCCGTCACGATCTTCACCAGCGGTACCAGGTCGGATAGGCAGCAGGAGAACGGCGGGCGACCGCCGACCATCGCTCCATGCTGTCGGGTGTGCGACGTGGCCCAGCAGGTTCGGCTTCGCCACGACAGACGGCAAGCTCGGTGCGGCTGAGCTTCTCGAGGATCTGCATGCGTTGCAGGCCGGGGACGTCGCCGTACCAGCGGTCCCAGAGGTTGCCGTCGAGCTCTTCGGAGAGCCGCGCGTCGATGTCGTTGTCATCGCTCTCCGGCTCGAGACCGAGCTCGGCGTGCAGCTTCTCGCGTAGCCGTGTATGAGCGGGCGCGGCGAGCTCGCGGCGCAAGAAGGCGCGGACGTGAGCGGTGCCTGCGGCGAGTCCTACGGGGCCGCACTCGACCAGTCGCAGGAAGTCCTCGGAGGCCAGCAGCAGCATGCCGCTCACGAGGACGGGCAGGTCGGCCATCTGCCGCGCGAGCGAGACTTCAGTGCGCGCGGTGCGGTCGCCACGGTCCTGCCAGCCATAGAGCATGCCGCGCAGGAAGCGTGCCTCGGGGGACGAGATCGTGAGCTCGGAGAGGCGCATCGTGCCGCCGAGCATCCGCCCGGCGTGCAGCAGATCCGGGACCGCAGCGACGTCGATGTCATGACCGTCAGCGCACCAGCGCCGGTGCCGGACGCAGACGGGGCTGCGCGCGTCGAGCACCTCGACCACCTCGCCGTGGCTGCACCGCCGGCACAGGAACGTCGCACCGGCGTGGCCGTGGCCGCGTCCGCACAGCGCGAGCCGCTCGACGCAGTGCGCGCTGCATGTCCACCGTCTCGTCAGTTGCGGATGATCGCGGGGGTCGAGACCGCCGAGGCGGCACAGCACGTCCGGGACTCGCGTGAAGATGCCGTTCGAGACCCTGCGGGAACGCGGATCGGCGCGCTCGACGAGATGCCACAGTTCTGCCCAGGACAGCCCGTTGCGACGGCACAGCCGGATGGCGTAGCTGTCCGGCGTCTCGCGAGGGAAGGGAGAGACCGGCACCGGCAGCGCACGGAGCACGGTCACCTGCTCCCGACGAGCTGTGCCCCTGCACCGAGCGCCTTTGCCGCCTGCGTGAGCGATCGCTGATCGAGCTTCTCGGTCTCCGACTCGATCGCCCGGATGGCAGCCAGCTGCAGGGTGTCCTTGAGCAGCCCGATCTCGCCGCCGGAAAGGGCGTGGAGCTCACGCGCGACGTCGAGGATCTTGCCCTGCGGCTGCTCGAGCAGGCACATGGAGTCCTCGAGAGCGAGCAGCAGGTCGCCCCAGTCGGCGCGCTCGTCCTTGCGGCCGATCCGGCACGGCTCGGCGTGGTGGAGAGCGAAGCGCTTGCGGATCTGGCCCTCTCGGGAACCCGAGAGCAGCCCGGTGTCCTCGACGGCGATCCCGGCGTAGACGAAGGTGCCGCCGCAACGCTCGGAGAGCTGCTTGAGCATGTCGGATGCCTCGACGTTCTGCCGGTAGCGCAGGTCGAGGTGGTGGACGTCGTCCACGAGGACGAGCTCCGTGCCGCACTCCCGCAGGGCGTGGGCGACCATCTCAACCAGCCGCCCGTAGGTCGCACCCTTGGGGCTCGGCAGCGCGAGGAACCGCGTGAACTCGTGCAGGAGCTCCTTGGCCGTGCACTGGGCAGGGACGGCGACGTAGACGACGGGGATCTTCCCTGGCGCACCCGCCGGGTGCCCTGTCGTACGGCGGCGCAGCTCGTGCTCCTTGCCGATCTGCATGAGCGTGGTGGTCTTGCCCTGACCCGGCTCGCCCGAGAGGATCACGCCGAGCTTGCCGACGGTGCGGTGGGCGTTGATGAGCATGCGCTCGTGCACGGCGCGCTTGACCTCGCGCAGCTGCGGTGTGCTGATGAACGCCCCGGCCTGGGAGTACCGGATCCGCGCGTCGTTGTAGGCCGCGCGCTCTTCGGTCGTCAGGGCCGAGAACTGCGCGAGCGAGAGGCGTTCGGGACGTTCCACCCGTGCGTCGACGAGCGCGCGCCAGCCTTCCTTGCTACCGATCTCCATGTTGCACGCTCCAGTCCTCGTCGCGGATGTCCACGTCGTCGGTGTCGTCGTCGGTCACGAACGTGAAGCCGCCCCGGTGCGGCCATGCTTCGCCGGTGTCACTGCCTGTGTCCGTGTCGGCGTCGCCACGGTCCGTGGTCGTCGTCGCAAGGCTCGCGGGCTCGAGCGCCGACAGGCCCTCTGGCCTCGTGGTCTCGAGCACGCTGGTCGGGTTCATCGGGTCGGCGGCGACGGCCTTGACGCGCGCTGCCTGACGAGGGTTCTCGACCGGGTTGCCGGCTGCGGCGAAGCGCTTCATCGTCGCCGTCAGCTCGGCGGCCTCGGCTCGCACCTGCCCGTCGTCGGCGCGGTAGGCGTCGCGGGCATGACGCCACACGTCGCCGAGCATCGGGGCGTCGAGCCCGCGGTTGGTCCATGCCAGCGGGACGTACTCGTCGCCGAGGTCGAGCCAGACGGTATAGAGATTGTAGGGGTCGACGCGCACCGGCCAGCGGCCGTCCTGAAGCCTGGACGGCGAGTGCCGACGGCGGAACTCGGCCAGGCGCGCGGAGTCGTAGACCCGGTGGTTGATCGTCACGCCGTAGCGGTTGATGCGCCGGTGCAGCACTGGCAGCAGCCCGATGAAGTCGGCACGTGTGAGCGGCACGTGCAGCTCGGGTGCGACCTGACGGAACGCCCGGCACATCTCGTTGGGCGAGAGTGTGATCGTCGGGTGAAGCGGGTCGCGGAGGCTGTCGTGGCTGCGGTTCTGCCACTCGACGGCGATCCAGTCCTCGAGTAGCTCCTGCATCTGGGCGATGGTGAGCAGCGTCGCCGACTGTGCCTCGACGTCCTTGCCGCGGTACTCGACGCTACGGCCGACGTAGCCGCGCACGTGCTGCAGGAACAGGGAGGCGATCGACTCGAAGGTGCGCTCGACGTGGGGCTTGTCGGTCGGGGTGTGCGGGGCCGAGGTGATGAGCGAGATGCCGAGCGTCTGGCAGGCCGAACGGAAGTGGGCGGACAGGTAGTTCTTGCCCCGGTCGGTCGTGATCGTCTCGGGGAAGATGAACGGCTGGGCGTCACGGAGGCGTTCGTAGCGTTCCTGGTCGACCAGTGCGTCCTCGGCCCACGCGGTGGAGATCAGCCGCCGGGTCTCGCGTGCCCCCTCGGGGCGACGCGCGTAGGGAACGAGCGCACGCGCGAGCACGACGACGAGATCCATGCTCTTGGTCGACTCCGGGCGCAGCACCGCCGCGAGAACCGATCGGGTGGCCACATCGACCATGATCGTCAGCTCGGGTCGACCGACAGTCTGGTCGTCGATCCGGACCATGACGTCCAGCGGCGTCGAGTCGATCTGCACCTGCTCGCCGGGTCGCAGGGCGATCCGGCCGACGAAGTCGCGCTTCGGTTGAAGCGAGAGCGTCTCGCGGGTCTTGGCGGAGCCGAAGGAGTGCCGGCCACGGTCCTCGGCATCGAGCAGCCGGTAGAGCGTGGAGCGGCTCGGCACCGCCACCTCGTCGCCGTAGCGGTCGCGTACCCGCCGGGAGATGTCGGCGATGAGGACCGCGCGGCTGACGGTGGAGCTCTTCGCGCGAGACGCGAGCACCTCGCCGAGGACCTCGATGACACGCGGATCGACGGAGCTCGTCGTCGCGCGTGACCGGCGCTTGTCGAGCAGACCTGCGATGCCCTCCTCGCGGTAGAGCGCGAGCTTGCGGAAGATCGTGCTCCGGCCCACGGTGCGGCCGAGCGCCTGCTGGAGCGTGGCCTGCTCGCGAGAGACTCGCACCTCGACAGGGTCGGCGTCGTCGGCGTCGACGAGTCGTTCAAGCGAGACTTGCCACACGGCGACCTCGCGGGGGAGTGCTTCCTCGGTCGACGCACCCGTGGGAACCATCGGGCCGCAGGGCGTCGCGGGGCTCGCCGTGCGGTTGAGCTCCTCGAGCGAGACGCGCAGCTCTGCGCCGTCGGCGTCGCGCAGGAGAACCTCGAGCGCCGAGACCGCGATGACGGTGTATGTCGTACTCGACCAGGAGATCTGGGCGCCTGCCGTGGCGATCATGCGGCCTCCGGGAGCGTCACGTGCGTGCGCAGAGACAGTGGCGTGTCGAGATCAGCGAGCAGATCGCCGTGCCAGATCAGCGCATAGCAGGTGGCGAGGGGGTTCTCGAGGTGATTGAGCGCCCGGGCCACCTCGTCGAGGAGGTGTTCACCGGGCGGCAGTGCCAGGACGGCGCGCGGGTCGTGCCACACCGGGTCGCGGTAGCGCATGAGGAACCGCAGGTTGGCGTCGTGCACCGGAGAAGCAGGGGAGTACACGCTGTAGCGCAGACCGAGCGCCGTGCACATCCGAGCGGTACGGTCGAACTGCTCGCGTGCGCGACCGTCGATGCGCTCGTGCGGGCGCACGTCGATCACCAGACCCGTACCGTCCGCCAGGCGTACGAAGAAGTCCGGGGCGTGCCGTGCACCCAGACGGGGCCACGAGAGCCACATCGGCTGGCTCGCGACGCCTGACAAGGTGGGCGCGCGGTCGAGCTCGATGAGACAGGTGCGCTCGGCGAGCGACTCGAACGGGACGTGGAGTCCGAGCCGCTGCATCCACTGGTGGCCGGAGTAGTGCCGCTTGTGCGGCCAGCTCGGGAAGGACCTCACTGGCGTGCAGCGCTCGAAGGGGACGGCGAAGACGTCCGACGCATCGCGCTCGAGCCGCACACCGTCGAGCTCGAACTCCACACGGCAGGCCTCTTCGACGTCGGTTGCTGCGGCGTCCCAGGGGGAGAAGAGTTCCATGACGCGTCCTTCGTGTGAGGCGGCACACGAAGCGTATCACTAGTACTAAGTCTGGTGCGTCGGAACTTGCTGAGCGTTCGCCGGGTTCGCTGCTCTCATCTTTCTGAGATCACTGTCATCTTCGATGGGACAGGTCTCAAGTGCGTGAGATTGTCCAAGGTTCGATGACGCGGGACAGGATGGCCGCCATCGTACGGATCGCGACCCGGCGGGCGCGTTTCTGACATAATGTGCATTATCGGTCAGTCGCGCCGGCTGATCCGTGCCGGCTGATCCGTCGGTCATCGAGGCAGGCTCAGGTCGCGTCCCACAGTTCTCGGTAGTACGCGATCCGCCCGCTGTCGGGATCGACGCCGTACGCGTCGTAGACGAGCCGTTCGTAGCCGGGTCCGTAGTTCCAGACCGTGCTCCACGACGCGATCGCCAGGTCGGCCCACACATCGCCCACACCGAGCCGACCCAGGTCGACGTGCGCGACAGGCCGTCCTGAATCGTCGAGCAGCGTGTTGGGCGCGCAGGCATCACCGTGGCACACCACCAACCTGTCGATGGGTGGCGACTCCGACAGCCGTGCGCGGGTCGGGTCGTCGACGCCGGCCAGACGCGTCTCGACACCCCAGTCGAACGGACACCCGTCCACGGGCAGCGCGTCGTGCAGCGTACGCAGACCAGCCCCGATCGCCCGGGCGGCAACGGCGGGCCGGGCAGTCCAGTACGGGTCGACGGCCGAACGTCCAGGGATCGCCGTGGTGAGCAGCCATTGCGCGTCTGCCTCCTCGCCCTGGTCGAGGATGCGAGGGACCGTGATGAAGGCTCCCGCCCAGGCCAGGCGGTCGGCCTCGACGGTCAGGTCGATGCCCGCGGTGTGCGGCGACCACTTGAGGTAGCGACTCGTCCCGAGCCGGAACGTGAGCCCGTCGGCCATGTTCCGCCACACCGGTGTGATGGTCTCCCCACCGGCAAGGCGGTAGGCCACGCCGGGCACAGGTTCATCCCCGGTCGGGACTCCTGCGATCGGCATGCGCACCCCGGGATCCTGCCAGACGGTGTCCGCCAAACGCGGCGCGCG
>Ga0334887_1004516_pt1 | contig 12479 bp, 18 predicted proteins | sample GraSluR1_MG_10_FD_207217 | JGI IMG/M metagenome (GOLD analysis project Ga0334887, IMG submission 207217) | Sludge microbial communities from methane-producing bioreactor in Wageningen University, Netherlands - Granular Sludge_18_07-R1 | ecosystem: Engineered > Bioreactor > Anaerobic >...
GTTGAAGTTGATGTCCGTTATTAATAAAATCTATCCTGTAATTTGTCATATTTTACCACCTGCTCCTGATTAATTCACCTTTTTCGTTTTGTTCGTTAAGGGTAGCCGGGTCAGCTTTTTTGATGATTTCGTTAGCTGAAATGTGGTTATGAACTGTCATTTCTTTGTCTAAAAGTGCTTGTTTTAGTTCTTTTAACTGCTCCACAGTCTCATTTAATTTCAAAATCAGGGGATTATCATTATTATCCGCCAAGGATTGTCGGTGTACGATAGCACCACCGTTTGCCATTACTGCCGAAGGTGCAGGCACGGAGGGTAGAGACGCGATTAATCGCGTCTGTACTGCTGATTTTACTGCAGACAGAGGGGAAAAATTAAGGAAATCAAAAAAGCCTTTACCGAGTTCTTTAACTCTGTTTTTATTGATTATATATTCGTCGCCTTCTGCTTCTATGAGTATTCCTCCGTTTTCGTGTGAATTACCCCTGAGCAGTCCGGAGAGTCCCCCCATTTTCGCTTTAGGAGGCTTTGCTTTATCTATGGCACTTAATTGTCTTAGTCCTGTGGCAATTGCAGCGGCAAAGGCAATAGGTGCAAGTGTTGGTCCTATGATTGGTATTCCTACTACTGCACGATAAGCAGACATTGCAGCTGCAGGAGTTTCCATAATAACCTGTGCTTTTTGCAAAGCTTTAGAGGCATTAAAACCGAGAGTGCCAAACTGAGCCATATTATTAGCCATTTGTCCGAGTCCTTGACCGTGAGATTTCATGCGGTTGAGCATTGAGTCCAGCTCAAGTGCTTCTATAGCTTTATTTTTTTGTGCAGTTATCTGTTCTTCAGTATATCCTTGTTTGATGAGGAGTTCAGATCTTTTTTCATAAAATTGTTCTATGTGTCTTATTTGTTGGTTAAGTCTTGCCTGATGAGGATCTTCCATAAGCAGTTTTTCTTGTTCAAAGTCCCAAGCAGCCTGCTGCATAGCTCTTTCTTCTGCCAGTCTTTCCCTTTCGATATTGGCAAGTTTTAGGGCTCTGTCTCTTTCAAAGTTGATTTTTTGATTAAGTACCTGTTGATATTCTATACTGTCTTTGCCATAGAGATTTAGGAGGTATTGCATATATTCGGCATAGACGGTTTTTAGTTCTTCGGTTACCTTATAATTGTTTTGTCTTTTGAGGTTGAGCAGTTCCAGTTCTTTTTGATATGCTGCTATGATTGGGTCTTGTTGGGGGGATTCTTCGCTATCGCTCAGAATGACATGCCCTGACGAGCCGTCAGAGTTCCAATGCCCTGACGAGCCATCAGGGTTCCATGTTGTGGGATTCATTGCCTTTTCTGCGGTTTTACCTGCTTCTTCCCATATATCTTTAGCCTTCTTCCCGGCGTCGGCAAAACGATCCATTGACTGAGTAAAGGCTGTTGTAAATCCGTTTGTAACTATGTTTATAAAGCCTTGAAAGTCACCTGTAAAGAGTGCTTTCAGCATATCTTTTATCTTGCTGAATGTATTTTTGATAATGTCCACCATACCTGCCAGGGCATTTGTAAAGGCTTTCATATATTCCCAGGTGATGAGTAATGATGCCTTGACGAATTCCCAGGCTTGAGCAAATCCACCGACATGGTTAATTGCGACGGCTATACCTGCCACCAGAGCACCGATTGCCACTATTACAAGCCCGATTGGGTTCATTGTCAGGGAGAGATTGAGTGCTATTTGTGCCACTTTCCAAGCTGACAAAGCCACTACCAACGAACCGATTGCTGCTACTGCAGTTTTAAATATACCGGGATGATCATTAAGCAGGGAAGCAAAGCTTGTAAGTACAGAGATTACAGGTAATATAGCCGATTTTATCAAATCTCCTATTTTTTCTTTCAGATCACCGACCAGGTTTTGATATTGCTGGATAGCACCTGCTCCTGTTTTGGTTTCATCCTGAGCCATTTTAAAGCCGTTTGCCATAGCTTCCTGCAGGATTGCCATTTTTTCGGCTTCTGTTTGTGCAGTTCTGAGAGCAGGGATGTATCTTGATAATTGAGCGTATTCACCTTCATAGGCAAGTGCTATGCCTTTGAGTGCTGTTTCCTGTGTTAGTCCTGCACTTTCAAAGGCTTTAGCAAGTCCCAATGCACCCTGTGTTGCTTCTTTTCTTTTTTCTTCAGCTATACCCATATTTACAGACATTGTAAGTAGTTTTAGTGTTTGCTCGTCTCCGGTAGTGGTTACTTTTTGCATAGCAGAGGCAAATTCGTTGTATGACTTTATGTTTTCCTGTGTTGCCTGTCCTTTTGTTTGCAGTGCAGAGATTAGGTCATTTTCTGCCTTTTCCTGAGTGTTGGAAAGGTTTAAAAAGCTACTCAGTGAGGAGTTTAACATCCCATAAACAGAGGTCAGAGCATTAAGTCCAAGTCCGAGCTTTGCAAGGCCTGTCATTGCATTTTCTGTGTCGGCTTTGATGTTGATTTCTTTAGAGTCAGGTATTTTGTTGATTTGAGCTTCTGTGTCATTGGCTGAGGCTATGGCATCGCTTGCATCGGCTGAGATTGCTACATCAACGGAGTTTATGTTATCTAAGGCTTCTTCTGCTTCACTACTGTCAATATCCAAAGACACAGGTTCTTGTAATTTTCCAAAAACCTGCTTTAATCTGTCTTCTGTTTTTTTGAGGTTGTCTATTACTGCTGATATATCAAGCTTTAACTCATATCTTAAATTATTAGCCATTTAATTCCTCTTTTTTTTTGCCACCGATAAAACACCGATGAGACGCGTCTGTACTATATGAAAATTTGATTTTATGCCCTGACGAGCCGTCAGTGTTCCATTTATTGCCACCGATAAAACACCGATGAGACGCGTCTGTACTATATGAAAATTTGATTTTATGCCCTGACGAGCCGTCAGTGTTCCATTTATTGCCACCGATAAAACACCGATGAGACGCGATAAATCGCGTCTCTACTCTGACTCGTATCTTTTGCAAATCCAAACTGCCTCATCAAGCTCCAAATCATCATCATATTGCCCAATTGACCTTAAAATATAGATGTATTCAAGAAAGACATTATCTGTACAGACAGGGCATGCCCTGTCTCTACAATTCATATTTGTGGCTTTATCATTGCCCTTAGGGAGTTTGGCAAGAACTTGGCAATACCGGTAAAAAAAGAGTCAATGAGTCCTCCGACTTCTTCGGCTTCCATTTCTTCAAAGTCAGCCTGATTATCTCGGGTAATTACCTGTAAAAACTCAACCAGTTTCCCCTCATCGATAAGCTTATCTAACAAGCTTCCAATGTTTTGTTTTTGCATTAATTCCTCTGAGCCGATACCCAAATCATTGGCTATTCTTTTGACCTGTTTTAATGTTTTGATATTAGTATATATTTTCATTTCTTCATCTCCTTTAAAAATAGTTTTAAAAACTCTGTACTTGCCTTAATAAAGCGTTCTTTATAATGATTCTCGGTATCTGCCAGGATGTCTTCTACTGTATTGAGGTATTGTCTGTAATTGTTACAGTGTTGCTTATAAAACTTGTTTGTAGCACTTTCTCCTATGTACTCGATCAATCTGTTTCTGACATAGGCAGACCCGGAATCAAGTTCGTTTTTGATACACTCCCAGTGTTGTATATCAATTGTATAATTATCTAATATATGAGAAATGACAGAGATAAATTTTTCAGCTTTTTCACAGGCTGCATTCTTCCAACCTTTAGAGGTGTATTGTGCTATATAATGAATCTTGATTTGGTTCATTTTTTGAATAAACTCACTGTTTTGTTTGTTTATCTCAAAGTAATTGATGATTTTTTCATTATTTTTACTGATTTTAGCCAAATATACCTTACCTATTATGGTTATTATTGCCAGCATTACCGGTGTTATTACGCTGATTGCTATCTCTGTCATTTTATCTCCTTTACAGACGCGATAAATCGCGTCTCTACATTAATTTTGATATTCTGTTACTAATTCGATTTGCATATCGTGATTGTCTATTTTTTGCATATCATCTACACAAATCAGTGCTTTTTTGATATTGTAAAGTGCCTCTATATACTTATTTGCAAACTCTTTACCGCAATTAATGCAGCAAGATGAAATCCTGACATTTACACTTACAGGCAATTCTACGGCAGTGCCACAGTTGTTGCATTTAAAGCGTAAAGCTTTTATTTCATCAAGGTTTGAGATTAGTGTTTTTTTTGACATTGTTTATCCCTTTCTCATCATTTCAGCCAGTTCTTTAGCTCTGTTTCCGACCTGTTTAGCCCATTTAGAGTCCAGCATTTCTTTGGCTGCATTATTATATTCCTTAACTCTTAAATAAGCTATCGTCTTACGAAATTGTAAAAGTCCGAAGATGCCGAGATTAAAGCACATATTCACCAGGACAAGCTTTCTGGTATCGTTCAGCCTGAGATATATGTCGCCGAGGTGTGTTTGCAGTTGGCTGATACAATCATTTAAGTCATTATCCAGCATAAACATTGCTTCAGCTTTACTGATACCTCTTGCATCAAGGTTTCTGCCTACTCCGATAGTCAATGCACCACTTGTGCATTTATACGGGTTCAGGACAAGTCCCTCGTGCTTAATCAACTGATTTTTACACATTAGCATAAAAACTTCACTACTCATTGCTTAGCCCTGTGTAGCTTCAGGAATTTCATTGTAAACCATAAAGCCGGTAGATGTCGGTCCTACAAATTCTGTACTGATAGAGGCATTAAATGCGGATTCTGCTTCATAAACCCAGTCGCAAACCCAACGCTTATCATTGAATATCATTACCGAATCTCCTGTTTTGCTTTCAAGGATAATTGTTCTGTTTTTCTTGCCAAGTTCTACTTCAAGCCATTGTTTTCTGGCTTGTGTAAGACCAACCAGGCTAATCTCTATAGTGTTAGTTCTTTTACCCTCTAAGGTGTAATTAAGCGTCTTAAACTTAGTTACCTTACTCTCTAATTTAAAAGGTTTTTCGGCAAGATCAGAGAGTTTAGTGAATTTAGAGCTTAACTCGGTTTCTTTAACTGTCAAATTTGCAAAGGCAGTGTCTGCCGTTGCTTTTGTATAGTTTCCGTCAGCGATGTAAAGACTTCCACAGGCAAAGATTGCAGAGTCCTCAGAGAACTCTGCCACACCACTCGGAAAGGTTATTTTTGAGATTGTCATTTATCCCTCCTTTATTTTGTTGTACAGACGCAAAATTTTGCGTCTCTACCCGAATTGTTCGTCAAGATGAGCCAGCTTTTCTTTTGAGTCGGATCCAAAAGCACTGTATAGTATTTCAGCAATAATCTCTACTGCTGCATCGTCAACCTTGTTCTCTGTTTTACTTGCTAACTCTCTGAGTAATTTTATGATTAAATCTACAACTGCTTCTGCATTAAGTACTCTGAAAATCACCATTAAGAGCCATTTTAAACTATTTTTCATTTTTTCTCCTTTATTCCGCATCGCCTTCCATTAGGCAAGCTTCTGTTACTACCTGAAAATCTACTCTTGCGGAGCATACGACTTTAGAACCTCTTGCTTCCGGATATCTCTGTTTTTCGATACTAATATCTCTGCAGATACCACCGGCAATATGTCCCGGATTAATAATTGTGATTTTGCTTAATTCTGGGATTTCAATGACTTCTTTGCCTCTGTATTTGATTACGCCGTTTTGCATAAGAAGTGCCTTAGAGTCTGAATTATTAGCTATTTCATCCCATAAAGAAGTGTATGCACCGGAGCCTATAAGGATTTTAAGATCAGGATCAGCCAGGGTTGTTTCAGGGAGTGCTTTGACTAAGATTTTTATTTTTTCGAGTTCTGTGGCAGCGGTAGGGTAATCGACGGTTTTTCCTGCAGTTGCTATTTGTTTAGTGATACCGTTAAGGGCTTTTCTGAGTGAGGTTTTGTCATCGCTGCCTGTGGCATCCATATCACCGTTGATAAAGAGATACTGCATATCCATACCAAATACTTTAGCGATGTAATTTGCTACTTTTTCATGACTTGACTCCATATCTTCGATGTAAGAATCAGGGATTACAAGGGGCAAAACAACCTCTTTTGCATTAAAGTTTATCATGATATCGCCGACATTTTGCAGGGAAGCTACTGTGTTTCTGCCGATTGGTCTGGTCTTGTATCTGCTGAGAGTCAATAGCGGATAGCTACTGATTGGATCGCTCATTGTGGTAAAGCTGATAAGTTTTAAAAGCGGAGTACTTTCCACCATTAATTCAATAAACTTGTCTGCCGATTTTTTTTGTAATGTTCCCATATTTATACCTCCAACATTTGAAATTCGCTAAAGACTTCGCCATCGGATGAAGAGCCCTTAGTGATAATATTACCATCTTTATCAAATTCGATTTGTCTGCTTCGTGGGATTTCTTTGACGATATCTGTGAGTTCTTTGAGGGATTTTGTCAGGATTTCCACCTGTTTTTGCAGGTCAGCATTATCGGATTGATTGTTGTTTTGAGTTTGTAGTGTTTCATCTTTTTTGATTGCTGTCCCCATCATACTGAGTCCCTGATATTCTCCTTTTTGGAGCTTACTAAAGATTTCTGATTGTGGGTTGCATTTGATTACGACATTCCATTCTTTGTCTGTGGTGTATGACTCGACGAGGATAGCACCTGATTTGTTTTCGTTGTGATCTATGTCGATATTAGCACTAAGTCCCTTTTCTACAAAGTCATGTGCTGCTTTACGGATAGTGTCCATATCTGCCCAATCGCCCTGGGCATCGAGCTTATCCGCCTCATAAACACATCCGTAAATCAAGCCCTGGGGACTGCTTTTTTTGATTGTGATGGGTTTTGACATATTAAATGTGTTTGATGCTTTGGCTACAATGTCCTTTTTATTAGCAGGGTTTTTGACCAGGCTGATAAACGACACTTCGAGATTTGTGAGTTTTGCCATTGTGATCCTCCTTTATTTTAGGTCATTAAAACAAAAAACTTAAAATCCGTCAAAATCTTTAGCGATATATAGCACATATAGCATTAAAGTTTTTGACTGTTTACAAGGGTTGATTAATAATGTCCTTAGATATAATAAATTATTAAGGAGAAAATATGGATTTAAAAATAATCAAAATTGGCGAAGGGATACCTGAAATTATGCAATTTCCTAACGCTATCGTTGATTATACTCCACAACTTAAATATAAAGTTGAAAAGAAAAACGCCATAGACCCCTCTATTATAATTAAAAGAAAACCTTATCGGCAAGATGATTTCATCTGCTCAGTACCATGCTCAACAGAAACCCAAAGCGTAACTCGATTGATTGACTTCCTCTCAAATGACGCTGTTTTTTACATTGAAACCACTGTCGATAACACTACAATTCAACGAAAAATAAGCAATATAGATCTCCCAATTATCAAAAACGATGCAAGAAAATATCCGGACCTGATTAAATTTAGCCTTTCATCTATATATAAAGAAGAAAACTATATTGATTTTTCACACCTCTATTCATACGGTAATAACTACGGAGCCTGTTACGGCTTCTAAAGGATAAAACAATGAATATATGCTCTATCATTACAAAACATACTCAAAAATTAATGAAAAACTCAAAAGATAACAAACTGTCATGGGAATACCCTTTTAATGTTGACGATATGACTAACGCCTTTATCAGTAATCCATATCATAATCAATGTATTTGCATTAAAACTATGAATATCCTCGGAAACGGATTTGAAGACTCTGTTATGAAAAAACTGGATGAAGTTACCCCAACAGACTCAGCTATAAATATCCTGTACAAAACCATACAAGACCTTGAAATATATGGCAATGCATTCTGGGAAATAGTACAGACGCAAAATCTTGCGTCTCTACAGATCTTTCACATCCCCGCCCAGACTATGAAACTCACCAAAACAGGCTATCAACAAACAGTTGGAACAAGCACCGTTGACTTTGATTCTGATCAAATATTTCACTTTAAATACTCTACTCCACTTTCTACTATTTACGGTGCCCCGGACTATTTGCCTGCCTTAAAACCTATGTCACTGTATGATAAAATTATAACATATAATGAAAAATTCTTTGCAAATAACGCTATACCTGATATGGCTATTGTCGTAACCGGTGGCGATATGTCCGAAACTGCGAAATACACCATTCAAAGATTTTTTCGTGATAAGTTTCAAGGCTATGAAAACGCTCATAAGGTGCTCTTTTTACCGGTAAATGAAGGTATGACAGTGAAGTTTGAAAAACTGCAATCCGATTCTCAAGACGCTTCTTTTATGAAACTCCTAACCCAAACTATTACAGATATTATTGCCTGCCACGGCGTACCACCACGAATGATCAGCATTGTAAATCAATCACAACTCGGCGGAGGTGGTGAAACTGCAGGACAAATGGACATATTCAATAAAGCCGTTATCGCACCAAAACAAAATATTATTTCAGGACTCTTTGACGAACTTAATAAAAAATATAAGATATTTAGTACAGACGCTATTAATCGTCGTAGAGACAGGGCATGCCCTGTCTCTACATATTTTTCATTTATACCCGTTGAATACAATATCCCTCAAGACTCTATTTCTGACTTGATGAGGAGAGTTTGATGAAACCATATTACAACGAAATTCAAAAAATCTTTAATACGGATATTGATAATTTTTACGACATTGATGACGATATATCCGATTATAATAACATAATAATTTACGAACTCGAAGCCTTAGAACGATTATCAAGCCTGTCTTTACACAAAAACCTGTATAAAGTCAATATAAACCTCTACTATATCAATAATGATGACCATCTCAATAATGCACTGAATATCCTCAATAAATTAGAAGCATATAACGCTAAATCTATCATCAGTATGGAATCAACCCGAATGATTATCAATGCAGATGAACTTAAAGTATCAAAATATGCTCTTAACTTTGAAAACTGGAGGACTTATGACCACTGAAGAAATTAAAAAATTCCTTAATCTTGGAAATTTAAAAGAAGATATCATTACCGAAGCTATTACCGAAGCTTCTAATTACCTCGCTAAATATGATATAGACACAAATGATGATAATATCCCTGATATCAAATCAGCTCATAAATATATGACTGCCTATTTCTTACTCCCTCAAATCTCTGTCATTACGGGAAATCAGGGTATGACGAAACAAATAGGACTCGGTGAACAAGCTCAACAACTCATCTCCGAATCAGACATCCAAAGAAAACAAAACTTTTACTATCAACACGCTATGAAAATAATTAACTTTCTAAATCAATCTGATTACCCTTTTGGTATAGATATTTAAGGAGCTATTAATGAATCAAACCACTAACTATTCCCTCAATAAACCCACTGAAAACTCAAACGGATGGGCTGACCCAATTAACTCAAATTTTGATACTATTGACCAAATACTTAAAGCAAATGCCGATAATATTTCTACTCATGCCCACTCAGCTGATCAAATTGCATCACAGGGACCCGCTAATAATGTACAGGATGCCCTAGATAACTTAAACACAACTAAAGCAAATGCAAATCATGCTCACTCAGCTAATCAAATTGCATCACAGGGACCCGCTAATAATGTACAGGATGCCCTAGATAACTTAAACACAACTAAAGCAAATGCAAATCATGCTCATACGGATTATGCTGTGCCTATAGCAAGTTTACAAAGCAGGGTTACCTCCATAGAAGAAGATTTATCAACAATCAACAATACCTTAGACTTATTAGTACCAAATCTTGATGGTGTAAGTATTTCTGCTTCGATTGTTAACCGCCCGGGAGGTATTAGAATCAATGTATCATCACAACCGGTAATAAGAATCTCATATATAGGAATTGTTGTTATTTTTGAGGGTTCTATTATTTTTGATGCACTTAGTTCATCTAGTTCCTTTTTTATTCACGAGAATGCCCTAAATATTGGTAACAATACTACTGTCCAAATCAAAATACTGGTTTTCTCCGGAGAAACTAGTAAATCCGCAATATATTCGCATACATTTCAACATGTTAACTCTGATTTTGAAAACATGGTTATAGATTATATGCAGCTACTTACTATACCAAACATCTTAAACGCACTGGCTCAAGATGATGACTCGTTGCAGGCTATCGCCAATAAGTTACACTCATCCAACACTCTCGCTTACAAAATTGCCTTTTTACAAGGACAATTAAATAATTAAATAAGGAGTATTTTATGAATCTTTTAGACTTGGTACAAAAACACCAAAAAACCCACAATATTCACATATCTAAAATATTTAACAATCAAACCCCACCGGTAGTTTCCAATGATATGGATGTTGCCTTTATTAAGCCTGTGACTGTGCAAAACAAAGAAAATCTCGGCATTAAAGACAATAACCTAATCTTAAGCGGAGAAGAGTTTCCTGCTAATCCGACACCCGGACAACTTTTTAAAAAAAACGGTAAAACATATATATATGTAAAGGAAGAAAACTAATGAAAAAAGAAAAAAAACAACATCCGGACATGACTTGCAACGAACAAAATGAGTGTGAGTTAAAAACGAATCACCAGCCTGATAATCTAAATCTTTCAGAAACTTACAAAATGTTAATACAAAACTATAACGAACTTAAAAAACAAAAAACCGAACTGTCAAAACGAATCCTCAAAACTGAAGGAGCGATTTTGTTGGTTCAAGAACTTCAAAAAAATAAGGAGGCATAATGGCAGGACGATGGAGAGAAGTATTAGACGAAGGACTAAGAGGAGCAGCCGGCGGTTTAGCCGAATTGGATGGAAACGGAAAAGTAGCTCAAAATATACCTAACTCAAGAGTTGACGGGCTTGGTTCACTTGCATTAAAAGGTTCACTCGTAGCTGCAGATATACCGGCTCTTGATGCAAGTAAGATAACAGGCGGGTCATTTAATGCAGAAAGAATACCAGAGCTTTCACAATCAAAGATAACAAATTTAACTACTGATTTAGCAGGTAAGGTTTCAACCGGTAGGAAAATTAACGGTAAAGCACTTACTGCTGATGTTACTTTAAATGCTTCAGATGTCGGTGCTCGTGCAGGTAGCTGGACACCTGCTGCTGCAGATATACCGGCTCTTGATGCAAGTAAGATAACAAGCGGGTCATTTAATGCAGCAAGAATACCAAACCTTGAGCTAAGTAAAATCACTGGTCTTGCCACTGCTCTCGCGGGCAAGGTTGATACTTCAACAAAGATTAACGGAAAGCCTTTAACAGCAGATGTTTCACTTTCTGCTTCAGATGTCGGTGCTCGTGCAAGTAACTGGACACCTGCTGCTGCAGATATACCGGCTCTTGATGCAAGTAAGATAACAAGCGGGTCATTTAATGCAGCAAGAATACCAAACCTTGAGCAAAGTAAAATCACTGGTCTTACCTCTGCTCTCGCGGGCAAGGTTGATACTTCAACAAAGATTAACGAAAAGTATTTATCAGGAGATATTGAACTTAAAACCAACGATCTAATTCGGGATTACGCGACTCTGCCAACTACCGGATCTCATGGGGAAATGGTCTCAATGAATAAGAAAATCTATGTCTGGAAGGAAGACTAATGTGGCATAAAATAACCGACACAGCAGATCCTAATGATTGGTATGACCCACATGCTCCCACAGTTAACCCTGTTTTTGGTGCATTAACTGAAGGTTTTATAATTGAGGAAAATAACGGAGGTATTCAGGTTATTGTCCGCAAACCAATGATCTTAAGACAGTTTGACCTTTATATTCAAGGTGAAAGCAATGTAAGATTTGAAATTTACCAATATATTGATGATTCAACAACTCAAGGGGTTTACGGTACTGACATAGAGGCTTCTTATGGTGCTAATCGAGTTGTGTTAAAAGATCTTGTATTTTTAAATCCGGGTCGATATGCTTTTTTTTTATATTCCGAAGCTAAACTTAGAGTTGCTGATATTGGAAGGGAAACATCTGCGACTAATCATTTTTTTTCTATTACTGGTTCATTTTTTAATGGTCCTCCGTCATTTTCATACGAACCACAAATACCTTGTTTTTTTGGTTTTTATAATATTGAAATGACCTTGTTGAAATCAGATTTATATCTTGGTGTGTTTACCTCAATGCCAAAAATAAACGATTTAATCGATGAATGCCATTTTTTCTATCTTGATGGTAATAAACCATATTCTTGTTTTATAAAAAATGGGATAATCTATACAATGCCGCACTAAAAAAATATTTTAATATAAAGTAAGATATTATGAAAATTTAAAAAAATAATTATGGGGAGGTGTTATTAGCACCCCCCCCCCCCCCACAGTCTCATTTAATTTCTCATACAGTCTCATTTAATTTCTCATACAGTCTCATTTAATTTCAAAATCTGCCCTTTTCCCACAGTCTCATTTAATTTCTCATACAGTCTCATTTAATTTCAAAATCATAACTAATACATTGCAGTAAAAAAACTTAA
>Ga0334887_1004518_pt1 | contig 12478 bp, 9 predicted proteins | sample GraSluR1_MG_10_FD_207217 | JGI IMG/M metagenome (GOLD analysis project Ga0334887, IMG submission 207217) | Sludge microbial communities from methane-producing bioreactor in Wageningen University, Netherlands - Granular Sludge_18_07-R1 | ecosystem: Engineered > Bioreactor > Anaerobic >...
GGGCGTATGGCCATACGCCCCTACGTGATCTCATCCCTGCTACCCGCCAGGATGGAGCGTCGGCGCGACGGGTGGGCGCGGCGTGTTGGTTGGCAGCGACGTGGGCGTGGCGGTCGGGGCCAGCGTGATCGGCGTGCGCGTGGGGCGCGGCGTGCGCATGGCGCGGGGTGTGTCCGTCGCGGACGGGGTGGCGCTCGGCGTGAGCGTCAGCGTCGGTGACGGCGTGACGGTCCTGGTCGGCGTGGGCGTCATGGACGGGGTGAGGGTCAGCGACGGCGTGTAGGTGATCGTCGGTGTGGCGGTGGGCCGGGCCTGCTCGGTCTGCGTGGCGAAGTCCGCCTGGCGCGTGGCCTCCAGGTTGAGTGCCAGCGTCGCCGTTGGCACGCCGGTTGGGGGGACGTCCTCCGCATCCTCACCCCCGAAAAGCCCGCCCAACGCCGCCGCGCCGAGCGCGATGACCACGACCAGCACCAGGGCCAGCCCGCCGAGCGGCGCGGCCTGGCGCAGCCGCACCCTGGGGCGAGAGCGTTCCTCCGCTGGAGATTGCCCAATGGTCGCGCGCACCCACTCGGCGATCAGGCGCGCGGGCAGGGCGTAGGTATCCGCCTGGGCGACGGCCAGCCCGTTGTAGCCCAGCCCGCGCAGCGCGGCGGCAAGCTGCGTCTTGTTCAGCGCGTACCCCGCGCCCAGCAGCCAGCCGCGCACCGCGTCGAAGGAGAACGCTTCGCCCGGCGTCTCTTCGTCCAGGCGAACCAGGGCGATCAGGGTGTACCGCTCATTGGGCGTCAGGCCGTGCCACAGCGGGCTGAAAATCTCGTCGGCTTGGTCGAGCACGGCAGTGTGCACGGCGGTGAGGTCGTGGGCGGTGATCGGCCCCGCGTGATGACGTTCCTCGGAGCGGCGGAACAGCAGCCGGCAGATCGAGTGCAGCAGGAACGGGTGCCCGCCGGCCAGGGACAGAATCCCCTCCACCGCGTCGTCTTCATAGTCCAGCACGCCCGCGACCGGCTCGCGCACCAGGCGCTCGGCGTCGGCGCGGCTCAGTTCGCCCAGCCGGATGTGCAGGGACGGGTCGCTGAACAGCTCGGTGCCGAGCACGCGATCCTCGTGGGTCGCGTCCAGCGCGAAGACCAGCGCCAGCCGGTCATAGGCGGCCAGCAGATCGGCGAAGTAGCTGAACAGGTCGCCGGGCAACCGGCTCTCGTCTATCGCGTCGAAGAGCAGGTGCGCGTCGTCGAAGATCAGCAGCAGATGGCGCAGGCGCAGCGCCGACATCGCCACCGCCAGATACTCCGCCTTGAACCAGCCGCGCAGGTCGGGCGGGGTGCCGTCCTCGGCGGGCGCGGGCCAGTCGGGCAGGCGATAGGTGCTGGCTCCCGTGCCTTCGAGCGTGGCGTGAATCGCCTCCACAAGCGCGGCCAGCAGACGATCCTCGCCGGACACGTCCAGCGCGCCCAGGCGGATGATGCAGAGCCGGTAACGCTCGTCAATCTGGCCTTCAAGATGGTGCAGCAGGGCGCTTTTGCCCAGACCCGCCCGCCCGATCAGCACCAGACCGTGCGCCAGCGGCGCGCCGACCAGGTGTTGGCGAAAGAAGGCGAACACATCGTCGCGCCCGACAAAGGCGACCGGGCCATCGGCGGTGAAGTGGGGTTCGTAGGGGTTGGCCACGCTCATAGTCCTGCTCCCAGGGGTGCGCCCAGTTCGTGCTGTAGTGTACCCGCGAGCCAAGTCGTGGGGCAAATGGGGGCGCTTAGCCTCACCCCCGCCCGGCGGGGGGTGAGGCTGTGCGGCGTCTCTGCGGTTCAGGAATCTTGCCCCGTGCGCGCCGAGAATGATGTATCATGGAAGCAGGGGGAGCTATGACGCCGACGTTGGATTACGACATGCTGCGCGAGCGCATGGTGCGCGAGCAACTCGCCGCGCGCGACATCGCCGACCCGCGCGTGCTGGAAGCGATGCGCCGCGTGCCGCGCCACGCCTTTGTCCCGGCGCCGTTCCGCTCGCGTGCCTACGAGGACGGCCCGCTGCCCATTGGCAACGACCAGACGATCTCGCAGCCGTACATCGTCGCGCTGATGACGCAGATGCTCGAACTGAAGCCCGATGACGTGGTGTTGGAGGTGGGCACCGGCTCCGGCTACCAGACGGCGGTGCTGTGCGAGTTGGCTCGCTTCGTCTACTCGCTGGAGCGTTACCCGGCGCTGGGTGAGCGGGCAAGCGCCGTCCTGGCCGATCTCGGCTATCACAACATGGAGGTCTATATCGGTGATGGCAGCCAGGGATTGCCCGACCAGGCCCCCTTCGACGCGATCATCGTCACGGCGGCGGCCCCGGCCATCCCCGGCCCGTTGCGCACGCAGCTTGCCAACGGCGGGCGCATGGTCATTCCGGTCGGCGACCGCTTCCAGCAGATGCTCCAGCGGGTGCGGCGCAAAGATGATGCATGGCGCGTTGAGGCGCTGATTCCGGTGATGTTCGTGCCGCTCTATGGGCGGCACGGCTTCACACCTCCCGACGATCCGCTCGAAGAGGGGTCTGATGGAGAAACCAGGTAAATTGGTTTTTGGTGGTTGGTTATTGGTGAAGGTGGCCTTGTTGCTGGTTTGTTCTATCAATAACTAATAACTAATAACCAACAACCAATAACCTCCCTGCAAGCTACCGTCAGGCTCTCGCCGCAGCGCGCGCGGGTTTCGCGTGTCCGTTCAGGCCGTGCAGGTACTCGCTGGCGAAGCCGCCCCCGTTCGTGGCGACGATCACGCCGGCCAGCTTCTGCACCTCTAGCTCGCCGTAATGCCGGATCAGGCGGGCGATCTGCTTCTCCATCACGTTCATGAACTCGTCCCAGGTCACGCCGGGGGGAAGCTGCGGCGCGCGGACGGCCTGCATACTGTTGAGGTAGTCCATCACCGGCTCGACATCGGGGAAGTGCAGCGCGCTGGGCAGGTCGTAGCGGGCGACGGCGCGGAAGAAGCGGGCGGCCTGCGCCGGGCCATTCTCCAGGGTGAAATCGCGGTGAATAGGGATGAATTCCTGGTGGGGATAGCCCAGCAGCGTACAGGCGCGCCGGGCCAATGTTTCCAGTTCTGGCATGGTCGCGGCGCTGTTGGTGGCGGCGAGCAGCAGGCCAGTGGGCTTGAGCACGCGCTGTAGCTCGCGCAGAGCGCACATGATGTCCGGGACGTGATACAGCATGTGGTTGGCCAGCACTACGTCAAAAGTGGCATCGGCGAAGGGCAGGCACTGCACGTCCAGGTTCAGGGCGGGGATGCCCTCCGCGCTGGCCCGCTGCGCCATGCCCCATGACAGGTCGCCGGCCATGTACACGCCGTCTGGGGCGCGCTCACGCACCAGGTCGCTGTAGGCGCCTGGCCCAGCGCCGACATCCAGCACCCAGGCGTCGCGGGGCCAGTTGATCGTGCCCACGACCCAGCGTGGATAGTCAATTCGGGGCTGGCTGTACAGTTCATGGGTGCGCATCCGCACCGCCAGGTGCGTGTCTGTGGCGTAAGCGTCCTGAGTCAGAATGAGACGGTCGGTGTTGGGGTTGATCTCACCCATTGCGTATCGTGTCCAGTGTTGTAAGAGGCGGGCGCGGCTTGCGTTGCGCGGTCACCAGGCAGACACAGAGCACAGACGCACTGCCGCCACGAGGCCGCGCTGCCAGGGGAACTTCTGCCGACATTACAGCTAGTTTAGCACGATTATCGCGGACTTTATGCCCTCCCCGCCGGATTTTAGATAGTTTTCACGTTTGCCGGTTTGCGCGACGCGCTGTGTAACGGCACAATCGGGGGTGGGCTGTGTCTTGAGTCATGAGTTTAGAGCGTGTGATGACTTTTCAACCCCTATCCCCCGGCCCCTTTCCCCGCAAGCAGGGAAAGGGGAGCCTTCCCGCTGGTGGGGAGGGACCACAGGGCGGGGTCAGGGCGCTACCCATACACTGTACCCTGCACGCTATGCTGAGTGTGCGGAGTTCATGACACGCTCTAGAGTCAGGGGGCTGGAGTCAGGGGGTTGGCGCGTCATCTCCCGACTCATGACTCCAGGCTCACAACCACTGTCTCCTGACAACTGACGACTGAAAACCGATAACCAACAACCAACAACCAAGAACCAACAACCAACAACCAACAACCAACTATCAACCAGGGAGTGTGCGGTGGACGATCTAGAGCAGGCCGGGGGCGTCTCGCCCGAACGGGTGCGCGCGGCGGCGGACGCGCTGCGCGCGAGCCGTTGCCTGGTCGTGCTGACCGGCGCGGGCGTCTCCAAAGAGAGCGGCATCCCCACCTTCCGCGACGCGCTGGACGGCCTGTGGGCGCAGTACGACCCGGCGCTCCTGGCGACGCCGCGCGGTTTTCGCCGCGATCCCAGGCTGGTCTGGAACTGGTACCAGTACCGGCGGACGCTGATCGCCCAGGCGCGGCCCAACCCCGGCCATCTGGCGATTGCCGCCCTGGAGCGTCACCTGCCGCGCGTGGTTGTGATCACCCAGAACATTGACGGGCTGCACGCTCAGGCGGGTAGCAGCGATGTCATCCCCGTGCACGGCGACATTCACCTCAACAAGTGTTTCGCCAACTGCCAGGGCGACCCGACGCTCGTTGACATCAGCGCGCTGGACTGGGACGCCGAGGCCGGGCCGCCGCGCTGCCCGCACTGCGGCGCGTATGTGCGCCCGGCGGTCGTCTGGTTCGAGGAGGTGCTGCCCCCGGACGCCATTGACCGCGCGTTCACCCTGGCCCGCGCCGCCGACGTGATGCTTGTCGTGGGCACGTCCGGCGTGGTGCAGCCGGTCGCCAGCCTGCCCTTTGTCGCCCGCGAGCACGGCGCGACGATCATTGAGGTCAATCCCAACCGGACGCCGATCACGCGCCTGGCCGACTGGTTCCTGGACGGGCCTGCGGGCGTGGTGCTGCCGCAGATGGTGGCGGTGCTCGCCGAGGAGGCCGGCCATGCGTAGGCGGTGGGCTGGCCTCGCCCTGCTTGTGCTCGTGACAGCCGTGTGGGGCGCTGCCGCCCCGGTCGCGGCGCGGCAAGGCCCCGGCGGGCGCGTGGATGTGTTCGTGGGCGAGGACGCGGAGACCGGCCTGACACGCCTCTACTTTCTGGACGCGCTCAGCGGCCTGAGCACGGTCGTCAATGTGGAGAGCGGGCGTCACTTCGCCCTGGTCGGCGACTATGTGATCTACGAGAAGGCGCGCACCGGCGCGATCATGCGCGCCAACGCGCAAGGCATGCTGGAGCCGCACCCCTTCATCCGGCGCGGCGTGGGCATCGAGCAGATTCGCTGGGCGGCCTCGCCCGATGGGAGCGCCATCGCCTGGGTGGAGGTGAGCGCGGACGGCGTGTCCTCGTTGTTCGTCGCCCAGGCGGACGGGAGCGGGCTGCGCCAACTGCCCATTTCCACGCCGGGGGCCGGGAAAATGCTGCTGCCCCTGGCCCTGTCCAACGGTATGACGCAGCTTGTCTATGACGCGGCGCATCCGCTGGAGTCTCCGTCCGGCGCGCTCTTCGAGGTCTACGAATACCTCAGCGTGTACCGGATCGAGGAGGAGCGGTTTGTGACGCTGGCGGGCGAGCCGATCTGCCCGTGCGCGGCGGCGTCGGCCCCCGACGGGCGCACGGTGAGTCGCCTGGAAGCGACGGAGGGGCGCGGGCCGTTCGCGTTGCGCGTGTGGGACGTGCCAACGGGCGCGGAGACGTTGGTGCCCGCCCCGACCCTGCCCTACCGGTTGGCTGGCGATCTGATCCTCAACGAGACGGGGACGCTGGCTGCCTACAGCGCCGCGACCGCTGGCGGCCCGCCCTACGCACTGATCGTGGTGGACGCCGTAGGCCGGCGGCAGCGATTGGCCCGCTCGTCAGAGACAGTGCGCTACCGCCCGCTGGCCTTCATTGACGCCGACAGCGCCTTGCTGCTCACGGACGCGCTGGCGGGCGGCACGTTCAAGCTCGACCTGACGACCGGCGAACTGATCCGCGTCTCCGACAAGCGTTATCTTGGCGCGATTGGCCTGCCGTGAGACGGGGCGCGTAGGGCGCATCCGGCGTTGGGGCGAGATTCTCTGAACCGCAGAAACGCAGAGGACGCAGAGGAGGCTATTGAGAAGAACTATGAAGGTTCTTTGCTCTTCTCTGCGCGCTCTGCGCCTTTGCGGTGATGCTTTGCCCTGAAATCCAAACACGCCCCGGCGCGCAGGGCGTTTTTTGTCCGCGCGGGCGGGCTGGTACAATAGCCAGCGCAGGCACTCCTATCGTCTGGACTGATGTGTGATGCGCATGAAGGCCGGTCGCAAACGGAAAATCGCGCTGCTGCTCGTCCTGCTCGCGCTGCTCGGCCTGGCCGGGCAGGTCGAGGCGTCGGACGGGATGCGCGGCGACCGCTGTGTGGTCGGGCAGGACGATTACATTGTCGAAGACTTCTACTTCCTTTGCCGCCTGCTCGACGTGTACGGCACCATAGACGGCGACCTGATCGGCCTGGCCGCTGAGGTGACGCTGCATCGCGGCAGCAAAGTGACCGGCGACCTGTGGGTGGGGGGCGGCAGGCTGCTGGTGGAAGGCACCGTCGGCGACGACATGCACTTCGCCGGCCTGACCGTGATCGTCACCGGCACGGCGCGCTTCACCGACTCGCGCATTGACCTGGTGGCAGCGGCGCTCAATGTCGAACTACGGGCGGATGCCGTGCTGCCCGGCGACCTGCTCGTGTATGGCTACCAGGCGCGCGTCGCCGGGACGGTCGGCGGCGACATTGACTTCGGCGGCGAGGCGCTGATCATCGAGGGGGTGGTCGTCGGGCGCGTGGATGCGGAGGTGGGCGACGCGCGGCGCAGCGCCGACGTGCCGGATTTGCCGTTCTACGACCTGTCCTTCGAGAACCCAGGGCTGACCATCCTGCCGGGCGCGTTGATCGAGCGCGACGTGTCGTACCGCTCCGTGACACAGGCGGAGATCGCGCAGGGGACGGTGCAGGGGCGCGTGCGCTTCGAGCGCATCGGCGGGCAGCCCGACATCACCAAAGTGGCCCAGCCAGACGACGCCGCCCAGATTCTGCGCGAATACGCCGTCGCCTCCTTGCGCGACGTGCTCTCGCTGTTGATTCTGGGGGCAGTGGCCCTACGCCTGGTGCCCAACGCGGTGCGCCTTTCCGCCGTGCAGGTGCGGCGGCGGACGATTCCGGCGGTGGGCTGGGGCCTGGCGACGTTCATGCTGTCCATCCCGCTGGTCATTGTCGTGCTGGTGCTTGGCCTGATCGTGGTCTTGCTGCTGTACCTGATCAAGCTCAATTCGCTGACGATCATGGTCGGCGTTGGTGTGCTGGTGGTGACGGGCGGCATGGTCGGCGGCTTCAGCTTCCTGCTGTTCTTCATGGGGCGTGTCGTGGTCAGCTACACGATCGGGCAGCTTGTCTACCGCTACATCCTGCGCATTGCCGGGCAGGGCGACTTCCGCCGCTGGGTGGGGATGCTGGCGGTGGGGGCGGTGCTCTACGCCCTGCTGATCAACATGCCCGTGCCTGCTCTGGGGCTGATCCTTGAGCTGATCACGGCGCTGGCAGGCGTTGGAGCAGTGGCGATGTACGGGCGGGCGCTGTTTCAGGAGGTGTGGCAGCGCGGCCCGCGCCTGGCTGGGACGGGCGCAGCGGTGGCCACTGTCACCATCCCCGCCAGGGCAGAGTGGGCCGAGGAACCGCTCCCGCCCGGCCTGGACAACCTGCCGGAAGGGTTCACCGGTTTCGACGAGGACTGGTGAGCGGGCAGTCTTGCCTCACCTCGGAGGCGCAAGAGCAAGACTTCCGAGGTTTCGGAAACTTCGGAAGTCTGATCGCATCGGCCTTCGTGGTTTGGAGAATCCCGCCCCAGGCGCAGAGCGGGTCCACGAACAACCTGGTGCCAGGGGAGGTCATGACTACTCGGTGAACGCCTCCCCCCTCAATCCCCTCCAGCCGAGCTAGAGGGGGGACGATCTGACAGGCACTTCTCCCCTTCCCCTGGCTTTGCTGGGGGAAGGGGCCGGGGGATAGGGGCGTATTGCAGTACGCCCCTACGGGACCTTACCTCGCCCGGTGTCAAGCGAGTCGCTGACAACGTGTGCACCTGTGCACACGCCCCCTGTTGACTCCGCCTGATGGCTCGTGCTATGCTGAGACAGGCGAGGTCTGGCGACGCGATGGTGGTTGCCAGTCGCCTGTGTGTCGGTAGGGAGGGCGCGGCGTGTGGCCGCGATGCTCCCTGTTCGCAGCGCGGAGGTGCGCACCTGGGACTGTCTGTAAAGCCTGGCGTGGTGCGTATCCGGCGCTGCGGGCTGTGTTGTTCGCGGCGCTTGTTGTTGCCAGCCCGCGAACCGTGCTGGCGCTGAGTGTGCTATGAGGGAGCAGCTTTGGGCGAAAAACTGACAGGTCTGGTCATCCGCACGCAGAGTGGTTTCTTCACCGTTGACACCCCGCAAGGCCCCATCGTTTGCCAGCTTCGGGGCAGGCTCAAAGAGGAATATCAGGAGACGGATCTGGTCGCCATCGGCGACCGGGTGACGGTTGAGCGCCTGGAAACCGACGCGGACACTGTGGGCGGCGTGATCGTTGCCGTCGCCGAGCGCGAGCGGGTGCTCTCGCGCGTGTCGCCCCGCTCGGCGGTGGGCACGTCGAAAGAGCGCGAGCAAGTGATCATCGCCAATCCTGATCAGGCGATCTTCGTCTTCGCTGCCGCGCAGCCCAGCCCGCACCTGCGGATGCTTGACCGCTTCCTGGTCGCCGCCGAGAAAGCGGCCATCCCTGCCATTCGCGTCTGCGTCAACAAGATCGATCTCATCCCTGACCCGGAGACGGCGCGCGCTCTGTTCGCCGAGTACGAGCGGATTGGCTATCCCGTGCTCTACGTCAGCGCCAGGACCGGCGCGGGGATCGCCGCGCTGCACGACACGCTGGTGGGCAAGATTTCCGTGTTCACGGGGCCGTCGGGCGTGGGCAAGACCAGCCTGCTCAACGCCATCGAGCCAGACCTGGGCCGCCGCGTGAGCGCCGTCAGCACGGCGACGACCAAAGGCCGCCACACCACCCGCTACAGCGAGATGATCCCCCTGGCCGACGGCGGCTACGTGGCCGATACGCCGGGCATCCGCGCTGTGTCGCCCTGGGACGTGGAGCCGGACGAGCTAGACGGCTACTACGTCGAGATCGCGCCGCTGGTGGCAGACTGCAAGTTCCCGGACTGCACGCACACCCACGAGCCGGGCTGCGCCGTGCGCGTGGCGGTGGAACGCGGCGCGGTCAGCGCGGAGCGTTACGACAGCTACCTGCGCTTGCGTGAGATGCTGGAAGAGGAATACGTGTACTAGGGGCAAGTCCAGACTTCGGAAGTTTCTAAAACTTCCGAAGTCTTCTTTTGAAGGTCTGCCGCACACCGGGGCGTATGGCTATACGCCCCTACGCGATCATCTGGCTGCCGGTCTCGCCGGTGTACCTCCCCCCTCAATCCCCTCTCTAGACGCGGAGAGGGGACTTAACTGCACGCTTACTCCCCCTCTCCGTTTACGGAGAGGGGGCCGGGGGGTGAGGTCAAATCAGGCGCAGCAGAGCAGCGCCCCCGCGGACTCCCGACTCAGAGGCCGTTTGAGAGGTATCTTTACCCCCATCCCCGGCCCTTCCCCCGCAAGCGAGGGAAGGGAGAAAGGACTGCTCTTGAAGTCCCTCCCCGCAGGCGGGGAGGGATTTAGGGTGGGGTTGCAGGCCCTTTCAAACGGCCTCTCAAGACTCCCCGTACAGAATCACAATCACCCGCTTGGGGCCGTGCATCCCGATGGCCAGCGTCTGCTCGATGTCGGCGGTTTTGCTCGGCCCGCTGATGGCGGTGACGCTGGCCGGCAGGTCGCCGGGGCGGGCGGCAGCCCAGGTGAGGATGTCGCTGGTCAGGCACCCGGCAGCGACCAGGGCGATGTGCACCGGCGGCAGCAGCGACACCATGCGGCTGCGGCCCGGCCCGCTGCTGACGACGACCGAGCCGGTCTCGGCCAGCGCCGCGTCCGCGCCGGTGACGCCCGCATCCGCGCCCGCGCAGAACGCGCGCAGATCGCCCTCCGTCCGCCCGACGACGTGCCAGGCGATGCCCGGCCAGCGCGCCGCCAGGTCCACCCCGGCCAGCAGCGGCTCGTCGTTAACCACGACGCGCGCCGTGCCCAGGTCGCGCAGGACATCGCCCAGCCGGTCGAGCGCCTCCTCCGCCGACGCCGCGCGGATCACTTCGCCGTGCAGACCGGTCAGCGTCGCTGTGAAGCGCGCGGCCAGGTCGTCGAACTGCTGGCGCGAGCGCCAGGGCGCGGGTAGGGGCATCCCCCCGCGCTCCCTGCCGCGCAGCGCCGCCAGAATCTCTTCGCGGGCAGTGCTCATCACCGTCTCCCTCCTCTGCGGCGCAGCAGGTGCCACAGCACGACCAGCGGCACGACGCTCGCCCCGATCAGCGCGGCGATCCGCCCGCGCGACGGTTTGCGCGCCGCCCTCTTGACCGGAATCGCTTCCAGGGCGGCCTCTTCTTCGGTGGCCAGCTCGTCCCACAGGGCGTGGAACGAGCGCGGGGCCAGCGTGGGCAGCCGCCGATCCCCCGCCGGGTTGAGGCGGCGCGGCACGCGCAGACCGTCCTTGCTGACCAGCGGTCGCTGGAAGATACGGCCCGTATCCAGCAGCAGCCCGAACAGGCGACGATGCCCCAGCAGCCAGGCCGCCGACTTCTCAATGGCCTGCTCCGGCGGGGCGATCACGCCGCGCGCCACTTCCTCGGCGCGCAGATCGAGCAGCATACGCGGCAGGTCAATGCGCGCCGGGCAGACTTCCAGGCAGGCCCCGCACAGCGAACTGGCGTGCGGCAGCGCCTCGTACTGCTCCAGGCCGTGCAGCAGCGGGACGAGCACCGCGCCAATCGGCCCGCTGTAGGCGTGGCCGTAGGTCTGTCCCGCGATCTCCTGGTAGACCGGGCAGTGGTTCAGGCACGCGCCGCAGCGGATGCACTGCAACACTTCCTCGTAGCCCGTGCCAAGAATGCTACTGCGCCCGCCGTCGTAGAGGACAATGTGCAGTTCGCGCGGGCCGTCGGCGTCGCCGTCGCGGGCCGGGCCGGTGATGGCCGTCGTATAGACCGAGAGCGGCTGCCCGGTCGAGCTGCGCGCCAGCAGTTCCAGCCACACCGCCGCGTCGTCCCAGGTGGGGCAGACCTTCTCGACGCCCATCACGGCGACGTGCACCGGCGGCACGCTGCTGACCATGCGCCCGTTGCCTTCGTTGGTGACCAGGACGATGCTGCCCGTCTCGGCCACGCCGATGTTCGCCCCGCTGATGCCAATCTCCGCCGCCAGGAACTTCTCGCGCAGGGCGCGGCGCGCTTCTTCGGTCAGGGCGGGGATGTCGTCGGCGGAGAGCGGACGCCCAACCTCGCGGGTGAACAGTTCGGCGACCTGCTGGCGCGTCTTGTGCAGCGCCGGGACGACGATGTGTGCCGGCGTCTCGGCGGCAAGCTGCACGATCCACTCCCCCAGGTCGGTCTCGATGGGGGTGATGCCCGCGTCGTGCAGCGCGGCGTTGAGGTGAATCTCCTCCGAGGTCATGGACTTGGCTTTGACGGCCAGCCGCGCCCCGTGCTGGCGGGCGATGCCGATCACGATCTGCGTGGCTTCGGCGGCGTCGCGCGCCCAATGGACGTGCGCGCCCGCGGCCAGCGCCTGGCGCTCAAACTGCTCCAGGTGCTCGCTCAGGTTGGCCAGCGTCGCCGCGCGTATAGCCTTGAAGTGGTCGCGCATGGCCTCAACGTCGGGCAGGTCGGCCAGGGCGCGCAGGCGGTCGTCGCGGAACTTGAGCGTCGCGCCGTCTACCGCGCTCTGCAGGTGCGGGTTGGCGATGGCCAGGGCAGCGTCCGCCCGGAATGTGTGGAAGCTCACCTCGTTCATCGCGTCAACTCCTCCAGCAGCACGGCCAGGTGGGCCAGGCGCATCCCCGTCTGGTGGGCGAAGCCGCGCATCTGCATCAGGCAGCCAGGGTCGGCGCTGACCAGCACCTCCGCGCCGGTGGCGTCCGCGCGGCGCACTTTCTCCTGCGTCATGGCGTTGGAGACTTCGGGGATACGGATCGAGAACACGCCGCCGAAGCCGCAGCAGCGGTCGGACTCGTGCATCTCAATGATCTCGCAGCCCGCCGCGCGCAGCAGCGCCCGTGACTCCGCGCCCAGCCCCAGCAGGCGGTTCATGTGGCAGGAGTCGTGGTAGGTGACGCGCGGAGCGTGGGCGGCGGGGGCCGGCTCCCACCCGGCGACGTGGACGAGGAACTCGCTCAGCTCGTAGGTGCGCGCGGCCAGGGCTTCGGCGCGGGCCACCCCGCCCGGCCAGCGTTCCAGCAGGTGCGGGTACTCCTTGCGGATCATCGCCGCGCACGAGCCGCCGGGCAGCACAACCGCGTCGTATGGCTCGAAGATGTCCAACGAGCGTTTGG
>Ga0334887_1004527_pt1 | contig 12463 bp, 9 predicted proteins | sample GraSluR1_MG_10_FD_207217 | JGI IMG/M metagenome (GOLD analysis project Ga0334887, IMG submission 207217) | Sludge microbial communities from methane-producing bioreactor in Wageningen University, Netherlands - Granular Sludge_18_07-R1 | ecosystem: Engineered > Bioreactor > Anaerobic >...
CACAATCCATCATGACAGTCTACTATCTCAGCCTCGGTTCCAATCAGGGTGACTCCCGGCAGCTTCTGGGGGCAGCCGTGCGGGCACTCGCACGGCTGCCCCGCACTCATGTCTTCGTCGTCTCCTCGCTCTACCTGACGGCTCCCCGGGAGAAGGAGACCCAACCCGACTTCCTGAATGCCGCGGTCGGTCTGGAGTCGGCCTGCACTCCCCTGGGGTTGCTCGACCTCATGCAGCGCATAGAGGCCGATCTGGGGCGGGTACGCAGCGAGCGTTTCGGGCCGAGGACGATCGATATCGACCTCGTTTGGTACGATGGGCCCGAGGTAGCTCACCCGCGCCTTGCACTCCCGCACCCACGGGTGCGTGCGAGACGGTTCGTGCTCGAGCCTCTGGCCGAGATCGCCCCAGGGTTGGAGTTCGTGCCCGGCCTGACGGTGGAGCAGGCTCTTGCCCGTGTGGCTCATCAGCGGGTGGAGCGGATGACGTGCGAAGCCAACACCAAGGGATGGTGGTTGTCCATGCAGCATTCGACGGAGGTACAGGCCGTCGCCGAACGGGCATCGCTCAGCAGGCGGCTGCGGCGCCTGGCGGAAGAGAAGGGCGCGGTGATCCTGGCCCACAACTACCAGCGCCCCGAGATACAGGATGCTGCGGATTTCGTCGGTGACTCGCTGGGTCTGGCCCGGAAGGCCGCAGCCTCCGAGGCCCGGCTCATCCTCTTCTGCGGAGTCGACTTCATGGCCGAGACGGCCGCCATTCTGGCACCCGACCGCACCGTGGTGATGCCCGAGGCCAAGGCCTGCTGTCCGATGGCCCAGATGGTCGACCCCGATGATCTGAGGGCTTTCAAAGCCGAGCACCCGGGAGCCCTCGTGGTGAGCTACGTCAACACCTCCGCAGCGGTGAAGGCTGAATCGGACGTGTGCTGCACCAGCGCCAATGCCGTGCAGGTGGTGGAGTCGCTCCCCGCCGATCAAGACATCATCTTCACGCCTGATCGCAATCTCGGGGCCTGGGTCATGAAACGTACCGGCCGGCCCATGGTGTTATGGGAGGGGTTCTGCCCCACACACGACCTCATCGAACTGGAGGATGCGCTCGCGGCGAGGCGGGAACATCCGGGAGCCAAGCTCGTGGTGCACCCGGAGTGCCGCACCGAGGTGAGCGATACCGCCGATGCCGTCGAGAGCACCTCGGGCATGGTGCGCTTCTGCCGGGAAGACAAGGGCAAGGAGTTCATCATCGGTACCGAGCTCGGCATGATCTACCGTCTCGAGCAGGACGTTCCCGGCAAGCGCTTCTACCCCGTCACCAATATGGCCGTGTGTCCCAACATGAAGCTCACCACTCTGGAGAACGCGGTGACGGCCTTGGAGAGAGAAGAGCCGGTCATCACTGTGCCCGAGCCCATCCGTCTCGCCGCCCTGCGGGCTGTCGAGCGCATGGTGGCCATCGGGCGGTAGGGGGAGACCGCGGTGGTGGAACGCCCGTATCTGTGCGCCGCCGGAGGCGCCGACATCCGTTATTCGAGTTACGACGTGGTCGTCATCGGCGGTGGCATAGGGGGCATCACGGCGGCGGTGGGGGCGGCGCGCCGGTGGAACGTCGCCCTCCTCACCAAGAGCACTTTTGACGACACGGCTACGTTCCTGGCCCAGGGGGGCATCGCGGCTGCCATGGGCCCCTACGACTCCCCCGACCTTCACTTCCGCGATACGCTGGTGGCCGGAGCCGGTCTCTGCGACGAGGAGGCTGTGCGTATCCTGGTGGAGGAGGGTCCCGGGCGGGTGCGCGAACTGGAGCACCTGGGCACCAAGTTCGACAAGCGCGAGGGGGAGCTCGTTCTGGCCTCCGAGGGGGCGCATTCGGTGCCCCGAGTGGTAAGGGCGGGTGGTGACGCCACCGGCAGCGTGGTGGCGAGTACCCTTGTTGACGCCATGATCTCGGGCAGCCGGGTCGAGTTGCACGAAAACGAGTTCGTGGTCGATCTCCTGACGGACGGCGGCCGCTGCATCGGCGCTGTGTCACTGGGCGAAAAGGGTGAACTCACGGTGAGCCTCGCGCGTGCGGTGATACTTGCCAGCGGTGGTGCCGGACAGGTGTTCGCCAGCACCACCAACCCCGATGTGGCGACGGGCGACGGCCACGCCATGGCCTACCGGGCGGGGGCGGTCCTGCGTGACCTCGAGTTCATGCAGTTCCACCCCACAGCACTGCACGGCGACGAGGATCCCGCTTTTCTCATCACCGAGGCGTTGCGGGGGGAGGGCGCCTACTTGGTCGACGATGAGGGCAGGCGCTTCATGGAGGAGGCCCATCCTCAGGCGGAGCTTGCCCCGCGCGACATCGTGGTGCGGAGGATGAAGAGGGTGATGGATGACATGGGCACCGATTTTGTATGGCTCGATGCCCGCCACCTCCCGGGTGATTTCCTCAAAGAGCGCTTCCCCACCGTGTACGCAGGGCTGCGTCATCGGGGCTACGACCTCGAACACGAGCTCATTCCCGTATCTCCTGCCTCCCACTACTTCGTGGGCGGCGCCGCGAGCGATCTGTGGGGCAGGACCACACTGCCCGGACTCTACGCCTGCGGCGAAGTCTCGAGTTCCGGAGTGCACGGCGCCAATCGCCTAGCCTCGAACTCCCTGCTCGAGGGGCTGGTGTTCGGTGAGCGGGTCGTACGCGATCTGAACCGCTATCTGTCCGCGCCGGAGCGCACCGTGCGCAAGGTGAAGCTCGCCCTCTCCGACGAGGTCCGTCCCGGCAACTCCCCCATCGCGCTGAAGGAGGCCTGCGGGGCCGTCAAGACGGTCATGTCCCGCCTGTGCGGAGTGGTGAGGTCACGGGAGGGATTGGAGGAGGCGGCTCGAACCCTCGCGGCCGTGCGCGACTCGCTGGCTCCACCGGCCCGGGTTGTGGAGGAACTTGAGGTGTTCAACATGCTGACACTGGCCGGGCTGATGGTCTCCTCAGCTCTTGCGAGGGAGGAGAGCCGCGGTGTGCATCTGCGCTCGGACTTCCCCGAGGTACGCGACGAATTGTGGAGGCGGCATGTCTCCGTGCGGTTCGATCCTTGCGTAGGAGACGCCTCGCTCAACGTCACCGGACTCACCACCTCGCGAAAGGGGAAAGATGGGTGAAGAGCGTGCAGGGAGCGTAGGGAGAATGGTGGAGTTTCAGGGGCGGCGAGGGATCGACGCGGTAACCGAAGCGCTGGTGAAGTTGGCACTCTTGGAGGATCTCGCGAGTTACGGCGACGTGACCTCCGAGTGGACCGTGCCGCCGCAGGCAGAGGCCCGGGCGCGTGTGGTGGCTCGGGAGGAGGCGGTGGTCTCTGGGTTGCCCCTGGCCGCTGCCGTAATGAGAGAGGTCGACCCCAGCTGCCTCTTCGGGGAGAAGGCGGTGGAGGGCCAAGAGCTGGCGGCGGGGGACGTGTTGGCCGAGATACGAGGGCGGGCCCGCAGCGTACTTGCCGCCGAGCGTACCATGTTGAACATGCTGCGCCACGTGTGCGGCGTGGCCACGCAGGCGCGGTTGTTCTCCCGGGCGGTCGAGGGCACGAACGCCGTCGTGGTGGACACCCGCAAGACCATGCCAGGTTTGAGGTTCTGGGAGAAGAGGGCAGTGCGGGCGGGTGGCTGCGAGAACCACCGTTTCGGCCTGTTCGATATGGTGCTCATCAAAGATAATCACGTGGTGGCCGGGGGAAGCATCGCGGCGGCGGTCCGGGCGGCGAAGACACGTGCTCCCTTCAGCATGAAGGTGGAGGTGGAAGTCCAGGACGAGGCCGGTCTCCGAGAGGCCGTCGCAGCCGGGGCGGATATCGTCTTGCTGGACAACATGGAGCCCGAGACGTTGCGCCGTTGTGTGGAGGCGGCGCGGCTCCTCGATCCGAGCGTGCTCCTCGAGGCCTCGGGAAGGGTGACACTCGAGAACGTGGCCGCCATCGCCCGCACCGGGGTTGACTTGATCTCGTCGAGCGCGCTGACCGCGGGAGCGCCGCCGGTGGACTTGGCCCTCGATTTCGTGGTTGACACGGCGTGATGTTGTACATCGCTGCCGGTCGGGCATATGCCACCTCGCTGTACACGAAAGGCCGGGCGTGAAGGAGGGACGATGCTTCTGGCAGTAGATGTGGGCAACACGCAAACCGTGCTCGGTCTATTCGAGGACGCCTCTCTGGTACGGCACTGGAGAGTAGCCACCGACAACACGCGCACCGGCGATGAGCTCGCCATCATGGTGTTCAACCTACTCGAACTCTCCGAGCTCTCCCGGCACGACATCACCTCCTGCGCGCTCGCCTCGGTGGTTCCGCGGCTGAATGCCGAATACCACGCCATGTGCACCCTGCACCTGGGCTTCGAGCCGCTCATCGTGGCCCCCGGGGTCAAGACGGGTATGCCCATCCTCACCAATAATCCCCGTGAAGTGGGAGCGGATCTGGTGGTTGACGGAGTGGCTGCCTACGAGTCGTACGGAGGGCCCTGCATCGTGATCGATTTCGGTACCGCCACCACCTTCTCGGCCATATCCGCCAGGGGAGAGTATTTGGGTACGGCCATATCGCCGGGCATCGATATCTCCATCGACGCGCTCGCCTCCCGGGCGGCGAAACTGAGCAAGATCGAGTTGGTCGATCCGGGCACCGTCATCGGCAAGAGCACGGTGCAGGCCATGCAGGCGGGAGCCATCTACGGCTTTGCGGGACAGGTCGACGGAGTTGTCGAACGGATGCGGCGGGAGCTTGGGGGCAAGGCCGTGGCCGTGGCCACCGGCGGTCTCTCCCCGCTCATCTTCGAATTCACCCGCAGCCTCGACCATCTCGACGGCATGTTGACCCTCAAAGGGCTTGAGATCATCTACCGGCGCTCGTTGGATCCGCGATGAACCCGGTTCCGCCGCCGGGTGCGGTGGGCTATTTCAGGAGTGCCTTCTGCATCGGGAACCGGCACATTCAGAACAGAGTGGTGTTGGCCCCCATGGCCGGCATCACCACGCAGGCCTTTCGCGTGCACGTCAAACGCTACGGGGTGGGACTCGTCTATTCGGAGATGGCGAGTTGCTACGGCCTCCTGTATGCGAACAGTCGTACCGCCCACTACGTCGAGGTCTCGGAGGAGGAGCGTCCCGTAGGGGTGCAGCTCTTCGGGGACGATCCTTCGGTGCTCTCTGAGGCGGTTCGTCTGGTACTCGAGCGGGAGCGTAGGCCCGACCTCATCGATCTGAACCTGGGTTGCCCGGCCAAGAAGGTGGTGAAGACCGGTGCGGGTGCCGCACTGCTCCGCGATCCGGCCCGGGCAGTGGAGGTTGCTGGGGCGGTGGTCACCAGAGCGGCCGCCTTCGGGGTGCCGGTCACGGTGAAGCTGCGCTCCGGTCCCGATCCTGATCACATTGTTGCTCCTGAGCTGGCCCCGCGACTGGAAGCAGTGGGGGTGGCGGCCCTCGGGGTTCACCCGAGGGCCGCCACCCAGTTCTACCGCGGGCGGGCCGATCACGAGGTGACGGCTCGGGTGGTGGAAGCGGTCTCCATCCCCGTCCTTGCTTCGGGTGATATCGATTCCTTCCGGGCGGCCTCCCAGGTGGTAGAGGCAACGGGTGCGGCCGCGGTAATGGTGGCCCGCGGGGTCTTGGGTGATCCGTTCCTGGTACGGCGTATCCTGCACGGCCATGACGAGCTTGACCCGTCGCCCACCGAGCTGGTGGAAGACCTACGGGCGCTCTACCAGGCCACGCTCGAGAGCATGGGGGAGAGGAGGGCGGTGCCCTGGATGCGCAAGCACGTGGCCTGGCATCTGCGGCGGGCCGGCGTGAGGGGAGCGGACATCGAGAAGCTCATGCGCCTGCGTTCTTCGGCAGAGGTCGATGAAGCCCTCCGGTCCCTGGGAGCGGTGGGCGAGGGATAGTGCGGCCATAGACTCTGTGCGTCCTTCTTGCCCTTCGCCGCTGCGTGTGTTTGACATGGGTCGAGCGGTTGCCTATAATGCCCTGCCTTATTCAGGGGGCTAAAGGACGGTCCGATGTCTTCCAGGGAAACCATTCTCACACCCGAAGGCCTCAAGAAGCTGCAGAATGAGATCGAGTATCTCTCGACCACGAAGCGCGAAGAGGTAGCCGAGCGCATTCGCCACGCGCGCGACTTCGGTGACATTTCCGAAAACTCCGAGTACGACGATGCCAAGAACGAGCAGGCCATGCTGGAGTACCGTATCTCGGCCCTCCAGGAGAAGCTGGCCAATGCACGCGTCGTCAAGACCAGCGATATCTCCACCCAGCAGGTGTCGTTGGGCAGTGTGGTCGAGGTGAAAGACCTCGAGAACGACGAGGTGCTCAGGTATCGCATCGTTGGCTCGGCGGAGGCCGATCCCACCAACAACCGGGTGTCGAATGAGTCTCCCATCGGCCAGGCGCTCCTCGAAGGCAAGGTCGGCGACGTCGTCACCGTGCCTGCCCCTGTCGGCTCGCTCAAGTTCGAGATACTCACCATAGGCGCGAACTGATGGCCGAGGTCCCCGAGCCGGCCGCAGATGCCGCTGCAGGCCCTCTCTCACCCGAGGCGGAACTCTACGCGCGGCGGTTCTGGCCTCGCACCACCGTGGCCGACATCAGACACGCCTATGGTGGTTTGGAGGTAGGCGAAGAGGCCGAGAACTCACGCAGCCGGGTGGCCGGAAGGGTGCTTGCAAGGCGCGAGCACGGCAAGGCCTGCTTCTTCACCATCCGTGACGGGGTCGACGATCTGCAGCTCTACGCCAATGTGAACACGTTGGGCGCGGAGTCGTTCGCGGCCGTCAAGGGCGTGGCCTTGGGCGACATCGTGGGGGTGGAGGGTCCGGTGTTCCGCACCCGCCGGGGAGAACTCTCCGTGCTGGTCGAGAGTTGGACCCTGCTCACCAAGTCGCTTCGGCCGCCGCCCGAGAAGTGGCACGGTCTTCAAGACCGCGAGACACGCTATCGCCAGCGCTACGCCGACCTCATCGCCAATCCCCAAGTGGCTCAGCAGCTTCGTATGAGGAGCCGCATCATCGCCGCCATGCGCCGTTACCTCGAGGAGCGTGGCTTCTTGGAGGTGGAGACGCCCATTCTACAACCGTTGCCGGGAGGTGCGCTGGCCCGGCCCTTCGTCACCCACCACAATGCTCTCAGCGTGGATCTGTATCTTCGCATCGCACCCGAGCTCTACCTGAAGCGCCTGCTGGTGGGCGGCTTCGACAAGGTCTTTGAAATCGGCAAGAACTTTCGCAACGAGGGCATCTCCTTGGTGCACAACCCCGAGTTCACCATGATGGAGCTCTACTGGGCCTACGTGGACTACCGCGAGATCATGGAGCTGGTGGAGCAGATGATAGCTGCACTCGCGACCGAGGTGCTGGGCACCGCTGTCATCACGGTGGGTGGCACCGATATCGACCTCCAACCGCCTTGGCCCCGCCTCACCGTGAACGGCCTGCTCGAGGAGCACCTGGGTTTGGGGCTCTCCGCCGTGAGGGCCGACCCCATGTCTGCGCTCAAGGTTCTACGGGAGCGGGGGGTGGAGGTGGAGCGTGGAGACGACTTCTCACAGCTGATCGACAAGGCCCTCAAGCACTTGGCCTGGCCGCATCTCACGCAACCCACCTTCGTGATCGACCATCCGTTGGAGTTGAGCCCCTTGGCCAAGAAGCATCCCGATGATCCGCTGCTCGTCGAACGGTTCCAGCCGATCATCGCCGGCCGGGAGGTCGGCAACGCCTTCTCGGAACTGAACGACCCGGTCGACCAGAGAGAACGCTTCGAGGCCCAAGCCGCCCAGAAGGAAGCAGGCGACGAGGAGGCCCACGCGCTCGATGAAGACTTCTTGCGTGCGCTTGAGTACGGCATGCCGCCGGCGGGCGGCCTGGGTATAGGCATCGATCGGCTGGTGATGCTGTTCTTGGGCCTCGACTCCATACGCGACGTCATTCTCTTCCCGCAGCTTCGTCCCGAGGGTTCTTGACGCTCGCGCCAGGGCCGGGCCTTGTGGCTCCTGAGTCGCACCTCTGCCCGCCGGGCCGCTCCCGGGGGCTGTTCCCGGTACCCCCTATGGTAGAATTAATTCAGTAAGAGAGAGGGGGCCGGGTGTGGCTTTGAAACGCGGTTTCCCCGCGGAATCTGGCAGTGTTTTCGAAGCCCGCGGCAGCGGGTTTTGCGTTGGGAAGGAGATGATGCCGTAGTGTTCGCCGATGGGGCTGAGTGGAGTGCCGGCAGTGCCGCACAAGATGACTCGCAAGTCTGCGAAGCGTGTGGTGCGGCTCCCGCTACCGTGCATGTGGCCCGCCTGGAGAACGGAACGGTTGAGACCTCACACATCTGCCAATCCTGCGCCGAAGAGCTTGGTGAGGGGTTGGCCGGTTCGGCCATGATGCTCTCCGTGCCGGGCCTCATCGGTCGCCTGCTTGGCGAAGGGGCGCTCGACGAGGAGGCACAAGGTGCACCTTTGGGCCCTGCGTCCGATTGCTTCTGCGGCACTTGCGGCACTACCTTCACCGATTTTCGCGAGACCGGCCTACTCGGCTGCGCTCACTGCTACGAGGTCTTTGCGGAGTATCTGCCGAGCGCGGGCGAGCCTGGGGAGGCGCCTTCCGAGGAGCAGCCTCCTGGGCACAGCGGCAAGGTTCCGCACCGGCCGGCCAGGAGTGGCCCGGAGGGGCGGGAGATTCTGCGGCTGCGGCGTATGCTCATTGATTTGGTCGACTCGGAGCGTTTTGAAGAGGCGGCGAGCGTTCGCGACAGGCTCACCGAGTTGGGCGAGCACCTTCCGAGGGCGACACGATGAGCGGGGTTGTCTCGGCAACGGGCCTCGCCCTGCAGCGCAACGAGTCGGGGGGCTTGTTCCCCCATACGGCCGCCCAGGGCGACCTCGAGGCCCTCTCGCTGCGGGTGGTCGACTGCCTCACCCGCCACGAGGACGGTGCGGAGTGGGAAGCCTATCCGCTCGACTCGCTCTCACTCACAGTGCGGGCACTCCTGGTCGAGCGAGGTCTCATGACGCCCGAATTCGCCCGCATGAGCGGGGTGGGGCGCACGCTCCTCGTGTTCGGTTCCGGTGAGGCATCGGTGGAGGTCAACGGTTCGGCACACGTGCGCATCCTGGGTTCGCGTGCGGGCGAGAAGTTGCCCGAGTTGTGGGCGCTTGTCGATTCCATCGACGACTACCTCGAGGCGGAGCTCACCTACGCGTTCGATGAGGCGCGTGGTTACCTCACCGCCAATCCGGAGGTAGCGGGCACGGGGCTGAGAGCCCACGTGACCGTCCAGGTGCCGGCTCTGATGGTATCGGGCCGCTTGGGTCCGGTTGCCGTGAGCCTCGCTTCCCACGACATCGGCATTGTGCCGCTGTGGGAAGCCTCAGGGGGTCTCTTCCAGGTTTTCAACAGGCACACTTCGGGAACAGATGAAGCAGGAATACTCTCCCGCATCGGTGAAGCCACCAAGCAGATAGCCGAGAAGGAACTGACTGCGCGAAAGGTCCTCTTCAGAGAGAATCCCGTCAAAGTGCGCGACTATGTGGGCCGTGCCCTGGGTGTAGCGCAAAGAGCGTGGTCCATCACCGCCGCCGAGGCCGTGAGCCTTATCTCGGCCATTCAGGTCGGTGGAGAGCTGGGTATCCTGCAGCCGGCGCTTGGGGCGAAGGAGGGTTTCGCCCTTATGAGGCGGCTGCAACCGGGCAATCTGGTCATCAACGAGATACGAGCAGCGCACGGGGGGCTTGAAGACCCCGGGGTCGATGAGCGAAGGGCCGCCGTCATACGCGATGTCTTCGCCGGCACGTGCGCCGTGATATAGGAGACAGCACATGTTCGAGAGATTCACAGAACGGGCCCGGCAGGTAGTGGTGCTGGCCCAAGAAGAGGCTCGAGACCTCAAGCACAACTACATCGGCACCGAACACCTCCTGCTCGGGCTCTTGCGCGAGGGCGACGGCGTGGCTGCACGTGTTCTCTCGGCTCTCGAGGTGTCCCTGGAAGACGTGCGCGGCGAGATCATGCGCATCGTAGGCGAAGGCGAACACGAGACCCAAGGGCAGATACCCTTCACGCCGCGGGCCAAGAAGGTGTTGGAGCTGGCCCTGCGCGAGGCCCTCTCCCTGGGCCACAACTACATCGGTACCGAGCACATACTGCTCGGATTGGTCCGCGAGAGCGAAGGGGTGGCCGCCCGCATCCTGAGCGATCTCGACGCCGACGCCGACCGCATTCGCCAAGAAGTCATGCGCGTGCTCTCGGGGCCGGGGAGACGCTCCCAGAAGGCGACGGCTCCCGCAGGCGCGCCCGCTGGCAAGAAGGCCTCCAAAGTGCTCGATCAGTTCGGGCGCAACCTCACCCGCTATGCGGAGGAAGACAAGCTCGACCCGGTGGTCGGCCGCAAGATGGAAATCGAACGGGTCATGCAGATTCTCTCCCGCCGCACCAAGAACAACCCGGTGCTGGTGGGTGAACCGGGTGTGGGCAAGACGGCGGTGGTGGAGGGCCTGGCCCGCCTCATCGCCGGCAACGAGGTCCCCGAGTTGTTGAAAGACAAGCAGATCTACACCCTCGACCTCGGCGCCCTGGTCGCGGGTTCGAAGTACCGGGGCGAGTTCGAAGAACGGCTGAAGAAGGTCATGAAAGAGATCGGTGAGAGGGGCGACATCATCCTCTTCATCGACGAGATTCACAATCTGGTGGGAGCCGGGGCCGCTGAAGGCGCCATCGATGCGGCTTCCATTCTCAAACCGGCATTGGCCCGGGGTGAGCTGCAGACCATCGGCGCCACCACCATGGACGAGTACCGCAAGCATCTGGCCAAGGACGCGGCCCTGGAGCGTCGTTTCCAGCAGATCTTCGTGAAAGAGCCCTCGGTGGAGGAGACGGTTGACATTCTCAAAGGTCTGCGCGATCGCTATGAGGCGCACCACCGCATCCGCATCACCGACGACGCCCTGTACTCGGCGGCTGAGTTGGCCGACCGCTATATCAGCGACCGCTTCCTGCCCGACAAGGCCATCGACTTGGTCGACGAGGCGGCGTCGCGCAAGCGCATCATGACCATGACCGCTCCGCCCGACTACAAGGAGCTCGAAGAGAAGATACTCGAGGTGCGCAAGGAGAAGGAAGCCGCCATCGAGCGCCAGGAGTTCGAGACGGCCGCCAACCTGCGCGACAAGGAACGCCGCCTCATCAACGAGAAGAAGGAACTCGAAGAGCGCTGGAAGAACTCCGACGAGGGCCAGCGGGCCTCCATAGGGGAGGAAGAGATCGCCGAGGTGGTGGCCATGTGGACAGGTATCCCCGTCACCAAGCTCACCGAGACCGAGACGGCCAAGCTGTTGCGCATGGAAGACGAACTGCACAAGCGCATCGTGGGGCAGGATGAAGCCCTCACGTCCGTGTCAAAGGCCATTCGCCGCTCGCGCGCCCGTCTGTCCGATCCGCGCCGCCCCTCCGGCTCGTTCATCTTCATGGGCCCCTCGGGTGTGGGCAAGACCGAGTTGGCCCGCACGCTGGCCGAGTTCCTGTTCGGCGATGAAGACGCACTCATCCAGCTCGATATGTCTGAGTACATGGAGAAGCACGCGGTGAGCCGCTTGGTCGGTTCTCCTCCCGGGTACGTGGGCTACGAAGAGGGAGGCCAGCTCACCGAGGCCGTGCGCCGCCGCCCCTACTCCGTGGTGCTGCTCGACGAGATCGAGAAGGCACACCCGGACGTGTTCAACATCCTGCTGCAGATACTGGAAGACGGCCGCCTCACCGACTCCCAGGGGCGTACGGTCGATTTCCGCAATGCGCTGCTCATCATGACGTCGAATATCGGTGCCTCGACCATCTCCAAGGGGCAGGCTCTGGGCTTCGGTGAACCGGTGGCCGAAGGCGGCCTCGATTATGGCGAGATGAAGAGCCGGGTCACGGGTGAGCTCAAGCGCATCTTCCGCCCCGAGTTCTTGAACCGGGTCGACGAAGTCATCGTGTTCCACAAGCTCACCAAGGAGCAGATCAAGGGCATCATCGAACTGCTCCTCAATCGTCTGCGCGAGCAGTTGTCGAGCCGCGGAGTGAAGCTCGAGCTCACCGAGGAGGCCAAGGAGCTCTTGGCGACCGAGGGGTTCGACCCCACCATGGGCGCCCGGCCGCTTCGCCGGGCCATCCAGCGCCACGTGGAAGACGTCCTGGCCGACGACATTCTTTCCGGGCAGGTACCGGCCGGTACCACTCTCGTGATGGACCGCGAAGGTGACCACCTGGTGGTGGCCGACCGCCTGCAGCCCGAACGCGAGAAAGTGCTCGTGGGCGGCGAGACGAACTAGAGGAGTGCCGAGGTGGGACGGACGCGCAGTCTCTACGTCTGTTCCACCTGTGCATATGAGAGTCCCCGGTGGTTGGGCCGCTGCCCCAGCTGTTCCAGCTGGAACACACTCACGGAGCACGCACCCACTCCGGTTGGGGGGGCGGCGGGAGCCGCGCGG
>Ga0334887_1004532_pt1 | contig 12453 bp, 6 predicted proteins | sample GraSluR1_MG_10_FD_207217 | JGI IMG/M metagenome (GOLD analysis project Ga0334887, IMG submission 207217) | Sludge microbial communities from methane-producing bioreactor in Wageningen University, Netherlands - Granular Sludge_18_07-R1 | ecosystem: Engineered > Bioreactor > Anaerobic >...
GTCAGATGTACCGCCGTGCCTTCCCATCCTATACCGCTCACCTACGAGATTTCGTATGTCCTTAACTTTATCCACTCCCCCGTTCTTCGGCCCTTGTCAAAACGGCGTGGCCTCGCTATACTAGGAACACGTCGGGTCGTTAGCTCAGTTGGCTAGAGCGCGTCGTTGACATCGACGAGGTCACAAGTTCGAGTCTTGTACGACCCACCAGGCGGCCACGCTCACGCGGGCGTGGCCGTTTTGCATCTCCTGTCAGACTCTACTGGCGTGGCGCTGGCCCAAACGCCGGGCAGGGCGCGTCGGGCACTTCCTGCACCAGATCGGCGCGCACCCAGCCGATAATGGTTGACTGTCCCACTTTGAAGCGCACCTCGAACCAACGCTGGTTGTCGCGGCCAAGCTGCTGATCCAGCACCTCCAGCGCCTGCCCCAGGTCTACGGTGAAGATGCGCGTGGCGACCGGGCTTGGCTCGGCGCGCACGTTGACCGCCTGGCTGCTGGCGAAGACCAGGCAGAGGACGCTCGGCGTGGGCGTGATGCTCGGCGTCCAGGTATGGGTCGGTGTGTCAGTGGGCGTGGGCGTGTCGGTGGGCGTCGGCGTGATGCTCGGCGTCCAGGTATGGGTTGGCGTATCGCTGGGCGTGGGCGTCCAGGTAGGCGTCGGCGTGTCGGTCGGTGTGGGCGTCCAGGTGTGGGTCGGCGTGATGCTCGGCGTCTCGGTCGCGGTCGGTGTCGGCGTGACAGTCGGCGTATCGGTGGGTGTCGGCGTGATCGTCGCGGTGGCGGTGGGCGTGTGCGTTGGCGGGTCGAGGATCGGTCGCCAGGTAGGTTCGGTGGCTGCTGCCACTGCGCCAAGAATGATCAGGATGATGACCGCGCTGATAGCGTAGATGCCGTACTGCCGCCGCCGCATCTGGCGGACTTCCGCCTCCAGGCGCAGGATGTCGGTGCGCCGGCCCAGGATGCGGAACGGGTCGTCTTTGGCTGTGTCCAGCCAGCGTTGGGCGGTCGCCGGATCGTGGTCGTCGAGGGCGGCTTCGGCGCGCTCTAGATGCCGGGCGAGCAGGTCGGCCACGACCATGCGATAGCGCGGGTCTTGCGCGTAACCGCGCAGCCCGGCGAGCATGGTGCGCGCCTGACTGAGTTCGTTCTCGTAATTCTGAGCGACGAGGGCTGACGCGCGCTCGATGAGGTGGCGGGCTTCGGCCATGTCTGCTTCGCGCTGGCGCGCCCGCTGCAACAGGCCGGTGATGTCCTCATTGGCCGGGTCGAGGTCCGCCGCTGCTTCCAGGGCGCGCACGGCCTCCGTCGTCAGGCGCAGCCGCTCGTCCAGCACGGACGCGGCTTCGACGCGCGTCAGCGCGCCCTGGGCCTGGGTGTAAAGCTGGGCGATGATGTTCTCGATGCGCTCCTCAACCTCGCGCGTCAGGCTCTTGAGGCGCTCGCTGCCAGGCAGCAACTGGCGCAATCCGGCCAGGGTGTTGAGCAACTGCTGCAATTCGCGGGCGCGGTCGGCCAGGGGGCCGCTGCTCATGTTAAGCTGCACGGTCGCCTGGTCGAACTGCTGGCGAACGCGGCGCACCAACTCGATGCGCTCCTGGGCCAGCGGGTCGTTGGGCACGACGCGCGTCGCCCCCTCGTACTTTTGCAGCGCCGTCTCCCAGTCGTCGGCGGCCAGCAGACGGTCGCCCTCAGCCAGAAGCTCGCGGGCCAGGGCCAGGTCCTGGATGTCGAGCAGGGCCTGCTCCACATCCTGCCAACTGCTGATCCCGGCGCGCGTGGCCAGGTCGCGCGCCTCGCGGTAGAGGCGCTCGGCTTCGTCGTAGTTGCCGGCGCGCACCAGGGAGTTGGCGCGGTTGTAGGCAATGCGCGCATCGAAGGGGATACGGTGGTCGGGCACCACGCCGCGCAGCAGGTTATCTTCCGCTTTCTGGCGGTACTCGCGCGCCTGGACGTTGCCCGGATCGGCGGCGAGGATACGGTTGGCCTGGTCTACGGCGCGTTGGTAGTCGCCGGCGTAGTACGCTTCGGAGACTTCGGACAGCGAAAGAGCCTCGCCTCCCGCCGCCTCGTCGGTGAAACTCGTCGGGGGCGGCGGCGCGGGGCGCTCAGCGCGTGGGGGCGCGGGGGCGCCGGTTGGAGGAGCGCCGACAGCCCCAGGGTCAATACCGTACCGCTCCAGGAGACCCTGCACCTTCATCTCCAGGTGCGGGCTGCGCTCGGCGGCCTCCATGAGCAGCTCGTGAATCTCCGAATTGTTCGGGTCGAGGTCGAGCGCCTCGGCCAGGAGGTCAATCGCCTCGTCAATGTCGTCTTCGCTGCCAGCGATCTCAATGCGGATGCGGGCGCGGCGCAGCAGCCCGCGAATAGTGGCCGCTTCGGGCGTGGGCGGGGCGCTGTGCCGGGCAAGCTGGGCGAAAAGCTCGCGCGCCTCGGCCTCGTACTGGGTGTTCCTGCTCTGGGCGAGCAGTGCCCGCGCCTCGCTCTCAAGCTGGGCGATCTCGCTGGCCGTCGCGCTGGATGGCAGCGCCTCCAGCAGCAGGCGTAGGCGTTCGAGTTGTTCTCGTAAATCGGCCATCACGTCTCCTTCGCTGGGGGCGCTAGGGGATCACCCGGTGGTTGAGCGCCTCGTTGATCTGCGCCAGCAGGCGTCGCAACTCGGCCTCAACGTCCTCGTTGATGTCGTCGAGGATGACGGCCTCCATCAGCAGTTCGCGCGCGCGACGCAGCGACTCCTGACTCTGGCGTAGCTCGGCCAGGCCCGCGCGGATGTGCTCACGGGCGTCGCGCAGGGCGGGGATGGTGTGCGTGCCCGGCAGTTCCCAGCCGTGCCGCCCGGCGACTCGCTCCATGCCGGCGCGCAGCGCGGCTACGTCCGCCAACTCCTGGCGCGCGCCCTGCTGGAGGAGGGTCTGCAGGGCCGGGCTGAGCGTCGGCTCAACGCCGAAATCCAGATGATCCACATCGGCATACCGCTGCTCGACCTCTGCCTGCGACGCTGGCTGGGGCCGCAGCGCGCCTTTCTTGGGCGACAGGCCGGTGAAGACGGGGTAAAGGATGCCCACGCACAGGTTGTGCACGTCCTGGGCGAAATACTGGTCGAGCGTGTGCGTGCCCGTTTCGACCAGCTGCGAGCTATTCAGGTCAATGATGCGCAGTGTCTGCCCGTCCCAGTAAACGTGCTCCAGTTTGTGATCGAGGTAAACGATGCGCTGACCGTGCGCCGCGCGCAGGAAGTCGGCGAATTGCAGCGTCAGGTCAATGCCCTCTTCGGTGGGCAGGCGGCGTCGCCCATTGCCCGAACTGGGCTTCATCAGGTAGAAGAGATTGTGGTGGCGCGGCAGCAACTCCAGGGCCAGATAGGGCCGCCAGCGTTGGGCCAACGCCGGGTAGAGCGCCTCGTGGAAGGCGGCCACGTCTGTGCCCAGAGAGAGAATCTCCCCGGAATCGGGGCGCTCGCGCCGCGCCGAGACATAGCCGCAGTCGTAAAAGCGCACAACCGCGTCGGTGTCCGCCAGCCGGATGAGCAGATCGGCCTCGTTGACGAAGGCGCGGGCTTCCCAGCGCGGCGTCCCGTCGTCGGACAGATGCTCCGGGCGCATGACCTTGAAGGCCACGCGCTGTCCGCTGCGCTCGTCCGTCCCTTCCAGGACGCGGGCATAATGGCCGGGCGCGTAGGTATCTATGTAGTTGCCAAGCGTGAAACAGGCGCTGAGCGCCTGGGCGGACTCTGTCATGATACGTCTGCTTTGCTCAGTACTGCTCACCATGTGTCAGGCTGTCAGGGTATCTCATCGCGCGGGCTGTAGTCCAGCACAAACGACTGGACCCGCACCACCACATCGCGCCCGGCAGCGAACAGCAGCAGCGTCACCGGCTCGCCCTGCGGGAATAGGAACACCGAATCGCCCAGCCAGCGGTCGTTGACGTAGAAGCTGAGCGTGGTGGTATCGGTGCGCCGCACCGAGAGCGTCAGGCGCGGCTCTTGCAGCGGGAACTCGGTCGAAGAGCGAAACCGCCCGTTCTGGTTCAGCCCCAGGCTGACGAAATCCGTGTCCACAAGCTGAACCTGGCCGATGGTCTGCTGGCCGAGTCCGTTGGTCGCGCCTAGCCCGAAGGCGACGCCGCCATCGCTGATCGCGGCCTGATTGTAACTGACAAGCTCCAGAATGGCATCCGCCCGGCGCAGTGTGTTGGCGACGCCAGGCTGAAACAGGGCGCTGAGCAACTCCGGCGACAGCTCGACGAGCGTCTGCCCGGCGTCGCCCGCCGCTGAGAGCGTCCACGTGCCGTCGTCGTTCGGCGTCAGCGCGCCAGATGGCCCAGGCAGACCCTCCGCTGGCAGGCTCGCCAGCCCGGCCAGCAGGTCGCCGCGTGTACCCGTGCTGGCTGGCGCGGCCTCGACGACTGGCGCTGGGGTGCGGCTGGGCACCAGGGTGCTGGTCACGAACAGCGTCGGCGTGAGCGATGGCGTGACTTCCTCGGTCGGCTCCACCGCCGGGGTGGCCGTGACTTCCGTCGTTGGGGTGGCGCTGGGTGTTGCGGTGGGCGGCGGCGTGGTCGGCGTTGGCGAGGGCGGCACAGGGCTGGACGTGGGCAACGGGGCGCTGGTGACCTGCGCGGCAACCTCGGTCTGCGGCGTGTCGGGCGGCGCGATGGCGGGCAGCGTCGCCAGGGCGGAGGTCGGCTCTGGCGCGGACGTAGGCTCCGGGCGATCCTCGCTGCCCAGGTTGCGCACGACGGCGACGCCCAGGGCCGCGACCAGCAGCAGGACAGCGATGAGGATCACGCGATTCCAGGCGCGGTCGTCGCCCTTCTTGCTCTCTTTGGCGACGGACTTCCTTCTGGGGGCGGCTGGCGCGCGCGCCTCGACGGAAGCCTCCTCGTCGTCCACGTAGGCGGGCGCGCTGGCCCTGGCGATCTCGCGCGCGAGGTCGTCGAGGTGGATCATGTCATCTTCCGCTTCGTCCGGCGGAAGCTGCTCGACCAGCGACTTCCAGTGCCGGAAGAGCGGGTAAGCCGGGTGGCGGGTGATGAACAGCGAGGCGAAGTGGCGGTCGAAGGCGGCCAGCTTCTCGCGGCGGGTGGGGCGCTGGCTGGTGTAGGTGTCCAGCACCGCCCGGTACATCTCTTCCCACTGGCGCACCTGGTGCGCGTGGTCGGGGCCGAGCCTGTCCAGCGTCACCTGGACAATAGTAGCCAGCGCGTCGGCCAGGGCCGGGTCAGGTTCTGCGCTGGTGGTGACGGCACTCTGCTCGACGCTCAGCCGCACCTGCTGCAACTCAGCCGCTGCGTCGCGCAGGCCGCTCAGCCAGGTCAGGAACGGCTCAATGCGCAGGTCTGCCGTGCTCGCCGCGTTCTGAAGTCGCTCCAGCGCGCCGTCCAGCGCCCCGCGCGTGGCGTAGAAGTCACCATCCGACCAACTGCGCAGGGCCTCCTCGATCAACTCAATGGCACGCCCGGCTCCGGCCAGCATGTCTGCGGCCAGCGGCGCGTTGAGCGCGCTGCGCACTGCGCCCAGGTCGGCGGGGCGGGCGACGGCGTTCATGGCTTGCTGGGCAGTGTGCACTAGGCGGCGACCGGTCAGGGCGCGGTCGAGCACCTGAAAGGCGATGTGCGTGCGCGCCCCCTCGTGACAGGTCTGCGCAGCGCTGCGCCAGAACTCCGCCTCGTCCAGGTCACCGGCCTGCAGGGCGAGCGCGCCACGCAGCACGTAATGCAGGTACAGCGCGCGCCAGCCGGCACTGCTGCTCTGCTGGATGTGGGCGATCAAGCCGCGCCCCATAGCCCGCAGGTAGAGCGTCGTGCTGGGCATCTGCTCGGCGAAAGCCTGGTGCTCGTGCTCTTCGTCGCTCAGCAGCACGGCCAGCGTCTCGCTCTCGATTTCGTCGGTGCGCTCAGCCTCCTGCAGGCTGCCTTCGCGCAGCCAGCGGTCGAGCAACTCCCCCAGGCGACGCAGCCGGTTGGCGGCCAGTCGCTCGCCGTCTGTCTGGGCGAGGTCGTAGGCGGTGCGAGCGCAATCGGCGGCGGTCAGTCCGTCGCCGCGATCCCAGGCGCTCCACCCGGCAATCAGCGCGTCGGCGAGCGCCTGGTTGGGGCTGAGCTTTTCCACAAAGGGGGCATCCGGCAGGCGATTGGCCAGGTCGCCGAACCAGGCGGCGATGTGTTCGTTGACGGCGCGCACGCTCTCGGCAGCTTCGCGCAGCAGGAGCACGGACGGGCGGCGGCGGCCCAACGCCAGATAGTTGATGACAGTGATCCAGCGTTCGCCGGCGGCGCTGATGGCCCGCGCTGCGTCGTGCAGCGCGGGTTCCGGCAGGTCGTCGAGATAAGGGCGCAGGAACCGCTCTACGTCAGCGAACCAGGCGGCGAGGTTCGCCCCGTCCGGGCGGGGGCGGAACTGGCGCAGCGCGTTGATGGCCTGGTGCACCTCGTCGAAGTAGTCGTGCAGCGTGCCGAAATGGGGCGAGGTGGGATCCACGCACGCGGCACGGTAGAGGTCGTCGCCGGCCTGGGCCGGGTTGCTGTACACGCTGCTGCCGACGCTCTCCAGCAGGGCTACAATCGCGTCGGCGGCGGCGCAGGCGCGCCGGGCCGAGGCGAGCGCCGCCTCATAGACGTGATCGGCCACAGCGCCGTCGAGCGGAGCCAGGGCGTGTTCCAGGTCAACCAGCCCGGCGGCAACCTGACGGTAGAGCACGTGCAGACCGGTCAGGCCGGGGACGGGAGCGCGGGCAAGCGCCTCCTCGATGCTGGCGATGAGCGCCAGGGCGTTGGCTCCCTCTGGCACGCCCTCCAGGTCACGGCGCAGCTTGAACAGGTGCGGGCGCAGCAGGGTGACTTCGGGCACATGCGCGGCAAGCTGCTCGGCCAGCAGCCAGTGCGCCTGGCGCGCGTTGACGCGCACTTCTGACGTGGTGAGCAGCGTCTGGCCGGCGCGCTGCGCTTCGCCGCTGAAGAGCAAGTCCAGTGCCTGCAAGAAGCCGGTCGGCGGAGGGGTGATCTCCAGGGTGTCCAGCGTGGCCGAAGCCGCGATCAGGAAGCGGATGAGCGGCTCGTGGGTCGGGTCGGCGTTGGGCAGCAGATCATCGAGCAGCGAGAGGGCGCGCGGCCAGTTGCCGCTTTCCAGATAGATGCGGATCGCGTCCAGGTCGGCCTGGACGCTGATCTGGCGCAGGATGGTCTGGATCTCGCTCGCCAGGCGCGCCGCTTCGGGGAAGCCGGGGTCCATCTCCAGGGCAGCGTCTAGTTCCTCTCGAAGCGCAGTGAGTTCCTCGACGCTGGCGGTGCTGCGCACGCGCTTGCGCACGCGCGAGACGATCTCATCACGCGCCTTGAGCAGCGGCTGGCGGTATTCGTTGAGCGCGTGACGCAGTTCCAGGATGGTGCCGAAGCGCCGGCGCGGGTCGGGGTTCACGGCGCGGGTGATGATCGCCTGCAGGCGCGGCGAGATGCGCTCGCTGTCTGTGCCGAAGTTGACGTAGAAATGCTCGCCGTCTTCGCCGGTCTCCACAACCAGGCGGTTGCCGCCGGTGAGAATGAAGGTGAGAAGCTCCCCAACCTGGTAGATGTCCGTCGCGCGCGAGACGGTGGGCAGCGCGCCCGGCTCATCCAGGAAGACCGCGTTGCCCCAGTCAATGACCTTCAGCCGGTAGCTGGCGCGATCCCAGAACAGGTGCTTGGCGTCCACATCGTTGTAGACCACCTGCCTGTCGTGGGCATGGGCCAGCAGGTCGAGCAGGCTGTCCACAATGGTCAGGATTTCCAGTTCGGGCAGGGTTGCACCCCTGGCCGCCAGGTCGAGCACCATGTTCTCGACGATCTCGCCCCTGGCCAGGTCCATGACGATGTACTCGTGCGTGTGCCCGCCGACGCGAAACGTGCCGGAGCCGCGTAGCTCGGTGAGCACAGGGTGCCCGGCCAGCCGCTCCAAGGCGTGGCGCTCCGTGCGGATGCTGACTTCCTGCCCGGCACGCATGGGGGGCGCGTCCTGCGGGGCGGGGCGCTTGATGACCACCGGGCGGTCGTTGTCGTGCGTGTCGTAGGCGCGCAGAGTCTCCCCGGAGCGGCCACGCGGGTAAATGTGGTCGTAGCGGTAGCGGTTGTCGAACAGGCTCTCGGTGCGACGCCCTGGGAGTTGGTTGGACATGCACGGCTCCCCGCGACGGCTGGCGGTTCGTGAAGGCGCAACGCCCCTATTGTACGCAGCGTCGCGCCGGAATACCAACCGGGGAAGGGGTGGGTGTGTGCAAAGGTTGTCAGTGACTCGCTTGACACCCAGCGAGGTGAGGTCGTAGGGCGTATTGCAATACGCCCCTACGGGGGGGCTGCTCTGCTGCACCCCTACCGACTGACAGGTCTTGCACAGACCTGAAGGGGCGGCGGTGCCCGCGTCAGTGGGCCGAGCGGGGGTGAGGCTGATCGATCACGTCAAGCGGGTCACTGACAACCTATCATTCGCCCGACGGCCCGCGCTGGAAGTCCCATTCGGCGGCGGACAGCACGAGCAGTGCAAGCTGCCACAGGCCGGAGGCGACGGGGGCGGTTTCGATGTATTCGTCCTGGCGGTGCGAGTGCGCGCCGCGCGAGACCCCGACGGTGACTGTGGGCAGGCCGTTGGCGAGCAGGGCGTTGGCGTCGGTGCTGCCGCGCTCGTAGAGGGCTGGAATCCCCGCCAGTTCGAGAGCCGCGCCGGCCATCTGCACCAACGGATGTGTAGGGTCTATCTGACCGGCGGGCCGGTCGCCAACGACGGTCGTGGCAAAGGTGAGCAGAGGGGCTTGCCCCGCTGCATCAATGCACCCGCGGACAGCGCGCTCCAGGGTCTGCAAGCAGGCCGGGTCTTCTGAGCGCAGATCGAGATAAAGCTCGGCTTCGCAGGCCAGGCTGTTGACGGAGTGCCCGCCGTGAATCAGGCCGATGTTGAACGTGGTGCGCGGTTCGCGGGGCAGGGTGAGCGTCAGAATCCGCGCGCCCAGGTCAATCAGCCCGTGCACGGCGCTCGGCTGGCCGAAGTGCAGCCAGCTATGCCCGCCTGGGGCACGGCAGACAATGCGCAGCCGGCGCACGGCGATCCCGGCGTGATACACGCGCCCCAGGGCCATGCCCTCGATGACGATGGCCGCGCCGAGGCGCGCCCCCAGCGTATTCCAGATGGCGCGGATGCCGTCGAGATTGCCCAGCCCTTCTTCGCGGCTGTTGGCGGCGAACCAGATGTCTGCCGGGGGGTGGATGTCGTGCGCGGCGAACAGCTCAGCCAGCGTGATCAGCGCCGCAACGCCCAGACTGTTGTCGCCCAGGCCCGGCCCGTACAGGCGTCCGCCTGCTTCACGAACGGTGAGGTCAGTGGTGGCGGGGAACACTGTGTCGGTGTGCGCCGCGACCAGCAACGCCGGGCGGGTGGGGTCAGCGCCAGGCCAGCGACCGACCACGTTGTGCAGCGCGTCGCTACTCACGTCGCGCAGTCCAGCGGCGATGAAGCGGTCGCGGACGTGCTCAGCACGGCGCTGTTCGTCGAAAGTTGGGGCGGGAATTTGCTGGATAGCCACAGCAGTCTGAATGACCTGCTGCGCATCAATCGTCTGGGCCAGGCTGTGAAAGTGCGCCGATTGCGCACATGACGAGACGTGCAGGGGAACCCCTTCCATGCCGATTTTCCATCGTGAGGCCAGCGCGGGCGAGAGTCTGTGCTGGCAGCGCCGTCAAGAGTCTTGCGCACAATCATAGCGCAAACGAGACCATCTGCCTGGCCGGGTGCCAGAGCACAGCGTGGCGGACGCCTCGGCGCGCCGCTTCATCCAGCCAAAGTAGGAATCTCATCTGCCGAGTGTTAAGAAACCGTCTGTTCAACCAGAACAACCAGGAGGCCGGTTGTGCGCTATATATGGCGGTGCGCCGGACCTTCGACCCCCATTGGTGGCCGCACCCATGCCGGCGGCTGCGGGTTAGGGGCCGCAGGGTCGCGCCAACGCGCGGGCCGCACGCGCTCTGGGCCACGATTTGTTGTCATCTGCGGCTCAGCCATTATAATGGCAACAGGCGAATGTTAAAGACTGATCCGGCGTCTCCATCGCGCCTGTGTCCGCCTGCGCCACGAGCCTGCTGTTGGGGGGATGCATGAAGACGACAAAAGTCTTGTTGATCGAGAGTGCACGCAACAGCAGCGAGTCGTTCGCCGAGCCGCTCAGACGGAAGTACCAGGTGCAGATTGCCCACTCTGGCAAGCAGGGTCTGGAAATGGCGCAGAAGGAGATGCCGACCGTCATCGTGCTGGACGCGGCGTCGCTGCGCACGTCCGGGAACCGGATCAGCTTCAGCCTGCGTGCTGCCCTGGAACAGACGCCGATCATCCACATCCGCGCTGCCGAGGCGACGGGCAACAGCGCCGCCGATGTGCTGCTGGTGCCTCCCTTCACCGCGCGCAAGCTAACCAACCGCATAGACCGCCTCACCGTGCCGGTTGAGGGCGCTCACCTGCAGGTGGGGCCGTTCAGCCTCAACGCGCAAAGCCAGACGCTGACCACACCCTGGACGGAGAAGAAGCTCACGCCCAAGCTGGTGGAACTGATGGAGTTGTTCATGAGCAACCTGAACAACACCCTGGAGCGCAAATACATCATGCAGCAGGTGTGGAAGACAGACTACATGGGCGACACGCGCACGCTGGACGTGCACATTCGCTGGCTGCGCAAAGCTGTTGAGCCGAACCCACGCAAGCCGCAGTACATCACCACCGTGCGCGGCGTCGGCTATCGTTTCGTGGTGCCGGGGGGCACTGGCGAGGCGGTGAAGCCACTCTAGCGGCTGCCTGCGCGCCTGGTGCTGCCCTGACATAGGGGATGCCGGAACACAAAAAGGCATCCTCATCGTGCAGGATGCCTCCGCCAAATCCAACGGGTGAGCGTCAGGCTACGATTGCTCCGCCTCAAGACGGGCCAGCTTCTTCATCAACCGGCTCTTGCGCCGCGCCACATTGTTGGGGTGCAGAATCCCCTTGACGGCGGCCTTGTCCAGCGTGCGGATGGCTTCCAGGGTCGCCTGGCGCGCGTTCTCCAGGTCCGCGCCCTCGATGAAGGTGCGGGCCTTCTTGATCTCCGTGCGCGCGCGGGAGCGGAAGATGCGGTTACGCTGACGCTTCTTCTCGGAACTGCGAATGCGCTTGAGGGCAGACTTGTGATTAGCCAACGCTGAAATCTCCAGTCTTTACTGGGGTTTGTCTCGTCAGTGGGCGAATTCTACCAGAGCACCCGTCTCTTGTCCAGCCCGTGTTGCCGGGAGCCTCAAGACTTCCGAAGTCCCCGCAAACTTCGGAAGTCTGGCGTGGTGTCAGGTAGGGGTGCTGCTCTGCTGCGCCCCGTAGGGGCGTATTTGCGATGCGCCCACATGCGTCAACAAGCCTGGCTGTGCGGGCCTCACCCCCTCAATCCCCCTCTCCAGCAGAGCTAGAGAGGGGGACTTTGACCGCTGGTTGGGGCGTTTTCCCCCTCCCTGGCTGGGCCGGGAAGGGGGCCAGGGGGAGGGGCATTGTGCCCATACCACGCACCTGGAAGCCTTCACTTGACGCGCATGGGGCGTATGGCCATACGCCCCGCCCCTACGGGACTTCATCCCGCTCGGCGTCAAGCGAGTCACTGACAACCTTTGCGCGCACCCATAGGCGCAACTTCCTGGTCATTTTCGGCGTAGTTGATTAAGATAAGGGCGGCGACCCCCCAGAGTGTGGGGCTGCCAGGAGCCGGTGACGTGGTACGATCAGGCTGAGCGAAAGTGAGCCAGATGTTTCGACAGAGCAACCGGGGGACACTGGTCTGGCTGGTCATCGTGGGCGCGGCCCTGGGGCTGGTGCTGCTCGCTGGCGGCATCCCGACCGGCGTAGGGGCGGCGCTGTTGCTGGCTTATCTGGGACTGCTGGTCGCCGTGACGAGCAGCGCCGACCTGAGCAGGGCGTTGGGCCAGGTCTTGCGGCGCGGGCGCGCGCGCCAGGAACCCAGCGAAGTGGCGCGCGAAGCGGCGGCGCGGGCGCGCAGCCTGCCCAACTACGACACGCTGTATCGCCTGCTGGATATTGGGTTGATCGTGGACGAGCAGCGCCCGGACGGCATGGCCCTACGGCGGGGACGGTTCGTCTCGCTGGACGACGACGGCCTGCGCCCCTTTGCCATCATTGACGTGCCCGACGCGCTGGGCAGCGGGCTGGCCCTGGTGCGCTTCGAGCTACGCGACAGCGCGGGACGCGCGCACTACGTCCACGAGGCGGAACGCTGGCTGCAACCTGGCGAGAACGTCCTGGTGCCGGACTACCGTTTTCCGGTGCGCAAGCGCGCGGCAGACCTGGAATCCGGCGGGTGGATGGCGCAGGTGAGCATTGACGGGGGTGCGCTGGGCATCTACCACTTCAACCTGTCGGAGTCGCTGGCGGAGTTGCGGCGGCAGATGGGGCCGGATGGCGAGTTG